>Ga0210095_1000042_pt1 | contig 53700 bp, 43 predicted proteins | sample China_Galinas_PW_FD_184861 | JGI IMG/M metagenome (GOLD analysis project Ga0210095, IMG submission 184861) | Wetland microbial communities from San Francisco Bay, California, USA, that impact long-term carbon sequestration - China_Galinas_PWA_D1... | ecosystem: Environmental > Aquatic > Marine >...
TCTGATCAATTCGAAATGGAGTCGTCATTGCGAGCGAAGCGAAGCAATCCAGTGTTTGAAATCAACGACCTGTGGATTGCCGCGTCGCTTCGCTCCTCGCAATGACGAATTGATCAGAGTTTCCTTAACATTTCGTTACATGTCTCACTCCCTGCATGGCAGTATGATGCTGGCCTCGTCGATCCACGTACGCATCGTCGCAGAGGCAAACCATGGCTGAGCGCCCGCACATACTCGTCGTTGACGACGACCGGGAGATTCAGACCTTGTTGCGCGACTACCTCGAGACGAAGGGATTCCGCGCCACGGCGGTCGGCAATACGGCCCAGGCACGCCGCGCAATTGACCGCGACCGGGTGGATCTCGTCGTGCTCGATCTGATGCTGCCCAACGAGAGCGGCCTCGACTTCTGCCGGTCATTGCGCCGGACTTCGCCGACCCCGGTCATCATGCTCACGGCGCTCGGCGATACTGTCGACAGGATCGTCGGCCTCGAGACCGGCGCCGACGATTACTTGCCGAAGCCCTTCGATCCTCAGGAACTGGTCAGCCGGATCCGGGCGGTATTGCGCCGCAGCGATCACACGGCGGACGATCGGCCGGCCGCCGGCGCCTATCGCTTCGGAAACTGGCGTCTCGACGTGACCGCCCGGACGCTCACCGCCGAGGGCGGCACTCGCGTCGATCTCGGCGGGGCGGAATTCCGTCTGCTGGAGACGCTGTTGTCCCGTGCCGGCCGTGTACTCACACGCAGCGAGCTCAGCGAACAACTTCGCGGCCGCGATCACGATCCGTTCGACCGAAGTATCGACGTGCGTATCAGCAGGCTCCGCCAGGCGCTCGGCGACGATGCGAAGACACCGGACATCATCAAGACGGTCTACGGCGAAGGCTATACGATCGGCGTGCGGGTCGAGGCGGAATGACCATGCGGCGATTCCTGCTACCCGACTCGCTGTCCGGCCGGCTGATCACGGCGATGCTGATCGTGGTCGGGATCACCGTCACCGTCCTGGCGCTGCTGATCATGCGCGAGCGACGCGAGATGGCGTTCTGGGGGAGTGACAGTAGCGGCATTATCGAGTTGATGGCGCAGACCAGTGAAGACCTGGCCGGCCTCAGCCGGCCTGAACGCATGGCTCGTCTCGGCGTGCTTCGCCGCCAGCCGCTGACCACCAACGAAGACGAGGAGCGCCCGTCGCGGCGCCCGCCGCGCTGGGACGACAGCGCCGCGGCGAGCGCGTACGAGAAGCGCCTGCAACGCGAACTCGGGGATGCCTACACGATCAACGTACGGCCCGCGCGCCACAACGACCGTAACGTCGTCCGCATCGGCACGCGGCGCTACCCCGGCCCTGCCGCTCATTTCCAGCCGCCTTCCGGTGCTACGGATGGCGAGCTCCGGCCCCACGGGCCCGGACTGCGCCACGAACTCGATGTCTCCGTCCGGCTCCCCGGCGGCGATACGGTGGTCTACCGGGTTCCCGCGCCCCGCTCCGGCCCGCCCCTGCCGCCGATGATATTCATCCAGCTGGCGGTCCTTACGCTCGTACTCGCTGTTGCGCTGTTCGTCATGGCGCGCACGATCACACGTCCATTGTCGGCACTTGCCGGCGCTGCCGAAGCCATGGGTCGCGGCGAAACGCCGCCGCCATTGCCGGAGACCGGTGCACGGGAACTGCGTGAGGCGACGCATGCCTTCAATACGATGCACGAGCGCCTGCAGCGCTATCTCAACAGCCGCACGCGCCTGCTCGCCGCCATGTCGCACGACCTGCGCACACCGCTGACACGCCTGCGCCTGCGTTCGGAGCGCCTCGCCGACCCGGAGCTCCGCAAGCGCTTCAATGCCGATGTCGACGAGATGAACGGCATGCTGAAAGCCGCGCTCGATCTGTTCCGCGGCATGAACGGCGACGAGCCTGCGAGTCCCGTCGACGTCATGAGATTCCTCTCGACCCTGCGCGATGAATTCGCCGAACTCGGTGCATCCGTCACCGTGCAAGGTGCCGCAACCGGGCCGATCGAGGTCCGCCCCAACGCACTCAAGCGCTGCCTGACCAACCTGATATCGAATGCCGTAAAGTTTGGCGGCCATGCCGACGTACAGGTCGCGGATGGCGACGAGCTCACGATCCGCGTGCTCGACGAGGGCCCGGGCATTCCGGAGGCGTCGCTCGACCGGGTCTTCGAACCCTTCTTCCGGCTCGAGAGCTCGCGTAATCCGGCAACCGGCGGTACGGGCCTCGGACTCAGCATCGCCCGGGACATCGCGCAGGCGCACGGCGGCTCGCTGCAGCTGCGCAACCGGACGCCGAAAGGTCTGGAGGCCGTGCTCACGCTGCCCCGTACCGGACCGACCCGGACGCGGCAGGCACTGCGCTGAACCCGACCGGCGCTGCAACAATTCGTCACAATTGCTTACGTCACGCAACGCATCCGCTGCGTACAGTGCTCCTCACACTCACCGAATGGAGATCACTGCAATGAAGAAACTGGCTACGGGACTGATCACGGTCTTCCTGTTCGTCGGCGCACTCGCCGCCGCACAGCCACACAGGCCGCCCTTCATGGACATCGACAAACTGGCGGTGTTGCTGGATCTCAACGATTCCCAGAAGGGTGAAGTAGATCGCGTCCTCACGGAACAACGCGACGCGTTCAAGGCGAAGCACGACCAGGTCCGGGCGTCCGGTGAGCGGCCATCGTTCGAGGAAATGCAGGCGCATCACCAGCAGATGGTCGACGACATGGTCGCCAAGCTGCAAGACACGCTGTCGCCGAAACAGATCGAGAAATTCAAGATTCTGATGGAACCCCCGCCGATGCGCGGCGGTCCGCATCACGGCATGCCGCGTGATGACAGCGATGAGGCGCAGAAATAGCAGCCGCGCAGGACGGGTGACCGGGCGCACGACCCGGGTCGGCACTACGGCATCGCCGGCCCGGGTCGGCACTACGGCATCGCCGGCCCGGGTCGGCGCCTCAGCGTGAATCCAGCATCTTGGTGATGAGCGCAGCCTTGAGGGGGTCGGCGTGGAAACTGTCCGACACCATCAGATAACCTTTTTCCCTGTCGGCTTCGATCAGGTACACCGTGACGTCGTCACCCGGGTCCGTACCGAGATCGAAAGTGGCAGAGGAAACAATATGCGGGTTGGCCTTGGCCATCTCCGCCAGAGACTTTTCACTGGCGCCGAAATCGTGCGTGTAGCCGCGCTCCGCGGCTTCTTCCTGGAACTGTGCGAGATCTCTGATCATTTCGGGCCCATGGTACCAAAGTTGTAAAATCGGCGGATGAAGCGGACCTTTCCGACGCTATTCATCTCACACGGCGCCCCGACACTGGCAATCGACAGTTCGCCGGCGCACGAGTTCCTTCGCACCTGCGGCGAGACTCTGGGAAAACCCTCGGCGATCGTCGTGCTGTCGGCACATTTCGAAGCACGACGAGCGACGCTGACGAGCGGCGAACGGCCCGAGACGATCCACGACTTCGGCGGATTCCCCGAAGCGCTCTACCGTATCCGTTATCCCGCGCCGGGCGAACCGGCGCTCGCCGGCGAGATTGCGCGACGGCTCGAATCGGACGGCATCGACGTACACGCAGACGACCGCCGCGGCTTCGACCACGGCGCGTGGGTCCCGCTGCTGTTGATGTATCCGGCGGCGGACGTGCCCGTGGTGCAGCTGTCGATCGATACCTCGCTCGGCACCGGCTATCACTACCGGCTCGGCGCCCTACTCGCGCCGCTTCGCGAGCGCGGCGTGCTGATCATCGGTTCCGGCGGCGCGACGCACGATCTTCGCAGCTACTTCACGGGCGCCGCGGGTGCTCCTTCCCCGTCCTGGGTTAGCGACTTCAACGAATGGCTGGCGGGACGCCTCGAGGCCGGCGACGCCGACGCTCTGCTCGAGTATCGACAACTCGCGCCGCACGCGCGCCGGAATCATCCCACCGAAGAGCACTACGTACCCCTGCTGTGCGCACTGGGTGCGGCCGGCGCGCATGCCAGCGGAACGCGCCTGCACCACAGTTACGAACACGGCGTCCTGTCCATGGACGCATTCCGGTTCGACGCGACACCGCGCTGAATCGGTGCAGTGACTATCCGGCGCGACGCCGACCCAGGATCGAACCGAGCAACTCCCGCAGGCTCACGGTGGCGTTCCCGATCATGGGCTTCGCCCAGATGCCGATGGCAAGAACGTAGCCGAGTGTAAGGTACAGCACCGTCATGCCGACGCGGAGACCGAAACGGTCACCGAGCCAACCCACGGCAAGGGACACCAGGGCACCGCCGACGATGCCCGTGCACAGGATGCCCGAGAAGGAACCATGGTGCCGCGCTACCGAATTCAGTGCGAGGGAGAACACGACCGACCACATGACGGACAGGAAGAATCCCGTCAGCATGAATGCGTAATATGCCACCTGCGCGCCGCCGGCCAGCGCTGCAGTCAGGGCTACGATGGCTGCGCCGGCGAAGGCGACCAGCACCCTGCGACAATCGAACAGTTTCATGAGCGGCAGGCCCAGCAGGCAGCCCGCGGTGAGCAGACCCCAGAACCAGGCGACGGCATACGCGCCTTCGACCTGCGCATCGTAGCCGTGATAGGTCGAAAGGAACTGTGACATCCAGTTCGCGATCCCCTGCTCGGAACCGACGTAACAGAAGATCCCGAAGAAATACGCGACGACGATGGGATTCGAAAGGAGTTCCCGGTGCATCGGCCAGGCACCGGCACGCTCGTCTTCTGAGAGCTCGAACCGGGGCAAGCGCACAGCCGCCGTGACGACCAGCATGACCAGCGCGACGCAGGCGAACAACCAGTACAGCGAGACCCAGGGCAGGCCGGCCGGCACGCGCGGCGCCAGCAGATCGAGCAGTCGATTACCGCCGCCGTAACCCTCGAGGTTGGTCACCAGCCAGGAATAGACCTGCGGGCTGAGGAACGACGCCGATCCGAACACGAGCTGGCCGAGTACCGAATTGAACGCGAAGTGTTCCTCGCCGCCGGCGACCCTGAGGAGTGGATTGATCGCCACCTGCAGCATGGTCATGCCGATACCGATCACGAACAGCGAGAACAGCGCCACTCCGAACGTCGGCGTCGTCGCGAACAGGAAGGAGCCACCGAATGCCAGCGCGAACGCGGTGACGATCACCGGCTTTTCGCGGAAGCGTTCCAGCAGCATGCCGGCCGGGATGGACATGACGCCGTAGGCGACGAAGAACGAGAATGGCAGGAACCCGGCCAGCGCCAGGCTGAGATGGAAGCCATCGATGATGTCCGGTACCAGCGGCCCGAGGATGTTCGTGAGGAACGAGATCACGAAGAAGATCAGGAATACCAACAGTACGATCAGCGGATAACGCTTCCCCACCGTCTCACTCCCCGAGCACATTGACGCCGGTATAACGGAAAACCGGGCGCTCGCCGGCCAGTGCGTGCGCCGGGATCCATGCTCGGATCGAGCGCGCCTCTCCGGGCATCAAGGAGATGTAGTTGTCGCTCCACAGTGCCGGCGCCGCGATCCGGCCCGACTCGGCGCCGACGACTTCGAGGCCGACGAAAAAGGCGATCCGGTCCGTCGGATTGGAAAGTGTGACGCGCAGCTCGTAACCGTCACCGGTGCTTTCGAATGCATGGCTCGCATCGAGCTCGACGCGCGGCATGCGCGCGAGTCCCGTGAGGTCGGCGTATTGCTTGAGCGGCGTCACGTACCAGAGCGAACCTTCCCAATCCGGGATGTCCTTCCGCGTCGACAGCCAGTAGAGGCTGGTCGCGAGTGGTCCTTCTGCCGCGCCGCCGGCATCTATGAGCCGCAAGTCGACAAAATAGGCATTGCCGGCGGCCTCCCCGACCTCCGGCAGCGTCAGCACCCGCTGTAGCGTCCCTGCCCCGGCGTCGAGTGTGCGCGACTCGTCCAAGAGCATCTGCGACTCGAGATCGTAGATGCGCATACGCGCGGTGACGCCGGCAAGTTCCGCGTCGGTCTCGTTCACGACGACGACACCGCGGTCGGAATAGTCGTACACGATGTTGACCGGGCGCGATCCGTCGCGCGCGCCGTAGAACGCACCGTTCGGGACGAGGTAGTAGTCGTAGAGCTGCCAGTAGAATTCGGGCCAGGCCGAGTTGAGCATCCACTGGATGATCCCCGTCGTGGCGGGCCGCCGGATCGTGAACGCTTCGAACATCGCGCGCATCGCTTCGTAGTTCGCGACCTGTGCCAGACGGGCGAACTCGTCCAGGTCCGAAGGCGTGCCGTAGCGCCGGTCCAGGGCTTCGGCGTAGCGGGCGATCGAATGAAACTCGCCGCGTCCGGAATGGTAGTCCCACAAGGCGTCGGGCGGCCACCAGCTGTCCCGGGGCAGCATGCGGCGAATGCTCGCTGCCGGCGGCGGTTGCGGTCCCGGCCCGGTCTCGGTGTTGAAGCCGAAGGCGCCGCCGTGTTCGGTATCCAGGGTCCAGTAATTCGGTGAGACCCAGTCGTACGGACCGTTCATCTTCACGCCCGTCGGACCGCTGACTTCGCTGACGCCCGCTGCGCAGGCAGCGAGACGCGGGCGTGACGGGTCTGCGTCGGCCAACGCGTCGCGGAAACGCCGCTCGAGTCCCGGCCGCGGCAGCTTGTCGCTGCCAAGTACCCAGACCAGCACGGAAGGATGGTTGCGCAGCCGGCGCACCTGGTCGACCAGCGAGCGCGTGATCAGTTCCATCTCATCCGGCGTGTCGATGCCGCCGTACTCGTCGACCGGCGCGCCGAGATAATTCTCCCACTCCCACTGGCAGCTCCAGCCGACCATCACGAGGATGCCGTAGCGATCGGCGAGGTCGTACAGTGCCTGGCTCGATCCCCAGAACCCCTCTAGCCGGATCGTGTTGAAGTGCATGTGCCGCACGTAGCGCAACTGGTCCTCGATCCGTTGCGCGTCGTCGGCGAGCAGCAAGTCGTCGACCCAGCCGCCACCGCGGATCAGGAACTTGTGGCCATTGACCGCGTAGCCGCGATGCCCCTGTGCGTCCACGTAGTCGTCGACGCGGCGAATACCGAACGTCACGTGGCTGCGATCCGAGAGTTCGCCATCGGCCTCGACCCGCAGGTCGAGGCCATAGAGATTCGGTTCGCCCAGGCCATTCGGCCACCACAACCGGGGGTCGCCGATGTCGAGTTGCGGATACCGCGCCGGTGTGAGAACGATCTTCTTTTTCTCGTGCGGCACCAGCGATGCCCTCGCGTGTACCTCGATGCCGCCGTCGATCGTCCCGCTCAGCGCGGCCTCGACCGCGTCCGCGGTCCGGTTGTGCAGCGTCACGCCGAGCGTCAGCGCCGCCCTGACCCCTGCATCCAGATCGACCTTGCTGCGCACGAATACGTCCTCGAGCGAGACGGCGCCGGTAAGCCGCAACGTCACCGGCCGCCACAAGCCCATGTTGCGATCCGGCGCGGGTGGATTCCAGTCGACGAAGCCGATGCTGGGATCGCCGGGTTGCGGCGGATAGACGAGTACGGCGAGCGCGTTCACGCCGGCGACGAGGTGCTTCGACACGTCGAGCCCGAAGTTGCGAAACGCGCCGGTGAGCCGGCTGCGGTCTGCGATCTTCTCGCCGTTGAGCCAGACCTCGGCACTGTAGTTGATGCCTTCGAAAATCAGCTCCGCGCCGGGCGCCGGCGCATCGACCGTGAACTCGGTGCGATACCACCACGGGCCCTCGAACGGCGCGGCAGAAATCTTCTCCAGATTCCTGCCGACGTACGGGTTCTCGACCGCCCCGCTCCTGACCAGCGCCGCCATCGGCGTCGACGGTACTGCCGCCGGGACCCAGCCTGCCGTGTCGAATCCGGCGCCCGATACGGTGGGCGCCTCCGCTTCGACGCCGGCAGCGGCAGCGATTCGCCAACCTTCATGCAATTCGATCGACTCCTGTGCGCACACCGGATGGTGAAACAGTACCGCGCAGGTCAAGACGAGGTTCGCCGCGAGCCTCGGTGATGCAGTCCGGGCGCGCGTCATTCGGGACTCCGGTCACCTTCCGGCAGCGTGAACGCGACGTACATGTCGCTGTGCTCGTCGCCAAACTTGCTGCCGCCCGCGGCGATCACGACGAATTCGCGTCCCGCGGCCTCGTAGACAGCCGGCGTCGCGGCACCGGCATTGGGCAGAACGTGCTCCCAGAGCAGCTCGCCTGTCGTCTTGTCGAAGGCGCGGATCTTGTTATCGAACAGAGTCGCCGCGATGAACAGGAGGCCACCGGCCGTGACGACGGGTCCGCCATAGTTCATGGACCCGGTATTGCGGATGCCCCGTTCGACCAGTTGCGGGTATTCACCGAGCGGGACCTGCCACGCGAGTTCACCCTTGTCGAGATCGATGGCGGTCAACGTGCCCCAGGGCGGCTTGACGGCCGGATAGCCCTCGTTGTCGAGGAACAGTTCGTAGCCCTTCAGCTCGTAGCGCAGATGTAGCGGGAAATTCTCCTGCTTCAGCCGGATCGTAGTGTCCTCGCCGTCGATGAGGAATTCCGCCAGCCCATGCGCGCCACGGTCGTCGAGCCAGCCGGCGAAGGCCGGCATCCGGCTGCCGCCGGTCCGGATCAGCGCCGCGAGTCCGTCTACTCCGTAGCGCGAAGCGATGCCGGTGAGCGCCGGCACGCCGCCACTGCCCTGGCGGTCTTCGCCGTGACAGGTCGCGCAGAGCTGCGAATAGACCGCACTCGCCGGCATGCTCTCCTGAAGCGGTTCCGTTTCCCGGAGTTGCAGCAGCCACGGCATCTCGTTCGCATTGACATACAGCAGGTCGGTTTCCGGGTCGAACGCCGGCCCGCCCCACTCGCCACCGCCGTCGAAACCCGGCAACAGCACCTGCCCTTTCGTGTCCGGAGGGATGAACTGCTCGCCGACGGTCAGGCTCTCCAGCCGCTGGCGCACGTACGCCGCCACGGCGGGATTGCGGTCCGGGATCATGTCTTCGGTATACGCCTGGCGCGCGAACGGCGGCGGTTTGACCGGCAACGGCTGCGTCGCCGCGAGCTGCTCGCCGGGAATGCGCGAGGCCGGTTCCGGATGTTCTTCGATCGGAAACAACGGCTCGCCGGTCTCGCGGTCGAACACGAACACGTGGCCGGTTTTTGTCGTCTGGGCCACGGCGTCGATGCGGCGGCCGTCCCGCTCCACCGTGACGAGTGCCGGCGCAGCGGGCAGATCGCGATCCCAGACATCGTGGTGTACGAACTGGTAGTGCCAGAGGCGCTTGCCGCTGTGCGCATCCAGCGCCACGAGACAGTTCGCGAACAGGTTAGCGCCGTGCCGGTTCGCGCCGTAGAAATCATAGGTCGCCGAACCGGTACCGAAGAATACGGTGCCCCGCTCGCGGTCGACGCTCATCCCGCCCCAGGAATTCGCGCCGCCGAGATAACCCCAGGCATCCGGCGGCCAGGTGTCGTAGCCGAATTCTCCCGGCTGCGGGATCGTATGGAAGATCCAGCGCAGCTCGCCGCTCTGCACGTCATACGCGCGCACGTGTCCTGGTGCCGCCGGCAGCGATTCCGACACGGCGGAACCCATGATGATCAGGTCGTCGAAGACGACCCCGGGGCTCGTTGCGGCGACGCCGAGGGACGCCGCGGGCCGGCCCAGGCCCTCGCGCAGGTCGACCCTGCCGCCATCACCGAAACTCTCTATGGGTTTGCCGGTTTTCGCATCGAGAGCGCGCAGGTACGGTCCGGCCGTGTAGAAGATGCGCTTGCCCCGCCATTGCATCAGGCCCCGCAGAGCGACGCCGCCGGGTCCCGCAGTCTTTTCGTCGGCACCGAGCGGGTGCTCCCAGAGCATCTTGCCGGTCGCCGCATCGAGTGCGAACACGCGCAAGTCGGCGCCGACCGCGTACAACACGTCGCCGATGACGATCGGCGTATGCTGGAATCGCTGGGTGGCGTTGTAGTCTGTCTGCTCTGCGCTGGCGCCGCCCGCGTCGTAAGTCCAGGCGACTTCGAGCTGCTCTACGTTGGAGCGATCGATTTGTCGCAGCGACGAATATTTGATCTGGCTCGGCCCGCCCCCGTACTCGCTCCAGGTCCGGTATTCGGCCGGTTCTCCCCGGGCAAGGCTCGTCGCGGCAGCGACCGTGCAGAGCGCAATTCGTAATGCGAGCCTAGCGGTCACCGGGGTCGTTCATCGAGTACTCGAAGCTCTCCGGCGCCTTCATCGCGGCGCGTCCGTAGCGTGCGACCATGTCGCGGTAGGTCACGAATCGTACGCCGCGTTCGCCGAGCACCCGGAAAAACGCCGGCGAGGTTACGGCGTCCAGTTCGGCCTGACGATGCCTGGCGACACGGTAGGGGTCGGCCGGATTGTTGGCATCGACCAGCGCGTTCATCTCCGGCGTCTCGAGTCCGAGATGGACGACCAGGAGTGTCGGCCTGCCGGGCTGGATGCCGCGTGCCGCATCCAGCAAGGTAACGAGCTTCTTGTCGGGTTCGACGTCCCACAATGAAACGGAGGGCTCGTCGAAATAGCGGGACAATCCGAGTCCGTACTCGTCGGCCAGCTTCACGACGACCCGCCGGAGCTCCGGGGTCGAGACGGCCGTCAGCATATGATAGTCGAGGTAATCGATTTTCAGTCCAGCCTGCTTCGCCCGGTCGATCTGCGCGCGCAGCTCGGCCTCGACCTGGCCGAGATCCATGTTGTTGTCCAGGAGTCGTGCGCCCGTGGTAAAGAAATGGCCGTCGGAATCGACCAGCGTCGGTACCCGCGACGCACCGAGCACCGGGCCCCAGCGGTAGTCTTTCCACTCCGAATTCAGCGTCAGATGGATGCCGACGCTTACCTGTGGGTTGTCGCGCAATATTTCGGCCGCCTCGGAAAACCACGGGCACGGCACCATGACCGACGCGGAAAACGGTACGCCCATGGCGATGAATTTGCGCAGTGCCGTGTTGACGGAGTGATTCATGCCGATATCGTCGGTCCGGATCAGCAGTTCCGGTTGGCGTTCAGCGGAGGTTGCGAGCATCGGCATTACCAGCGCGACTGCGGCGGCGATCAGGAGGAACGTGCCCCGTGGCCGGTGGCACGATGTGCTTCCAATTACGGATGGCGGGATCATTGTCATTGTTCTGTCCTTGCGTCCCGCCGCAAGGATAGCATTTTGCGACCTGCTACTGCGGCTTTGCCTGGCGGTTATCGCGCATCAGTTCGTGCGCGAAATACGTGTACTCCAGCGCCGTACGCAATGCCAGCTCGTCCTGGTTGGCCGTGCCGCCGTGTCCGCCCTCCGTGTTCTCGTAGTACAGAACCGGATAGCCGAGCGCCTCGAGTTTCGCCGCGGCCTTGCGGGCGTGTCCCGGGTGTACGCGATCGTCCGCCGTCGAAGAATAGATGAACACCTCGGGATAAGGCTGGCCTGCGCGCAGGTTCTGGTAGGGCGAATATTTCGAGATGTAGGCCCAGTCTGCCGGCACGTCGGGATCGCCGTACTCGGCGATCCAGGAAGCACCGGCGCCGAGCTTCGTGTAGCGTTTCATGTCGAACAGTGGCACGCCGCAATCGATGGCGGCATACAGGTCGGGGCGCTGCGTCAGCACCGCACCCATCAAGAGACCGCCGTTGGAGCGGCCGATCGCACCGAGCTTCGCCGGGCTCGTGACGCCGGAGTCGATCAGCGCTTCGGACACCGCGATGAAATCATCGATGGCGTTCTGGTGCTTTTCCTTCATCGCGGCCTGATGCCAGGCGGGCCCATACTCGGAGCCGCCGCGAATGTTGCTGATGACGAGTACGCCGCCGCGCGAGATCCACATTTTCCCGGCCAGCCCGCCCTGCTGCGGCCGGGCGGGATCCTCGTAGTAGACGGGTACGATCGCTTGCAGGAAACCCCCGTAGCCGTATTGCACCGTCGGCGCGTTGCCGCGCGCGAGGACGTCGCGCTTGCCGGCGATGAAGTACGGGATGCGGGTGCCGTCTTTCGACGTGGCGAAGCGCTGCTCGACGACGACGTCGGAGGCGTCGTAGAACGCCGGCGCCTGCATGATACGTTTCGCGGCGATTCCCGAGGCGGGCACATAGTAGAGCGTGTTCGGCTCGGTCAGGCTCTGGAACGACAGCAGTACCTCGTCGGTGCCGCCTCCGGCCGAGACGATCCGGACGACACCGTTGTCGGGCAGCTTGATGGGGCTCATCCGCCAGCTGCCGTCCTTGCCGCGCGACAATCGCGCTGCGCGGCCGACGACGTCATCGAGATACTGCAGGACCAGCCCGGTCGCACCGACGTCGATATCCTGCAGCGCCTGGTTCGCTGCCGGCGAAAACACGTGCTCGACGTCGCCGGTGCCGAGGTCGTAAGCGAGCACCTGGCTGCTCGTGTACTCCTGGCCCCGGTACTGCCAGTCCTGCCGCAGGGTCACGATCGCACGTCCGTCGAGCACGCCTTCGAGATTGGTGTTCAATGGCCAGGGCAGCTGAACCGGCTCGCCGGCAGCCTTGCCGGCACGTTCGGCACGGTAGAAGTACTGCGTCTCGAAGAACGTGACGGAGCGCTGCAGGAACACATGGGCGACGCCGTCGCCCTGTTCGACGCTCGGAAACACGCCGACGTCAGCGACCTGGCCCTCGAACACGACCGGCGCATCGTCGAGACTGCCGCCGCGTGTCAGGCGTACCAGCGTACGCGCGTACCCGGAATTGGTCAGCGTGCCCTGCCCGCGGTCCGTTCCGACCAGCAGCGTGTCGGCATCGAGCCATGCAAGGAACGTCTTCGCCTCCGGGATGTGGAAGCCGTTCCTGACGAACGCCTTCTTCGCGACGTCGAATTCTCGCCACACGGACGCATCCTTGCCGCCGTGCGAGACCTCGACCATGCAGTGGCGGTGCGCCGGTTCGAGACAGACGACGGAACCGGCGACCCAGTTCTCGCCCTCCTCATCGGCCAGGGCGTCGTAATCGAGGAGCGTCTCCCAGTCCGGCTTGCCGCTGCGATAGCTCGCGACGCTCGCGCGGCGCCACACGCCGCGCACGTGCGTCTTGTCCTGCCAGAAGTTATAGACGGCGCCGTTATGGATCTGTCCGTCGGGGATGCGTGCTTCGGAGGTCAGGATCGAGAGCGCCTCCCGATGCATCGGCTCGAAATGAGGATCCGCTTCGAGTACGTCGAGCGAACGCTCGTTCTGCTGCTTCACCCAGACCAGCGCGTGCGGATTGTAGACGTCCTCAAGCCACTGGTAGGGATCGTCTTCCGCGACAGCCCGCATCGGACCGAGGATGATTCCGGCGACGAGCGCCGTCAACGCGAATCTTTGCATGGGCATGATGATCCCGGGCGGAGGTTCTCTAATCGACAGCAATGTAGGCGCGCAGTTCATCGAGCGCCTGGATCTCGTGGCTGATGCGGTGGTCCGGTGCCGCGGCTTTCCGGCCGGGGTTGTACCAGCACGTCGCGATCCCGTAGTTCGCACCGCCCCCGATATCGGCCGACAGATTGTCGCCCACCATCAGTGCCGACTCCTTGCCCGGCGAACCGAGCCGGTCGAAGGCGATGTCGAAGATTTCGGCGTGCGGTTTCGCGGCGCCGACTTCGGCGGAGATCACGATCGCATCGAACAGGTCCGAGATCCCGAGCCGTTCGATACGGGCGCGTTGCACTTCGCTGAGACCATTGGTGAGCAAGGCGACGCAAGCTCGCGGTGCCATGTATCGAAGCAGATCGAGCGCTCCCGGATACAGCTCGCCGTTGGCGCCGAGCCCCTGCACGTAGGCGTCTGACATCGCCTGTGCATCTGCGTCGAGGCCCGCTTCTTCGACCAGCATCTCGAAGCGCAGCGAACGCACCCGCTGCGGCGTGAGTTCGCCGAGTTCGACCCGGGCCCAGAGACCGAGGTTGATACGCACGAACGCCTCCAGGTAGCCGGCAGGCTCGGCGACGCCGGCAAGCGCCATCGCCAGATCGAACGCGACGATCTCGGAGGCCTGGGTATCGAACAGCGTGTGATCGAGATCGATCAGGACCGTGGAGTAGCGCGCCATGCGCGGACCTCTAGGCGGTTGCGAGGAATGCGTCGCAGGTCTTGCGCGATTCGTCCTGTCGCTTCGCGGTGGCACAGACCTGCCTTACGGCCGCGCGGATCTCAGAGAGGGAATCCGCGTGCCCGTTGTCTTCGCTCCAGGTCAGCAGCTTCTTCTCCAGGCGGCCGAGCTGCGCCTTCGGGCGCTGATACAGCCCGCTCGAGTTCTGCAGGTCCCGCACCAGGCCGACGGTCGTGTCCCGGATCAGTGCGGTGTCGTCGGGCGCCATCTCGATGAGGCCATTCAGGTAGTAGTACCCCCACTGGAATCGGGTCGCCGGTCCTTTCGACGCGTCCCAGGCCTTTTTCAACCAATCGATCGCCGCATCGTTGTTGCCGGCCTGCTGCTCGATGTCGGCGAGATCCACCATGAAATAGTACGGCTGCTTCGACTTGTCGAGCTCCGCCAGCAACAGGCTCCTCGCCTCGTCGAGCATCCCGGCCTCGTTGAGCACGTTCCCCAGGGCGTTGATAATCGGTTGCCGATCGTACACGCTCGGTGTCGACTCGTCGGCCCATTTCACCGTCTCGCGAATCCTGTCTTTCAGCCCCTGCGACAGGTCGGCTTGTTCGTCATCGAGACGTTCGAGGCCGATGCGACCCATCAACGTGTAGATGCGTTCGCGCTTGTAAATCGCCTCGTCGGCAGCGATACGGTCGTACGCGGCACTGAATTCGTCGACCAGGGTCTTGCGTTGCGGAGTATCGGCGTCGGTGAGCGCGCGCGTCAGGTCGTCGGGCATGAACAGTACGACGAAGATGTTGGCCTTGATGAGACCGTCGTCGGCGAGCAGCGAATGGAGATGTCCGAGTGCCTCTGCCTTTTCCGCGTCCGTGAGCGGGGCGGGATCTTCGTCTGCATCGGCCGCCTCGATCGCGGCCTGCAGCCAGTCGAAGTACAGGATCGAGCGCTCCGTGGCCAGTGACTCGGGACAGGCCTCGTACATGTTCCGGAACGCGGCGCGCCGATCTACATTCTCGAGGATGCGCGTGTCCTGCTCCCAGGAATAGTATGCGAGCAGCTTGCACTCGTCGGCCGAGAGCGGTGCGCTGCCGAGCTGCGCGACGATCCTGCTCGCCGACGAACTGCTGCTCAGCGTCAAGTCGAGGACGTTGGCGTAGGCCTGCAGGTCGATGCCGCCGGGTATCCGTGTCAGCTCGTTGCCCTCGGAGTCGAACACGATCATCGTCGGATAGCCGAGCACGCCGAATTTCTCGCCCCACTCCTGTGCATCCTCGGTATCGCCGTCGAGGTAGACGGGCACGAACAGCTTCGAGCGCTCGACGAATTCGGGGCTCCGGAAGACCGTCGCCTTGACGGCGTGACAGGGCGGACACCAGGCGGCGCCCCAGTACAGGAAGATCGGTTTGCCGGACTCGCGCGCGGCGGCGAAGGCCTGTGCGACGCTGCCGTCGAACCACGCGATGCCGTCGCCGGGCTCGTGATCCAGGGTCGCCGCGGCAGCGGGAGTGGCGGAATCGCCCTGCGGCGCGCCGCAAGCGGCCAGCAATGCGAGTAGGCAGACGGCGAGATAGGTACGTTTCATGGGCAAGGACGCTGCTCGGTTTCGGCCGACAACCTTAGCAAAATCGCCGCGGGACGACGACCTGGCCCGTCGTCGACATGGGCTGCGGATTCCCGGGCAGCAATTACTGGCCTGCGATCGACGTGTACGCGAAGATCGGCATGAATGTCGTCGCCGTCCTGTGTATGCTCGCTGTGGCGCGCCGACTTGGCGGCTGAGCCGGGAACAACGACTCTATGAAGATTCCATTTCGGGCAACGAACCTGCTGCTTGTTGCAGTGATCACGTTGCTGGGTGCCTGCTCCTCGAGCACGAAAGTCACCAGGCTGCAGGATCTCGCGGGGACCGCCGACGCGCCTTACCACAAGATCCTCGTGGTTGCGTTGTTCAACACCTTCGAGCCGCGCAAATACCTGGAGGACGAGATCGTCAAGCAATTATCGAGCCGCGGCGTGGACGCCGTGGCGAGCACCTCGATGATGGACACGACGACACCCATGGTCCGGGAGACCTTTGTCGACATGGTCCGCAAAGTCGGTGCCGATGCCGTACTCGTGACCCATCTCATGGGCGTCGATTCGACAAGCAAGGAAGTCGACATGCGGCCGGAGGCGACCCGGAACTTCTGGCCGACCTACTACTGGAACGTATTCGAAACCGAGTTGACGGAGTACGTGGAGCCGGCCGGCGTCGAGTTCCGGCATTCCCTCTTGCTGGCGACCGAGGCCTACTCCGTCAGGACGAAGGAACCCGTGTGGGCCATTCGGACGGATTCGAAGATCCGGCAGGACATCGATCACCTCCGGGATTACAGCATCTACGTCAAAGAGGCGGCGACCATCGTCGGGCGGATGGACCGGGACGGCCTGATAAAGCACTAGCAGGCTGTTGAAGAACCGGGTTCAGGTCTTCGCTTCACTCGCGAGGAACGCGCCGCAGCGCGGATGTGCAAAATGCATCGGTACGCCCTGCCGATGCGGCCTGCGCCAACGGCACTGCGGCAAATCGTAGCCGCTCGTTTGCCTGGGCGTAGTCAAGAACTCGCGCACCGACATCGAATTCTTGTTGTCGTTACTTGGCAAAGTCGCAGAGCGGCTCGGCAAACACTTTTCATGGCGCGCCGGCGCTCGAAATGTGGCAAGATTTCCTCTCGAACGCACCCACAAGCAAACGATAATCCGCGTTCGTCGCCAACCTCAAAGGGGGTTAATCATGGACCGACGCAGGTTCCTCCAGGCTTCTGTTTCGGCGGCCCTGGCCGCCTCGCTACCAGCCCGCGCTGCCTTCGAGGACGCGCTCTACCACCCGACCCAGATCGTGACGGACATCGATGCGGTAACCGGTGACGGTGCGCAGCTAACGCTCGCGAAAGCGGCCGTGCAGGAATTCAGCGACAGCCTGAAGGGCAAACTATTGCTCCCGGGCAGTCCGGGCTACGACGACGCCCGCCAGTTGCTGAATCCTTCCTTCGACAAGCACCCGGCGCTCGTCGTGCAACCGACCGGCGCGGCGGACGTCAGCAGCGCCGTCAGCTTCGCCAGGGACAACAGCCTGCTGCTTGCCGTGAAATGCGGCGGCCACAGCCTCTCCGGCAAGTCGTCCTGCGACGGCGGCATGGAGCTCGACCTGTCGACGTTGCGGGACGTCTACGTCGACCCTATCGCGCAGACGGCCCGCGTCGACGGCGGCAGCCTGCTCGGCGAACTCGACCACGAAGCGATGGCCTTCGGCCTGGTCACGACGGCCGGCACCGTGTCGCACACGGGGGTCGGCGGGCTGACCCTGGGCGGCGGCTTTGGCCGGCTCGCGCGGCGCTTCGGCCTGGCCGCCGACAACGTACTGGCCTTCGACGTCGTGACGGCCGACGGCAAACTGCAGCGCGCCAGCGCGGACCGGAACCCCGACCTGTACTGGGCGCTCCGCGGCGGCGGCGGCAACTTCGGCGTCGTGACTTCGTTCCTGTTCCGGCTGCACCCGATGCAGCGCCAGGTCATCAAGGGCGAGTTCACGTTCCCGTTTTCCGAGACCAAGCAGATGCTCAAGTTTTTCGGCGAGTATTCCGAGGCCTTGCCGGACGAGATGCACGCCGGCGTATACTTCGGCGCCGGCCCCGGCATGCCGGAGCCGATCGCCGCGATCAGCGTCGTCTGGAGTGGAGATCCCGCGAGGACCGAGGAATTCGTCGCGCCGATCCGCAAGGCCGGCACGATCGTAAAGGAAACGCTCGAGCCGATGGACTACGTCGCGCTGCAGCGCTCCGGCGACATCGACGATCCGCGCGCGAACAGCCAGTACGTCAAATCCGGCTTCATCCGGAGTTTTACGCCGCAGCTCGCGGACGACCTCGTCGACAACTTTGAAATCAGCCCGGATCGCTCGACGTGGATCGGGACCCAGCAGTCCGGCGGCGCAATCGGCCGGGTTGCGAACGATGCCACGGCCTTCGCGTTCCGGGACGCGGGGCACAATCTCCTTTCGTTTGTTACCTGGAAGTTCGGTACCGACCCGGCCGAGCACATCAAGTACATCAAGGCGCACTGGCAACACGTCGAGAAGTACACGACCGGATTCTACGTTAACGATGCGTTCAACGAGACCCAGGCCGAGATCAACGCCAACTACCGCGGCAACTACCCCCGGCTCGAGAAGATCAAGCGCGTATACGATCCGACCAACCTGTTCCGCCTGAACGCGAACATCACGCCGGCATAACGCACTTCGCCCACGACCGGCCGGTGTCTCCCCGAGGTCTCCGGGCGGTCGGGCTCGGCGCCGCGGCGATGCCGCTCGGTTTATGGCAACGCGAGCCTCAGCGCCGCCTGGATCTTGTCGCGCTGGGCGGGATCGACGCCGGTTTCGTCGGCGTAGTCACTCCACCGTGATACGACCTGCCGCACTTCCTCGACGATGGTCTCCGCACGACCGCGCTTCATCGACGCCGCCTTCGCGCAGGCCCGGAAGTCCTCAATCGTAAAGTCGTCGCGTTTGCCGTTGATCGTCATCTGGTGCGCGGCCGTCCACTGCCCGGCCGGATTGTAGCTGTAGGTCACATCGAACGCGGGGGACAGCGACCAGCGGCCGGACTTGTCCATGAGGAAGGCGATGTTCTTGACGTGATCGTCCTGGTTGCGGGCGACGGCGTTGAACACCATGCGCCGGAACTGTTCCTCGAGGCTCTGCATGGGCAGATCGAGCCGGCGCATCGCGAGCAGCGCCTGTTCGTAGGAATAGGCGCCGGCGAGGTTGTAGTCGAAGTGCGCGAGTCCGCACAGTGACTGCATGTGCAACTTGTCGCCGTCGTCCGTGCGGTCGAAGCGACGCGACATGAAATGGCGCCGCCCGCTCTCTTCGAACAGACGGCACTCGCTCATCTCGATACCGGCGTCCTTCGCCATGCGCGCGTAGGCGTACTCGATCACACCGTAGCCTTGCGGGTCTTCCAGCTCCTTGTCCCGGTTGCCGCTGACGCCATCGAACTTGAGTATCCAATACTGGAAGCCCTTGCCCGCCGCGACCTGGCCCGAACGGACGTCGTTGGTCTCCGGGTTCCAGGCGATGACCGCCTTGGCGCGTGCACCGCCGGCCGAGGTGCCGACGCGCAGGATCTCGGTCAGCGCGGCCTTGTTCTCGTCGCCGGCAAAGGACACGTCGAGCGTATTGCGGTGCGTGAGGATCTCGGAGGCGAGCTCGACGAGCCGATCGATGTCGACGCGCGAGGCCTGCCGCGCGGCGGGACCGCGTGCCGGCCTGAATTCCAGCGCGCCCATGCCGCGTGCGCCCGTGTAGCACAGCCGCTCGACGGCATTGAATGAGTCCGGGGTCCGGCCCTGGCTGGCGAGCCACGCATCGACCAGCGCGTGGCCGAACCGGTCCGGCAACGAGTCCGCGAGCATGCCCGGCAGGCCGTAGAAGGTGTTCGGCGCCAGTTCCGGGAAGCGATATACGCGGGTCGCGAGCGGCATCGTCAGCGGCGAGACTTCGATCCCGCTGGCAGCGAATGCCGGCTCGTACTGGAACTCGGCGACGGTCTCGCCGTCGGCGAGCGACACGGCGCCGATCGTCTTCCCCCACAGCCGCACCTCGGCGACGGTGGTCACTTCTCGTCGTCCCAGGACCAGGGCTGGCCGGCTTCATCCTTGCTGCGTTTCGAGGCACGTTGGCGCAGCTTGCCCTTGTTCTCCAGCATCTCCATCGGGCCTGGCCTGGCCTCGGGGATCGCGCGATCGAGGGCCGGCAGCAGGTCGAGGACGCGGAATACGCGCAGCAGGCTGGACAGCTGGGCGGACTCGCCGGCCTCGATGCGTTCCAGGGTGCGCTTGGCGATGCCGGCCTCGCGGGCCACGTCGGCCTGGGTGAGCTGCCGCTCGACCCGGCGGTGTGCGAGGCGCGTGCCGAGTTCGGCAAGGACGGCGTCGTCGGTACTGAGTTCGGATATCTTCATAGTCGTAAAAAATGACGAATTATGCGCATCAGGACATATTTCTCGTCAAATTTTACGATTTATACCATATGCAGATTTCGAATCACAAGTCGCAGATTATTACGAGTTCCAGCGAATATGGACTTTATTTCGTCAAAATTAACGATTTAATTCGCGAAATCGCGCCTACTTTCCTCCGCGGCCGCTTGCTCACGCCGCCGGTGATGAAAGCCGTCTGGCCCTGGAAATCCGTCATAAGTCGCTTTCGAAGCGCCGCAGCCGTGCGCGCAGCGCGTCAATCTCCTCGAGCATGTCGAGCGCCAGCGCGACGCCGGCGAGATTGAGTCCCAGATCGCGCTGCAGACGCATCGCCGTGCGTGCGCGGGTGAGGCTCGTGCCGGCAAACCGCCATTCTCCGGATTGTTCGTCGACGGGCTCCAGTACCCCTTCGGCGACGAGTTCGGTCACCCATTCCTGCGTGCCCGAACAAGCCCGGCAGATCTCCGTGACCGTCAGCTCGTAATGCTCGTCGAGCACGATGCCTGTCAGGGTCTTCTGTGCCATCGCCTAGACTCCCAGCTTGCCGCGCGGATTGTAGGGAAGGTCCTCGGCCATCTTCTCGAATAGCGCCCTCGCCTTCGCGCTGTCTGCCGGCGGCAAGGTCACTTGCGGGACCACGTAGAGATCACCCGGCGCGGACCCGGGGATACCGTGCCCCTTGACCCGCAGCTGGCGTCCATTGCCGCTGCCCTTCGGGACGGTCAGGTCGACGACCGTACCGCCCGGCGTCGGCACCTTGACCTTCGCGCCGAGCGCAGCCTCCCATGGCGTCAGCGGCAGGTCCATGTACACGTCCTGGCCGTCCACCCGGAACAGCTTATGCGGCCGGAACTCGATCTCGAGGTAGAGATCCCCTGTCGGGCCACCGCCGATGCCCGGTGCGCCCTGCCCGGCGAGACGGATGCGCTGGCCCTGCCGGATGCCTTTCGGAATCTTGACGTTCAGACTCCGCTGAGTGGTAGTGACGTGGCCTTCGCGATCGACCGTCGGCGTGTTGAGGGTGATGTTGCGCGTCGCACCGGTGTAAGTGTCGGCGAGATCGATGAGCACTTTGGCGTGGTGATCCTCGCCGCGCGCCTGGAAACCGCCGCGCGTGCCGCGCGCCGTGCCAGCCCGGAATCCCTCACGGCCGAACAGCGACTCGAAGAAATCGCTGAACGCCTGGCTCTCGGCGCCCTCGAAACCGCCGCCGCTGTGTTCGAAGCCGGCATCCCAGTCGGGCGGCGGCCGGAAGTCCTGGCCTTGTTTCCAGTTTTGTCCAAGCTGATCGTAGGCCGCCCGCTTCTCCGGGTCGCGCAGCACCGCGTAAGCCTCGCCGACTTCCTTGAAACGCGTCTCCGCATCCGTTTCCTTGCTCACGTCCGGATGGTACTTGCGCGCCAGTCGTCGATACGCGCGCTTGATGTCGTCTTCACTGGCGTCGCGCTCGACGCCCATGACCTTGTAGTAGTCCTTGAACTCCATGCGTTGCCCGGGCAAACGACGAATACCTGACCAATATAGGGCTTTTCATCCAAATGAAAAGGCGAGCAACGAGGATTGCGGCACATAAAAAAGCCGGCGACTTGCGCCGCCGGCTTACGCTCGCCTGCCGTTACAGGGGGGGTACGGCGGACGGAAACGATTCGATCAGACTCCGGCCGGATCTCCGGCCGGCGTGTTTGCCGGCAGCCAGGAGCGGCGCAGACGGACCAGCGACCATGTCGCCGCCGCGAAGACGAGCATGTTGGCGACGATGACCGGCATCGATCCGATGACGACTCCGTAGGACAGCCACAGCAGCGCGCCGATGATCTGTACCTTGCGCAGCGTCGTCGGACTGTCGAAGAAGAACGAGGCGCCGACCACCGCGGTCGCGATCCAGCCCACCGATTCGGTGAACAGGCTCTCGAAAGACATCAGACGGCCTCCTCGACGGGAACCGGTTCCGGATCCACGATCGTCACGCGGTCCGTCCTCGCCTTCTGCCAGTCCTGCAGGACCAGACCCCTGGACTCGATCTCCGCACGGATCTCGCCGGAGCGCCAGCCCAGTACCTGGTCGAGTACCGGCACGACGATGCTCAATGCGTTGTCGCTCAGCACGGTGCTCCTGGCGATCTTCGCGAGCTGCCGATTGCCGGAGACCGCAATCGTAAAGCCGTCGCCGTTGTTGACGTGCAGCATCACGTGGACATCCGAACTGCCATCGCCGACGTAGATGATCCGGTCCGGCGCGATATCCAGCCGCTCGGCCAGCGCGTCGATGACCGCGACCTTGCCGAACCCGGCGGCAACCCGGCGGATCGCACAAACTTCGCCACTTTCCCTGTCGTAGTCGAGTTCGGTCGCATAGATATTCTCCGGCGCGACGATACCGTCGAGCGCCGACACCACGACCTCCCGCGGCGCCGCCGAAATCACGTAGAACGAGAAGCGGTGCTCGGCCGATTCGGCCTCGAGAAAATCGACCAGTTCCCCGATCGCGTCCTTCAGCCGTACGCGTCGGCCCGCCTCGACCAGGTGCTCGCGCCGCACACCGCGGAACTCCGGGTCGTGCCGGATCAGGTACGCGAGCTCGCCACCCTGTTGCACGAGGTTGCTCTCCGCGAGGCCGGCGACCTTGCCGTCGTAGTCCGAGACGCCAAGCAGCTCGGCCAGGACCAGTCCCGAGTCGTTGAAACTCAGTGTCTGGTCGAAATCCGACGCCAGAAGATAGTGCCTGCTCCTTGCTGCACCCATGGTTCCGATCTCCCTGCCATTGCCCAAGTTGATATGGCGGATCGAGATTGAAATGTATCAGCTATTTAGACCGAGTCAAGCAACATAGTGTCGCAATTTAGCGAATTTTGAGTGAATTTTTTGTTACCTTGGGCTTGACAGCTCGAGTAGCTGATATAACAATTTTGCTCATGTCAGGCCCATCAGAAAGCAAGCACGCGCAAGTTTTCGCCGCACTGGCCCTCGATATCCGGCAGGGCCGCTGGCTTCCGGGCGAGCGGGTGCCCAGCGAAGCGGAGCTGGTCGAGCGCTTCGGCGTATCGCGGATCACGGTCAGCCGGGCGATGCGCGACCTGAAACAGGCCGGCCTGGTCGAGCGCCGGCCCGGCTCGGGCAGCTTCGTCACCGATCGGAAATCGCCGGATGCGCTTTCGTTCGGATTGCTCATCCCGAACCTCGGCGACTCGGAAATCTTCGAGCTGATCTGCCAGGGGATGATGGCGTCCCCGCTGGCGGGCCGGCACGCATTGCTGTGGGGGCGCGGCGCTTCGCCGCAACGGGGAGCCGCAGACACCGGCGGCAAGTCCGCGAACGCCTGGAAGCTGTGCCGGCAGTTCGTCGAACGCAAGGTGGCGGGTGTGTTCATTGCGCCGCTGGAGCACGAACCGGACCAGGAGCGGATGAACGCCCGCATCGTCAAAGCGCTGGACAAGGCGCGCATACCGATCGTGTTGCTCGATCGTCCGCTGCAGCCATTCCCCGCACCGTCCCGCTACGATCTCGTCGGGATCGACAACCGCGCGGCCGGCTACATCCTGACGTCGCACTTGCTGGATCAGGGATGCCGCCGGGTGCAGTTCGTGAGCCTGGCCGGGGCCGCTTCGACCGTCGCGGACCGCGAGGCCGGATTCCGCGAAGCGCTGCTCGCGAGCGACGTGCCCTGGGACGAGATCGTAATCCACCGCGAAACGGACTATGCCGACGACGTCGTCAGCAAGCTGATGACGACCCACCGTCCCGACGGCTTGGTCTGCGCCAACGACCGCACCGCCGCGCTGCTGATGCACGCGCTGTTGCGCGCAGGTTATCGGATTCCGACCGATGTCCGGCTCGTCGGCGTCGACGACCAGGAGTTCGCCCGCTTGTTGCCGGTGCCACTGACGACCCTGCGCCAGCCGGCACGGCGTATCGGCGACGTGGCGTTCGATCTCATGCTCGGGCGTATCGCCCGGCCCGACCTGCCGATCCGGCACGTCCAACTGCCCTGCGAGCTGATCGTCCGCGAGTCCTGTGGCGCGAACGGCCGTGCCGCCGCCTGACGGCGGCACGGGCCGCGCGCCGAGGTATTCCTAAGGCGCCGGGCTCGTCGCGTCGACGATTACCTCGCTCGCGTCGAAGCAACCGTCCAGGTTCGTGGTGCCCAACAGGTCGACCGACTGATCGAGCGCGAGGTCCGCGACCGAGCCCATCGTGGTTTCCGAATCCGTCGTGTTGACGAGCAGTACATCGGCGTCTTCGTTCACACGCACGCAGATATCGCCAGCGCCGCCGTCGGGCGTCAACCCGAATGACCATGTCATCGGATCCATCGGATCGATGTCGAGCGGTTCGATGATCGTGCCGCTCAGCTGTTCCTCTTCGGGAGGCTCGACGAACACGAGTGCCGCACGGATCACGTTCGGGTCCGTCTCGACGTCCTTCGGCGGCATGACGCCCTCGACCTCGACGTTCGCGCCGACCGCGATCGATTCGGGTCCGGCCGGACTACCTGCGTCATAGAATTTTGTGCCCGGCTGCAGCTCGACGACGACGTCGCCGTTCGCGTCCGACAGCACGAGGAATTGCTGGTCCATGGCCATGCTGACCACTTGCCCCTGGATCTGTTGTGCGTTGCCGCCGATCTCCAGCACGAGGGCATCGAGCACAATGCCGTTTTCCGTGTCGTACTGGCCGATGACCGTGACCGTGTCGCCGACCATAAGGTTGGCAAAGTCCGTACCCAGGCCCATGTCGTCGAACACGCTGGTGTCCATGTCTGTCGCGACGTCGATGCAGCTGTCGGGCGTCTCGATGTCACAGAGCCGGAAGCCGCCGGCGGGGTCCGAGTAGATCTCGTCGACCGTCCCATCGAGCCGGGCCAGCTTGTCGGGTAATTCGCTGCCGGTGCTGAACGTCGCTTTGACCACCGGGCGGAACTGGTACTGGCCGCTGTTGCCGGCGCCGACGATATGGATCGCCTCGTTGGCCTGCATGTCGATCTGCGCCACCAACGTCTGTCCCGGCAGCACCTCGATTCCGGACGGATCCAGCAGGTCGATCTTGCCGTTGGCCGGCAGGGAGGGGAATATCGAGGGCCCGCCGTCGAGCGGTACGAGTTCCAGCGAGTCGATCACGAGTCGCAGCTTGGTGTATGTGCCCGCCTCGACTTCGCCGAAGACAACCGGCTCGCTGAAATTGGAGAGATCGAGCAGATCGATGGGTTCGTTGCCCTCGAACAAGACCTGTTGCGCGCCGTCACCACCGATCAGGATCGCCTGCGTTACGTTCAGTTTGATTGCGCTGAACTCATCGGTCGGCTTGTCGGTGAACAGCAGCGCGACGGTTCCCGTCTGCGGCTGCGTTTGCACGGTTGAATTGTCGCTACCGCTACTCGATGCGCCGCCGCCACAGGCCGAAAGGAATAGAGAAAGCGCCAGGGCCAGAAACGGCAACCCGGCTCCGAAAGAATTTCTTCTGGTATTCATTGTTTCCCCGCTTTCGTCCGGTGCATTTGACTCGATTGGACCGGGCGAAGTCTTGCCTGACTCAAATTAAATAGTGTTACCTAATCTATCACTGCCAATGCACGCTGCAACCGTCGCCAGATTGCGACATTGACATAATTACGAATGGACGCGAGGCGAGAACGGATCAAGAATTGGTAAGCCAGACCGTCTGGTAAGGCGACAATTCCAGGTATTCCTGCTCCTCTTCGATCGCTGCGCCGCTGATCAGGTCGCGCCAGCGCTGCGTGACGACGAGATTGATGTTCTCGAGTTCGACGCGCCTCGGTTTGCGGGTCATGTTGCTGATACAGAAGATGTCCTGTTCGCGATCAATGGACTCGCGCCAGAGACCGAAGACCTTCAGCCCGAGCTGCAGCGTGAACTGGATGCCGTTCGGGTGGAACGCCTTCTGTTGGCGCCGGATCGCCAGCAGCTTCGTCAGCCCGCCGAGGGCCCGCGCCTGCAGGCTGGTCTCGTCCGCGAGCCGTGCCTCGATCTCGTCGCGCTTCCAGGTGCGCCGGTTGATCGAACGGTATTGCCCCGTCCTCGCAAGGCCTTCGTAGTTGTTGCGCATCCCGAGCAGACTCTGCACATAGATCGCGGGGATGCCTTCGAGCGCGAGCATGATCGCGTGTGCGCAAAGGAAGCGCTCGAGCTGGTATTCGTCGGGGCCCCGGACCGTGCCGGTGAACGCGTCGATCAGGCTGATGTTCACCTCGTAGGGATGCGGCGCGCCGTCCGGGCCGGTGCGCATCGAGATCCTGCCGCCGAAGCTGGACAGCGTCTCGAGCAACTGCGCACGCTCGCCCTCCGACAACAGACGCTCGGCGGGCCGCAGGCCGATGCCGTCGTGCGACGCGATGAAGTTGAGATAAGCCGTGCCATGCCGCGCCGGCGGCATGCTCATCATCCATGTCTTCAGGTGCCGGCAATTGCCGGTGAGCAGCGCGTGGACCAACAGCGGCGGCAGCGAGAAATTGTAGATCGCGTGCGCCTCGTTGGAGTTGCCGAAGTAGGTCAGGTTGTCGCGGTTCGGCACGTTGGTCTCGGTGATCAGCATGACCGAGGGATCGTAGAAATCGATCAGGGTGCGGAACAGCTTCACGATCTCGTGGGTGCGCTGGTCGTGCAGGGATGACGTCCCCGGCTCTTTCCAGAGGAACGCCACGGCGTCCAGGCGGAACACGCGCACACCGTTCTCCAGGTAGAACCTGACGATCTCTACGAAGCGCAGCAACACCTCCGGATTCGCGAAGTCGAAGTCGACCTGGTCGGGCCCGAACGTGCACCAGACCCAGCGATCGCCGTCGAGCGTCTCCACCTTGATCCGTAACGGCGTCGAGCGCGGGCGAACGACCTGGCTGAGATCCTCGTCGGGCGAGGTCTCCTTGAAGTAGTCCTTGCCGGGATCCTTGCGCGACAGGAAATTCTGGAACCACGCGGAATGGCTCGACGCGTGATTGATGACCAGGTCGGCCATCAGCCGGTAATCCTTTGCGAGATCACGTACGTCATGCCAGGTCCCGGCATTGTCATGTACCGCAAAGTAGTCGGTGACCGCAAAGCCGTCGTCAGAACTGTAGGGATAGAACGGCAACACGTGCACCCCGTTGATCGCCTCCGACAGATGCTCGTCACAGAAGCGCTTGAGCGTCTGCAGCCCCGGCTCATCGGGTGCGCGGATGCTGGTGGCATACGTGATCATCCAGCAATCCGACTCGTCCCAGTAGTCCTGGTAAGGGCGTGGTTCGCTGACCGGCCCCGGGTAGTTCATCGCTTCGATCACGGGCGTAACCAGCCTGCCCGCGGCATTCTTGCCGTAGATCGTGTCCAGGTGTGCCCGCACGCGCGCACGCAGCCGCCGAATTCCCTTTCGCCGCTCCCGTGGCATGGCCTAACTCGCAAACTCTTCCATGTCGCGATCGACCGCGTCGCGCAGTTCGTCGAAGACCTCCGGCACCGCGCTCAGTACGCGGTTCCACGGCGAGATGAACGGTGTGTCCATCGGGTTCTCGAGGAACTCAACACCAGCCTCCACGACGTTCGCCGCGAACAGTTCGACCGCCTTTTCCTCTTCGTGACGATCGAACTTGAGACCGTTCATCTGCGCATCCGCCTCGAAGATCTCGACGAAATCGAGCGCGACGCGGAAGTACGTCGCCTTCACCGTGCGCACCTTCTCCAGCGAGAAGGTCTCGCCCTGGATCGCGAGCTTGCGGAACATCGCCTTTGCGATGTCGATACTCATCTTCGAGAGGCCGCGGCTCGCGTCCTCCGCGCTGAGGTCCTGGTGCTTGTGATCGTAACGGTCCGCGATGTCGACTTGGCATAGCCGGCTCAAAGAGTGATTGCGAAACATCTCGCTAAGCACGCCGATCTCGAGTCCCCAATCGGTCGGGATACGCAGGTCGTTGATCGCGTCGCGCCGGATCGCGAACTCGCCCGCCAGCGGATAACGGAAGCTGTGCAGGAAGTCGAGATACGGGCTCGCGCCGCAGACTGCCTTGAGTGCGAGGATCAGCGGCGTTACCAGCAAGCGCGTAACTCGGCCACCGAGCGAGGTTTCCTTCATGCGCGCGTAGTAGCCCTTGCAGAAATCGAAACTGAAGCTCGGATTCGCGACTGGATAGATGAGGCGCGCGAGCATGTCACGCGAATAGGTCTTGATATCGCAGTCGTGCAAGGCAATCGCCTCGGCGCGGCCGCTCGCGAGCATATAGCCATAGCAGTACCAGACATTGCGGCCCTTGCCCGGGTCGGTCGGGGCGACGTCGTGCTCCGAGAGCTTCTTGTCGATGGCCCTCAGCCGCGGTCCGTCGTTCCAGAGCACGCTGACCCGCTGCGGCAGGCGGTCGAAGAACTTCAGCGCGTGCGCGTACTGATGCTTGTCGGCGCGATCGAGGCCGACGACGATCTGGTTCAGGTACGGCACGTCCATCAGTTCCTGGACGATGTTCTCGAGCGCCGGTTGCTCGAGTTCGGAATACAGCGACGGCAGTACCAGGCCGAGCAGCCGGTGCCGTGAGAACTCGATCAGGTCGTGTTCGAGGTTGGCGACGGGACGCTGCGTCAGGTTGTGCAGCGTCGTGATCTTGCCGTTCTGATGGAAATCGCCCACTGGCTCCTCCGGTGTCCGTAAGCGCGCCGCTCCGCGTCACACTCCGATGAGTTCGTGCATCGCCTCGGCCCAGCCCGCGGGACCCGGCAGCGAAGGCCGCAGTACGCGCGCGTGGTCCTCGAGCGGCATCGCGTGAGAATGCCGGCCGCGGATCACCACCGCGACGTCGGCGGCGCGCAGCATGTCGAGATCGTTCGGCCCGTCGCCGAGTGCGATGGTTTCGAGCATAGCATCCGGCCATTTGCGCTTGTAGGCGAAGCGTAATTGCGAGACGGCATCCGCCTTGCCGAATGCACCCATAAGGTGCACGAAGCGCCCGCCGCGTGTGCAGGACAGCCCGCGGGCCGCCGCCGCCTCGGTGAATTCGCCGAGATGTTCCTCCGTATCGTTCCAGAGTACCGGCTCGGAGGCGCGGCGCCGGTTCGCAAGTTCGGCTTCGTCGACCGGCAGCCCGGTGGCCTCGGCGATGCCCGCCGGGCCGAGTTCGGCAAAAGAGACGCAGTCGTAACCGTCGCGAATCTCCGCGAAGTGCCTCTGCAGCGTCTTGCGGTCGATCGTGGCGAGCGTGGCCGGGCCGCCGGCCGGGAAGTAGCCCGGCGGCACGTCGATCACGGCGCCGTTCTCGCCGGCCGCCGGGTCCGGCAGGGCCATCGCCCGCCGGTACCGCTTGATCTCGGCCAGCGTCTTGCTGCTGACGAGCACAACGGGGATGCCGCGCGTCTTCAGGGCCTCGAGCATGGTCGCCGCGGGCTGCCAGTCGTAGCTATTGTGATCGAGCAGCGTTCCGTCGAGATCCGTGAAGACAATTCGGCGAATGTTCGTTTCGATAGTGATGTGTGCCTCCGTTCTCGAGTTTCCTTCTCATCGCGATGTTTCACAACCTCGATTGGCAACAAAGCGGATTTGACCGTACGATAATTCTCCCAGTTGAGCCTCGCGCAGGCCCACGCAATTCAGGAGAACGCATGTTCGACCACGTCGTAATCGGAGTCAGCGACTATACAGCGAGCAAGACGTTCTTCCTCAAGGCGCTCGAACCACTCGGCGTAACCGTTGTCCAGGAGGGGCCGCTGGGTGTCGAGCTCAGCGCTGACGATGCGTCTTCGTTATGCCTGTTCCAGACCGAGGAGAATCCGGCGCGTCTCCACCTGGCATTCAAGGCCGGAAATCGCCGGCAAGTCGATGCTTTCTACCGCGCAGCTCTGGAGGCGGGCGGCAAAGACAATGGTGCGCCTGGTTTGCGCCCGATCTACCACGCGAACTACTACGCAGCTTTCGTCATCGGTCCGGACGGCCACAACATCGAAGTCGTTTGCCACGAACCCGAGGCCTGACCTTGCCATCCAGCGCACAGGGGCTCCACGCGTGGAAGTGACGGAGTGGCTGCACCGTGAGCGGATTTAAGCGTCTCGTTTCTCAGGGTTATTCGGCCGACTTGAAGCGCGAGAAGAACTTCCAGACCTCGGTCGCGCCGTCGATATCGCGATCGACGTCGCCGACGAGGAAGCGCGGCAGGTACTGGCTGCCGTTGGGCCATGTGTGGCCGCCGCCCTCGATGCGATACAGCAGCACGGGGTCGCCCTCGCACTGCTCGTAGCTGGTCTTCACGACCCGCATCTTGTCGTCCTTGTTATCGATCGTCTCCGTCGTGGTCGGGTCGGGACTGCAGCCGTTCACCGTGCGCCAGAAGTCGACGGTCGCGTCGGTCGACATCACTTCGCCGCGCGTCTTGCGGCCGACCTTGATCTCGCCGCCGCCGTAGGGCACGAGCGGGTCGTCCGTGCCGTTGAAGATCGCGACGCCGGTACTCGTGGCGTCTGCGCACAGTTGGCGCATGAAGACCGGCATCGGCATGGCAACGGGCGCGATCGCGCGGATCTCGCCCGGGAAAGTGCAGGCCACGAAGTAGGACGCCTGCCCGCCGCGCGAGATGCCCGTCGCGAAGATCCGGCTCTCGTCGATCGGAAAACCGGATGTGAGCTCCTGCAGCACATCGCCGAAGTAACGGCGATCGTCGACGCGTTCCTTCAGTTGTTCGGAGACCTTGCCGGCGCCGAAGTCCCACATCTTGTCGACCGCGTTCGGATAGACGATGAAGAAACCCTCGCGATCGGCGATCGGCTCCAGCGTCGGCCCAACTTCCTTCTCGATCTGCTTCGACTTGCCGCCACCGCCATGGAACACCATGACCAGGGGCCGCGGCTCGGCACTATTCGCCAGTCCCGGCGGCACATAGAACAGATAGTCGCGTACCCGGTCGCCGACGGCGATTGTGTGCTCGGTAAGCTCGCCGGTCGCCGGCGCTTCGGTGGCGCCGGCACAGCCCGCGAGCAGCAAGGCGAATACGATGACCGTCCGGATCATGAGTTTTTCTTCAGAATTTGCACGTCTTCCATTCCAGGGAAACTCCGATCAATTCGTCATTGCGAGGAGCGAAGCGACGCGGCAATCCACAGGTTGTTGATTTCAAAGACTGGATTGCTTCGCTTCGCTCGCAATGACGAATCATATTCCAATTGATCAGAATATCCCTAGACGTTCCGCCCGCGCCAGTTCCCCAACCATTTGCGCTTTTCGTGCATCTATCCAATACAGGCAGATCAGTCGCCTCGTGGGGGGGGCCGATGATTCATCCAGCAAGCACGCTCGTCGCCGTCTCTGCATTGCTCGTCGTCGGTTGCGCCGGTTCGCCGGAGGACGCAGAGCGAAAGTACGACAACTACGCCATCGTGAACGGCTTTTGGGTCGAATGCCGCAGAGTCGCACCGGTGGGATCACGCATCCGCACCGAACTCGAGTGCGGCTCGGGAGCCGACCCTGCCGGCGTCGCGGCATACGGCCAGTGGCGGTCGAAACAGCGCAAACTCGAAGTACCCGCATGGCGTAGCGGGTGGACGACACACGGGACATCGTCTCCGGGCCACGCCGTTCGCCGCTAGCATCGGCGCAGCGGGCACTCGCTTATCCTGCCTGGGCCTCGGCGTCCCAGCCGCCGCCCAGCGCCTTGAACAACGCGACGAGGTCTGTCGCGGCCTGCGTGTGCGTCCGCGCGTAAGCGTCCTCCGCATTGCGCAGGCTTCGCTCGGCTTCGAAGAGCTGCAACAGGGAAATGTCGCCGGCCTTGTAACGGTCGTTCGCGAAGTCGTAATTGCGGCGCGCGGCTGCCATTGCCTCGCTCTGTCGATCGAGAGCTTCGAGGCCGTAGTTGTATTGCGCCAGCGCACGCTCGGCGTCGGTCAGCGCGGCCAGCACGCTCTTCTGGTACTCGAGCGCCGCCTGCTGGACGCGGGCCTCGTTGGCGTGCACTTGCGCGCGCACCCGGCCACCGTCGAAGAGGTGCCAGGAGATCGACAGTCCGAGCGTCGAGATCTGGCTCGTCGTATCGAACAAATTGTCCGTGTGCAACGACTGGAAACCGGCGTTGCCGTTGATGACGATCTTCGGGAACAACTCGGCGGTCGCGACATCGAGCTCGTCCGTCGCCGCCGCGAGACTGCGTTCGGCGGCACGCACGTCGGGACGCCGCCTCAGGATATCCGCCCGCTCGCCGACCGGGATCGGCGCCAGCGCAACGTAGTCCGTCGCCTGCTCCGCGAGCCCGAGTTCGGATTCGGGGAGGTCGCCCAGCAGGATGCCGATCGACAGCACGGCCGTGCGCTCCTGCGCCCTGAGCTGCGGCAGCGTCGCCTCGAGCGCCGAGAGCTCCGCGTCGGCTTGCGCGACCGCGGCTTCGGAGTCCTCGCCGGCATCGTAGCGGACCTTTACCAGGCGTGCGGACTCACGCGTCGCCTCCACCGCCGCCCGGCGGGCTGCGAGTTCGTGTTGCGAGCCGCGCAAGGCCAAGTACGCACGCGCTGTCTCCGCGGCGACGGTGAGCTGCACGCCGCGATGCTGCTCCTCGGCAGCCTGGACGCGTGCGTCGGCCGCCGCGACCGCCTGCCGCGTGCGGCCGAACAGGTCCAGCTCCCATGCGGCGTCGAAACGCGGCTCGTAGAACGTGTTGTCGCGACTAATGCCGGGGATCTGGTCGATCGGCAACAGGCCGTTCTCGCTGAGTTTCTGACGGCTGACCGAGGCACCGACGTCGGCAGCCGGATATTTCCCGCCGGCGACGACCGCGCGCATCGCGCGCGCTTCCGAGACGCGCGCCTCGGCTTGCTGGATGTCGAGATTCTGGGCCAACGCCGACTCGACGAGTCGCTCCAGCACGGGGTCGCCGAAGCTGCGCCACCAGTGGACGAGGTCCACGTCCGCCGCGGGAGCCTGTTGCTCCGCTATCCAGCCCTCGCCGGTATCCACCTCTGGCCGCTCGTACTTCGGGCCGACCGCGCAAGCGGCGATTGTCGCCGCGAGCGTGACGATCAGGGCCGTGCGTGCCGTTGCCATGTCATTCTCCTATTGCAGATTGCGTTTCACGATGACGATCGAGGATGACAGGGTCACCAGCGCGATCAGCGCCATCGGCCACGCGTTGTTGAGGACCTCCGTCACAGGCAGTTCCTTCAGGAAGCTGCCGCGGACGATGATCAGGTAGTAAGTCATGGGATTGATCCTGGCCACGAGCTGGAGGAACCCGGACATGTTCTCCACGGGCGTCACGAAACCCGACAGCAACACGATCGGTACGGCCATAGAGAAGGTGCCGAGGATCGCCTGCTGCTGCGTCTTGCACACGGAGGAGAGCATCAACCCGATACCCACCATCGACAGGATGAAAAGCATCACCGCCGCCAGCAGCCACAACAGCGAGCCGGTGAACGGGATGCGGAACAGGAACACGCCGGCCGCGATCATGACGGACGCGAGGATCGTACCGATGATCAGCGCGGGCACGGTCTTGCCGATGATGATCTCGATCGGGCGCGTGGGCGAGACGAGGAGCTGGTCGAAGGTGCCGAGCTCGCGTTCGCGCGCGATCGACAGTGCCGTGACGAGCAGCGCGATCAGCATCGCGAGGATGCCGGACAGGCTCGGCACGATGAACCACTTGTAGATCAGGTTCGGATTGAACCAGTGCCGCACCGCGACCGGCGAGGAAGCCGCCCGAGGGTCGATTTCGGCGCCGACGCTCGCCGCGATCTGGTTCAGGTACGCGAGCGTCACCTGGCCAGCGTAGGCGCGACGGCCGTCGATGACGGCCTGTGCCGCCGCCGGCTTGCCGCGCGCGACGTCGCGTGAGAAGTCCTGCGGGAAGCGCAGCCCGGCCAGCACTTCGCGGTTGTTGATCATCGCGGTCAGCGCCTCGGGGGTCTGCACGAAATGGATATCGCGCACGAAACCCGCACCCTCGACCTGTTCGATCATCTCGTGCGACCAGTAGCCGTTGTCCTGATCCAGCACCGCCAGATCGATGTTGTCGACCTCGAGCGTCGCCGCATACGAGAAAATCAGCAGTTGCATCAGCGGCGGCCCGACCAGCGTCAGCCGGCTCTTCGGGTCACGCAGGTAGCTGAGCAGTTCCTTGACGATCTGTGCTATGAGGCGCGTCATCATGTATCGAGACTCTTACGCGATTTTCTCGCAGTGATGCCGAGAAACACGCCGCCGATCGCCAGCATGGCGAGCATGTTCGGCAGGAACACCGACCAGACGTCACCGGCCAGGAACACGGTCTGCAGCGACGACACGAAATACCGGGCCGGCACGATGTGCGTAATGACGCGGATGATCAGCGGCATCGAGTCGATCTCGAAGATGAAGCCCGACAGCAGCATCGCAGGCAGGAAGCCCGACAACAGCGCGATTTGCGAGGCGACGAACTGGTTGCGCGCGAGCGTGGAGATCAACAGCCCCTGGCCGAGTGCGGGCACGAGGAAAGTACAGGACAAGAGCAGCAGCGCCGCCCACGAACCGCGCAGCGGGACATCGAACAACGTGATCGAGATCAACGCGCAGCCGAGCGTCGCGATGACGCCGAGGATGAAATAGGGGAGCAGCTTGCCGAGCAGGATCTCGAGGATGCCCGCCGGCGTGGACATCACCGCTTCCATCGTGCCGCGTTCCCACTCGCGCGCGACAACGAGCGCCGTCAGCAGCGTGCCGATCATCGTCATGACGATGGCGATAGCGCCGGGGATCAGGAAGCGCCGGGTCTCGATCTCGGGGTTGAACCAGAAGCGCGGATCGAAGCGCACCGGCAGGAAGCCGGCAATGTTCCCCGCCCCGCGGCTTGCCAGCCAGTTCTGGACGACGCCTTCGGCATATCCTGCGACGAAGTTCGCAGTGTTGGGCTGCGATCCGTCGGTGATGACCTGTACGAGTGACTCGGGCCCGGCACGCGAGGTCAGCCGCTGCTCGAAATCCTGCGGGATGACGACGAAGCCGCGGATTTCACTGGCCACGAGCTTCGGTACGACCTCGCGGCGGTCGCGCGCCGGCAGGATCTCGAAGTAGCGCGTCGCCTCGAACGCAGCGGCCAGCGATTGGGCTTGCGATGAATCGCTCTCGAGCACGACACCGAGGCGCACGCCCTTTACGTCCAGCGAGACCGCATAGGCGAACAGGAACAGGAGCAACACGGGCAGCGCGAACGCAATCAGAATGGCCGACGGATCGCGCACGACCTGCAGGCTCTCCTTGCGAACCAGGGCCGCGAGGCGCTTTACGCTGAAACCGGTATTTACGGCGGCGCTCATGCCGCCTCCCGCCCATTCACATCGGCGGCTTCGATCAGCGTGATGAAGGCGTCTTCCATCGTCGGTTCCGGGCGTTCTTTCGTCGCCGCGCTCTGCTTGAGCTTATCGGGTGTATCGAGCGCGATGAGCCTGGCCTGGTACATCAGCGCGACGCGGTCGCAGTACTCTGCCTCGTCCATGAAGTGCGTGGTGACCAGCACGGTCACACCGCGGCGCACCAGCGCGTTGATGTGCGTCCAGAACTCGCGGCGGGTGATCGGGTCGACGCCGGAAGTCGGCTCGTCGAGGAACAGCACGGCCGGCCGGTGCATCAGCGAACAGGCGAGTGCGAGTCGCTGCTTGTAACCGAGCGGCAGCTTGTCGGGCGAAGTGCGCAGATAGCGCTGCAACTCGAAGGTCTCGATCATCTCGTCGATGCGCTCGCGCCGCAGCGAATTCTTAAGGCCGTAGACGCCGGAGAAGAACTCGAGGTTCTGGCGCACGGTGAGCAACCCGTACAACGAGAACTTCTGCGCCATGTAGCCGAGCTGAAGCTTGGCCTCCGATGGCGCATGGCGCAGGTCATAGCCGACGACGTGAGCGTCGCCCGCGGTGGCCTTGAGGAGGCCGCAGAGCATCTTGAAAGTCGTCGACTTGCCGGCGCCATTGGGCCCGAGCAGGCCGAAGATCTCGCCCTTTTTGACCTCGAAGCTGACGTTGTCGGTCGCAGTGAATTCGCCGAACCGTTTGGTGAGGTTCTGGCAGCTCACGGCGACCTCGAAGGCCTCCTCGACCGGCGCCATCTTCTCGGCGATCACCGAATGGCCACCCGGCCCACCGCCGAGCAAGTCGATGAACGCATCCTCGAATCGCGGCGCGACGGTATCGACATGACCGCCGTGTTCGGCTGCCAGGGCATCCAGCGGCGCGCGCTCGGCATCCTCGCGCAGCACCGCGCGGATCGACTCGCCCTGGATCACGCCGTCGCAGATGCCGGGCAACGCCAGCGCATCGGCGAGCAGACGCCGCCGACCCTTCGTGACGCCGCGGATGCTGAAGCTACGCCCGCGCAGACGTTTCGTCAGATCCTGCGGAGGGCCGGCGTATTCCAGCTTGCCGCCGTTCAGCAGCAGGACCGAATCGCAACGTTCGGCTTCGTCGAGATAGGAAGTCGACCAGACGATCGCCATGCCTTCGGCTTTGAGTGCCTGCACCATGGCCCACAGGTCCTGGCGGCTGACCGGATCGACGCCGACGCTGGGCTCGTCGAGTAACAGGACGTCGGGCCGCGCCATCAACGCACAGGCCAGGCCGAGTTTCTGCTTCATGCCGCCGGACAAGCGTCCGGCGAGGCGCGCCTTGAACGGCTCGAGGCGCGTGAAATGCAACAGGCGCTTGAACGTCTCGTCCACGCCTTCCTCGCCCGCTTCGTCGATCGCGCGCAGGCTTGCATAGAGCCTCAGGTTCTCGATGACGGACAGGTCCTCGTAGAGTCCGAAGCGCTGCGGCATGTAACCGGTGACGGCGTGTACGCGTTCGGCATCGTCGACGACGTCGCACCCGGCCGTGTGTACGTGGCCCTCGGTGGGCGCCATCAGCGCGGCCATCATGCGCATCAGCGTCGTCTTGCCGGCGCCGTCCGGGCCGACGAGGCCGGTCAGCTTGCCGGCCTCGATTTGCGCGTCGATGCCGGCCAATGCGGTGACATCATCGAAGCGCTTGACGACGCCGTCGATTTCAACCGCGGCGGTCACGGTTCACTGGCCTCCGTTCGTGCGCGGCACTTCGACCGTGACCGGCATGCCCTGGCGCAGTTGATTGTCGGCGTCGGTGACGACGATACGCAGCCGGTACACGAGGTCGGTGCGCAGCTCGGTCGTCTCGACGGACTTGGGCGTGAACTCCGCACGCGGCGAAACGAAACCGATACGACCCGTGTAGACCTTCCCGGACGCGTCGGTCGTAACCTTGACCATCGTACCGGGCGCGGTCGCGCCGAGATCCGGTTCCGCTACGTAGGCACGCACGTACACCGGATGGTCGAGAGAGAGTGAGTAGACCGGTTCGCCCTGGTTCAGCATGCTGCCGGGTTCACGCACCCTTGCGAGCAACGTGCCGTCGGACGGCGCATCGAGTTCGGTGTCGTCGAGTTGGGTCTTCGCCTGGTCGCGGTGCGCGATCGCGGCGGCGAGATTGGCCTTCGCGGCGGCGATGTCCTCGGCGCGGAAGCCTTCCTCGGCGAGCGCGAGCGCTTCCTTCGCGGAAGCGAGCCGCGCGGCGGTGGCGTCGCGCTGGGCTGCCGCGGCGTCGAGGATGCGCTGGCTGCTTGCGCCGGATTCGACGAGACCCTTCTGGCGCTCGTAATTGCGTTGCGCGTCCTTCGCGGCGGCATCCGCCTCGCGTACGGCGGCGCGCGCCTGCTGCACTTCCTGCGGCCGTGCACCGCTCTCGAGCTTGTCGACGTTTGCGCGCGCCTGCAACACGCCGGCCTCGGCGGCCGCAAGTGCATCTTTGTACGGTTGCGAGTCGATCTGCGCGACGCGCTGTCCGGCCTTGACGGTTTCGCCTTCGTCGACGTCCATCGCGACGAGGCGTCCCGGTACGCGGAACGCGAGTTCGACCTCGCGGATGTCGACGTTACCGTACAAGGTCAGCGCCGATCCGTCTTCACGGGACTCGAACAGGTAGTAGGCGCCTGCGGCGATTCCGGCGAGTACCAGGACGACGGGGATCGCGATACGCGGGTTCGGTTTCATTCCGTGTTCTCCTGCATAAGGATCGCCGTGACGTTGCGGTGGATCTGTGACTGCACCGCGGCGATCTCGTGTTGGGTGAATTGCTGCCACCCCGTCCGGCGTTCGATGGTGGCGCGGGCAGTGCGGAGGATCAGTACCTGCCCGAACAGCGTGATGGCAAGCAGGTTGGTGGCTTCGGACTCCGGGTCGAGGTCGCGGATACGCCCGATCAGGTGCGTGGCGATCCCGATGACGCGGCTCATCACACCGTCGTACAAGCGCTCGAAGCCCTCGGACGGATCCTGTTGTTCCTTGAGGATCAGGCGCGCCCAGGTAACGGACTCGTCGCTGGTCAACAGAACGACAAACCCGTCCAGGAGCTGCAGCATGAGGGCCAGGCAACGTTCGCGCGGAATGCTACTGCCGTCGTCGCCGAGTTCGGCATTGATGGCGGCGAGCAGCGGGTCGATACGTTCCCGGACGCGTTCGACGATGTAGTCGATGGCGGCGAGATACAGGCCGGCCTTGCTGCCGAAGTGGTAGGCGATCAGCGCCTGGTTGACACCGGCAGCCTCGGCCAGCGCCCGGGTGCCGGTCGCGTTGAAGCCGTCACGGCCGAAGATTTCGACCGCAGCACGGATGAGTGCCTCGCGGGTGGCGTCGCCACGGGAAGGTGTGGTCTCTGTGGTCATGGGAGCTTATTTTAATTAATCGAATGATTAAATCAACCCCCTGCCCTGCTGTCGCCCGGCCCGGCGCCAGCGGGCGGCAGACGCCGCGCCGCTCAAAACCGCCAGCCTTGCACCGTCGAACAGGCCGCGGCGTCGCCAGTTTGCGACATTGACAGGCCGGTGCCCGTATGACTGTATGTACTGAATGCCGCTCGCAGGCCATCTCCCGACCAGGACCGCGGCAAACCCGCCGATGACGAATTCTGCATACCGCGATCGACGGTTCTTCCGGCGCTCAATGTCCGTTGCACTGATAGCGGGATGCCTGCTTGCGCCGCTCACTTCCGCCCGGGCCGGCGCCGGTTTCGGAATCTTCGACGCGCGAACGCTCGCAATGGGCGGCACGTCAGTCGCATCGGCAAATAACGACAATGCACAGTTTTACAATTCGGCCCTGCTCGCTTTCAACCACGAGATCGAAGAACGGACGCAGGATTCACGCTTCTGGTTTCCCTTGCTCGTGCCGCAGGTCTCGGACTCTGCCATTACCGCCGAACACCTGTTGCAGAAGTTCGACCGTTCGTCGATATCGAACGCGGTGCAGGTCTTCAATGACACCCAGGACATGCAATCGGCACAGGACCTGGCCCGTACGTTTTCGAGACTGGATTCCTACTTGCGCCAACTCGCCGATGAAGACCTGACGTCCGACGTTTATATCGGTACGGCCGTGAGCGAGCCGGGCAGGTTCCAGGGGGCCGGTTTCTTCTTCGGAGCCCGCGTACTCGGCGGAGGAGTGACGGCGGTGAGCGGCGCCGACCGTGCGACGCTTGCGGCGTACGAGGAAGGGCTTGCGTTCGTCGCATCCGGTGGCACCGAGGGAGCTCCGCATCCGGAGCTGTTCGACGCGAACGGAGCATTGATCAGCCCCGCCGGCGGGTTCGACTCGACGATGGCGGCGGCAGGAGTGGTGGTCGTCGAAGCCGGTGTCGCTATGTCGGGGCAGTTCCATCCGTTCGGCCGCTCGCTCGCGGCCGGTCTGACCTTCAAAGTGCAGAGCCTCTATACCTTCGAGGACTCGGAAAGCGTCATCGAGAATCGGATCGACGTGGGGAGAAACAGCGACTACCAGGGAGATTTGAACTTCGACCTCGGCATCGCGAAAGACCTCGGCGATCACTGGCGGGTAGGATTAGCCGCCAAGGACATCATCCCGCACAACTACGTTACGTCGCTCGGCACGGTCATCCGGATGCGGCCGCACGCCCGCCTCGGCGTGGCGTATCGGGCCGATCGCTTTCAGCTCGCTGCCGACGCCGATCTGAACAAGAACGAGCCCATCGGCTTCGAAGGTCCGACGCAGGAACTCGCCATCGGAGGGGAGTGGACGGTTTCCGAGCCCGTCCGTTTGCGTGCTGGCTACCGTTACGACTTGCAAGGTAACCGGGCCGGTATCGTGTCGCTCGGTGCCGGCGCGCTGTGGGGCCGCTTCGCGCTCGACCTGGCCTATGCGACCGGTCGCGATACCCGTGCCATGGCACTGCAGGCCGGGTACGCATTCTAGCGCAGGCGGTCGCGACGACCTGCCGGCCGCCGCGACCGAGCGACTGTGGTGTTATTGCGCCTCGGTAAAGACCTTCAGCGTATCCAGCTTCACGCCGTCCTCGTCCGCCGCGGCCTGGGCGTCGGGATCGTCCATCATCGACTTGAAATGCGCCATGTCGCCGGTGAATTCGAGACCCATCAGATTGGGGTCATCGACATTCTGGAATGTGTGCACTTCAGTCAGTCCGTTCTCCGCGAACAGTTTCCGCCGGCCGTCCTCACCGCGCCAGGCAGCCAACCAATGATCGCCATCTTTCACTTCGTGCGTGACCATGATGCGCGTTCCCTCGGCAGACGCCATTTGCTGGGGAGGATTGTCGCTGTTCCAGATGTCGTTGGTGATATGCCACTGACCGTTGCCATCCTTGTGCCAGACTTCCATGAACTTCCCGTTGTCCAGCTGCTTGCCGTCGGCGGACTTCACGACGTAGGTGCCGACGTGATAGCCGAGATCGCCCGAGACCTGGGCGTCGATATTGCTCAGGTGGACGTCGACGCCGTCCTCGATCATCCCGGAGAATTGCTCGCGGATGGCATCGTGGCTTTCGCTCGCCGGCGCATTCGGCGGCATCAGGCGGGCATCGTCACTGTACAGTGCGACGAGGGCGTCGACGTCACCATCGTTCATGGCCGTCTGCCATTCGGCCGACCGGTCCATGATCGCCGACGGATCCGTGGACATGGACGCCTGCTGGCAGGCGGCCAATAGCAACAGCGGGAGGAATATGAGTAAGCGTTTCATTTTAGTGTCCTTTTCGGGTTGGAAAAGTTTTTCCCGTAAGTGTAGTTTAATGGTCGTACTTTGAGTACCGGCCGGAATCAGTTACAAGAACCTGCCTCGAATCCAGGGGGCTCCGAATGAGACAAACGATCCCTGGCCTCGTCTTCTTTGGCCTGTTTGCGACCGTTTCGTTCGGTTGTACCGGCGCATCCGTCGTAGTACAGCAGGACACGAGCGACGTCGCCGGCCTGATCGACGAATCCGTGTCGGCGACCCGGGACTATTACCGGGATCTCGGGCAGCAGCAGTTCGACTTCCTGGTCGAATTCATCGCCGCGCGGCCCAGCTGCGGCGTCGAGTCGCCGCTGCTGTTGCTCACCGCCGAGGACCGCTGTCTCACGGATGCGGAAAAACTGCTTCGTCGCCAATGCCTGGCCGACGCAGGTATGCCGGAATGCCTGCCGCTGCTCGCGGCACGCGAAGTGCCGGTGTCGCCGGATGTCACGCAGCCGCGGCAGACGACGGTCACGCTGCTCGCGACGCTCGCCTCCTACCAGCGCGCCCTCGCACGCGTGCTCGGCGACCCGACCTACGACACGGCCGCGGATTTCTCCGACGTGGTGTCGCGACTCGACGAGCTGTGCAACCAGGTCGCCGAACTCGCAGCCGTCGCCGCCGGAGAAGGCGAGGCCGGGGCCGGTTCCTGCGACACGCTGGACGTCAAGGCGATCAGGGACAAGGACGCGGCGCTCGGCCAGCAGGTCGCTGCCGCGGGTGCCCTGCTCGATCTCGTACGCCGGGCCAACGACGACCGTGCCGATTTCGAGGCGCTGCGCAAGATCGTTGCAGAGAAGGGTCCGGCCGTGGATGCGGCGCTCGAGAGCCTGCTCGCGAGCTACCAACAGGTGGACGCGCCGTTCGCGGAGCTGCTCGCGCGCCGCGAGATCGAGCGCAAGCGGCGTGAGTACAACGACATGACGCCCGAGGCACGCAGCGCGTTGCCCCAAGACGCGCGTGAACGGCTCGTGCGCGAGATCTACGAGCCGGAGCTGGCACGGCTGCAGGCCGCATCGCAGCCCGACGCGCTTGCCGCGGGCCTTCGCGGCCTGATCCGCAGCCACCGGAAGCTCGAAGCGAGTTTCCTCGGCAACCTGACGGAGTCGCAGCGCAGGCGCGCGGCGGCCGAGAACCAGCAGCAGGTCAAGGCCGCCTTCCAGTCGATGCTGAGCATCGTCAAGCTATTCAACTGACCGCGGGAGCCCGCCATGTCGCAAGATCTGGACGCCATCCTGAACAGCATCGGCCGCGCGGCGTCGCGCTGTTACGACCTCAACGGCGACGGCAACCTGACGGTCGAGGAACAGACGATCTTCTACCAGTTCGCCGAGAACATCGTCTTCCTGCTTGTCGACGTCCACGCCGAGTACGACGAGTTTGCGGCCTCACTCGCGCAGAACTCCGACGGCAAGGCCGAGATGGACAGGATCTGGGCCGCGGCGAACGACGCGCTGGACGACGTCAGCAAGTCGATCACGAGTCCGAAGCTGCGGGAGGCCGCTGCGAAGACGGCGTTCGCGATCGACCGCACGTCGACGCTGTTGAGCTGAAAGGGTGAGTCGACCGGCTATTCCGACGACGCTCTGAGCGCTTCGGATAGCGAGAGAACGTAGGCCCGGACCGCCTCGGCTTCTTCGATCGTCAGCTCCTGCGCCGGCATGCCGTTGCCCGCGCGCGCCCCGCCCACGACGATCGCATCCCACGCGGCGTGCGCATCTTTGTCGGCATAGCGCAGGTCCGGCACCGTGCCGCCGTAGCGGGCAACCGCGTCCTTTCCGTGGCAGCCCGAGCAGTGCTCGGCGAACAGTTCCGCGCCCTTCGCGACAGTCGTATCCGTCGCCTCCAGCTTCGGCTGCTCCGGCAATTGGCGGCGACCCGACACGGGCATCTCGACGTCCTGGCGGCCACCGAGCGCGAGTGCGATCAGTCGAGTCGGGCCCTGCGCCCGGTCCTCCGCGTGCAGTTCCGGAAACACGTACTGCGCGCCGCCGCCCTCGCCCGCCGCCACCAGCACATACTGCCGCCCGCTCAGCAGGTAGCTCGCGGGAGCCGCTCCGATCGTCGAGCCGGTCGACAGGGACCAGAGCTCCTCGCCGGTCGTCGCACGGTAAGCCGCGAATCTGCCGTAGGCGTCGCCCTGGAACACGAGGTTGCCTGCGGTCGCGAGCACGCCGCCGTTAAACGGCAGTTTGTGCCCCACGGTCCACAGGGGCCGCTGCGTCACCGGGTCGTACGCGACGAGCTTGCCGGGGCTGAACGGTTTGCCGTCGATCTCGGTGATGAGCTTCAGCGTGTCGGTGTAGTCGCCGTTGCCCTCGTAGGTGACTTCGTCGGGGATATCGATGACCGGTATGTAGAGCAGGCCGGTCTTCGGACTGAATGCCATGGGATTCCAGCTATGCGCGCCCCACATGTTCGGCCACACGAGCGTTTTCGTGCCGGGCTTGCGTTTCCAGTACTCCGCCCCCGGCTCGATGACGGGTCTTCCCGTCTCCGGGTTGATGTGCGACGCCCACGTCACCTTCGCATACTTGTCTGCTGCGAGCAGTTCGCCGGTGTGCCGGTCGAGGACGTACTCGAAGCCGTTCTTCGGGGCGATCATCACGACGTCCCGCTGTTTTCCGTCGATGGGCAGCTCGGCGAGCACGATGTTCATCGTCGCGTTGTATTCCCAGCTGTCTTCGGGGACGGTCTGGTAATGCCACAGGTATTCGCCCGTGTCCGCGTTCACCGCCATGACGGATGAGGTAAACAGCGCGTCGCCGCCGTCCGGATTGCGCCACGCATAGACGTATGGCAGGGCGCCCGCGGTGCCGAAAAAGAGCACGCGGCTGTCCGGATCGTAGGTCATCGAATTCCAGTTGCTGCCCCCGCCGCCGTACTTCGCCAGCGTGTCGCGTGACCAGGTCGCCGCGGCCATCTTCATCTCGGGCGTCGTGTTCAGCGCCGGATCCGGGCTCGGCACGGTATAGAAGCGCCAGAGGAATTTCCCCGTATTGGCGTCGTACGCGGACACATAGCCCCTGTTCTGTTTCCCCGATTCCGAGCCCGCATTGCCGACGAAGACCTTGCCGCCGCCGTAGTAAGGGGAATCGGAGATGCCGTAGCCGAGTTCGGGATCGCAGGTCGTCTCCTCCCAGCGCAGCTTGCCCGTCGCGGCGTCAAGGCCGATCAGTCGGCAGTCTGCAGTCGCCAGGTACACGCCGCCGCCGCCCACCGCCACACCGCGGTTGGCGCGCGCGTACCACGACAAGCCGGGATGGGCGGCAAAAGCCTTGCGGACCTCCGGGTCGTACGACCAGAGGATGTGCCCGTCCGTTGCGTCGAGAGCGAACGCGATAGAGAACGCCGCGCCGGCGTACACAACACCGTCGACGACGATCGGCGTGCCGGCGATGCCGTCCCTGACCGGCAAGGTCGTCATCCAGGCCACACCCAACTCGCCGACGTTGTGGTCGTCGATCTGCTCCAGCGGGCTGAAATACTGGGCTTGCGCGTTGCCGCTCTTGCGTAGCCAGTCGGCGCCGGTTGCGGACTCCCGCATCAGCCGCTCGTCGTCCACGTTGCCTGCGGCGAAGCTCGAAAGACTCGCCAGCATCGCAACGGCAGCGGCGGTCGCTTCGATGAACCGGCGGCGCAGACTGTATTTCACACTAATGGAGAAGAAACGTTGGCGGATCGGATTGCGCAATCATGACCATCCGTTGACGAGCTGTGATCGGGACCGGGTGTGCCGCACGTTGGCTTGTTTTGTCGGCGGCCGTTACCTTAGACTCGATTTCGATCATAGCCCTGTTGGGCAAGTCTTTCCAGGCGCGAACACGGCGCGCGGCCGCGGTCACGCACACCGCATAAGGAGACTACATGAAGAGGCTGGACATGAAACCGCCCATCCAATTCTCGCTGTTGACCGCGGCGGCGCTGCTGATCGCGGCCTGCGGCAAGCCGGCTGCGACGCCCGGGGCCGATCACGTCTTCCTGAATGCAGCCGCCTACACTCTGGCTGACGGCACGCCGTGGGCCGAAGCCGTCGCCGTCGACGGCGACCGCATCGTCTACGTCGGCGACGATGCCGGCGCGAAGGATTTCATCGGCAGCGAGACGACGGTGCACGACCTCGCTGGGGAGATGCTGTTGCCGGGATTCATCGACACGCACATGCATTCCGTGATGGGCGGCGCCTACGCAAAAGCGCTGTCGCTTGACACCTTCGGCACTGTCGATGATTGGGTTGCGGCGATCGGCGCGTATGCGAAGGCGCATCCCGACGCAAAACTCATCTTCGGCTACGGATTCCTCGCGACCACCTTCGGCCCGGGAGGGCCGACGCGGCAGATGATCGACGCCGTGGAAGACGAGCGCCCGGTGCTGATCATGGACGAGGGATTCCACGGTGCCTGGGCAAACACCAAGGCGCTGAAGGCACTCAACATCACCCAGGACACGACCGATCCGGTGCCCGGCTTCAGCTACTACAAGCGGGATGCCAACGGCGACGCGACCGGCTACCTGCTGGAAGGCGCCGCCGCCAAGGCGATGGACGATCTCAACGTCATCACCGAGGACACGATCGTCGACGGCACGGCCTACGTGATCGACACGCTGAACAGCTACGGCGTCACCGCCCTGTTCGATGCCGGCGCGGTCGGCCACCAGGATATCCTGCCGCAGGTGCTCGAGCGCCTTGAGTCCGACGGCGACCTGACCGTGCGCATCGACGGGTCCTATTTCATGGACGATCCGGAAGCGGTTCCGTACGCCGTGGAAAGGGCCGAAGCGTTTCGCGACACGATCAAGGGTAAGCACTATCACTACCGTGTATTGAAGATCCTGGACGACGGCACCATCGAAGGGCGCACGGCCGCGATGTTCGAGGACTACCAGGGTGAGCCGGGCAACAGCGGCGACACGATCTTCACACAGGCGCAGCTAACCTCGATGATCACCGCCGCCGCGGCCGCGAATCTGGACGTCCACGTGCATGCACTCGGCGAACGCGCGATCAACGACGCACTGAATGCCATCGAGGCAGCCCGCAAGGCCAATCCGGACACCGACAGCCGCTTCACGATCTGCCACATAGAGGTGATCACGGACCAGGACCTGCCACGATTCCGCGACCTCGACGTCATCGCCCAGAGCACACCGTTGTGGGCGTCCTACGACACCTACGGCAAGCAGTTCGTCAGCGACGACCAGTTCAAGCGGTACTTCCGTTTCAACAGCCTGAAGAAACTCGGCGTGAGGCTCACCTTCGGCAGCGACTTCCCCGCCAGCGGCGCCGGCATGCTGGGCATGTCGCCCATCCTGCAGATGGAGATCGGCCATACGCGGCAGGACCCGGGCGACCCGGATGCACCCATACAGCCGAGGGAATCGGAACGGCTCGACATCGACAGCCTGATCCGCGGCTATACGATCGACGCGGCGTATCAGCTACGGATGGAAGACCAGATCGGATCGCTGGAAGTGGGCAAGAAGGCAGACCTCGTCATCCTCGATCACAACCTGTTCGACGTCGATCCTTACGCGATCCACGAGACGCGCGTGCTCCTGACGATGTTCGACGGCAACGTCGTCTACTCCGCGCCGGCGACCCAATAGCCCGTCGCCCTTCGCGAAGATAACCGGATCGCTCGCCGCCGCGACGCCTGATGCTGACATCCCCGAAGCAGAATCGGGCACAATGAGCTGCGATGAGCGTGGTCACCGAACAACCCGTATCCTGCCCATACTGCGGCGAGGACATCACGATACTCGTCGACCAGAGCCTGCCGGATCAGGAATACGTCGAAGATTGCCAGGTCTGCTGCAGGCCCATCGTCCTGCGCGTGTCGGTGGAGACGGACGGTGGCGTCTCGGTGAGTACAAAGAGCGAGAATGAGTAGAGCAAACCGGTGTGCGGTGTCATTGCGAGGCGGCGCAGCCGACGAAGCAATCCACACTGGATTGCTTCGCTTCGCTCGCAATGACATGGGCGGGAGTCTTGCATCAATGGGCAGGAACTTTCTTTTCGTGTTGCTGGCTCTTGCGCTGAGCGCGTCGGCAGACGAGCTGCCGTACGGGCAAAAGCCCGGCAGCCCGCTCGATCACCTGCCCAGCTATATCCGTCAGGTCAACGGCTGGGGTCAGCGTGCCGATTTCTCGCATGATGGCAAGAAGATCATCTTCCTCGAGAAGACCTTCGGCGACGTTTATGAGCTGACGCTCGCAACGGGTGAGCTCCGGCCGCTGACGCATCACTACTATCATTCCGGGTACACGCGCGCGCTGTATCTCGCCAACGGCGACATATTGCTGTCCGGCTCCCGGACCTTCGACCCCGACAATCCCAATCACAGCCGCTTCCAGAAGGCGGAGCTGTGGGTGCTCGACAAGTCGCTGAGCAAGCCGCCCGTGCCGCTCGGGACCTATTGCAGCGAGGGCCCGGCCGTGTCGCGGATGTCCATGAAGATCGCCTGGGTGACCAACCAGGGCCAGTACCCGGACTACGAGGACGACGAGTACCGCGTCAACGTCGGCGAGATCGTCTATCACGACGGTGTGCCGTCGCTGGAGAAGCGCCGCGTCGTCATGCGCAACGTCGACAATCCGCAGTTCTCCGCACCGACGCCGATCGAGACGCAGAACTTCATCCCGCCGGACGAGTCCCGGATCACATTGTCGCTATATCGCTTCCTCCCGCCCCATGAGCACGGCGCGCAGGTCGCGATCCTCGATCTCGCGAGCGGCCGATTCCAGCGCCTCTCCGATCTCGCCGGTCACCACAACGAGCCCGAAGGCATCTTCCCCGACGGCAAACACACCACGGTCGAGTCGACTCGCCAGTTCGCGGCCTGGAACTTCAATCCCGAAGACCAGTACATCGACATCTGGAAGCTCTCGCTCGACGGCAAAGGCGACTGGGAACGGCTGACGCACTTCACCGACTACGCGGGATTCAAGGCGACCAACCCCGTGATCAGCGACGACGGCCGCAGCATGGCCTTCCAGATGGCGAAGCTCGGCGACCCGGCCGGTGTCGGACGAGGACTGTTCATCATGAACCTGGCGGCGCGCGAGCGGGCACTCGCGGGCAAGCCGGAACACCAGGTTTTTCCGCTGGAACCGGGTGTCACGGTCGGTCAGGCCGCCGCCACGGAGTTGCAGACCGTTTACGGCGATCCGGCCGTGCCGCTCGTCTGGAACGTGACCCACCCGACGCTCACGGCGTACCTGCCAGATCCGGCACACGCCACGGGCACGGCCGTCATCGTGGCGCCCGGCGGTGCCTGGGTCATGCTCGCGATCAAGCACGAGGGCACGGACGTCGCCGAATGGCTGGCCGCGCACGGCATCGCCGCATTCGTGCTGAAGTACCGCACCGCGCATATGCCGGATACGGTCGCGGGCTTCAAGGCGGAACGCGACCGGCAGATGCGCGAGCCCGAATTGCTCGGTCCGATCATCGCCGCACAGGCACCAATCTCGGCTGAGGACGGCCGCGCCGCGGTGAAGTACCTGCGCGAGCATGCCGCCGACTTCGGGCTGGACCCGTCGCGGATCGGCATCCTGGGCTTCTCTGCGGGCGGCGGCGTCGCCAGGGCCGCGGCCTCGCAGTACACGCCCGCCGAACGCCCGGACTTCGCGGCGACGATCTACGGCGCCGGGGAGGTCGCTTCGGTACCGGACGACGCGCCGCCGATTTTCATCCTCGCGGCCGCGGACGATGACGGCGTGCCGGTGACGAGCAGCACCACACTCTTTGCGCGCTGGCGCGCGGCCGGCCGCCCGGCGGCGCTGCACGTATACGCCACGGGCGGGCACGGCTTCGGCATGCTGCACACAGGCGCGCCGACCGACGACTGGATCGAAGTCTTCTACGCGTGGCTCAAGAGCCAGGGGCTGGACTAGTGCAACACGTCGACCGTCGCGTGCAGTGTCAGGTCCTTATCGGCGGACGAGTGCCCGACGCGGATGTCCACGGGGCCCGGTTCGACCACCCACGCGTGACCGGTCACATCCCAATACGCCAGGTCGCGTGCATTTAGCGTAAACCGCACCCGTTGTGATTTGCCGGGAGCGAGGTGCACGCGCCGGAATCCACGCAACGCCTTGTGCGGCCGTGCCACTCTCGACTCCGGAAAGCCGACGTAGAGCTGTACGACGTCGTCGCCTGCGCGCTCGCCGACGTTCTTCACCGTGAGCCCGACGTTGATCGGGGAACCTGCGAACAGCGTCTCGACACCGGTCGTGAGGTCCGAGTACTCGAATCGTGTGTAGCTCAGCCCCTGGCCGAAATGGAATTGCGGTTCGGTCTCGATGTACATGTACGTGCGGCCGTGACGGAGGTCGTAATCCATCATCGCCGGCAGCGCCTCCAGCAACTTCGGCCAGGTCTGCACGAGCCTGCCGCCGGGATCGGCGTCGCCGAACAGCACGTCACCCAGCGCGTTGCCCTGTTCCTGGCTGGCATGCGTCATCTGCAGGATCGTCGGCGCGTGTTCGGCGGCCCAGGGCAGCGCGACCGGGAAGTTGGTGATCAGCACGACCACCGTGTTGGGATTCGCGGCATAGACGCGACGGATGAAGTCTTCCTGGCCGGGTGGCAGCGTGATCGCCTTGCGATCGATCCCTTCCTTGCCCTCCGACGGTGAAGTCACGACGCCCCAGCTCGCGTTGCCCTCCGGGTGATTGCCGACGCAGACGATCGCGACGTGGCTGCGTCGCGCCAGTTCCACGGCCGCGTCGCTCATGTCGCCGACCCAGCCGACGCCGACGTGCTGCGGCGCGGGCCAGGGCTCCGGATTCGCCGTGTTCTCGATGCCCTCGCGCGGCGAGACCCGATACGGCGGCGTGCCCGAATACCAGTCGAGCAGCACCGTGTTGATGTACGGCCCGACGACCGCCACCGAGCCGACCGTGTCCCGATCGAGCGGCAGCAGGTGCGCATCGTTTTTGATGAGCACGATCGATTTGCGCGTGACTGCGCGCACGAGTACGTGCACCCCGGGGTCGTCCCACGGTTCCGGATAGGTGTTCTCGACACCGATCCGTGCATAGGGGACGCGTTCCGGCGGGTCCAGCAGGCCGAGGCGCAGCGAGATGCGGAACACGCCGCGCAGTGCCGCGTCGAGATCGGCCTCGCTGATCAGGCCGCGGGCCAGCGCTTCTGAGACCGGCTCCTTGTAGGTGTCCAGGAAATGATTGATCCCGGCGTGCAGGACCGCGGCCGCGCCTTCGGCGAGATCCGGATAGACCTTGTGGTCGTTCACCAGTGCGCGCAGCCCGCCGGCGTCGGTGCTGATGATGCCATCGAGGCCCCACTCGCCCATCACGATGTCCCGCAACATCGGGTGGACGTGCGCAGGCGTGCCGTTGATCGCGTTGTACGCCGCCATGATAGCGTCCGCCCCGCCGTCGCGGATCGCCATCTCGAACGGCCGGGCGTAATACTCGCGCCACAGGCGTTCGTCGAAGTTCGACGACGACTGCGTACGCCCGTCCTCGTTGCTGTTGGCGAGGAAGTGCTTCAGCAGCGACGCCGTCTTCCAATAGTGCGGGTCGGTGCCCTGCAGCCCTTCGGTGAACGCTGTCGCCAGCGTGCCGGCCAGGAACGGGTCCTCGCCGAACACTTCCTCGGTGCGCCCCCAGCGCGGGTCGCGCGCCAGGTCGGCGTTCGGTGCGCGAACGATGAGGCCGGACCGGGCGTATTTCGGGCTTTGGAACAGGAAGCGTGCTTCATAAGCCTCTTCTTCGGCGACCGCGCGGACCAGAACCGGATCCCAGGTCGCACCCAACCCATAGGCCTGCGGGAACTGCGTCGTCGGCGTCGGGTTGCGGCGGCCCCAGTTGCTCGGCCCGCCCTGCGCGACGCCGTGGTAGCCCTCGATGTGCCGCGTGCCCCGGACTTCGAGCCGCGGCACGTCGGCGCTGCCGCCGAGTGCGGCGATCTTCTCGTCGAGCTTCATCCGCGCGAGCAGATCGTCGATGCGTTGCGCCGCGGGCAGGTCGGGATCCCGGAACGGGTACGCCGCTTCGTCGGCACGAGCGCCACACGGTACCAGCAACGACAGCGACACGGGCAACAGGAATATAAGGCATCGATATCCATCGATTCCCGCTGGTTTCCCGTCGTTCGGACGCTTCGAAGTCACCATCACCCGGCTCGCGGCAGTTTATTTTTTCCCGATTGTATACGACCATGTCCGTTCTCACCGCCGCACAAGATCGAGGGCTGAATCCATTTCGACGCGTGATCCAAATGGCTGACACCGACGGCGGCCATCAGCCGGGCCGTGCCGCCATTGGGTTGGCGGTCCTCGGAGTCGTCTACGGTGACATCGGGACGAGCCCCATCTACGCGTTGCGCGAGTGTTTCCGCGGCGTGAGCCCCGTGCCGGTCAACGAGGCCAATATCCTCGGCATCCTGTCGCTGATCTTCTGGACGCTGATCATGGTGATCTCCGTCAAGTACATGACGTTCGTCTTGCGCGCGAACAACCAGGGCGAGGGCGGCATCTTCGCGCTGCTGGCACTGCTGCGCCCGGATAAATCACAGGAGAAGGCGTCGCACCGGAACCTGATCCTGTTGGGACTGTTCGGCGCCGGCCTCCTGTACGGCGGCACGATGCTGACGCCGGCGATTTCCGTGCTCAGCGCCGTCGAGGGCCTGCAGATCGCGACGCCGGCCTTCAAGCCGTACGTCCTGCCCCTCACTGTCGTCATCCTGTTCTCGCTGTTCGCCGTGCAGAAGCGCGGCACCGCCCGCGTGGGCGCGATGTTCGGGCCGCTGATGGTGCTCTGGTTCGGCACGCTGGCCGTTCTCGGCATCGCCAGCATCGTGCATCATCCCGAAGTACTCGCCGCCATCGCGCCCTGGCACGCCGTGCAGTTCATAATCCATAACGGCGTGCCGGGATTTCTCGTGCTGATCGGCGTGTTCCTGGTGACGACCGGCGGCGAGGCGCTGTATGCCGACCTCGGCCACTTCGGGGCGACGCCGATCCGTGCGGTCTGGTTCGGCTTCGTATTGCCCTGCCTGTTGCTGAATTACTTCGGCCAGGGCGCGCTGCTGCTCGCGGAGCCCACGGGCACACTGCAGCCGTTCTTCCACCTCGCCCCGGACTGGGCGCTGATCCCACTGGTCGTGCTGACCACGGCCGCGACGTGCATCGCATCGCAGGCGGTAATTACCGGCGCCTACTCGCTGACGCGGCAGGCCGTACAGCTCGGCTTTGTGCCGCGCCTGCACGTGACGCAGACCTCCGAACACGAGCACGGCCAGATCTACATGCCGGCCGTCAACTGGATCCTGATGATCGCGGCCATCCTGCTCGTGCTCACGTTCCGGTCCTCTTCCGGCCTCGCCGGCGCCTATGGCGTCAGCGTGAACGGCACGATGTTCATCACGACCATCCTCGCCTTCAACGTCGCGCGGCGGCTCGGCGGCTGGAACCTCGCCAAGGCGGGAACCTTCCTGGTCGTGTTCCTGGCGATCGACGGTGCATTCCTCGCCGCGAACGCCGACACGATCCAGTACGGCGGCTGGTTCCCCGTCGCGATGGGCGCCATCATCTTCACGGTCATCATCACCTGGCGGCGCGGCACGGAGTTGCTGATCCAGTCCTTCGAGGCGAACACGATCACGCTGGAGACACTGGTCGGCCGTCTGAGGAACGACCCGCCCAACCGACTGGGCGGCACGGGCATCTTCTTCACGGCGCGTGCCGAGGAAGTCCCGCAGGCGCTGATACGCCTGATCACGATGAACAAGATGCTGCCGAACAAGGCGGTCATCGTGCACGTCGGCGTGGAGCGTGTCCCGCGCCTGCCGCTCGAGGAGCGCATCGAAGTGAAAGACCACGGGCAGGGCCTGTGGGAGGTCAACATCCGCTACGGGTTCATGCAGGGTTTCAACGTGCCGTCGGACCTGAACGTCTGTATCGAGCGCAAGGAATTGCCCATCAAGCTGGACGACGCGACCTATTATGTCAGCCGTACGTCGGTGATCCCGGGCCGCAAGTCAGGGGGCATGATGACCTGGCGCGACCGGTTGTTTGCCTACATGGTGCGCAACACCCGCCATGCCACAGAGCTGTTTCAGATCCCGTCTACCCGGGTCGTGGAGATCGGCCTGCAGCTCGGGATCTGACGCGAGGCCCGTGCGTCGCGGCGAACGAAAAAGGGCGCGAACGATCATCGTTCGCGCCCTCCTTGCACTGCACCCGGCACGGCCCGTGCGATTTGTCGAACGGACTCAAAAGCTGCGACTCAACGTCAGTGCCACGATATCCGCAGACACCTGCTGCGACTCCTTGCCGATGTGGTCATAGTCCAGCGACAAAGACATGCGCTCCGACACCTGACAACGGACGCCGACTCCGGCCAGTATCGACGTCGTGTTGCCGTACACCGTATTCGGTATCGGCGCAACGTCGCCGTCATTGACATCGCCATACGCTATGCCGAGTTTGCCCGTGAGCGAAAATGCCCTGCTGAGCGGCAAGCGCCCGGTAGCAGCCACGTAGGCGGCCCGAGTCTTCGCGCTGCGGGTAATATCGATTCCGTCGATGGAATCGGTCACCCTGACGTGGCCCGTTCGGATATAGCCGCCCTCGACACCGAGCCTTTCGGTGAACTGGTAGCCCCCATAGAGTTTCA
>Ga0210095_1000043_pt1 | contig 53010 bp, 36 predicted proteins | sample China_Galinas_PW_FD_184861 | JGI IMG/M metagenome (GOLD analysis project Ga0210095, IMG submission 184861) | Wetland microbial communities from San Francisco Bay, California, USA, that impact long-term carbon sequestration - China_Galinas_PWA_D1... | ecosystem: Environmental > Aquatic > Marine >...
AAAAATTCTGTGTTTATTTTAATGCCGGGGATAATCTGGTAAGAAATGTTAGCAAGTCCCTGCCATTTTTTACTCCAGCTCATTGAAACAGGTTTGCCATTTCCCTTTGATCCATCGGGATTATAAAAGTTATAACCGTAAAGATATCCATCATCATAATTATACCTGGCATTTCCAAAAAACGTAATTTTATCATTTGTAAAAGGCACCGGCCCACTCAAACTTCCCTGGAAATTATAATTCGTAAATGGATCATAGTTATCAATATTTGCAAAGTATGAAGTAAAATTACTGGCATAATCGCTACTGTAAATATTAAGACTTCCATGATATTTACGACCGCCTTCTTTGGTAACAGTATTTACAATTCCTGACATCGCATTTCCATATTCAGCATTAAATGTACCGCTGATAACTTGCAGCTCCTGAACACTGCTATTGTCTATATCAATACCACGACTGTTATCATAGGGATCTGTAATTGAAATTCCATTTACCCAGTATGCAATTTCACTAGTTCTTCCGCCCCTGATATGAAATCCCCCACCCGCATCTTTTGAAACGCCTGGCTGAAGTTGTAATAAATCGCTGAATTCCTGAACAGGAAGTGCACTTATCTGATCGGCCGAAACTGATGATTGGCTTGATGTAACATCTTTTTTCAAAACATCTTTTCTGCCTTCAACAACAACTGCTTCTAATTCAACTGAAGATTCGGAAAGAGTAAAATCCTGTCTGGTTGTAAGATCAATTGAAATAGAGATGCCTTCAACAATAACTGCCTGGTAACCTATATACTGAACTTTTACGTCATATTTACCAGGCGGTATATTGAGTATTGTATAGTTGCCATCAATATCTGTAGCAGCACCTAAATTAGTACCTAGGATTACAACATTTACAAAAGGTAATGCTTCCTTAGTTTTTGCATCGATCACTTTCCCAGTTAATTTACCGGTTGTGCCTGCTAATAATAAGGTGGATGAAGTTATAAACAGAATAAGAATGAGTGATATTTTTCTCATAATTTCTCCCGGGCGATTTAAGCCTTATTATTTTATCCTGCTAGATTAAAATTATAATTTGCTAATAATTTATCGTTTACTTTGATATCAGTCTTCTTAGATAATTTTTCAAGATGTTTTTTCATGTAAGGGAAACCCTTCTCATTGCGCACCGCATTAAGGATTTTTGCTTTTACAAATTTAAAAGCAACTGGTTTCCCATCTTGTTTTTTTAACACCTTAAAGAAGCCCGTATATTTATCAAATTTCAAAGGACCAACTACTTTCCCTAAGGATGAATCCCATAGCGTATCCTTCAACTCTCCAAATTTTGAGACCGGTGATAGTCCCAATATTCCTTTATTTTTTGAGCTCCACTTTCTTAATGAATATTCTTCGGCAAGTTTCCCGAAATTTTCCCCAGCTTCTAATTTATTCCTTATCATTCCTAATAATGAAGGATCTTGCACAACGATTTCCTGTACATTCATTTCATTTTCTTCTTTGAAGTAGGATATGTTTTTGTTATAAAAACTATATAGTTCTGAATCTGATACGTCAACAGTTTTTAGTATTTCTTTTCTTTTATAGTTCAAGAAAATATTCTTGGCCAGTTCATTGTATTTTGTAGTCACATCTATTTTATTATCGTAACCTTTTCTTTTTGCAATGCTTAATAGTTTTTCCTGCATCAAAAGTCCAAGCACCGCTGCTTCTAAAGCTTTAACAGATTTTATTTTCTCAAGACTGTATTGTGGAGAAGAAAATAACATAGCATGTATTTCATTCTTGCTATATTTTTTCCCCTGATATTCAACGCAAAATTCGGTGGATGCTTTTGAACCATTTTCGTTTTCTACAGATAATGTTTCGGTTTGTTCTAATTCTTTGTAAATATTACTTATCGTTTGATCATTAAATTTTATAGTGTTTTTACCAAATATTTTCGCAAGGTATGCTTTTTCGTAGGAGCTTTTTTTAGATATTTTTACCGCCCTTTCCAGCTTTGGCTTCATATTCAAATAGCTATACTCTGTCATCATAGGATTGACAACTCGATTTTCCAATTTGATTATGCTGTAACCCTGCGCAGTTTTAACCGGTTTTGATATTTCACCAACTTTCAGTGAATATGCAGCTTCTTCAAAATTTGGATCAGTACTTCCCCAGGAAATATATCCAAGATATCCTCCGTTATTCCTTAATAAAGAATCTGTGAAAACCTGCTTTGCCAGCTTATTAAAATCAACGCCCATTTTTAGAAGAGCATATAATTCATCAGCAGCTTTTTTGGTAGGTGCATATAAATGCCTTACTTCAAGTTTTATATTAGTTCTTTCAAAAGCTTTATGAAGTTCATTTTCAGTTGCGGTAATTTTGGAATATACTTCCTGATCTTTTAGATAAGCCAGGATAACTTCGTCTTTAGTCCATTTCAATTCTTTTTGATATTCAGAATTATTATAAATTTTGGAATTATTATCATAATCCTTCAACAAAATTTCATTTATCATATTATTTAGAATTGAAAATCTCAGGGGCACATTATCTTTAACGCCCGAATAAATCAGGTAGTCTTCGTATCTGGCAGTAAAGTCCCCCATCGTAATTTTATGTCCCCCCACAGAAGCCAATACCACATTATCCTTTGAACGATTTCCCGCATAAGTAGAAATCACTAAAGTTAATAATAAGGGTATTAATGCTTTTAATTTCATTAACTACATTTGTTGTTTGTGATATGGTTTACATTATGTACTATCTGAATGTTATTGCGGAATGTAGTATAAATTTATCAGATAATTCCTCGTTTTAATTCTGTTTAATTAATATTTAATAGTTTTTAGCTCATAAATGAGTTTTCTGGATTCCATCCATATCTTAAGCTATCGATTTAGGTGCCATCAAACTACTACCTGAATAAAGGTATTTTAAAAATAGTGCTCATTTTTGTCAAAAAAATACTACCTATATAGACTGGAAAGTTTATTCAAATAATTTTTCCCTGTGTAACCCCAATTTTGGGACTAAATTGAGAATGAAAATTTAACTTTTTATAAATTTCTCTAAAATGAATTTTTAAGGATTCCGGACTTATTTGCAACGAATTTGTAATAGCTTTAAAATTACTGCCCGCTATAAGTTCACTTAAAATGTCTTTTTCTTCCAAAGTGAAAATGTTACTCCTGCTTTTAAATATTTCAATAATGCTCCTTGCGATCTTTGCATTCATGGGCGATCCACCGTTAAAAGCATCCCGTATTGTTTCAAGAAATTTTGCAGGCGGAGTCATTTTTACAAGGTAACCACTGGCTCCTGCACAAAGGGCATCAAAAAGCAGGTCGTTTTCTTCATAGATTGTAAGAACCAGTGTAGTTAAATCAGGCAGTAGTGTTTTTATTTTTTTAATCCCCTCAATTCCACTTACTCCAGGCAGTCCAATATCCATTAGCAAGATATCCGGATTCAGTAAGACTAATTCCTTAATCATAGTTTCATAACTATTGAATACGCCAACACACGAAAAACCTTCTGCCCCGTCAATCAGTACTTTTAATCCTTCGCGAATTGTGATGTTATCTTCTACAACAACAACATTAATCATAAGTCAGCTCTCTCCAGTTTATCAAATCTTATTTAAGTTTAATTCTACTGATAAACTTTATTCTAAAATGTAAATTATGATTAAAGAGCACTTCAAACTACTACTCAAACAGAGGTATTTATGGAATGCGAATTAGAAAAGGAGGAATATTATACCACCCGAACAGGTAGAGACCCTGAAACTAAATCAGATCTTCTTTAATAGCCTTGGCAACTGCTTCAGATTGGGAATGGACGTGCAGCTTTTTATAAATGTTTCTGAAATGAAACCTTACTGTTTCGATGCTAATAAAAAGTGAATCAGCAATTGCTTTAAAGTTATGACCTTCAACTAATCCTGATAATATTTCTTTTTCACGCGGAGTTAATTCATAATTGCTTTTATTAACAGGTGCGGGTTTTTTCTTCTGAAAAAAATCAATTACTTTTCTTGCTATGTGCGAACTCATAGGAGCACCGCCTTCAAAAGCATCTTTAATTGCCTCAAGAAGTTTTGAAGGTGGTGTTTTCTTAACAAGGTAACCACAAGCTCCAGCACAAAGTGCGTCAAAGACCAGATCATTTTCTTCATAAACTGTAAGAACCATAATTGCCAAATCAGGAAGTATTAAGCGGACCCTTTTTATCCCTTCTATTCCATTCATCCCAGGCAATCCAATATCCATTAATAAAACGTCCGGTTTAGCATTTTTAATTTTCGATAACATTGCAGTGCATTCTGAAAATGCCGCAACGCATGAATAACCTTCAGTACCATCAATCAGCATTTTTAGCCCTTCCCTGATAGCGTCATTATCTTCCACTACAACTACTCTAATCACTGATGCTCCTTAATTAAATATATTTATAAATTACAGAATATTTCCTATAAATTTTATAGTAGTCCCAGTATCGCTATCTGTAATAATTTCAAGTTCGCCACCAATAGATTTCGCACGTGCTCTCATATTATTCAGACCATTTCCTTTTTCCATTTTTTTAATTTCAAATCCCCTTCCATTATCCCTAACAATCATTTCAAGTCTCTTGCCACTAACAAAGGCTTCCAGGGTAATTTCACTACAATTACCGTGTGTAATACTATTATTTATCGCTTCCTTAAAAATAAGAAATAGATGCTGTCTATGCTCCATGGAAAGAGAAACTTTTTCTAATTCCTTAATATTTTCAGATTTAAACGAAATATTGGTATACGTTGAAAGTTCAGCATAAGTATCTCGCAATCTCAATATAAGGTCATATAATGAATCTCTTTTAGGATTTACCAACCACACTATATCACTCATGCCATCAATAAGATTACGCGAATTGTTGCTAATAAGTTTAAGGCTTTTAGTCACACTATCATCTTCAGATTTTATCTTATGAGATATTACTTCACTTAGTATTGAAATTTCAGTGAGACTTGAACCTATGTTATCATGAAGATCCGCTGCAAGTTTTGTCCTGAATCTTTCAATTGCTAAAAGATTCCTGATTCTAAAGGCTACAATATAAACTACTAGCCCAATTAACAACAATGAGACTGATAAAATAAACCACCACCTTCTCCACAGAGGCGGCAAAATTGTGAGTGTAACAGACATACCTTTGTTATTCCAAATTCCATCATTATTTGAGCCTTTTACCCTGAAAGTATAATCCCCGGGATCTAAGTTTGTATATGTTACAAATCTTCTTTTTCCGGAATTGATCCAGTTATTATCAAAGCCATCCATTTTATAAGCGTATAAATTTTTTCCAGGAGCAGCAAAATCCAAGGCTGCAAATTCAAAAGAGAATACATTCTGACTGTAAGACAGTTCAATTTTCTTAGTATATGAGATTGATTTTTTTAATGGAGAATTATCATTATTTATTTTTACCGGTTTATTAAATATTTGAAAATCAGTAATTACAATAGGCGGGATATGATTATTGATTTTTAGTTCACCCGGGAAAAAAGCATTAAACCCATTTGTACCTCCAAAAAACAATTCTCCTCCTCTGCCCTTAAAACTTGCCCCCCAATAAAACTGGTTTCCCTGGAGACCGTCACTTGCATCATAATTTTGAATTTTTTCGGTTTTATAATTTAATAATGATAGTCCATTATCAGTACTCAACCACAGGTTGTTATTTCCATCTCCTTCAATCCCATATATAATATTACTCGCCAATCCATCTGTCGTTGTATAATTAATAAACCTTGGATTGGAAGAATTTTGCTGGTCCGGTGTAAGCTTATTGATACCACCTCCGTAAGTTCCGAACCACAAGTTTCCTTCCTCATCTTCGTAGGCAGAAATTACCCGGTTATCACTTAAACTAAAATTATCATTATCAATTGTTCCATAATTTACAAACTTTACTGAGTCTGGTTTTTTAAGTGCATTTTTTCTTAGATCCGAACTAATTTTACTAAGACCTTCCCAGGTTCCGATCCACAAATTACCGTTTCTGTCTTCTATTATACAAGATTGCACCTGGTTACTGCTCAGGCTTTGTGGATCACTGGGAATATTTTGAAAGCTAATAAAATTATTTTTTCCCCTGTTATATAAATCCACCCCAACCCCTGTGCCTATCCATAAATTTTTATCCGAGTCTTCAAAGATTGCCTGTATAATACTACTGCTTATACTTCTATTCCGGGAAGGATCATTTTTAAAATTTATGAATTTAAAATTGAAATTATCTGAAGTTTTATGAGGACGAACCGATCTATTTAATCCTCCACTCCAGGTTCCCACCCATAAATATCCGTAATCATCTTTATAAATAGCCGAAATGGAATTATCACTTAAACTAAATTTATCGTCCGGGTCATTTTTGTAATAAAAAAATTGTTTGCGGGAAGGATCAAACCTGTTTAACCCCCCCCCAAGTGTACCTACCCATAAAACATCATTATTATCCTGATAAATTGAACGGACTGTATTATGACTTAAGCTGTTGGGATCAAATGGGTCATGTTTATAGTGCCTGAATTTAATTCTTTCTCTGTCATATTTTACAACTCCGTCCTCTGCAGTTCCAATCCAAACAATTCCGGCCTTATCTTCATATATGTAAAGTATGTTGTTATGGCTCAGTATAGACGATTTGGTTAGATTGGGCAGCTTACCGTTTTTTCTCTGTTTCTCCGAATGTAGTTGATAAAAGCCATCACCGGTACCAATCCAAATCAGGTCTGTATTGTCCTCAATAATGCTGTTGATCCTGTTGTTTATTGCAATTTTGCCTTCAACAGGATTAGCCAGGATCCGCGTAAATGTTTTGCTTTTTTTATCGAATCTGTTAGCCCCGTTTAAAGTCCCAATCCATAAATAACCCTGCATATCCTCATAAATAGAAAGTACTACATTGTTGCTTAAACTATTTTTATCACCCGGAATTTTGGAATAGTTAATAAACTTGTCGTTTTTTTTATCATACATATCAAGTCCACCATCGCTGCCTATCCATAAATCACCCGATCTGTCTTCGAATATTGAAAGGACTACATTATTACTAAGGCTGTAAGGATCATTCGGATCATTATAATAATGCGTAAAAACATTTGTTTTTTTATTTAGTTTATTCAGACCGCCTTCTGTCCCTACCCAAAGATATCCATCACTGTCTTCAAATATTGTTCTAACATTATTAAGATTTAGACTATTGGAATTACCAGGATCATGCCTATATGTTGTAAATTTTTCAGTTTCACTATCAAATTTGCATAGTCCACCGCTATTTGTACCTGCCCATAAAAATCCATCTTTATCTTGAAAGAGTGTCCAGATAAAATTATCGGAAATTGAAGTTGAATCGAGGGAATTATTTTTATAAACCTTGAAATTATAACCATCATATCTGTCCAGTCCGTCTTCAGTAGCAATCCAGATAAATCCTTTTTTATCCTGCAAAATGCAATGGATGGTATTCTGGGAGAGTCCGTTTTGACTTAAAAGATGTGAAAAATTAATTCTGCTTTCCTGTGCAAAAATGGATCTATTAAATAAAAATATTAACAATAAAGCAGGTATTGCAATGATATGAGGTATTTCAGATAATTTTAGCTTGGAAATCATACTAATTGATAATCAGTATCAAATTTTTAAAGTAATATTATAGTATAATTTACTGTTTTCTTTTCAATTTTGGTAATTTTAAAAACAGGGGTGTATGTAAAACCTAAGATCAGGTTTTTGAAAGAGTTACAAAGAAAAGGCTCCTTAAACAGGAGCCTTAAAAAAAGAAATTAGATTATTTTTACTTTAGCAAAATCATTTTCTTTGTCGAGACAAAATTATTTGCGTATATCTGATAAAAATAAATTCCGCTGGCAAGTTTTGATGCATCAAAAGTTATTTTATAACTTCCGTTTTGCTGATACCCGTTAACAAGCGTTTTTACTTCCCTGCCGAGAATATCATAGATTTTTAATGTAACATTACCGGGTGCGGGAAGCTGGTACTTTATCACGGTAGAAGGATTAAAAGGATTAGGATAATTTTGTGAAAGATTATAATCTGATACTATTGTATTGTTACCTGATTTTACATCAGAAATAATATCCAGGTTTGGAGTTGGCAATTTTACACTTGTAAAAATGTAATAACCACCCGGTTTTACAGTTATACTGGTATCTGTTTGACTGATATAAACACTGTCTCCAGTAAAATAGTCATACCACATACCCTGCTGCTGGAAGTATGGTTTCATTGTGGTTTGCCAGACACTAAAATTTCCACAAACAACTACTTTCATATTTGTATCAGAAAAATGAAGCGTCTTTAATGAATCTGTAACATTCATTGAATCTAAATTTTGAAATGCCGGGTAATTTGCTTTAAGTTTTGTTTCAGCCGCCCACACTTTATAAAGTCTCTGCCTTCTGGAATCATTATAATAATCCCACCTGATTGGTTTATTACCAACTCTTCCGTTGTAATCAATAGAATAATCATAACCCAGTTCACCAAACTGCCATATCATTTTCGGGCCTGGAATTGTAAAAAAGAACGCACCTGCAAGTTCCATCCTTTTTAAAGCATTCGTTGTATCTTGTACTTTGAAATAAGGACTGCTATTTCCAAAAGCTTCATTCTTATACATTAACCTTTCTTCATCGTGACTTTCCATATAAGTAACAAGGCTTGGTTTCGGCCACCCCCTGTATCCATAAAAAGCATTCCGGAGATCAGAGTGTCCAGGAGAATTATATCCCATCGTGGCTTCATTATAATTATAGTTCATATTTCCCCAGGAGAGAAAACCAAAGTTAGATTCTACCTTCTCTTCATTATTATCAACAAAATTTTCAAGGACAAGGATAGAAGTTGAATCAATTGCCCAGATTTTAGAAGCCATTCTTTCAAGTATTGCAATCCTGGAAGCATCATAAGAACCACCATCGCCGTAAGTGTTGGTAAACCCTTTTGAAAAATCAAAACGGTAACCATCGATGTGATATTCATTAATCCAGTAACTTGTTACCCGGTCAACATAATATTGTGTTGCTGGCTTAGCGTGATTAAAATCAGCTCCCCAATGGAATGTTGGGTTGGGCGATATTGAATTAAAATATGGATTTCCCGGCGTGGTCAAAATCTGATCAGTCCCATAACCCGAGAAATACATTCTCACTAATGTATTTTGTCCAAATGCGTGATTCAAAACAACATCAAGTAAAACAGCCATTCCTTTTGAATGCGCTGAATCTACTAAAGTTTTAAAAGCGTCCGGGGTTCCGTAATATTTATCCAGGGCAAGATGAAAGCTTACATTGTATCCCCAGCTTTCGTTGCCTTCAAATTCCATTACCGGCATAAATTCTACCGCGTTAACGCCGAGAGTTTTTAAATAATTTAAAGTATCCATTACTGTTTTAAACCAGTGGGTCGAAACAAAGTCTCTTACGAGCAATTCATAAACAACAAGATTGGATTTATCAGGCTTCTGAAAATTAGTAATCTTCCAGTTGTACTGCTGCTGGTCGGTTTGTAATACTGATACTATTTCAGAAGTTTTACCATTTGGATATTTTATCAGATTTGGATAGATGGTAGAAGAAATATAACCGTCATTCCACGGATCCAGAACCTTGTGAGTAAATGGATCAGCTATTCTTAAATTACCATTTACCAAATATTGATATGCATATTCCTTACCTGGCACTAATCCATTAATCGTTAACCAATAAACTACACTATCTGCAGATACAGAATCTTTTTCCATAAAATAATTTTGATCAACATTCCAATCGTTAAAATCTCCAATCACATAGACAAAACTTTTTTGTGGCGCAAAAAGAGCAAGGGTTACTGATGTTGTGCTGTTGCTGTTATAATTTACTCCCAACTCAGTTCCTGAGGGTTGAGATGTTAAAGAAATTGCAGGATTTATCATTAAAGTAATTTTAATAGTGTCGGTAAGGCTTGTATTATCATTGCCTGTTATAACAACCTGATTTACGCCCGTAGATAACTCGTTAGCGGCCATTAATTGATATTTTAATGAATCTGAACTTGTTGTAACTTTTTGAATTCCATTTATAAATAAAGTAATTGACGAATTCTGTGTCCCTATTGCTACTGCATTAACTGATATGTTTACTGTATCAGTTGAATTAATAAAAAGCGGCGATCTTTGGGGATCTCCATAAGTATTTGAAACCGATGGACTGTTAAGCGCCAGCGTGTAACCCGGTTGATATATTGTATAAAAAATATCAGGTCTAGTTTGTGAGTTAGCATCAGAACTTCTGAAAACAAAATTTAATGATGAAATATGTTCTGATGCATCTGTGATTCCGTAAAATTGTCGCGGATGACCTATAGTAAGTTTATATAAATTTGTATCGAGCCTTGTAAGTGATGGTTGATTAGTTTGTCCCCAGTCTCCTATTACGTGTTGCCAGTCTCCTAAATTAGTATTTACGCCTGTATGCACATACAAGGTTCCTGTATAATTTAGGAGTTCTTCTGCTCCCGGCTGAGACGCATCAAAATAAACGACTATGGAATCGTTTTCTGTAGGATAAGTAGGAGCGGAAGTTACAATCTGGGAATAGCCGGCCTCCGAAAGAACCGCAAAAAGTATTATAATAAATTTAATTTTCATAAAACATTACGCTTTTAAGGTTCAAATATCGGTTGAAAATTAGGCTAATAAAAGGTGAAAAAATACCACCCGAACAGGTAGGATTTTTATAATGTAGAATGAAGAATGTATAATTGATAATTAAATGCTTATAAATTTTTCATCCATTCTACATTATAAATTTTACATTATACATTAACTCGTTGCTTCGTCAACGTCATTTACAAACATTACAAGAATGCCTGCAATAATCATTGCTACTCCGCCAAGGATAATTGCATAAATAGCGTCACCGCCGAATAAATTTTTTACATACCATCCGAGAATAGCGGCTGCAGTTATTTGCGGGATTACTATAAAGAAATTAAATATCCCCATATACACTCCCATCTTTTCTGGTGGAAGGGCTCCGGCCAGAATTGCATATGGCATAGCGAGAATTGAAGCCCAGGCTAAACCAATTCCCAATTCAGAAATAAGTAGGAGATCAGGATTTTTAATAACATAAAAAGAGAGGAATGCTATGCCTCCTATAATAAGGCTGATCATATGAACTGTTTTTCTACTGGTTTTTCCGGCAAGCCATATAAGTACAAAAGCCATTACAGCCGCAAAGCCGTTATAAACGGCCATTAATACACCGACCCAATCGGCGCCTTTGTTGTATAATTCAGTAGTCGGATCGGTAGCTCCGTATATGTGATGAGTTACTGCCGGAGTTGTATAAATCCACATTGCGAAAAGTGCAAACCATGAAAAAAACTGAACAAGCGCAAGCTGTTTCATAGTTTTCGGCATTTTATAAAAATCATTAAAAACTACAACCATTCCCCCACTAGTTTTTCCAGCTTTTGTTAAAACACCGACGAACATCTGCAGCAATCCAAAAATAAAGGAACCGACAAACAAGACATACAAACCGTAATCTGTTTCTTTAAGAACAAAATATAAAACAGCTGAACCAACCAACCCTATCAGACTCCAAATCGATCCAACTTTTATAAAACGCCCTGTGCTTATATTTTCACCCCGCTCTGCTCTTTTAGAGTTCATTGGATCCGATTCAGAAAATCTTTTAAGTTCTTCGGGCGAATATTCCTTTGTACTGAAAACTGTCCATAAAACTGCAAGCAAGAAAACTGCCCCACCTATATAGAATGAAAACTTTACTGATTCGGGTATTTCGCCTGAGGGAGCTGTATTTGATATTCCAAACCAGTTTGTCATCATATATGGAAGTGCCGAGGCTATAATTGCACCAGTACCGATGAAAAAACTCTGCATTGAAAAGCCAACAGTTCTTTGCTCGGAAGGAAGCATATCTCCAACAAAAGCGCGGAAAGGTTCCATTGAAATATTAATAGAAGCATCCATTATCCACAGCATTCCAGCAGCAACCCAAAGTACCGGAGAATTCGGCATAATCAGTAGCGCTAGTGATGCCAGAATTGCGCCGGCTAAAAAGAATGGTCTTCTTCTTCCTAATTTTCCCCAGGTTTTATCACTCATATGCCCAATTATAGGTTGAACAATTAATCCTGTAACCGGAGCAGCTATCCAGAGAATGGGAATATCATCAATCTTTGCACCAAGGGTTTCAAAAATTCTACTTACGTTGGCGTTCTGTAATGCAAAACCAAACTGGATTCCTAGAAATCCAAAACTCATGTTCCAAATTTGCCAAAAACTGAGGCGGGGTTTATTCATTAAATAGTTCCTTCTTTTATTTGGAATGCCTTTCAAATTTCTGATGAATATAACATTTTTTTTCATTCATCATAACTACCTATTCAGGTAGGTAAATTTTTTATAATAGATATTTATATTGCTTGCCATATTACAGGGAGCAATTCTATATGTTTATTCGCAAAATAATTAACATAAGCTTATTATTTCTTTTTATTTTATTTGTCACTTCAAATCTGTTTGCACAGGAAATCACAACTGTTAAACATCCTGATTGGGCAAAAAATGCCACTATCTATGAAGTGAATATTCGGCAGTATACACCGGAAGGAACATTTAAAGCCTTTCAAAAACATCTGCATCAATTAAAAGATATGGGTGTAGATATTTTGTGGCTTATGCCAATAAATCCAATAGGCAAATTAAACAGAAAAGGTTCGCTTGGTAGTTATTATTCAATCAGCGACTATAATAAAGTTAACCCTGAATTTGGCACACTAAATGATTTTAAAAGCCTGGTTAATGAAGCTCATAAATTAGGCTTAAAAGTAATAGTTGACTGGGTGGCTAATCATACTTCATGGGATAATGTTTGGACAAAAACTCACCCTGAATACTATAAAACTGATAATAGCGGAAACTTTGTATCACCTGTTAAAGACTGGACAGACGTCATTGGATTAAATTTTAATAATCCGAAGCTTTGGATTGCAATGGAAAACTCAATGGAGTACTGGATAAAAGAATGTGATATTGACGGTTACCGCTGTGATGTAGCAGGAATGGTACAGATGCCTTTCTGGAATTTTGTAAGAAAGGAACTGGATAAAATTAAGCCGGTATTCATGCTTGCTGAAGCAGAAGGAACACAATTTCACAAACATGCTTTTGATATGACATACGCATGGGAATTTCATAATATCACAAAGGAAATTTATGCGGGAAAACAGACAGTAAAAGATCTTGATAATTATTTCAATAAGGACGATAATAATTATAATTCAGATGCATACAGAATGGATTTTACTTCAAACCACGATGAAAATTCCTGGAAAGAAAGTGTGTTTGAAAGGTATGGTGATGCTGTAAAAACTTTCGCAGTGCTTTGTGGTGTTGTGAAAGGAATGCCTCTTGTATATAGCGGACAGGAAGCTGGTATGGATAAAAGTCTCAGGTTTTTTGACAAAGATACTATAGAATGGAAAAAAAGCGACCTTAGGGAAATTTATACAAAGCTCAATCACCTAAAGATGAGAAACAAAGCTCTCTGGAATGGAAATGCCGGCGGCAAAATGAACAGGCTCCAAACAAGCGACGATACTAATGTTTTCGCCTTTGAAAGAGAAAAAGACGGTAACAAGATAATTGCGATTTTTAATCTTTCAAAAAATGAAGAGGACATAAATATAAATTCTGAAAAATTAGCGGGAAATTATTCTAACTTGTTTTCCAAGAAAAATGTCAGACTTAAAAATGAAGATTCATTTAAGTTAAAACCATGGGGATATTTAGTCCTTTATAAATAATGAAAAGTAGAAGGCCCGGGAATAGTAAAATTGATTTTCGGGGTTACTAATTTTCATCAAAATGCTTATTTAGTAATTTAATTCTTTCTTCAGTCAATCTTATCTCAGAAGCCTTTAAGTTTTCTTCTAATTGTTGTACAGAACTTACACCAATTACAGGCATAACAAACAGTTCTGAATTTAACATCCATGCAAGAACCAATTGGTTAATAGAAATGCCTTCTTCATCAGAAATCTCTTTGAGTATATCAAATCGTTTTTTATTTTTTTTAGTCCCATAAAATTGTGGGAATTCTGCTGAATGCCGGGAATAAGTCCCTGATAATAACGGAGAATAGGCAAGCAACTGCAACTCATTTTTCCTGCACAAATCAAATAAAGATTCATCGGCCACTATTTGTGTATCAAGTTTAAAGTCTTTACCAGGCTTTAGATAGGAATGCCTCTGTTGAATACAGCAGAATTCAGCAATATTATTTTTCACGCTTATTTCTAATGATTCTTTTAATCTTTCGGCGGAATAATTACTTGCGCCAAACGCCCTGACCTTGCCTTCTTCAAGTAATTCATTAAATGCTTTCAGTGTTTCTTCAAGCGGAGTATTTTTATCATCTGCATGAGAATAATAAATATCTATATAATCCGTTCCCAATCTTTTAAGACTTTTTTCACATTCATTCTTTATTTGATTACTCTTTAACCCCCTATCTGTTCCCGGGTATTCTATTCCAACTTTTGTTGCAATAACTATTTTATCCCTTATTCTTTCAGTCTTTATCCAGCCGCCTAAAAATTCCTCGCTATCTCCTCCCCTGCACCCATCTATCCAGTGAGCATAAATATTTGCGGTATCAATAAAATTTCCTCCGGCCTGCAAAAATTTATTAAGAATTGATACAGATAATTCAAGCTCTGTTTTGCTGCCAAAGTACATTGCACCGACACAAATCGGACTTACTAATATCCCAGTCTTACCTATTTCTATCATTTTCATATAAATGCTCAAAACAATATTTACAAAATCTTTTTTACAATTTATTCATTTATTCTTATTTAAAGAGTATTTTAAATTATATTTTTAGCTTTGGTTTTCCATACATAAATTTATCTACTTAATAGCCAGGAAATAAAATGCTTTTCGAACGTAATGCAGGAATACTTCTTCACCCAACTTCACTCCCCGGTAAGTTTGGAATCGGGGATTTGGGTCCTGAAGCTTTTAATTTCATTAATTTTTTAGAACACGCAGGACAAAAACTATGGCAGGTTTTACCCCTGGGACCAACAGGATATGGAGATTCTCCCTACCAGTGCTTTTCTGCCTTTGCTGGTAATCCCTTATTAATTAGTCCTGAAAAACTTTTGGAAGACGGATTTTTAACAAAAGAACAAATTGATAAAACACCGGAGTCAAATCCTCACCAGGTAGATTTTGGAAAAGTAATAAATTATAAGAAAGAATTATTCCTGCATGCTTTTAATACATTTAGAATAAACTCCAACGGGTTAAAGGAAGAATTTGAAAACTTTTCTAATGAACAGACTGATTGGCTCGAAGACTTTTCCTTCTTTATGGCTTTAAAAGATTCCCACTCAGGCGGCCCATGGAATAAATGGGAAAAGGGCCTGGTTGAAAGAGAACAAGGAGTAATGAAAGAATGGCGGGAAAAATTATCAGATCAGATACTTTACCAGAAATTCATTCAGTTTATTTTCTTTAAGCAGTGGAAAGAAGTAAAAATATATGCGAACGAAAAAGGCATAAAGATAATTGGTGACGTACCTATCTTTATTGCATATGACAGTGCCGACCTTTGGGCAAACAAAGAGTTATTTACTGTAGATAAAAGTGGCAAACTTGAATCTGTTGCCGGTGTTCCCCCGGATTACTTCAGTGAAACCGGACAATTATGGGGAAATCCTCTCTATAGATGGGATCAAATGGAAAAAAATGATTTTGAGTGGTGGAGAAAAAGAGTCGGCACCCTTCTGGAATTTATTGACATTATCCGTATAGATCATTTCAGAGGTTTTGATGCATACTGGGAAATTCCCGGAGATGCACCAAATGCAATTACCGGCAAATGGGTAAAAGCGCCGGGAGAAAAATTATTTAATTCTTTGAAAAATCATTTTGGTGAATTGCCCATTATTGCGGAGGATCTTGGCGTAATTACTAAATCAGTTGAAGCACTTAGAGATCAGTTTGATTTTCCCGGAATGAAGATTCTACAGTTCGCCTTCGGTACCGGGATGGAAAACAAATTTCTTCCACATAATTATATACCTAATTGCTGTGTATATACTGGTTCACACGATAATGATACGACAAGGGCTTATTTCGAAAAAGCAAAAGAACAGGACAATGATATTCTTGAACACGCAAAAAAATACTTAGCCTACGATAGTAGTGATTTTACCGCTGAATTAATCAGGACAGCCTATGCTTCTGTAGCTAATACTGTATTACTTCCCATGCAGGATATTCTTAATCTCGGCAGTGAGGCAAGAATGAATTTCCCAAGCAAACTGGGTGGCAACTGGTCATGGAGATTCACCTGGGACCAGGTACAGCCGGAACTGGCAAATTACTATAAATATTTATCAACACTTTATGAACGTCCGCCCAAACACAAATTAGAAACTGAAATAGATGTAGAATAAGATTGGGTGATGAACTTTATGAGATAATAGTATGTTTAATAATTTTGATATTAACAAATAATGTATTCTTAAATGACTGACTTTCGATTACAGGTGTTTTATATCTCTGCGCAAAAACTGAATTTTACAGAAACTGCGAAGGAATTACATATTAGCCAGCCTGCTGTAAGTAAACATATTAAAGAACTTGAAGAAAATTTAGGCATACGATTGTTTGAACGTAACAAAAATGGCCTGGCCTTAACTGCGGATGGTTCAACTTTTCTAAATTTTGCAGAAAAGATACTCTCAATATATAATGAACTTTCATTTGAACTCGGAACAAAGAAGCGACAATTAACCGGATCTCTCAAAATTGGAGCAAGCACAACCATTGCTCAATATATTCTACCTCCCGTCCTCGCAGAATTTATTTCAAAATTCCCAAATGTAAACCCGGTTTTGCTAAATGGAAATTCAAAAGAAATTGAAGCTGCAATTTTTTCAAAGAAAGTTGATATCGGTATGATAGAGGGTACAAGAAATCATAAGCAGTTAAAATATATACCTTTTATAAAAGATGAACTTGTTGCTGTAGTTTCTGCAAAGAACAAAACATTCAGCAGTAAAGAAAAACTGAGTATAAAAGAACTGAAAAGCACTCCCGTTGTTTTGAGGGAAAGAGGTTCCGGGACGTTGGCAATAATTGAAAAAGCGCTTGGTAAAAAAAGAATAAAGCTGGGTGATCTTAAAATTCTTCTTCATCTTGGAAGCACAGAAAGTATAAAACTTTTTTTACAGCATAATGATTGCATAGGTTTTTTATCAATCCAATCTATTTCATCAGAATTAGCAGAAGGAAAGTTTAGGGTAATCGAAATCCCGGGATTAAATCTTGATCGCCAGCTTTACTTCGTGCACAAGCATGGCTCCCACGGCGGACTTTCATCCGCATTCATTCGCTTCGCATCCGGCTATTACAAATAGTTATAATACATAACAAAACACTTCTCGTAATTACTTTTTTTGATCTCTACTTTTACCTGCAATAAAAAAGGATTTCTATTATTATGAGAAGTTTTACAGTACCAAATACTTACAAACAAATAATTTTTATAGGGCTGATAATCCTGTGCATGACTCCTTACGTCACTACCCCTATAGCTTTACTTTTAGGAATAATTTTAGCCCAGACAATCGGGCATCCGTTTATTCATCTAAATAATAAAGCCACAAAGATGTTATTAAAGATTGCGGTAATCGGACTTGGATTTGGAATGAATTTGCAGGCAGCTATAAGCTCAAGCAAGCAGGGAATTCTTCTGGCTATTGCTACCATTTCTATTACTCTTACTGCCGGAATTCTCCTGGGAAAATTTTTGAAAGTTGGGAAAAATACGCGGCTGTTAATTGCTTCAGGAACTGCAATATGCGGAGGTAGTGCAATTGCCGCAGTTAGTCCCGTTGTAAGAGCAAATGAAGAAGAAATGTCTGTTTCACTGGGGACAGTGTTTATTCTTAATGCAATTGCATTATTTCTATTTCCTTATATCGGTCATTTATTACATATGACGCAAACACACTTTGGAATGTGGGCAGCGGTCGCAATACACGATACAAGTTCAGTAGTTGCTGCGGGACAGGTTTACGGACATGATGCTTTACAAACAGCTATCACAGTAAAACTTGCAAGATCTCTCTGGATTATTCCGCTTGTATTTTTAATGATGTTTCTTACCAAGAATAAAAAGACTAAAATTAAGCTGCCACTATTTATTCTGGGTTTTATTCTTACAATGATAATTAATACCTACGTTCCATCACTCTCATCAGTAAATGTTATTCTGAGTAATCTTTCAAAAAAGATATTAACGGTAACTCTGTTCTTAATTGGAGCAGGTCTCACCAGGGAAAGGATTAAAGCAGTAGGTGTCAGGCCATTAATGCTCGGGATTTCTATCTGGATAATAATAAGCCTGGTTTCTCTTTTTGCAGTGCAGAATATTTTTTAGATATTTTATGAGTTATAAAAATGGGATAAATAAAAACAAATATTTATCCCAAAACTTTTTTTAGAATATTTTTTACAATTCCTTCATATCTTTTTACAACGAGTACTGATGTTGGTGAAAATCGTGCAACCTTTTCAGGTATTTCGCCAAACAGCATTTTGCGGAATAATGGTTCTTTGGCAGCACCAATTATAACCAGGTCAAAATCTTTGCCCGCTTTTGCAATTCCTCCGGCAACAGATTTGGATTTAATCAGTTTTTCTTCACTACTTATACCAGGATCAAGATTACTTAGGGTAGCTTTAATACTATTATTTCCAAATTCAATTTGTTCCTGAGAAGGGTCTTCCCTGGTTATAAATCCAGCTGTAACTGATAGATTTAATTCTTTTGCTATTGAATTTAATATCGTTGAAGCAAGTTCAGCATTTGGACCGCCCGCTGTTGGTAAGAAACAATTTTCAATTTTATTTGATTCACCAATTTTCAGCATCATTAAATCGCAGGGCGCAAATCGAATAACCCTGTCAGCAATTTCACCAAAAATTCTATCCCTGGTTTTTGTAAATCCCTTCCACCCCATAACAAGCATACTCGCATTATGCTGATAAGTGGCGGCTAATATTCCCTGGGAAGCATGGTGACCAATGATAACATCAGTTTCAATTTCAATTTTGAATTCCTGCCCGATTTTTTTTGCTTTATTTAATAAAGCTTCTTTATGATGTGCATATCTCATTCCTTCGTGAATAGGCATCTGGCGCGGAACTTCTACAACACTTATTGCAAGTATTCTCTGGTTTCTTTGTTTTGCGACAGGTATCGCAAGCTTCAGTAATATTTCAATTGTTTCAGGATTATAAATTGCCACAATAACAGAAGGTTCATTATCAAACTCAGAAACCTGCGTCTTCGGTAGTAGTACCTGCGGTTCAATTGTAGCAGCCTGTTTTTCAAAAATTGAATAGTATAGAAGTAATCCAAATGCTATCCAGCCAATTGTTACATACCATGCAATTGGTTGAAAATCAAACTGGTATAAAGCAAGAAATATATTAAGCGCAAAACCCAATATTGGAACAACCGGATAAAACGGGACTTTATATTTCCTGGGAATTTCGGGGTGATTTCTGCGCAAAACAATTACTGATAAATTTACAAGTGCAAATGTTAAAAGAAACATTAAACTTGCTGCAGAACCGACGGTCTCTATAGGAAGAGTAACGGCCATTACCAATAAAATTGCTCCGGTTAAATATATTGCAATATGAGGAGTTCTTCGTACAGCGTGAATTTTTGAAACCCGTTTTGGTAACCAGAGGTCCCTTCCCATAGAAAATGCGACACGGGAAGCAGCCATCACTGTAGCATTTAACGCAGAGGAAGTAGATAATATTCCACCGAAAACAATTAATGCCACACCGACAGCAGGCATAAAATTCTCAGCTGCACGAACTATAGCAGTTTCTTTAAATTTCCCCAGGAATTCCCAGCTTGGCATTGAGCCGGGATTAATTGCCGCAAGCGAAACAAAAAGAATCAGCAGGTACATAATAATTGTTACACCGAGAGCAATAAAAGTAGCTTTGGGAATATTTATTTCAGGAGATTTTATTTCCTCTGCAACAGTGGCTATTAAATCATAACCTTCAAATGCAATAAAAGTTAAGCCCATTGCAATAAAAACTCCCCCCATTCCTTTAGCGAAAAAAGGAGTAAAACTTTCACTAACCTGGTGGGGATTCCCAAAGATCTCTTTCAATCCAAAATAAACAAAGATGCAAAGCACAATTAGTTTTGAAATTGTCAAAGCATTCTCTGCCTTTCCTGTTACCTCGGCTCCACGGGCATTCAACCATATAAATACCGATCCTATTATAACCGTGACAATTAATACCGGAGCTTTATTACCAAGAAAAGAAAAAACACCCGTCGAGATAAAAGGAATGTACTTGTGCAGAAACTCCCAGAAATAGCCTGCAAATCCCAAAGCATATAAACTGCAGGCAACCGTGTAAGCGAACCAAAGCATCCATCCAGATACAAAGCCCACAGCACCCGGGTAAGCCATTTTTACAAATGAATATCCGCCGCCTGCTTTGGGAATAGCCGATGCGAGTTCAGCGTAAGCAAAAGCAGTTAATAATGTAACCACTCCATTTAATGCAAAGGCAAGAATTGAAGCGGGACCCGCCTCACCTGCAGCGATACCTGTAAGCACAAAGATCCCGGCGCCAATCATTGCGCCAATACCAATCATTGTTGCATCAAAAAGCCCAAGATCGCGTGCAAACGTAGGCTGACTTTCTGTCGTCCCTTTTTTATTCTGCATAAATACTTAATTAAAGAAAGTATAATTTCAGAAAATGTTCATTTTAAGTTAAGGAGATGTACATAGATTAGCAAAAAAGGATTACCAACTATACTATTATCAAATTAAAACTTACAATAATTAAATATCTAAATTTACTTTTATAGATTGCGTATACAAAAGTAAATAAATTCTTATAATTTTTAATTAAATTTGGTTATACCTTATAGGCATTATGAAAAAGATAATAATTGGAATTCACGGAATAGGAAATAAGCCCCCTGTAAATATTCTGGGAAAATGGTGGCTTAATTCAATCCACGAGGGACTAAAAAAATATAATTACTCCGGGCCCGATTTAGATTTTGAGATGGTCTACTGGGCAGATATACTTCACAAATCACCCCTTAATCCTGAAGAAACCGATAAGAATAAGCCCGGCTATATGTCTGAAAAATATGTGCCGGAAGAATTTACGAGTATCAAAGAACCATCAGGCTTCAGACAAAAAGCAATTGAATATCTGGAAAAATATTATGATAAGTTAATGGTTAACGGAGTTTTGTCACTTGAGAACAAGACAATTACTGAATTATTTATTCATATGCATATGAAAGATCTTGAAAGTTATTATGGTCCCGTTTATTTAGAAAATAGCAGAGGGAAAATACTTGCACGGGATGCAATACTGGACAGACTTACAAATAAATTGAGAGAACACAGTGATAAAACTATTTTATTAATTGCGCATTCAATGGGTTCAATAATTTCCCACGACGTATTAATTGAAAGGTTACCCGATATTAAAATTGATACTCTTCTAACAGTTGGTTCCCCTCTGGGTCAAAAATATGTTATCGACAATTATTCTAATGAACAGAAACAAAAATCAATTAATAAACTCAGGGTGCCTGATAATATTATAAACCATTGGTATAATTTGGCCGATCTTGAAGACCAGGTCGCAATAAATCATACGCTTTCAAAATATTACAAAAAGAGTTCAAAAAATCTGGCAATAGATGATAAAATTGTTAGGAACAACTTTGTATTTAAAGGAATAAGCAATCCTCATAAATCATTTGGATATTTGAGAACCGCAGAAGTTGCAGAAATAATAAATTCATTCCTGGCTTCAAGATATGCAAATATGTATGTGCGGATTAAAAAGAAATTGGGGGAAATATTTACAAATAAAGGAACTTGATTTTTTCTGCGCTAAATAGTGAGATCAAAAAAGTAAAAGAATTGACAGTTAAATATTATAGAAACACTACAAAGATTTATTTAAAATAAAAAGCGGGTTGATAACCCGCCCATTCGAAAGTGAAATTAATTATTAATACCTGTAATAATCAGGTTTATAAGGTCCTTCAACCTTAACACCGATGTATTTTGCCTGTTCCGGTGTTAAAATTTCAAGTTCCACTCCAATCTGTGCGAGATGCAGTTTTGCAACTTTTTCATCGAGGTGTTTAGGAAGCATGTAAACTTTATTTTCATATTTATCTGAATGATTCCATAACTCGATTTGTGCGAGTGTCTGGTTTGAAAATGAGTTTGACATTACAAAAGAAGGATGTCCGGTCGCGCAACCAAGATTAACCAGTCTGCCTTCAGCAAGAACAATGATTTCTTTACCGTCTAAGTTGTAAAGGTCAACCTGAGGTTTAATAATATCTTTTGTCTTTCCGTAGTTCGTGTTCAGCCACGCCATATCTATTTCATTATCAAAATGACCGATATTACAGACTATAGTTTTATCGTTCATTAACCTGAATATTTTTTCTGTAATGATGTCTTTGTTACCTGTTGCAGTAACTATTATATTAGCTCTTTTAACGACGTTCTCGAGTTTCTTAACTTCGTATCCGTCCATTGCTGCCTGCAGAGCACAGATAGGATCCGCTTCGGTTACGATGACTCTTACGCCAGCGCTTCTTAGAGACTGTGCCGAACCTTTACCAACATCACCGTATCCGCATACAACTGCAACTTTGCCTGCCATCATTAAATCTGTTGCTCTTCTTAAAGCATCAACCAATGATTCGCGGCATCCGTATTTATTATCAAATTTAGATTTTGTAACAGAATCATTTACGTTTATTGCAGGAAGAGGAAGTGTTCCGTTTTCCATCCTGTCGTAAAGCCTGTGAACACCGGTGGTGGTTTCTTCCGATAATCCTTTTATTCCTTTTACTAATTCCGGATATTTATCAAGTACCATATTTGTAAGGTCGCCGCCGTCATCAAGAATCATGCTCAACGGTTTCTTTTCCTCACCGAAGAACAATGTCTGCTCGATGCACCAATCAAATTCCTCAGCGTTCATCCCTTTCCAGGCGTAGACAGAAATTCCTGCCGCAGCAATTGCCGCTGCTGCATGATCCTGCGTGGAAAAGATATTACACGATGACCAGGTTACTTCCGCCCCCAGTTCAAAAAGGGTTTCAATTAAAACAGCTGTCTGAATTGTCATATGAAGACAACCGGCAATTCTTGCGCCTTTCAATGGTTTCTGCGGTCCGTATTCTTTACGGATTGACATCAATCCCGGCATTTCGGCTTCGGCAAGTTTTATTTCCTTCCTTCCCCATTCGGCGAGTGAAATATCCTTCACTTTATATTTTGTATACTTTGTATCTTTTACTGCTGCGTCACTCATTCTTATACCTTCTTTTATTTTTAAACTTTTGCATATTTTTTAAATTCGGGAACTAAATCAAGCTGTTCCCATGAAAATTCTTTTCTTCCAAAATGACCATAAGAAGATGTGGCCTGGTAAATCGGTCTCCTGAGTTTTAATCTTTTGATTATGCCCTTTGGTGTCAGGTCAACTTCCTTGCGAATCATTTTTGAAATTTCTGTATCAGGAATTACTCCCGTACCTTTTGTGTCGATAAAAACAGAAATAGGTTCGGCTACTCCAATTGCATATGACAATTGAACCATACATTCTTTGGCCAGCTTTGCGCCGACAACATTTTTAGCAATGTATCTGGCAGCGTATGTAGCACTTCTGTCAACTTTTGACGGATCTTTACCTGAGAAAGCACCGCCGCCGTGTGGAGCCCACCCGCCGTATGTATCAACAATAATTTTTCTTCCGGTAAGTCCGCTATCGCCGTGCGGCCCGCCGACTTCAAATCTTCCGGTAGGATTAACAAAATACTTTGTCTTTTTATCTATGTATTTTGCCGGGATTATTTTTTTGATAACATTTTTTATTACGTCTGCTTTAATTTTACTTTGCTTAACTTTTGCATCGTGCTGTGTTGAAATAACAACGGCATCAACTCTGAGAGGTTTATGATCATCGCTAAATTCAATTGTAACCTGAGACTTTGCATCAGGTCTTAAGTAAGGCATCAAAGTAGGCTGCTTTTTTCTTATGTCAGCAAGTTTCTTCACCAATTTGTGTGCATACATAATAGGCATCGGCATAAGTTCCGGTGTCTGGTCACAAGCATAACCGAACATAATTCCCTGATCGCCGGCTCCGCCGGTATCAACACCCATTGCAATATCGGGTGATTGTGAATGTATGGCGTTCAACACAGAGCAGGATTCTGAATCGAATTTATATTCTGCTTTTGTGTAACCGATTTTTTTTATTGTCTCTCTTACGATCTCTTGAACATCTATGTAAGCTTTTGTTGTAATTTCACCGCCAACAAGAACCAATCCTGTGGTTACAAAAGTTTCACAAGCTACTCTTGCGTTTGGGTCTGTTGCATAAATTGCATCAAGAACACCATCGGATATCGCATCACTTACTTTATCCGGGTGACCTTCGGAAACTGATTCCGATGTAAAGAAATATGACATTTATTATTATACCTTATGTTTTTTAATAAATATAAATTTAATTAAATTCAATTTCTGAAGAGTCGCCCGAATTTAATCTTTTGAGACTTCCCTTTACTACAGAGTTATTCCCAATAATTGAATTTTCAAGCATCGAGTTTAAAACTTTTGCGTTCGTCCCGATAATTGAATTCTTAATTATCGAGCTTTCTATTCTACTTCCTTTATCAATCGTTGTATATGGTCCGATAACTGCATTACTTATTTCTACATCGTCAGCAATAAAAACCGGCTTATTGATTACAACATCGGGGTATTCTATACTATGTCCATTTCTATCCAATAAAAACTGATTAGTAGAAAGTAAAGTATCGGGTTTACCGCAATCATACCATCCTTCAACCGGGAAAGTTGTTAATTGTTCACCGGCTTCAATCATTAACTGTATAGCATCAGTTAATTGAAGTTCCCCATTAGTACGAATATCTTTGTCCACAAGCTCAGTTAAACTTTTTGATAATTTATCCGCATCCGAAAAATAATAAAGTCCAACAAGTGCTAATTTACTAACAGGTTCGTTTGGCTTTTCAACTAGTTTTTTAATAAATCCATTTTCAGTAACTGCAACTCCAAACCTTCTTGGATCTTCAACTTCTTTAACCCCTAGAGATGAAACTTTATTTTTGAATACTTCTTTTAAGTTTACATCAAAAACGGTATCACCAAGGATCACAAATACTTCTTGTTCTTTAATAGTTGGCAATGCTTTATAAATTGCGTGTCCCAATCCTTCCATCTCTTTTTGTTCAACAAAATCAGATTTGAAAGATGGATAGTTTTTCAAAACATATTCCTGAATCATCCCGCCCAGATGCCCGATTACGAAAGTAGTTTTTTTAATACCCTCCTCCGCAAGTTTATCCAGTATATGTCCAAGGATCGGTTTACCACCGACATTCAAAAGCACTTTTGGAGTTGTGTGTGTATGTGGTTTAAGTCGGCTACCAACACCTGCAACAGGAATAATTGCTCTCATTTTCCGCTTTTCCTTAAAGTCTTATTATTGCTGATTTTAATCTTTAAAAATACCCAATCTCCTTTCGAATAACAAATAAAAACAAGGTACAGGAGTATTAAAAACTTATGGAATAACTATTTATATTAGAATTAGTATTATTAAAACTTAAGTGCTAAAAGATGAAATTCAACACTAAAATTACACAACTGTTCAAAATAGAATATCCGATTATACAAGCAGGAATGGTATGGGCTTCTGGGTGGAAACTGGCATCTGCTGTATCTAATAATGGCGGATTAGGATTAATTGGCGCTGGATCAATGAAACCTGAATTGCTGATGGAGCATATACGGAAATGTAAATCTGCAACTTCGAAATCCTTTGGAGTTAATATCCCTTTGTTACGAGGAGATGCAGATCAGCTTGTAAATACTGTAATTGAAGAAGGAGTTAAAATAGTATTTTCATCAGCCGGAAATCCCGCAAAATTTATTGAACTGTTTAAAAAAAATAACATTACTGTGGTACACGTAGTACCGTCGGTTAAATTTGGATTAAAAGCAGAAAGTGCAGGCTGTGATGCTGTTGTTGGGGAAGGTGTGGAAGCGGGCGGACACAATGGTGCCGATCAAACCACATCCTTATGTTTAATTCCGCAATTAGCCGATGCATTAACAATCCCGGTAATTGCAGCCGGAGGAATTGCGGATGGAAGAGGAATTTTAGCTGCTATGTCCCTTGGGGCAGAAGGAGTGCAAATTGGGACCAGATTTGCAGCTACAGTTGAATCATCTGCACACGAAAATTATAAAAAGAAAGTTGTTGAAGCAGCCGACAGTGATACAGTCCTAGCATTTAAGAAAATAGCCTTAGTCAGAATGCTCAAAAATGATTTTGCTTTCCGTTCAATCAAAGCCGAAGAAGAAGGCTACGGGAAAGAACAAATGCTGGAATTGCTTGGCACCAAAAGAGAAAAGCTCGGCATATTCGAAGGAGACGAAATGGAGGGAGAAATGGAAGCCGGCCAGAGTTCCGGCCTGGTCAAGGATATACTACCGGTTAAAGACCTGTTCAACAAGTTGTTATCCGGGTATCGCGAAGCAAAAGAAAGAATGGCGCTCTTAGATTAACAGATTCTTTTCGTTGAACACTGAATAATTTTGCATCCACCCATCAAATAAACCTTGCGGTTAAAATCTGAAACCTTTAAAATATTGGCTATGTAAATTATTTTAATCTAAAAAAAATCGGATAAATAATGAAAAGATCAAACATAAGCACTGTTCTCGCCATATTTACGTCTATATTTTTATTTTCTCAGGTTAGTGTTTTCGGTCAGGCCAATGAAGCTGAGATATATAATAATGCAAAGGCCATTAAAGAACCACATCAAAAAATTGAAGCTCTGCAAGACTTTCTACTAAAATACCCGGGTAGTCATAACTCATTAGGTGCACGGTATCGTATATTCACTACTTATGTTGATCTAAAATCTGAAAAACAGGCACTTTTGGCAGCTGAAAATTTATTGCAAAATTCGTCAGGCGGAACCCAAATAGGTTTATATAACACGGTGGCTTCCTCGCTCGCTGAAAATAAAATGGCGCTGAACGAGGCAAATGCATATATAGATACAGCACTCGCCGCGCTGGAAGGTGGAAGCCCGAGAGCGATCAAAAACTTTAAGGATACTAAAGCCCTTGTAATGTTTAACCTTGGTTTTCCCGATTCAGCTCTGGCACTTGAAAAAGAAGCCATTGTCGGTAATGAAAAGAATGCCGGTTTTTTAGAATCACTTTCTGTTTATCTGAATGCCACAGGACAGAAAGACGAAGCTCTTACAACCGCAGCAAGGTCGGTTTTATACGGAAACACCGACGAATCGATTACAAATTTTAACAAATGGCTCGACGAATATAAATCAAGCGAGCAGGATCGCGCAGACTTTAGAAATAATGTTACAAATAAAGTGCTTGCGGAATATCTCAAGGATTCAGGAAATGAAAACCAGGCAGTGGTAAATTCAAACGCAGCTGTCTTCCTTGCAAGAATGAATGTTGATCTGCAAAAAGCTGAAAAATGGGCCCGGACTACGGTTAATAATATCAGTAAAGACACTCCACTGGACGATATAATAACATACAAAACAAATCTTGCGATTGTACACAGCGAGTTAAATAAAAACCGGGAAGCATTAAAAGAACTTACCTCGGTTGAAGATTTTGTTGATCCCTGGACGCCCGATTACTGGAATGCTCTCGGTAAAGTATATGAAAAATTAGGACAGAATAATAAAGCGATGGATGCCTATGTCTCTGGACTAGTCGCATACAAGCCCGACATGGTTCTGAATTCAGCAAAGGCGCTTGCGAAAAAAGAAGGCAAAACAGAAGATTTTATTGACAAGGAAATTGAACGGAAAGATAAGGAACTAAAAGAATTTGAACCAGGAAAATTTGAAGGGAAAAACAATAGTGGAAGAATGGTGCTTGCGGAATTATTTACAGGTGCCGAATGTCCCCCATGCGTTGGAGCGGATCTTGCTTTTGACATGCTTTCAGAATATTACCCTAAAGATGTTTTCGCAGTGCTTGAATATCATGTCCATATACCGGGACCGGACCCTCTGACCAACCCGCAAACTTTCCAGAGATACAAATATTACGGCGGAAATTTTGGGACTCCAACGGTTTTCTTCGACGGTGGCAACCGCTTAATAGGCGGCGGCCCGGATATTATTAAAGCTAACCGTTTTAAAGTTTACAATTATATCATTAAGCAGCAGCTAGAAAAAAAGCCAGGTGTTCAACTAAACTGCTCTTCACAAATAGAAAACAATAAAGTAAATGTTAGAGTAGAAATTGGAGCTGCAATTAGCGGGAAAATATTAAACGGTCAATCCCTGCACATTGCACTGGCAGAAAAATCGGTCGATTACACAGGTGGAAACGGAGTCAGCAAACAACTATTTGTTGTACGGCACCTGATAGATGGGCCTGAAGGCACTCCAATAAATATCACAGCTAAAGCTAAGACTATTGAAAAGACAATTGATCTTAAAAAGGTGGAAAAAACAATAAAAACTTACCTTGATGATCCAACAAAAGATCCATCATGGAGAGGTGGGAAAAGCCCTGACTGGAGAGCAAGACCTGAAAATATTAATCCGCACAATCTGGCAGTAATAGTATGGGTTCAGGATAATACAACCAAACAAATTGCACAGGCATTCTACACAAATGTAAATTATAAAATGAGTTCTAAATAATTTTATTCAATAAGGAAATTTTTAGTAATTATGAAGACAGTTAAGTACATAGCGTTGGTAATCTCAATTTTGTTTTTATATAACCCGGATATCTTAAGCCAGAATGTTAAGCCTGAATCAATAGTAGATATTTCTTCGAAATCAACGATTAGTAAAACTACGAATGGAACCGAAATTGAGCTAAAAGTAATCCTAAGCATAAAAGATAACTGGCACATCAACGCACATAAACTTACAGACGAATCACTAACAGCAACATCGGTAAAATTTGCAAAGTCTAAAGATTTTGCAATTACCGGGATAAAATATCCACCCGCAGAAATGTTAAAATTACAATTTTCAAACCAGGAACTTGCATTGTACGAAACGCAGGCTACAGTAAAAGTTAAAATTTTTGTAAGTAAGAATTTTAAAGGAAAGGAATTGACTGTTAGGGGAAACTTGCAGTACCAACCCTGTAATAATCAAACTTGTTTATTTCCGGTTAGTAAACCATTTTCATTTGATATAAAACTCAAATAAGAATTTACCGCTTCTAATCTTAATCTTGCTCTATGTTTAGAGTAAGATTAAGATTCTTCTTTTAAGAAACTACCTCTTCCAGTGTTTTCACTCCCTCAAATAAAGAAATGATTTTCTGCATTACCTGATCTACTACTGCATCAGGACAAGATGCTCCGCTTGTAAGTAAAATATCGATTGGCCTTTTCTCTGGAATAAAATTTTTAGTTGTTACTTCTTTTTTAGATTTAATATCAAAATGTGAAATTTCTTTTTTCGACAATATTTTGTCAGCTGATGAAATGAAATAGGTTTTAATTTTTTCTTCACAGAGTTCAACAATATGACTTGTGTTCGAGCTGTTATATCCCCCGACAACAATTGCAAAATCAGCTTCTTTTTCCAGCAAACCATAGGTAGCTTCCTGATTATCATTAGTTGCATAACATAGCGTATCGCGTGTATCGGCAAAATGCTCTTTAAGATTTCCTTTACCGAATTTCTTAATCATAGTTTCTTTCAGGAAGTCAGCTATTGACTGCGTCTCGGTCGCCAGCATTGTTGTCTGGTTAACAACACCGACCTTCAGCAAATCCTTTTTAAGATCAAATCCTTCGGAATATTTACCCTTAAAAAAATCATAAAATTCTTTTTCTGATTTTTCACCAAGTACCACCTGCGAAAGGAATTTTGTTTCTTCAATATCCCGGACAATAATAGATGCTGAATTAACTATGCTGTGAGAAAAAGTCGCACGTGTTTCTTCGTGGTTATGTTTACCGTGAATGATAATTGTATAATCCTGCTTTCCAAGCATTACAGAACGGTTCCAGACTTTTTCAACAAACGGACAGGTTGTATCATACTTGTAAGCGTCGAGTCCGATTGCAGACAATTTTTTCTCAATTTCCAGAGTAGTTCCAAAAGCCGGTATAATTACTACATCTTCTTTTTTTAATTCACTCCAGTCAATTAATTGTTTTCCGTGAGTATCCATAATAAACTTGACTCCACGGCTCTGCAAATCATCGTTAACACCCGGATTATGAATCATTTCACTCAACAGGAAAATCCTTTTACCAGGATTTTCTTCGATAGTTTGATAGGATATTTCTATCGCATTTTCAACTCCGTAACAGAAACCAAAATGCCGTGCTACATAAAAACGCACCGGTCCGAAATCCAAATGTGTCGGACTAAAATCCTTTTTTCGTGGATCATTATCCTTACGGGATTCTTTTATTTTTGAAATAATAGAACTTCTGTAGAACTGAGGTATATCGAATTTCTTCATTTAGGCCAATATGATAAAATTTTAGTGATTAAAAATATGAAATTATATCGGGATAAATAACCCAATCAGTTATAAAACCGATTTATTGGTTTACATAATTGCAATTTAGACCGTTCATCCGTGATATCCACCAATTTATCAAATTACAGTTAATTATTCAGTTTTTTTACAATACTTTTGTTCAGCTTAGGTCTTCACAAACGTCTATTGACAGGAGTTTATATGCAAAGGTTCTCTAGAATTTACAGAGTAATAATAATTAGCTTTCTACTACTGGCTTCAACTTCATTTGCCCAGCAGATTTTTGAAGTTAATCTGAAGGACAGAGCGGATGACAATTTTCATGTTACTGTATATCCTGAAAAATTATCTGCTGATAATAACATATTCCAATTTGCGGCAACAGCACCCGGAACATACCAGACTATGGACATTGGCAGATTTGTAAGTGACTTCAAAGCTTATGACAATAATGGAAATGAAATTGCAACAGAAAATAGTTCAACTAATCAATGGACAATTTCAGATCCTGCTGCGGTAAAAAAAATTACATATGAAGTCGATGATATCTGGGATACTCCTGTAACAACCCATCGGCTTTATCCAATGTGTAGTTCAACTATTTCTGATGATTTTGTAATGATGAACGGACAAGCAGTTTTCGGATACTTCAGCGGTATGCAATCTGAGCCAATAAAAATTAAAATTGATTACCCATCAGACTGGACAGTAGGTACACCTTTAAAACAGGACGATGATGGATATTACGAGGCAGAGACTTTTGATAAAGTTGTTGATTCTCCGTTTTACCTCGGTAAATTAACAAAAGCTACTACTGAAGTTGGAGGAGCAAAAATAGATGTTTACACTCATTCTATTACCGGAATGATTACATCGGATGATATTCTGGATATGTTAAAAGATATTCTGCATGCAGAATCAGATTTTACAAAAGGACTCCCGGTAGATGATTATACTTTTCTTTTTTACTTCGGCAAATTTGCTGCAGGTGCCTGGGAACACTCCTACAGTTCTGAATATGTAATGCAAGAAGGATCACTTACTCCCAGATTCACAGAGAATGTTCGTTCTGTTGTAGCTCACGAATTTTTTCACGTAAACGTGCCTTTAAATATTCACAGTGAACTTGTTGAAAAATTTAATTTTGTAAAACCGGTAATGTCACAACATCTTTGGTTATATGAAGGAACAACAGAATGGGCAGCACATATTTTACAGCTTCGTGATAAACTGATTTCACTGGATGATTACCTGAAAGTTTTAAACCACCAGCTGGCAATGAATGATAATTTCAGACAGGATGTAAGTTTGACAGATCTTGGTGTCCACTCCACAGAAATGCCGGATCAATATTATAACATATATCAAAAAGGTGCATTTATAAGTTCATTATTAGACATAAGGCTTTTAGAACTTTCTCACGGAAAAAGCGGCTTACGCGAATTAATAATTGAACTTTCTAAAAAATATGGCCCTAAACACGCATTCAGTGAGAAGAATTTCTTTAATGAATTAGTTGCAATGACCTATCCGGAAATCGGGGATTTCATAAACAAATATATCAAAGGGACAGATAAACTGCCTGTTAAAGAATATTATAATAAGCTGGGAATAGATTATAAAGAAGAAGCGGGGCTGGACAGCACAAGAACATCTTTAGGAATTAATATCGGGTTTCAAAATGGCGCATTTACCGTTGTTACTGTTAAAGATGAAAATAAGATACCTCTGAAAGTTGGTGACGTTATTACTAAAATAGAAGGAACACCTCTCACTCTTCAGACTGCCAGAACTATTTTTGCAAAAAGGCAGGAAAAGAAGGTTGGTGATAAAATAACTTTTACGGTAAAACGCGGGGAAAAGAAGATGGATTTTACATTAACCTTAGAACCAGCAATATTAAGACACGAATTTACAGTAGATCAAAATCCAACACCGGAACAGTTAAAACTCCGTGAAGCGTGGTTGAAAAATTTATAATTTTTATTATCTCTCTGAAAGGGCTGGAGTTGTGGTTGCTTCAGCCTTTTTTTATTGATATCTATTTGTCATTACCATAATTTTATTTATGCCTTTAAAAAAAGAAATAATTAATAAATTTTCCTGTATTACAAAGCTTCACACACAAAGCTTTAATACGGAAGGGAAACTGACGCACAGTTTGTCAGGTGTAGTTCGTGTGGAAATAAATTCTGGTAAAGAAATAATTTTTGAAGAACAGATTCGCTGGGAAAATGAAAGCAGCTTATTAATGAATTCAAAAAATGTTTACAAGTGGACATTCCTCACATCAGGAAATATAAAACTCCATCATTTACGCTTTGGCAGTAATAATCCCGTATTTCTGGTAGAGTTAGTAAAATCAGGAAAAAAATTCTGGGAAAGCAAAGAGCCCCATAATTGCAATAACGACCTATATTCGGCAAAACTATATCTTGAAAAAAAGTCTATCATTTTTAAATGGAAAGTAACGGGACCGACAGAGAATTATTCCCTGGAAACCACGTATTCCTAAGAAAGGTTTACTAAATCATACCTTTAATCTTAGATTTTATGCCCTTCCTTTGCTATATTTGAAGTCCTAATAAAAGAATTGAAATGAATTTATCCGAAAGACTTAAGAAAATAAATGACCGGTTTGAAATAATAAACCAGCAGCTTTCCGATCCCAGTTTTATGAACGACAGGGACATGATTGTAAAACTAAGCAAGGAAAGGAGTGAGCTGGTTGAAATAGTAAAAGCTTACGAAGATTATACCAAGGTATTAAATGATATAAAAGGAAATAAAGAAATCATTAATTCCGGTAGTGATCAGGAATTAACTTCACTGGCAGAAGCCGAACTGGAAGAATTAGAAGAAAAAAAAGAAAAACTTGAAGAAGAAATAAAAGTTCTGTTATTACCAAAAGACCCTAACGATAATAAAGATATTATTATGGAAATACGCGCTGGAACGGGCGGTGAGGAAGCTGCACTTTTTGCCAGTGATCTTTTTCGTATGTACAGCCGCTATGCAGAAGTAAAAGGCTGGAAGCTTGAGTTAATGGATATAAGCGATTCCGGCCTGGGCGGAATTAAAGAGGTTGTCTTTTCGATTAGCGGGAACAATATTTTTGGTAATCTAAAATTTGAAAGTGGCGTACACAGAGTTCAGCGTGTACCGGAAACAGAAGCAAGCGGTAGAGTTCATACATCAGCGGCATCAGTTGCTGTACTTCCGGAAGCCGAAGATGTACAGGTTGATATAAATCCCAATGATCTGCGTATTGATATTTTCCGCTCAGGCGGAGCAGGTGGACAGAATGTAAACAAGGTTGAAACTGCCGTCAGAATCATTCATAATCCTACAGGAATAGTTGTGCAATGCCAGGATGAAAGGTCCCAATTGAAAAACAGGCAAAAGGCAATGAAGGTTCTCCGAGCCAGATTGTATGACTTGAAACTTAAAGAACATAATGCTGAACTATCCGCGCAAAGAAAATCTATGGTTGGCAGCGGAGACAGAAGTGATAAAATCAGAACATACAACTTCCCTCAAAATCGCGTAACCGATCACAGAATTGGGCTTACTCTTTATAATCTTTCGGGTATAATTGAAGGTGATCTTGAGGAATTAATTGAACAGTTGAAACTAGCAGACAGAACTGAGAAACTGCAGGAAAACGGACAGGCTTAAAAAATCCTTAAACGATATATCAGACTGACTTAATTGTTATCAGACTTATATCATCCTCAAATTTACTTCCCGTAAATTCTATAAATTCATCCTTTAATTTTTTGAATGGTTCATCTTCAGGTGAAATATTATTAATAACCTCGTTTAATTTAGTAGTTCCAAATTGTTCCTGGTTATTACCCCGGGTCTCAATTATTCCATCTGTAACAAGAAACAGGCAATCATTTTTTCCCATCTCGACGGTTATATCATCATACTGCCCATCTGAAGAAAATCCGAGTAATAAACCATTCGATTGTAATTTTTTTACCTCACCACTTTCAGCATTTTTATAAATGATAGGGAGATCGCCGGCCCCGGTGTACTGAACGGCCTTAGTTTTTTTATTTAGAACAAGCACAGAAAGAGTAGCAAAAACCTCTGACACCTTTGCATCCTGGTAAACTGAGCTGTTCACCTGTTTTAAAATTTCACTAGGGCGTGCCACTTCGTAACTTTGTAATGCCATTCTTATTGCACTTCGGACATATCCCGCATAAGCAAACGCAAAATACCAGGCACCCCATTTTTTACCCATAACATCACCAAGTATAATGGCCAGGCAATCATCATTTAAGTTAAAATAATCTATAAAATCTCCACCCGGTATACCCTGATAAGGCTGATGCCACTGGTTTATTTCAAATCCTTCAAACACAGGGCTTTTATCAGGGACAACTTTTACACGCATAGAGTCCGCAGCCTGGTGAAGTTCGCTTACGGCTTTTTGTCTTTCTTTGCCAAGGCTTTTTATAATAGCTTTTACTTTTGCAACTACAACTCTTGGTCCGGCTGTTTTCAAAACATAATCTGTAATACCAAGATCGTATCCGTCGAGTATATCCTCTTCACCGCCCTTTGCGGTTAAAAAAACAAATGGTACTGCACGTAGTTCCGGAATTTCAATAAGATTTTTTCGGAATTGAAATCCATCTACTTCAGGCATCATAATATCAGAGACAATAATATCAGGCAAGAAGGACTTTGCTTTTTCAAGTCCTTCATCTGCCCCGAGTGCCGTAATACATTCAAATCCTTCTTTATTCAGATTATATTGGAAAAGTTTTGATATTGTTTTGTCATCATCAACTAGTAATATTTTTGTTCTATCCTGGGCAAAAGATTGTTCCACACTCTGCCTCGGTGCGCCACCGTTATATTTCTTATATATATCGGCTTTCCGAATAAGTGCACGGACTTTTAGAATCAATTCTTCTACATCAAATGGCTTTGTAATTATATCATCAGCACCTACGTCAAGAGCAGTTGATTTATCTTCAAGGGAACTCTTAGCTGTAACAAAGACAAATGGAAGTGTCTTAAGATCCTGATTTTCTCTCACTTTTTTACAAAACGTAAATCCATCCATACCCTGCATAGTAACGTCACACAGTACAAGATCTACTTTGTTCTCACCTAAATATTTGAAACCATCGTCAGAACCTTCAGCAGCAAGGATAGAGAAGCCATTTTTTTTCAAATGATGCTGGATTAATTTTCTTATTGTGATGTCATCATCTATAATTAGAATTGACTTTTGTTCTTCTGGCATTTAATTAATCAGATTTAGTTTGAAAATTCAAAATTATATTCTCAACCGACCTTGGGATTTAGCCGGAATTATAGGGGAAAATGAAAAAAACAATTAGGCAAAAAGACTTTTGTAGCTATTTAAAACTTTGAACAGCCTCTTCCTTTGTCTTATAGGATTCAAAAACACGATACATCCTTGTTAATTCAAACATGGAGTGCACAGCAGGCTGGAAACCAACCAATTTAAGATCACCCCCAATCCCGGTAATCTTTTTTAATGAAACTACCATGGAACCGAGAAAGGTAGAATCTATAAACTCGCATTCTGATATATCAACAACAATTTTTTTTGCACCTTCTTCAATATCCTGAGTCAGTGTCAATTTAAATTCTTCCGCTTCTTTTAATGTAGCACGGGTTAGATTAACAACCTCCACTAATACATCGCCGTATTTTTCTTTAGTAAAGTCCATTTATAAACCTAAATTTTAATTTGTTTAATCATTAGACCTGTTTTCAATATTATATTTTTCCATCAATCTGTAAATAGTTGCACGTCCAAGCTGAAGTTTTTTTGCCGCTTCCACAATATTGCCATTTGTTACCTTCAAAGCATGCCGTATTGACTCTTCCTTGAGCTTTTCAAATGATATAATATTATCATCACTAAACAAAGGTCCTGAAAAAGTATCGCCAAGAGTTGAATCCGAAGTTTTAATATGTGATGGAAGATCGTCAACATCTATCATATTTTTTTCAGCAAGAATTAAACAACGCTCGATAGTGTTTTCCATTTCTCTAATATTACCTGGCCAGCCATATTCATAGATAAGTTTCAGTGCCTTTTTTGTAAATCCTTTAATCTCTTTACCAAGTCTTTTATTTCCCGCCTTTAAAAAATATTCTGCAAGAACAAGTATATCCCCCCTTCTTTTTCTCAAAGGAGGAATATTAATCGGGAATGAATTTAATCTGTAATACAGATCCTCTCTAAATTCCTTATTTTCTACAGCCTGTTTCAATTCCCTGTTTGTTGCAGAAATAATTCTCACATCCGTTTTAATGAGTTCGGTTCCGCCTACTCTCTCAAATTCTTTTTCCTGTATTACCCTCAATAATTTTGCCTGTAAAAGCATTTCAAGTTCGCTAACCTCATCCAGAAATATAGTACCTCCATTGGCAAGTTCAAACTTTCCCAGTTTCCTTTGATGCGCGCCGGTAAATGATCCTTTTTCATGACCAAACAGCTCACTTTCAAGAAGCTCCCGCGGAATTGAAGCACAGTTAACAACAATAAACGGCCTGTCTTTTTTTCTGCCGTTGTAGTGAATTGCACGCGCAATCAGTTCTTTACCGGTTCCGCTTTCTCCGTGAATAAGTACTGTAATATCGTTATTTAAAACTTTTGAAACCAGTTTAAAAACATCCTGCATTTTCCCATCGGAAGAAATAATATTATCAAAGCTGTATTCTTTTTTAACATTTTCCTTCAGGTTTTCCAGTTCTTTCAAAAGATCATAGCTTTTAATCGCATTTTTAAGCGATGGCTCAAGCCGTTGCATATCAATAGGTTTCGGGAAATAATCAAAAGCCCCGAAGCGGAGAGCTTCCACTGCAACCTCTATACTACCCTGTGCTGATAATATTATAACCGGTAAATTTTCGTCGAATTGTTTTATCCTTTTTAAGGTCTCAATCCCATCCAGTCCCGGCAGCATAATATCAAGCAAAACAATATCAGGTCTTGCACTCAATCTTTTTAGTGCATCTTCTCCGTTTGAAAATACTTCAACATTGTATTTCCATTTATCTTTTACCCAGTATGATAAAAGCTTCGATATTGCCTGTTCATCATCAACTATAAAAACTAATTTATCCACAATAATTTATGTCCTTATAATTTTGTTTTTTGAAGTTTTAAGCCTTTTGGCAATTTGATCACAAAGGAAGTCCCTTTGTCAATTTCGCTTTCAACAGTAATTAATCCTTTGTGCAAATCTACAATTTGTTTTACAAAAACCAAGCCCAGCCCCGTTCCCGGTATCTCCGTTCCGGGTCTGTTTACACGATAAAATTTCTGAAAAATATTTGGTAAATCTTTTTCCGGAATACCAACGCCTGTATCGGTAAATATAATTTCAAATTCCTTGTAAAGACTCTGCCCGCTTATTGTAATTCGTCCACCAACAGGGGTAAATTTAATTGAGTTATTTAAAAGAGCCCTAAATATTAGTTTGAGCCTTTCTTCATCTCCATTTATGACAATTTCTTCAACAGGAACGTCATACGTAAGTGTTAATTTTTTTCCTTTGATTGCCTTACGGTTCTCTTCAACAACCTCATTCAACAATTTAATGATATCGAAATAGCTCCTGTTAAGAACTATTCCATCACCCTCAATTTTTGTAAGATCAAGAACATCATTAATCAGGTTTGAAAGTCTTTTGCCTTCTTTTAGAATCAGGTTACTAAATTCCACCTTAGATTCCTTAGACATTTCCGGATCTGAAACAATAGTTTCAGAAAAACCAATTATCGATGCAAGCGGAGTCCTCATTTCATGAGAAATATTTGACAAAAAATCATTTTTTAGTCTGTTAAGCTCGTCAAGTATTGTCCTCCGCTGGTTTGCTCTGTTCCTTTCAATAGAGACTAATCTTTCCGATTCCGACAATTTAAGGGAAAGTTCTTTAACTTTTAATTCATCAAACCGTGATTTCGTAATATTTTTTCCGACTCCAAGCAAGCCGGTGACTTTTTTATTCTCCTCTAAAACTTTTGCAGTTATCTGAAAAATAACTTCCTTTCCAAATTTTGAAGTAAATGTAACTTCAAAAGTAGTTAGTTCCCCGGAATTTAATATTGATTGGAAAGAATTTGCAATTTCTTCATCGCTTTTGGGATCAACAAATTCCCAAAAATGTCTGCCCGTTAAATCTTTTGGGAAATAATCCAGAGATGCTGCCCCATTATTATTTACCGTTCTGAAACATCCTCTATTGTCCAGTATAAAAATCAGGTCTTCAGAAGCTTCAAGAACTAATTCAAATTTCTCATTCGTAGAAATTGCGTCAACAGGAATATTTTTTTTACCGACTGCTTTCTTATCCGGAGCACCTTTTTTTGTCTTAGTATGAATCAAGGGATGTTGAATTCCTTTATGTTTAACTATTTTAGACTGTTTTCTTATGTTCCAAATAAAGACATGTAGAAAATAAGAAACTTTTTGATAGATTATCCAATAATTATTGAAATATTTTACAGATAAATTGATTTTGGGATAAATTTTAAACAAAAACTTCATTTCCAGAACACAGGGATTGGTAAACCTGGAAATATTGCTAGTTTGATAATTGCCTGCCTGTAATTTTAAATTCAAAAAATCCAGCTAATTTTTTTTATTGTTGATGATAAAAATTATCTTTGTCCATGGCCAAAATATTAAAAAGAGCAGCCAATCTTTCTCTGGCAGCTAACATATTCCTGTTTATTATAAAAGCTATTGCCGGAATAATTTCAAATTCGATCGCGGTAATTTCAGATGCAATAAATTCTCTTACAGATGTTGTCTCATCTGCGGCTATAATGTACAGCGTAAAAGTCTCGCTTAAAAAACCGGATGATGATCATCAGTTCGGGCATAACGCCGCACAGCCAATTGCAGTCTTTCTGATCGCTCTTTTTACTGCTATTGTAGCAATCAATTTAATCCAGGCTTCAATAGGAAGAATTCTTAACCCTAACGAGCACCATAACATTAATTCTCTGGTGTATGGAATTCTTATAGTTACAATTACCGTAAAATTAATTTTATCCCGTTATCAATCCAAAGTTGGAAAAACTTTTCGTAGCCCCGGACTTAAAGCAAGTGCTATTGACAGTCTAAATGATGTTATTGCTTCCTCTCTTTCCATTATAGGTGTAATTGGTGTTCAGATAGGTTTACCATACATTGACGGAATTGCAGGAATACTCATCTCCTTTTTCATTTTAAAATCAGGTTATGAAATTGCAAAAGAAAACATTGATTACCTGATGGGAAGAGCCGCGGATGATCAGCTAATTCTGGAAATAGCCAACAGAGCAATGAATATTAAAGGTGTTGTCGGAATGAATGATTTAAGATCTCACTACGTAGGAAATAAATTTCATATTGAGATTCATATTGAAGTAGACAAGCATATGACAACCCAGAATTCGCACGATGTAGGCAAAGAAGTTCAGAAAGGGATAGAATCAATTGAAGAAATTCAAAAAGTATTTGTGCACATAGACCCCGTGTAATTATTTCTTTTCGGACTTTACCTTTTGAAGTGCTTCGTAATATTTTCTGATCAATTCTTCATAATCCTTTGAATATCCTTCCTGAACTGCGCGGTTAAGTTCGTCTCTTATCTTATTCTTCCCCTGTTCCGAATTCAAATCCAGGTTAGCAGGTGACTGGCGTTGAATATTTTTCCCTGCAAAAGATTCCCTGTCTTTTTCGTAATCCCTTTCGTTTACAGATCTCTGTGCATCCAGCATTTTTGAAAGAATCTTTTCCTGTTTTTGAATCAAGTCATCATTGACTTTTTGCGTTTTCATATTTGTAACAACTTCCTGCATCTGGTCAAGAAGCTTATCCAGGTTTGAGGCCAGAGTTTTGGATTTACCTGTAGCCTTTGCTTCTTCACTAAGTTGTTTCAGTGTTTTTCTAACTTCTTCCTGCTGTTGAGCGAGTCTCTGTAACTGTGCCTGCTGCTGCATCGTTAACTTGCCGCCCATTGCCTGCTGCAGCATTTGCGTCAGATTATTAAGGCTCATTTGTTGTTGTGTCATTTGACCAAGCTGCTGCATCAATGACATCATTCCACCCTGCCCCTGCCCGTTCATCATTTGCTGCATTGAATTTTTCATAAGTGATGCGGCTTCGTTCAACCCTTTCATCGCTTCACCCTGGTTAGATAATGTCTGATTACCGTTCCTGTTCTGCATTGCATCGAGGGAACGTATCATTGCTCTCTTGGCATCGCCGAGAGCCTTTCCCATTTCAGGGGTTATTGCAAAAGTCTTCTGTGAAAGTTCAGACATTTGTGCAGTAATTTTATCCAGATTTTTCTGAATATTATTTTGCTGCTCAGAATTTGATTTGAATGCTGATGAAGTTGGATCGAAATTCCCTGACTCCTTTCTCAACACTTCCTGTTGTTTAGAAAGTGAAATGAGATTATCCGTTAGCTTCATCATATCCACAAATGTCTGCATCTGGTTTTTCTGCTGCATAGTTTTTTGCAGGTCCTGCATTCCCCCTTTCATATGTTTCATATTCTGCTGAATCTGCTTCTGGTTCTGCATTGCCATTTGTTTTTGTGACTGCTGGATTTTTTGTGAAGCATCCTTTGAAAGTTCCGAATTCTTTTGCTGATTAAATTCTTCCTGTAATTTGTCAATGTCCTCTTTAGGCAAATCCTTTAACTCACTCATTTTTTTTGAAAGATCATCCATTTGCTCTTTCAGATCGTTCATTTCTTTTGAAATTTCATTTTGTCTCGAGCTTAACTCATCTTGTTTGTTCTTATCATTTAGATTGCTTCTTTTCGTCTCTTGTTCAATATTCTCCTGCTTCTTAATTATTTCATCCATTTTATTAACAAGATCATTAACCTTTTGCTCGGCCTGTATTCTCTTTAGCAGATTCATTGTCCGTTCTATGCTTGCCCTGAACTGTTCTTCATCAAATTTGAAATTTTCCATTGCCTGTTGTATCTGCTTGCGATCGAGGTTTTGCAAAAGGTTCTGCATATTCTCGGCCATTTTTTTCATATCGTCGCTCGAAAGTGTATCGAACAATTTTTGAAGCTCGCTATATTTTTCAAGTGTTTCCTGCGACATCAGATTATTCTGTTGCAGGTTTTTCTTTAAGTCATCTATTCTTTTACTTATCTGCTCCGATTTATCCTGTATTTTCTTAAAGTGCTCAAGAGATTTTTCAATCTTTTCTTTTTCCTGCCACGTAATATCTTTTTTGTCCTGTTTTAATTCCTGCGAGATTTTTTCAATATTTTTTTTCAGGTCTTCGGCATCTTTCAGTGTTTGTTGAAGATCATTTATTGCTTTATTCTGGGTTTTATCTGCCTGCGTAATTAATTCATTCAGAGTCGGTACTCTCACAGTAAATGAAGCAGTTTTCGCCGATTTTGGACCGCTGACATTATCGTTATCAAAAATTTCCAGGTAATAAGTCACTACATCATTTTCAGATAAATGCAACTGTGATAAATTCCAAATGTAACTGACATTCTGTTCGGTCGATTTTCCGTTTAACGGAATTTCAAGTGTCTTATAGTCAGTCCGGGTTTCTTTATACTTTGAAGACGAAAGTCTGTAAGCAAGATTTAATTTAGTAAAGCCGTAATCGTCGCTGATTTTTGTAAGCAATGCAATCCTGTTGTCGTTCGGAAGCAACAAATTCTCATTAGGCGCGATAACTTCAATAACCGGATATGCATCATCGAGTGCTTTTACTGTATAATCTATCGGGGAAATATTTTCATTATCATTTTTATCTCTAATTATAATCCGATAATAATTATCATTTTTTATTCTGAAACTTCCCCGGGCTTCTTCGCCATTTGTTTTTAATGTAACTTCTGTAGAGTCACTAAAAACTAACCGCGCATATTTCAGATTCTTTGTCGAAGTGATTTTAAGATTCACACGGCTCCCCTTCAGTGCAGATACATTTCCGTTATCTTTTTGATTAACTGCTGGAATTCCGGAATATGACGGTGAGTTAATACCTACATCAAGTGTTTTTATTATCGGGGGATCAATAACAGAGACATTATATTGCTTGCTGTTTATTCCATCAGCCGAAGCAAAATACTTAAACGAACTCCTGACAGATTTAACCTGATAATCATAAAGCCCTGATGAATCGCCCGTCAAATCCTGCATTTCAAATTTTGTCTGTTCCGTATCTTTGATTCCAAGTGATACATTTTTAGGAACCGCTCCATTCACTTTTACTGAGATAGAAAAATTGTCTCCTTTTGTAGCCTGAGTATTCCCTGGTTCTATCACAAAGGTAAACTTAGGTGGTGGAATAAATTCCTTGCCGAAATTTGCCAGTCTGAAGCTCGCCGCCTGAAGTGATGGGATAAAGATAAAAAGAAGCGCACAAATTATTACAGTGCCGGCAAGATATTTAAAAAGCTCCTTCGCTTTTTTGAAATCAACAATCTTTTCAAACTGTATATTTTTCGTTTTGTTATAAACATCTAGAAATGCAGCATTAATAAGATTTGAAGAATAGGTTTTATCCCTTTCAACTGAAACAAGCTGCATTGCGTTCAGTAAATCATCTTTTATATCCGGGAAATTTCGTCCGGCCTTTTCTGATACAGTGTAATAATCAGTCTTCCTGAAAATGTTGAAATATTTTAATAGAGGAATTACAAAAAGAATTGAAACTGTTCCAAGTGTAAAAATCAGAGAAAGGAAAAATAAAACTGTTCGTACTCCAGAATCGAAGTGGAAGAGTGCTTCAAGAATTGAAAATGTTGAGTAGAGAATTATACCCCACAAAATTGCAGTCTGTATCCCTACGGATGAGAAAAAAATATATTCCCTCTTTACAAGCCTTTCAAGCTTATCAATTATTTCCCGGTAATATTTTGATTCAGATTCCACTATTTTTTTTGCTCTTTATTTAATTTAGTGTGTTCTTATTGTCATTTCGAGAGACTTATACTTTTCTGTGGAGCGAGAAATCTTTTTAGAGATAAATAAAGATTTCTCCCGCCTGCGGGGAATCGAAATAACATTTTATTTTTTGCTTACGGCAACCGGCTGGCTTAGCGCCCAAACAAGAATGTTGGTTCCAAATTTTAAAGCTTCGAGTCTTTTCGCCGGCGGATCGTTATGAACCTCCTGATCGTTCCAGCCATCGCTTGGATTCGATTCATATGTATAATAAACAGCAAGACGATTCCCGATAAATATTCCGAATCCCTGTGCGGGTTTGCCGTCGTGTTCGTGGGTTTTCGGAACACCGTTAGGGAAATCGTAGAAATCATGATACAGTCCATAACTGAACGGAAGCTCAACAAGGTCTTTATCAGGGAAAACTTTTTTTATTTCCCTTCTGAAAGCCTTATCCATTCCGTAATCATCATCTGCATATAAAAATCCTCCTGCCTCAAGATATTTTCTCAATCTTTCAGCTTCATCTTTTGAAAAAATAATATTTCCGTGCCCTGTCATAAAAAGAAAAGGATAAGAGAAAATATCTTCACTTGATATATCTACAAAAGTATAATCAGCATTTACCTTTATATTCGTTTTTTGAGCCACAAATTTCAACAGATTTACCGTCTCATTCGGATCGTTGTACCAGTCCCCGCCGCCGTCATATTTCAGTCTTGCTATCTGAAACGCCCCGTCAGTCTGTGCTAAAACAAAGGTCGATAAAAGCAATGTTAATATTACAGGAGTGATATATTTACGCATAATCCGATTAATTTTTGAGTCAATATATCATTGAGTGGTTTGAATATCAATTTAATTAGGACGGGTAATATGTCAATTTCTAAGTGTGTTCTGATTTCACACTATATGAACTAAAATTGTTGTCATTCTGAATTCATTTCAGAATCGTTAAAATCAATCGATCCCGAAATCCCGCATTGCGGAGGATGACAAATTGTCAAATCAGGAAATCAGATTTTTCTTCAATAATTAGAAATAAAGATATATTCTCTTTATTTTAGAAAAAATAAATTATGGAAATAAGATGGCTAAAAAATACTGGCTCGTAAAATCAGAACCGGATGCATTTTCAATTGATGACCTGGCAAAAAGCAAAAAAAAGACCACGCATTGGGACGGAGTAAGAAACTACCAGGCAAGAAATTTTATGCGCGATGAAATGGAAAAGGGCGATGGGGTTTTATATTACCACAGCAACACCGATCCGACTGCCGTTGTAGGTTATTGCGAGGTTGTAAAAGAAGGTTACCCTGACCACACACAGTTTGATCCCGATGACAAACATTTCGATCCGAAAGCAGATCCGGCAAAGCCTACGTGGATGATGGTTGATATTAAATTAGTAAAGAAATTTAAAAAACCTGTGCCGCTTGCTGAAATAAAAGAAAATCCAAAGCTGCAAAAAATGAGGCTTGTCCAGAGAGGAAATCGTCTTTCAGTTATACCTGTCGAAAAGAAAGAATGGGATGAGATTTTAAAGATGGGGAGTTAATTTTCACTAAGATTTTATTGCTTTAATCGAATACATCAATGGCAAAATTTTCTCAAATTCCTTTATTCTCCAGAAATTATCTTCTCCTTTAACCATTTCCGGGAAGCAATTATGAAAAGAGAAAGGATATTCGTTAAAGCTTTCAATTTTTAAACCATTATTCTTCAGAGAATTAAAAACTTCATCCAGTGAGTGATTCCAGCCGTACTCTGTCATTTTAATATCGGCTTTTCTGTCGGTGTAAGTTCCTTCATTTGTTTCTGCAATCGGTTCACCGGAATTAAAATAAGAATACTTTAAATTCTTAATCTCATCATCAAACATCCATATTACGGGGTGAAACTCGGCAATAAAAAATACTCCGCCCGGTTTGAGGAAATGGGAGATTATCTCCGCCCATTTATCCAGATCCGGCAGCCAGCCTATTGTACCGTAAGAAGTAAAAACGATATCAAATTTTTCATCAAGGTTTTCTCTCAGGTCGTAAACATTTGAGGGGATAAACTCGGCGTCAAGTTTCAGCTCGGTGTTCAGTGATTTCGCAAGTTTTATCGCTTCATCTGAAAAATCCACGCCTGTTACTTTTGCTCCGAGTCGTGCCCACGAAAGTGAATCCATTCCGAAATGGCATTGAAGATGCAAAAGCGATTTGTCTTTTACATCTCCGAGCGCTTCCAGCTCCACAAAATTTAGTGAACTCTTTCCTTCTTTAAATTCTTTTAAGTTATAGAAATCCGAATCTGCGTGGATCGCTGTTTTTTTGTCCCAGAGTTTTTTATTTGCTTCGAAATATTTTTTATACATTTATAGCTCTTTTCTCATTTCAAAATGTGGAATTGAACCAAAGAGTGTATGAGACTGCTTCACGATTTTATAACAGTATCTTTCATAAAAAGGAACCGCATTATTCCGCGCGTTAAGTACAATAATTTTAGCTCCTTTCTGTTCTGCCCTTCTTTCAAGTTCTTTAAGAATTATAGCACCGGTTCCTTTTCCACGCCGACCTTCCTCAACTGCCATGTACCTTACCTGAGCTTCTTCAGGGGAATTGAAATGAACCCTGCCGACACCTACTGGAATTTTATCTTTTTCGCACGCCATTAAGTGAATTGCATTTTTTTCTTTTCCATCTTTTTCACTTCCCTTTGGCTGGTTCCAAGGCACACGAAGTACTCTCCAGCGGAGATCGTAATACCTTTCAAATTCTTCGGGAGTTTGTGGTTCAGTTATTGTCATTTTGAAGACTTAATTTTCCAGCAGGTTCTCGTCATCATCCTCATCTTTGTCCAGCAAAGATCCGGGTAGAGATTTGGAAGTTTTTGCACCAAGTTTTCTAATTTTCTCCGCACGTTTTACAAGATTACCCGAACCTTCAGAAAGTTTTTTCATCGCGTCATTATAGCTGCTTTGTGTCTGGTCAATCCTAGTACCGATTGCCTGCAAATCATCCACAAACCCGACAAACTTATCATAAAGTGCACCGCTTTGTCTCGCGATCTCCAGCGCGTTTTTATTCTGGTTTTCCTGTCGCCATATACTGGCTATTGTGCGGAGAGTTGCAAGTAATGTAGTTGGGGAAACAATCACTACATTTTTGTCCAAAGCTTCCTGAAACAAACCTGGTTCATTCTGCAAAGCTAAACTGAATGCCGGTTCAATCGGCAAAAACATCAACACAAAATCGAGACTCTCAATACTGTATAAGTTCTGATAATTTTTGGAACTTAAACCTTTAATGTGATTTCTTACAGACAGGATGTGTTCTTTTATTGCACTCAGTCTTTCGCTTTCATTTTCGGAAGAACTGAATTTTTCATATGCTACGAGAGAAACTTTTGAATCAATTATTACACTTTTATTCTCAGGTAATTTTATAATTACATCAGGTTGATATCTTTTCCCATCCTGTGAAGTAATGCTTTCCTGAAGAAAATACTCGCGGTCTTTTGCCAATCCTGATTTTTCAAGCAGGCTTTCCAAAATAAACTCTCCCCAGTTGCCCTGTGTTTTCCTTTCACCTTTCAGAGCCTGTGTCAGGTTATTTGCGTCTTTGCTCATTTGCTGGTTAAGTTCGTGCAAAGTTTTAATCTGCTCAGTAAGTTTAGCCCTGTCCTTAGAATCCGTTACATAAACATCTTCAACCTTTTTTTCGAAGTCTTTTATTTTTTCTCCGAGAGGCTTTAATATCTGGTCAAGATTTTCACGGTTTTGTTTTGTGAAAGTTTCACTTTTTTCTGCCAATATTTTATTGGCGAGATTTTCAAATTCTTTTATGAATTTTTGTTGCAATTCTTCAATATCAGTTTTCTGCTCAGCAAGTTTTTCCTGTAGATTCCTGTAATCAGAATTTAAGGCTGAATTTTCCGCATTTAATTTTATTACTTTTTCTCTTTCGGCACTTAATTCTTTTTCGGTTTTAGCCAGGTCGTCTTCTAAAATTGAATTTCTCTCAGCAGCCTTGCCTGAGTTTCCTTCAAATTTAAATTTTGCAATAAGAAATGCCGCTAATGCGCCAATAATTAAGCCGGTCACTAAAAAAATAATTTCCATTTTGTAATTCTGATTGTTAAAGATTTTTCCACCGCTAACCTGCTTGTCGCAGGCTGGGACGCAAAGTTCTCTCTGCGTCTCAGCGACTTTACTGTTAATTTCCTACCCTAAACTTCCAACTTCATTTTCAACTGCATCAAGTATTTCACACGATTTAACAACTTCTCTCATCTTTGTATGATCCGGGTAAAGAGGGCGATCTATATCAAGATGCTTTATGTGCTTCCGAACAATCTCTTTTGCTTTGGAGACTCCTTTACCGTTTTTATGATCACGAAAATCCAGCGCCTGCGCAGCAGCCATAAATTCAATACCCAGTACGCCGTATGCGTTATCCAGTATCTGCGCGTTTTTAATCGATGTATTCATTCCCATTGAAACAAAATCCTCCTGGTCCGCTGCCGCCGGAATTGACTGAATAGAAGCCGGTGCTGAAAGTATTCTCTGTTCAACAATTAAAGAATCTGCTGTGTACTGGCTCAGCATCATTCCAGAGAACATTCCTGCGCCCTTTGTAAGGAACGATGGAAGTCCAACACTCAAGGCAGGATTTAACATCCTGTTGAGCCTTCTTTCTGAAAGAACAGAAATCATTGTTACAGCTGCTCCAACATTATCCATAGGTAATGAGACTGGTGTACCCTGGAAATTCGCTCCAGTTAAAGTAATATTATCTTCAGGAATAAATATCGGGTTATCGCCAACTCCGTTTAATTCAATTTCGACCTGTGATTTTGCGTAGGCAATCGCGTCGTGTGCGGCACCTATTACCTGTGGGGTAGAGCGCATGGAGTAAGCATCCTGAACTTTGCTTTTCAATTTACCAGTTTGCAGATCGCTTCCTTCAATGCACTTACTTATAGAATTTGCACTACGGATTGCACCTGCAAATCCACGCATTTTGTGAAGGCGTTCATCATAAGGTTTCATATTCGCATTTAATGCTTCAAGCGACATTGCTGCTGCAATTTCCGCCTGCTTCAAAAGCCTGTTCATATCATAAAGTTGAATTGCTGCCATTGCTGTCAAAAGGTTTGATCCGTTTATTACAGCCAGTCCGTCGCGTGCCTGGAGACCCGGAATTTTTATTCCCGCTTTTTCCATTGCAACCTTACCCGGAAGTCTCTCTCCATTATAATAGGCTTCACCTTCGCCCATCACTAAAAGAGCTACCTGTGACATCGGCGCAAGATCGCCGCAAGCGCCTACCGATCCTTTCTGGCAAACGTAAGGAGTTACTCCCTTATTGAGCATTTCAACCAGCGTTAAAGTTATTTCAGGTCTGCATGCTGAATTACCATGCGCGTGAACATTTATTCTTCCGGCTATCGCTCCGCGTACATACTCTACAGGTGCTGGATCACCGATTCCAGCCGAATGATTGTATATAAGATATTTTTGAAATTCTTTTACCTGCTCATCATTTAGTACTATTTCTGAAAATTCACCGATGCCGGTGTTCGTTCCGTACATTATTTCTTTTGCCTGGAGTTTTTCTTCCAGCATTTTGCGGCAAACTTTTATTTTTTCAAGTGATTCAGGACTGAGTTCTACTTTTTCGTTATGGCGGGCTATTCTGACCACTTTTTCGACAGTTAGTCCGGAGCCATTTAATACTATTGACATCTGATTTCTCCCTTACATGTATAAAAAGATGTTTACTAATTTAAGAAATAAGTGGGAGAAATAAGAAGGAAATAAGCGTGATTAACTTAAACTTTAGAGATCATCTTCTTAATTTTGTCCGAATTTTCCTTGTTTGTACGGTATGTAATATGAACAAGATTTTCGTCATATTTTTTACTGATAACCTCGGCCATCGAATGTATAGCTGCGGCTATTTTTGAATTTTTAATATCCAGCTGAATATCTTCTTCAACAAATGCCTGCTCAATTTGTTTTATAAGAGCAGCATTTAACGCCGATATATTTATTCCTCTTTGTGCTGAGATAATTACAGAGTTATCATACCTGTTTCTTGCCAGGTCAATTTTTGTTTTATCCTTAACAAGGTCAATTTTGTTGAAGACCTTTACCTGTGTTTTTTTGTCACAGTCCATTCCTTTCAGTGTTTCTTCAACCACGTGCATATGATCTTCGTAGTACGGGTGTGAGAAATCAATAACATGCAAAATGATATCCGCTTCTCTTACTTCATTTAAAGTGCTTTTAAATGATGCGACAAGGTGCGCTGGTAATTTTCTAATAAATCCAACCGTATCGCTTAATAAGATTTTCTGATTGGTCCCGGGATTAAAAGCGCGGGTTGTTGAATCAAGTGTAGCGAATAATTTATCTTCAGCAAATGCGTCTGCTTTTGTTAGCAAATTAAACAAGGTGGATTTACCGGCATTAGTATAACCGACCAGAGAAATTTTTATGAAATCTTTCCTTCCCTGGCTTTGTGTAATTCTCTGCGATTCAATTTTTTCGAGTTTATCTTTTAACAGGCTGATCCTGTTTCTAATAATTCTCCTGTCTGTTTCTATCTGTGTTTCACCCGGGCCTTTTGTTCCGATACCGCCGTATTGTTTTGAAAGGTGAGTCCATGCTCTAGTAAGTCGCGGCAGCATATACTGAAGCTGTGCGAGTTCTACCTGTGTTTTTGCTTCCTTTGTTTTTGCGCGCGACGCAAAAATATCCAGTATCAGTCCGCTTCTATCAACAATTTTCCTGTCCAGCATCTTCTGAAGATTTCTTGACTGCACCGGTGAAAGATCGTCGTCAAAAATCACAATATTAATGTCATTCATTTCGATGAGTTGTTTCATCTCCTCTGCTTTTCCTTTGCCGATGTAGTATGCGGAATCCGTTGTTGCCCTGTGCTGAGTTATTTTTAATACTGTTTCTGCTCCTGCCGTGAGGGCCAGTTCTTCCAGCTCGGCAAGATGCTCTTCTACTAATTCCCTGCTAATATCTTTTGTGTTCAATGCAACAAGCATAGCTTGTTCAACGGTTTTCTGTGGTACCTCAATCATCTTTGTCAATTGTTACTATAATTCCTTTTTTGTTTAAGATTTTTTCTAATTGTCATTCCGATCCTCAACTTGTCGAAGGTGAAATCTTCTGACCAGTATACAGATTTCTCAACCCGCGTGAGGCGGGGATTCGAAATGACAACTATTTCTCGACACTAATTAATTCTTTCTTAGCATTTCTTGCAACAGCCATTTCAATAAGTGCAAGAATTAGAGCAACTAATATAAAGTATTTCCATAGCTCTGACCCAAACCTTGACTGCATAATAATATCGGCCGGGTTTTGGTCTTTTTTAATAATAATATGATTTCCCTTAAAATCTATTTTATTAAGGTAATGTTCAAAATCAGAATCGCTTAAATATTTAGTAACCGATTCTTTCGGATCCGTATTTACCGAAATTTCATCAATCAAATTTTTCCCGGAAAATATTTTATAGTTTCCGGCAACATTAGTTTTATCGTAACCTATGAAATTATTTCTCAATTCTTTATTGAGCGTTATATATTCCTCTCGCTTTTCAGGATTTTCAATTTTTATTTGAGCAGAAGTTTGTTTTGCAAGACTTATTGTAACAGGCATTCCGGCAATGTAATCATCATTTTGTCTTTCTTTTGATGCAAGATAAAACACAGATTTATTTATCAGCGGGACAAAAATTCCTTTAAGTGGAAGATTAGACCAGCTAAGCAGCGGAGCCGTATTCATTAACAAAACCTTGCCCTCACCTATCCTGTATTCACTTAAAAATGATGATCCATCCATTAAGGAGATAATATTATTTCCTTTCCCCTGTGTAGATATTTTAAAGAAATGATAAAAATCAGGCGATTCAATTTTCTTCTTATCCCGGTTCGAGAAAATATCAGCAAAAATTGGATGATTGAATTCTGTTTTATCAAATGTAACTGAATTATCTGTTGAATTATTTTTCCCGAAAATTCCGGAAACCCCGGGCAGATTCAGATTTTGGAGAAGATTGTTGAAATTTCCTTCGTTTGTATTTTCACCGGGCATAAGGAACAAACTTCCGCCGGTGTTTATGTAATTTTTCAGACGATCAATTCCTGTAATTTTATCTGCGCCGACTATCAGGACTACATCAAACTGATTAAGGTCAATAGAAGAAAGCTGGCCTAGATTTTTCTCTGTAATTTCTATCAGGCTCTTATCATCGCCGGCAGTTAGTGCAAGCTTTAAATATTTTGTATCCTGTTGATCATCTGAAAAAATTATTACCGGAATTTTATCAGGGATATAAAAGTTCAGGTATCTTTTATTATCCTGAAGAATATCATCGTCTTCAATTTCAGCAATAGCATCAATAAAGCCGGTAGATTTTGGAACCGCCTGTATTGAAATTATTTTGGAATTGCCGGGACCGATAGTTACACTTTGCTGGCTGCTTCTTTCACCGTTCAAATAAAGCGAGACCACGGCATTCTTAACCTGCTGATTTGAATAATTTGTAAGTGTAACATTAAAATTAACCGGTTTACCTTTTTCAAAAATCTGGTTTTCAGACTTAAACTGATCAATGCCTAAATTGAAAACTTCTTTTCCGGAATAATCTATAGTGTAAATCCTTACTTTATTATTTAGAATCTGACCGAGGTCGGAAAGTGACTCATTGCCGGAAAGTCTGCCTGTTTGAAAATCCGAAAGGATGTAAATTTCTTTGTTAAAATTTTTAGATTCATCAAGAATTTTTGCCGCTTTAACTATAGCATTATGAATCATCCCGCTTGAAGATGAAACAGTAACATCCCCAACCCGTTTTTCAAAATCAGAGAGATTGCCGGTAGTTTTTATTTCTTTTTTAGAATTATCAGAGACTAAAACAAGAGCTACATCATCTCCTTCCTGGAGTTGTTTTAATAATTCAAGAATTTCTGATTTCGCCTGGTTTAACAGGGAGCCTTTAGCATCAACAACAGACATGCTGTAAGTATCATCCAGGACAAAAACCGCAGTAGTTTTTGCCGCAGATGAAGTTCCGCCGATTGCTATGCCTTTAATTGTAGGGCGGGCAAACGCCATTACAAGAAAAAGAATTATAAGAATTCTCAGTGCGAGCAATAACCATTGTTTAAGTTTGATCTTCCTGATTTTATTTTTTTGAAGTTCTTTAAGGAATGCAAGTGTGCTGAAATCAATGCGTTTTAATTTTCTGAGATTCAGCATATGAATTAAAACGGGTATCGATGCCGCAAACAATCCTAATAAA
>Ga0210095_1000045_pt1 | contig 51947 bp, 44 predicted proteins | sample China_Galinas_PW_FD_184861 | JGI IMG/M metagenome (GOLD analysis project Ga0210095, IMG submission 184861) | Wetland microbial communities from San Francisco Bay, California, USA, that impact long-term carbon sequestration - China_Galinas_PWA_D1... | ecosystem: Environmental > Aquatic > Marine >...
TGGCCCAGCGGATCCCCAGAGACGAATCGCTGAGCCGCGTGCACGGCGTCGGCGCGCTGTTCTCGGCCGCCTACGGCAACGTCGGCTCCTCGATCTACTACGCGCTCGGCGTCACCGCGGCCTTCGCCCTCGGGCTCACCCCGGTCGCCTTCGCGATCACCGGCGTGATCTTCATGTTCACCGCCTCGACCTACGCCGAGGCGACGGTGATGTACCCGGAGGCGGGCGGCTCCTCGAGCTTCGCCCGCCACGCCTTCAACGAGCTGGTCAGCTTCGTCGCCGCCTGGGGCCAGATGCTCAACTACGTGATCACGGTCGCGATCTCGGCCTACTTCGTGCCCCACTACCTGGCCGTCTTCTGGCAGCCGCTGCACCACGGGCCGGGCGACATCATCGCCGGCGCGGCGCTGATCGCGGCGCTCGCGCTGCTCAACATCCGCGGCACCGAAGAGTCGGCGAAGCTCAACCTGGTGCTGGCGATCGCCGACCTCGGCACCCAGGTGGTCCTGGTCTGCATCGGCATCGTGCTCGTGCTAAGCCCCGAGGTGCTGGTGAACAACGTCCACCTCGGCGTCGCCCCGAGCTGGAGCGACTTCGCGCTCGGCATCGCCGTCGGGATGATCGCCTACACCGGGATCGAGACGATCTCCAACATGGCCGAGGAGGCCAAGGACGCGGCGCGGACGATCCCCCGCAGCGTCGGCTTCACCGTCGCCGCGGTGCTCGGCCTCTACCTGCTGATCCCGGTCGTCGCGCTCTCGGCGATGCCGGTCGGCCTGGACGAGGCCGGCCGCTACACGACCGAACTGGGCAAGGAGTTCGCCAACGACCCGATCCTCGGCATCGTCGAGAACCTCGGCCTGGCCGAGGGCCTGACCGAAGCGCTGCGCTTCTACGTCGGCATCCTCGCCGCGGTGATCCTGCTGATCGCGACCAACGCCGGGCTGATCGGCGTCTCCCGCCTCACCTACTCGATGGGCCAGCACCGCCAGCTGCCGGAGAGCCTGCGCCAGGTCCACCCGCGCTACCGCACCCCCTACATCGCGATCCTCGTGTTCGCCGCCGTGGCGATGGCGACGCTGCTGCCCGGCAAGACCGAATTCCTCGCGACGATGTACTCGTTCGGCGCGATGCTCTCCTTCACGATCGCCCACGTCTCGGTGATCTGGCTGCGCCGCCAGCAGAGCGAGCGCGAGCGCCCCTGGAGGCCGCCGCTCAACTTCCGCGCCTTCGGCTTCGAGCTGCCGCTGACCGCGGTGCTCGGCGGCATCGGCACGTTCTCGGCCTGGATCGTCGTGATGGCGCTCAACCCGAGCACCCTGGTCGTCGGGCTAGGCTGGATGGCGCTGGGGATCCTCGTCTACGTGCTCTACCGCCGCAACCAGCGGCTGCCGCTGACCGAGACCGTCAAGGTGCTGCTGCCGGAGCCGCTCGGGGTCGAGGAGATCGAGTACCGCAGCGTGCTCGTCGCCTTCGAGGACGGCGAGCCGTTCTCCGAGCAGATGGTCGCGACGGCGGTCAAGCTCGCCTCGAAGCGGCGTCGCGGCGTCCACATCCACTCGATGCTGACCGTGCCCACCAACCTGGCGCTCGAGGCCGAGATGCGCGACGCCGAAGCGGCGGCGCAGAGCAAGGTCGAGCAGGCGAAGCTGATCGGCGGCCAGCGCGTCACCGGGCACGTCGAGCGGGTGCGCCCCGGCCAGGCCGGCTACTCGATCGCCGCCGAGGCGAAGCTGATCAACGCCGCCGCGGTGGTCGTCGGCCTGCGCTTCCGCGACGGCGCGCCGATGTACGACAAGACCCTGCAGACGGTGCTCGGCGAGCGCCCCTGCCGGGTGATCGTCGTCTCCGAGCAGGACCCTCGCCGCGGCGCCGGGGCGGCGCCCGCCCTCGCCTAGAATCGCCACCGTGCACCAGCGTTCGGTCCGACTGCTCTCCTTCGTGCTGCTGGCCCTGGGGCTGCTGATCCTGGTCAGCACCTTCGCCCACGGCGGTGGGCCGCTCTCGCTCGGAACGCTGCTCGGCATCGCCTTCCTCGCCGTCGGCGCGGCGCGCCTCTGGCTGAGCGGCGTCTTCAGATGAGCGAGCCCGGGCAGCGCCCGCAGTCGCGCCTCGAGCCGCTGCTGCAGCGCGGCGTCGGCGCCCCCGGCCTGTTCGTCGCCGTCTACTCCGCCGTCGGCTTCTCGATCTACTTCGCGCTCGGCGTCGTCGCCGACCGCGGCCTCGGGCTGACGCCGCTGATCTTCCTCGCCGCCGGGCTGATGTTCGTGCTGACGACGCTCAGCTACGTCGAGGGCGGGGCGATGATCCGCGAGCGGGGCGGCTCCTCGAGCTTCGCCCGCCACGCCTTCAACGAGCTGATCGCCTTCATCGCCGGCTGGGCGATCCTGATCGACTACCTGATCGTCGCCGCGCTGGCCGCGATCTCGGTCCCGCACTACCTCAAGCCGATCTCCTCCGACCTCTCGACCAGCGACTGGCAGATCCCGGTCGCCGCCGGGGTGATCGTCGCCGCCTGCGCGCTCAACGTGGCGGGCGTCACCGGCCGTGGGCGGGAGCGCTCGCTCAGCGCCCTGGCGCTCGCCGACATCACCCTGCAGGTGGCGGTGATCGCCGTCGGCGCGTTCGCCGTGCTGCACCCCGAGCGGCTCACCGACCAGATCCACCTGTTCACCAGCCCGAGCGTGACCGACGTGATCTACGCCTCGGTGATCGCGATGCTCGCCTACGCCGGGATCGAGGCCGCGGCCGACCTGGCGCCGGACATCGACGTCCGCCCGCGCGACCTGAAGCGGATCGTCTCGCTGGGGGCGGTCGCGGTGCCGCTCGTCTACGCCGGGATGGCGGCGATCGCGCTGATGGCGGTGCCGGTGGTCGCCGGCCCGGACGGCCCGCAGACGGCGCTCGGCGACGAGTACGTGCGCGCGCCGGTGCTCGGCGTCGTCTCCTCCTACCACCCCGCCTGGGTCGCCGACGCGATGCGCTGGATCGTCGCCCTGGTCGCCGCGCCGGTGCTCTTCTGGGCGACGACGACGGCGATGCTCGGCGTCTCGCGCCACATCTACACGCTGGCGATCAACCGCCAGATACCCAGCTGGCTGGGCAAGCTCAACGGCCGCTACGCGACGCCGCACGTCGCGATCGTGCTCTCCGGGCTGATCGCGATCGGCCTGGTCATCCCCACCGACGTGAAGCTGCTGGCCAGCTTCTACGCCTTCGGCGCGATCCTGGCGATCACGATCGCCCACTTCTCGATCCTGCGGCTGCGCGTCAGCCAGCCGGACGCGGCGCGGCCCTACCGCGTCCCCTGGAACGTCCGCTGGCGCGGCGCCGAGCTGCCGGTCCCGGTGATCTTCGCCGCGCTGCTCAGCGGCCTCGCCTTCCTCAGCGTGCTCGTCCTGCACGACGTCGCGCGCTGGGTCGGCGGCGGCTGGATGGCCTTCGGGCTCGTCTTCTACGTCGTCTACCGCAAGGTCTTCGAGGGCACCTCGCTGACCCGCCGCGTCTCGGTGACGGAGCGGGCGCTGACCAAGCAGGTGCCCGAGGTCGCCTACCGCAGCCTGCTGGTGCCGGTCTTCGGCTCCGGGCTCGACGACGACATCGTCGCCACCGCCGGCCGGCTCGCCGCCGCCGAGAGCGAGGACGGGGCGGGGGAGGAGCAGCCGGCGCGCCTCGCTCTCGTCTACGTGGTCGAAGTGCCGCTGGCGGCGCCGCTCGACGCCGAGCTGCCGCCGCAGCTGCAGGAAGAAGCGGCGCGGGCGCTGGAGCGGGCGCGCGAAGTGGCGGAGGAGTACGAGGACGTCGCGGTCAGCACGGCGACGATCCGGGCGCGCAAGGTCGGCGCCGGGATCGTCGAGCAGGCGCGGCGCAGCGGGGCCGAGGCGATCGTGATCGGCGGCGAGCCGCCGAGCAGGATCCGCGGCGGCGCGACGATCGGCGGGATCGGCGCCGCGAAGCCGGCCGAGATCGGCGCCGCGACCGAGTACGTGCTGAAGAAGGCGCCCTGCCAGGTATTGCTGACGGCGCCCCCGGAGGACGTCGTCGCTATCTAGTATCCCTGGCGTGTTCATCTTGATCGTTGGCTGTGGGCGAGTCGGCTCGTCGGTCGCCCGAACCATGCTGGGCGAGGGCCACGAGGTCTCCTGCCTCGACGAGGACCCCGAGGCGCACACGCGGCTCGAGGTCGGGCTCGACAAGGGCTGGGAGGACCTGGGCGGCCGCTTCACGGTGGGCACCGGCCTGGAGACCGACGCCCTGCTCGCCGCCGGGATCGAGAGCGCCGACGCCTTCATCGCCGCGACGAACGGCGACAACACGAACATCGTGATCGCCCAGATCGCCCAGCGGCGCTACGAGGTGCCGACCGTGATCGCGCGGATCCTCGACCCGCTGCGCGCCGAGTGGTACCGCGAGCAGGGGATGCACACGATCTGCCCGACCCGTGTCGCGATCGACATGCTGGAGAGCGCCGTGCGCGACGCGGCCGCGCACGAGGCGGCATAGGCGCGATGTACGTCATCGTCGTCGGCGCGGGGAAGGTGGGCTGGAACCTGGCCCGCGAGCTGCTCGAAAAGAACCACGAGGTGACGGTGATCGAGAGCAACCGGCGCCGCTACCTGACGGTCGAGCAGGAGCTGGAGCACAACGTCACCTACGGCGACGCCTCCGAGCTCTGGGTGCTGGAGCGGGCGGGGATCGAACGGGCAGACCTGGTGATCGCGGTGACCGGCGACGACGAGGACAACATGCTGATCTGCCAGGTGGCGCGCGAGAAGTACGACGTCGAGCAGATCATCGCCCGCGTCAACAACCCGCGCAACAAGCCCCACTTCGACCTGCTCGGCGTCAAGCCCTCGGTCTCGGCGACCGACCTGATCCTGCGCCTGCTCGAGCACGAGGTGCCCGAGTACGGGCTGGTGCACCTGCTCGACCTGCAGGAGGAGCAGCTGGAGATCATCGAGATGTTGCTCGGCGAGGACTCGCGGGTAACGGGAAGGCGTGTCGGCGACCTATCGATGCCCGAAGGCAGCCTCCTGATCTCCGTGCTGCGCGAAGGCAAGGGCTTCGTGCCCAACGCCGACACCGTGCTGGAGGAAGGCGACGAGGTGCTCGCCGTGCTCGACCCGGGTCGCGAGGACGACCTGAAGGAGCTCTTCGGCCCGGCGGTCGGCGGCAACGGGACCGGCTGAGGCGCGTGGCCGCGCGCCAGGTCGACTTCCTGCTCGTCGGCGGCGGCATGGCCTCCGCCCACTGCGCGGCGGAGCTGCGCAGGCGCGGCGCCGAGGGCTCGATCCTGCTCGTCGGGCGCGAGCCGGAGCCGCCCTACGAACGGCCGCCGCTCTCCAAGGAGCACCTGCGCGGCGAAGCCGAGCGCGCCGACGCCTACGTCAACCCGTCCGGCTGGTACGAGGAGAACGAGGTCGAGCTGCTGACCCAGACCAACGCGATGTCGCTCGACCCGGCGGCCCGCACGGCGAAGCTGCAGGGCGGGGAGGAGGTCGCCTTCGGCAGGGCGCTGCTCGCCACCGGGGCGATGGTCAACATCCTGCGGGTCGAGGGGGCCGGGAACGAGGGCATCCACTACCTGCGCGCCTTCGGCAACTCGGAGGCGATCCGCGCCGACGCGGAGCGGGCGGAGCACGTCGTCCTGATCGGCGGCAGCTACATCGCCAGCGAGGTCGCCGCGTCGCTCGCCGCGCAGGGCGTCAGGTGCACGATGGCGATGATCGAGGACGTGGCGCTCTCGCGCACCTTCGGCGAGGACGCCGGGCGCTGGTTCCAGGAGCGGCTCGAAGAGCACGGGGTCGAGGTGCTGGGCGGCGAGCAGCTCGAGGCCTTCGAGGGCGACGGCCGGGTGAAGGCCGTGCTGACCAAGGGCGGGCGCTCGATCGAGTGCGACGCGGTCGTCGTCGGCGCCGGCGTGCGGCCCGACGCGATGCTCGCCCAGCGCGCCGGGATCGCGGTCGACGACGGGATCGTCTGCGACGCGAAGCTCGCGACCTCGGCCGAGGGCATATACGCGGCGGGCGACTGCTGCTCCTACGACAGCGTCGTGCACGGCCGGCGGGTGCGGGTCGAGCACTGGGACGTGGCGATGCAGCAGGGCATGCACGCGGCGCGCAACATGCTCGGCGAGGAGCGCGACTACGACGTCGTCCCCTACTTCTTCAGCGACCTCGCCGACTGGGCGAGCCTGGAGTACGTCGGCCCGGCGCAGGGCTGGGACGAGGAGATCTGGCGCGGCGACCGCGACGCCGGCGAGTTCTCCGTCTGGTACCTGAAGGACGGCCTGGTCGCCGGCGCGCTCAGCGTCGGCCGCTCCGAAGACCTCGCCGAAGCGCGTCGCCTGCTGGCCGACCGGGTCGACGTCTCCGCCGCCCGCGAGACGATCGCCGACGCGGACAGCGACCTGGCGTCGCTATCCTGATCCCTCCTTGCGGCCTGGTGTAATGGCAGCACGCCTCGCTCTGGACGAGGTAGTCGGGGTTCGAGTCCCTGGGCCGCAGTTAGACGTCTGCCGGAGGTCGGCGAAAGGCGCTGCGCGAGGCCGTCTAACGCCTTTGCTACCTTCGCGCTCATGGGCAGACTCGGTCTCTTGGGCGCCGCGCTCACGCTGCTCGTGGCCTTGGTAGCCGGCTGCGGCGGCGGGGGCGGCGACGAATCGACCGCGGCGAATACGGAAACGAGCGAACCGGCGGCGCTCGGCAAAGCGGAGCTGATCAGCCAGGGCGACGCGATCTGCGCCGAGGTGAACGCGGCGGTCGGGGCCGCCGGCTCGACCAGCGCCGGGGCCGGCGAAGCGATCGTGCAGGTCGCCGGCCTCTACGAGGGCATGGTCGAACGGCTGAAGGAGCTCGGGCCGCCGCGCGAAGAAGGCGCCGGCTACGCCGCGTTCATCGCCTCCGCCGAAGAACTGGCGCAGGCCGAGAGCAACGTCAAACTCGCCTACGAACGTGAAGAAACGGAAGAGCTGGCGGCGGCGTCGGGCGAAGTCTCCACGGCGCTGACCAAATTCGAGGCGGTGGCGCGCGAATTCGGCTTCGAACGGTGCTCGGAAGCGCCGACCGCGCCGAGCGCCGGCGGCGGTGGCGAAGAATCCGGCGGCGAAGGGTCGGCCGGCGGGGTCGAAGCCGAAGAAGTCGAAGAAGCCGCCCCCGAAGAAGTCGAAGCGGCGCCCGAAGAAGCGCCGGCCGAAGAAGGGGGCGCCGGCGGCGGCGCGGCGGCCGGCGGAACCGGAGGCGGCGGCGCGGGCGTCGGCGGCGGTTCGAGCGGCGGTATCGGCCCCGGCTGAGCGGGCCGAGAGCCGGCGCATCTCGACCCGCTCAAGCGGCCGAGGACTCCTGCCAGTCCCCGTACAGGTCGGCGTAGGGGCCGCCGGCTTCGATCAGCTCCTCGTGCGTGCCGCTCTCGGCGATGCGGCCGTGCTCGAGCACGACGATCTTGCCGGCGCGGCGGATCGTCGAGAGGCGGTGGGCGATGACGATCGCCGTGCGCCCTGCCAGCAGACGCTCCAGCCCGCGCTCGATCGTGCGCTCGGTGCGCACGTCGACGTTCGCGGTCGCCTCGTCGAGGATCAGGATGCGCGGCTCGGCCAGCAGCGCGCGGGCGAAGGCGACGAGCTGGCGCTGCCCGGCGGAGAGCTGCGCGCCGCGCTCGCCGACCTCGGTATCGATCCCCTGCGGCAGCGCGGCGACGAACTCGCCGGCGCCGACCGCTGCGAGCGCCGCCTCGATCTCCTCCTCGCTCGCCACGGGCCGCCCGAAGGCGACGTTCTCGCGCACGCTGCCGGAGAACAGGAAGCCCTCCTGGGGGACGATGCCGAGCCGCCGCCGCAGCGCCGCCTGGCGCAGCTCGCGCAGGTCGTGGCCGTCGACCAGGACGCGGCCGCGCTGTGGGTCGTAGAAGCGCGCCACCAGCTTCGCCAGGGTCGACTTGCCGGCGCCGGTGGCGCCGACCAGCGCCAGCGTCTGCCCTGGCGGCACGTGCAGGTCGATCCCCTCCAGCGCCCAGTCCTCGTCGGAGTAGGCGAACCAGACGCCCTCCATCGCGATCTCGCCGCGCAGCTCGCCGGGGTCGATCGCCCCGGGGTCGTCGACCATCTCCGGCTCGGTGTCGAGCAGCTCGAAGACCTTGTCCAGCGCCGCCATCCCCTGCTGGTAGGTCGTGTAGAGCTGGGAGAGTTCCTGGATCGGCTGGAAGAAGACCTGCAGGTAGCCGATGAAGGCGACGATCACGCCGATCTGGATCGCCCCGTCGATCGCCTGGCTGCCGCCGTAGAGGACGATCGCCGCGGTGCCGACGGCGGTCAGCAGTTCGACCGCCGGGAAGTAGGAGGCGTTGAGGAAGACGGTCCGCATGTTCGCCTCGCGGTTGGCTTCGTTGAGCTCGGTCATCGCCGCCGTGTGGCGCGGCTCCTGGCCGAAGCTGCGGACGACGCGGACGCCGCTGAGGGTCTCCTGCAGGTAGGCGGTGACGGCGGCGATCCGCTCGCGCGTCAGCCGGTAGGCGCCGTGTGAGACGACGCGGAAGACGACGCTGGCGACGGCGAGCAGGGGGAAGGTGAGGAAGGTGATCAGCGCCAGCCTCACGTCCAGCGCGAGCATGATCGCGACCACGCCGACCAGCGTCAGGCCGCTGGAGATCAGGGTGACGACGCCGCTGGTGACGAGCTGGTTGAGCGCCTCGATGTCGTTGGTCATGCGGCTGATCAGCACCCCCGGGCTGCGCCGGGTGAAGAAGCCGATCGACATCGACTGCAGGTGGGCGAAGACGCGCTCGCGCAGGTCCTGCAGGGCGCGCGTGCCGACCCAGCCGACGAGGTAGGTCTGGGCGTAGCTGGCGGCTGCGTAGACGATCGCGACGCCGAGGAAGGCGGCGACGATCAGGGTCAGGGCGGCGCCGTCGCCGGTGACGATGCCGGCGTCGATCGCCTGCCCGGCGAGGTACGGCGGCGCGAGACCGGCGCCGGTTGCCGCCAGCATCGCGAGGAAGGTGAGCGCGACGCGGCCGCGGTAGGGGCGCAGCAGCCCGAACACGAAGCGCAGCTTGCTCATGACAACCGTTCCCGCTCCGCTCCCGGCGCGAAGAGCCAGAGATGCACGCTTGGTCGCTCCGCGCTCACAGCCGCACCGCCTCCTCGCGCCGCTCGAGGTCGCGCTGCAGGAAGACCGAGTCGGCGAGGCCGTGCTCGGCGATCTCGCGGTAGAAGCCGCAGCCGGCCAGCAGCTCCTCGTGCGTGCCGCGGTCGACGATCCGCCCGCCGTCGATCACCACTACCTCGTCGGCGAGCGAGACCGTGGAGAGGCGGTGGGCGATGACGAAGGTCGTGCGCCCGTCCATGACCTCGGCCAGGCCCGCCTTGATCGCCGCCTCGGTCGTCGCGTCGACCGAGGCGGTCGCGTCGTCGAGGATCAGGATGCGCGGGTCGGCGAGCAGCGCGCGGGCGATCGCGACGCGCTGGCGCTGGCCGCCGGAGAGGGTCAGGCCGCGCTCGCCGACCAGCGTCTCGTAGCCCTGCGGCAGCTCGCGGATGAAGCCGTCGGCCTGGGCGCGCCGCGCCGCCGCCTCGATCTGCGCACGGCTCGCCCCGGGCCGCGCGTAGGCGATGTTGTCGGCGATCGAGGCGCTGAAGAGGAAGCTGTCGTCGCCGACGAAGGCGACCTCGGAGCGCAGCGAGACGAGGTCGACCGTGCGCAGGTCGGCGCCGTCGACCCGCACGGTCCCCTCGCTCGGGTCGTAGAGGCGCGCGATCAGCGCCACGAGGCTCGTCTTGCCGGCGCCCGACGGCCCGACGAGGGCGACCGTGCTGCCCGCCGGGACGTCGAGCTCGACGTCCGCCAGGGCCGGGGAAACCAGGGCTTCGTCTTCGCGAGGGCGCGGGGAATCAGACATGGACGCGCCCTCGCTCCGCCTCGCAGGGCCGTCGTAGCGCAGGGTCACGTCGCTCAACTCGACCCGGCCGCCGCCGGCGGGCAGCGGCGGCGCGCCCGGCGGGCTCTCGATCCGCGGCTCGCGGTCGAGGATCTCGAACAGCCGGTTGCCGGAGGCGATCGCCCGCTGTGCCATGCCCAGCGTCATGCCGAGCATCCGCATCGGGCCGGCCAGCATCGCTACGTAGGTGTAGAAGGCGGTGAAATTGCCCAGGCTCAGATTGCCGGCGATCACCTGGCGTCCGCCGACCAGCAGCACCAGGGCGATGCCGACCTGCGGCAGGAAGCCGAGCAGGGGGGAGAAGAAGGCCTGCAGGCGGGTCGAGTAGATGCTCTGGTCGAAGACCCTGGCGACGGCGCGGCGGAAGCGGCGCAGCTGGTGCTCCTCGCGGGCGAAGGCCTTGACGACGCGGATCCCCGAGACGCTCTCCTCCGCCTCCGCGGTCAGCTCGGCGAGCCGCTGCTGCACCTCCTGCACGGCCGGCCGCGAGAGCCGGTTGTAGCGCGAGGCGACGTAGACGACGATCGGCGCGGGGGCGAGGGCGAGCAGCGCCAGCCACGGCTGCAGGGCGAACATCACCGCGCTGGCGAGGACGATCGTCAGCAGGTTCTGGGTGATGAAGATCAGGCCGTAGCCGAGGAAGAAGCGGATCGACTGCAGGTCGACCGTCGCCCGCGACATCAGCTGGCCGGTCTGCTGGGAGTCGAAGAAGCCGAGCTCGAGCCGCTGCATGTGGGCGTAGAAGCGCTCGCGCAGGTCGAATTCGACCGCCAGGGAGACCTTGCCGGCGACCAGCCGGCGCACCATCGTCAGCCCGAGGCGCAGCGCGCCGGCGCCGACGATCGCCAAGGCGATCGGCAGCAGGTCGGGCTTTTCGCCCCGCTCGATCGCGTTCACCCCGCGCCCGATCAGGTAGGGGATCAGGACCGTCATCCCCATCGCCGCCCAGGCGAAGACGAGCGAGCCCCAGAGCGGACGGCGGTACGGCCGCAAGAAGCCCATCAGACGGCGAAAGGTCCGCATTGCCCTTTACTTTACAAAGTGAAGTATTGGCTCAGTCGAATGCGGCTGCTTTGGCGCTGGTCACCTTGCCGGGAGGGCAGGGTTTCTGCGCGTGGCCGGGGGGGAGGAGGATCTGGAAGTTGGTGACGGCGTGGTGGGGCGTGGGGGCGCCGTTGTTGCGGGCCAGGGTGACGACGAGGCGGTAGAAGCCGGCCGGCAGCTCGTGGTAGTAGATCTCCGGCCGGGTCGCCGGCGAGTAGCTGCCGTTGGCGCCGATCCGCACGGCGAGCACGCCGTTCGGCCCCGCGTAGCGTGGGAAGTCGAACGATTTGCCGACCAGGCGGCCGCGCCCCAGCGGGCTTTCCTCGGCGATCGCCAGCTTCGCCGGGTCGACGCAGTCGGGCACGCGGTTGAGCGCGAAGCGCAGGTGCCCCTCGGCGAGCTGCGGTTCGCCGCCGAAGCGCCCCGGCGCCAGCGTGAAGTTGCCCACCGCGACCTTGACCACCACCGAGCGGTCGCTCTGCCGCGCCCCGTTGCGCGGCGAGACGATCTCGATGCTGGGTTCGCCGGGCAGCGGCTCGCGCGGCGAGCGGCGGCCGTCGTCGCCGACGAAGACGAGCATCATCACGACCGCGCCGATCATCGCCGCCAGGCCTGCAAAGATTACGAGTCCGCGCCGCATGCGGGCCGGAACATTACGCACCGCAAGCGCAGGGACGCGAACGCCAGAGATGACCCCCGCCACCGAACTCGCATACAGGATCGGCGCTGCCGCGCGGCGCCCGGACAGCTGGTGGCAGCTGTTCAAGTTCGGGCTCGTCGGCGCCTCCGGCTACCTGATCAACCTCGCCGCCTTCTCGGTGCTCACCGGCGCCGCCGGCCTGCACCACATCATCGCCGCGGTCGGCGCCTTCTGCGTCGCGCTGACCAACAACTTCCTCTGGAACCGGCACTGGACCTTCGAGCCGGGCGAGCGGCATCCCGGCCACCAGGCGATGCGCTTCCTCGCGGTCAGCCTCGGCGCCCTCGGCGTCAACCTCGTCGTCCTGCAGCTGCTGATCGCCGACACGGGGCTCGGCGACCTGCCCGCGCAGGCGATCGCGGTCGCGGTCGCGATGCCCTTCAATTTTCTGGGCAACAAGCTCTGGACTTTTACCTGAGCGCTCTCGGCTCGGCTACCACTCCCCTTCCAGCCAGCGGAGCAGGTCGGGTTCGATCCCGGCCAGGTTCGGTTTCTCGCTCGCCAGCTCTCGCGTCGCCAGCTGGATCGCCGCGCCGAGGCCGAATGTGGCGCGGTCGGGGTCGCCGCCCAGCCAGGCCTCGAGCTCTGCCTGGCGGCGATGGTCGGCGCGTAGCGAGCGCAGGGCGGACCGGGCGGAGGCGAGATCGGTCTCGGCCATCCCGATCAGCGTCGCCAGCCCGGCCCTGACTCGGTGTCGTGGGCGCGCCGCCTCTGCTGCGGCGATCGCCCGCTTAACGAATTCTTCGTCTACTCGCCCCTTGTCCAGCAGGGCGGTTTCCGTACCCTCTCCCATGTTGGGACCTCCTCTTCAGGTCTCGGCCAGGCCCCGGGGTGTCGCAAGCACCGCCGGGGCCATCTCTTGTGGCGGTCTGGAGTGTCACTCGAATAATTCAGCGGGCTTGACCATTGATTTCCCAGCATAGGGCCCCAACGGCCCGCGGTCAACGTCACCTGGCAGACTGCCACTGCGAATGACCGTGGAGAAGCCGAATTACGACCCCGCCGAGCTCGAGCCGGGCCGCCAGGCGGAGTGGGAGGAGCGCGCCGCCTTCGCCACGCCCGCCCCGGCCGCCGGGCAGCGGGCCGTCTACATCAAGCCCTCCAGCCCCTTCACCTCGGGCAACCTGCACATGGGCCACGTGCGCGATTACTCGATCGGCGACGCCTACGCGCGCTTCCGCCGCTCGCGCGGCGACGCGGTGCTCTTCGGCTTCGGCTTCGACGCCTTCGGGCTGCCGGCCGAGATGGCGGCGATCGAGCGCGGCGCCCGCCCGGCCGAGTGGGTCGAGCGCTGCGGGGAGCGGATGCTCGAGCAGATGAAGCGGCTCGGCTTCTCCTTCGACTACGAGCGCGCCTTCTACAGCTCCGACGAGTCGCAGTACCGCTGGTCGCAGTGGCTGTTCCTGACCCTGCACGAGGCCGGGATGATCTACCGCGACGACGCCACCGTCGACTGGTGCGACACCTGCCAGACGACGCTCGCGGCGCTGCAGGTCGAGGACGGGCGCTGCTGGCGCTGCCATGAGAAGGTGCGGCTGATCCGCCGGCCGACCTGGTTCCTGCGGCTCTCGCCCTACCTGGAGGAGAACGACCGCAACCTGGCCGGGCTGGAGGCGAGCTGGGACGAGCTCTCGCTGAAGACGCAGCGCTACATCCTCGGCCGCAGCGACGGCGTCGAGCTCGACCTCGCCGGGCCCGGTGGCGGCGGCCTGGTCGTCTTCACGCCGCACGCCGGCGACGCCGGCGAGGCGCGCTTCGTGCTGCTCTCGCCGCGCCACCCGGAGGTCGAGCGCTGGGCGGGCGACCCGGCGGTCGCCGGGCGGCTCGACGAGCTGCGCTCCGGGGGCTGGGAGCGCAGCGCCCGCGACGCCTCCGCGGTGCCGGTGATCGACACCGGCGGCTCGGCCGAGGTGGCCGGCGGGGGCAGCCTGCCGGTCCTCGTATCGCCGATCGTCGACGCCCGCTACGGGCCGACCGCGGCGCTCGGCGTCCCGGCGGTCGACGAGGCCGACGAGGCGATCGCGGCGCGGGTCGAGCGCCTCGCCGCCGAGCCGCTGGGCGGCGGGGACGCGAGCGCGCTGGCGCCCCGCGCGGCGCGCCGCTACCGCGCCTACGACTTCTCGATCTCGCGCCAGCGCTACTGGGGGACGCCGATCCCGGTCCTGCGCTGCGAGGGCTGCGGCGTCGTCCCGGCGCCGATCGAGGACCTGCCGGTCGTGCTGCCGCGCGACGTCGAGCCGAGCGGCGAAGGCAACCCGCTGGCCGAGCGCCCCGACTTCCTCGAGGCGAGCTGCCCGCAGTGCGGCGGCGCGGCGCGGCGCGAGACCGACACGCTCGACTGCCACTTCGACGCGCTCTGGCTCTGGGTTCCGGCGGCGGTGCCGCCGGCCGACCGCGACGAGCAGATGTTCAGCCACCCGGACCTGCGCCGCTGGCTGCCCTCCGAGCGGCTGGTCGCCGGCAACGACAGCGGCGGCTTCGTCTTCGACCAGCGGGTGGTGACCAAGGCGCTGCGCGACATCGGCCCCTTCGAGTTCCTCGCCGACGGCGAGCCGTTCGCCGGCTGCCTCTTCCACGAGATGGTGATCGCCGACGGGCGCAAGATGAGCAAGCACCTGGGCAACGTCGTCGACCCCGACGCCCTGGTCGCCGAGCACGGCGCCGACACGGTGCGGCTCGCCGTGCTCTACGCGGCCGGGCCGGCGAAGGCGCTCAACTGGACCGACGGGGCGCTGCGCTTCGCCTCGCGCTTCCTGCGCGGGCTCTGGGACTACACGCACGAGAGCATCGCTGCGGCGGGGGAGGCGCCGGAGGACGCCGAGGCGGCCGCCGACACCGCGTTCATCCGGGAGCGGCTGGGCAAATGGTGCGACAACGGGCTGGCGCGGATCGCCGCCGACCTGGAGCAGCTGCAGATGCACAAGGCGGTGCGCAACGTGACCCGCCTGCTGGAGCGGATCAAGGACTACGAGAAGCGCGTCGTCAAGCGCCAGGGGCGGCTCGGGCGGGAGGACTACGAGGCGCTGCTGGCGGCGCTGACGCTGCTCGCGCGGACGCTCTCGCCGTTCGCGCCGCACATCGCCGAGCAGCTGCTGATCGCGCTTGGACGGGACCCGTCTGTAGGATTTCCGGCAGCGGGAGAGGCCCCCGAGGGCCTCTCAATGGCCAAGAACAATTGAGCGAAAACCAGGGATCTGCTATACACCGCGGCTCATGATCAGGCGGGAGCACAAGAAGCGTCGGAGGAGATTCGCCAAGGCGGGCGCCCTGCCGTCGCTAGCCGGAGGCATCGAGGGCCGATGAGCCTCGCGGCCGACCAGCGCACCCGCTCCTGCGCGACGGAGCTGGTCTGCCACGACTGCAACCTGCGACTGCCGCTGCTCGACACCACGTTCAGGTGCCTGGGCTGCGGCAAGACGCTCGACATCGACTACGACTACGAGCTCGCCAGGCGGCGGATCGAGGAGCTGCCGATCGGCGAGCGCGAGCTGAACATCTGGCGCTTCGAGGAGCTGCTGCCGATCGTCGACGCGAGGGCGCAGGCCCGCGTCGGGCGCTACAGCGGCCGCACGCCGCTGATCCACGCCGACCGGCTCGGCGCCGAGCTCGGGCTGCGCAACCTCTACATCAAGGACGACTCGACCCAGCGGCCGAGCCTCTCCTACAAGGACCGCGTCGTCTCGATGGCGATCGCGCGGCTGCTCGAGCTGGGAAAGGACGAGATCGGCTGCGTCTCGACCGGCAACGTCGGCACCGCGGTCTCGGCGATGGCGGCGAAGGCCGGCGTCACCGCCTACGTCTTCTACCCGAGCAACATGGAGAAGGGCAAGGCGCGCGCCTGCCGGGCGCTCGGCGCCGCGGTGATCCAGCTCGACGGCAACTACGACGAAGCCAACCGCGCCTGCCGCGAGCTGGCGCTGGAGACCGGCGTGCAGTTCACCAACATCACCCTGCGCCCGTTCTACGCCGAGGGGGCGAAGACGGCCGCCTTCGAGGTGGTCGAGCAGCTCGACTGGATCTCGCCCGACCACTTCGTCATCCCGGCCGCCGGCGGCACGCTCTCCTCGCGCGTGCACAAGGGCCTGCAGGAGATGCAGACGGTCGGCATGGCGGAGACGGCCGACACCAAGATCCACATCGCCCAGGCGGCGGGCTGTAGCCCGATCGCCGCCGCGGTGCTCGACGGCAGCGGCGAGATCGAGCCGCAGCGACCGGAGACGGCGGCGCACTCGATCGCGATCGGCGCCCCCGGCGACGGCCCGCTGGTGGTCGACGCGGTGACCTCGCGCGGCGGCTCGGCGGCGGCCGCGAGCGACCCGGAGATCTTCGAGGCGCTCGACCTGCTCGGCGCGACCGAGGGCATCCTCGCCGAGCCCGCCGCCGGCGCCACGATCGCCGGCACGATCAAGCTCGCGGGCGAAGGCAAGCTCGACCCCGACGACACCGTGGTCGCGATCGTCTCCGGCAACGGCTACAAGACGCTCGACGAGCACCCCGACAAACCCTGGCCCGAAATGGTCGCCCCCGAAGTCGAGCCGATGGAGCGCACCCTGGCCGAATTCCGCCGCTCCGGCGCCGGCGCCGCGCTGCCGGGCTGAGCTCTCCGACGCGGGACGCTATGCGAGGCGCCGGTGCTGCCGCAACCGGAGCGGCTGCCGTTTGTCTATTATAAACTGCACGGTCGCCTATCGGGACGCACCGGGCGGTGAAGATCGAACGGGCATCCGGCGGCGAGAGGGGACACGGCCACCGTGCGGGAGCGGCTTCGCAGATGACGATTCAGCGGACGGCCCACGAGGCCGAGACATCGCGGCCACCGCGCTACCAGAAGCTGAAGCCGGGCCCGGGCCGCTCCGCCGAGGCGGTCGGCGCGCACCAGCGCCGGCGCATCCACCGAGCGACGATCGAGCTGGTGGCGGAGGGGGGCTACGAGGCGCTCACGGTGCGCGAGCTCGCTCGCAGGGCAGGCGTCTCCCAGGCCACCCTCTACAAGCACTTCGCCAGCAAGCAGGAGTGCTTTCTCGCCAGCTACGAGCTGATCGCACGCTGTGGCCTGCGGCACGCCCTTGCGGCGCAGCGGTCCGGCTCCTCGCGGCGCGAGCGGCTGCGGCTCGGCGTGGCCGCCCTCGTCGAGGCGCTGGCCGGCGAGCCGCGGGCAGCGCGCTTGGCGCTCGTCGAGAGCTTCTCGGCCTGGCCGCACTGCCTTGGGCGGATGGAGCGTGCGAACGGGCTGTTCGAGACCGTGTTCGGCGGCAGCGCCGCAGACGCTCCCGAACCGGGGATCGGCTCTCAGTTCTCGCCCGCGAGGGCGATCGTGGCCGGGGTCGCCTGCGTGGCGCGCCAGCGGCTGCTCGGCGGCCGCGAGCGAGAGCTCGCCGGACTCGGTGGGGAGCTGTCTGCCTGGGCGCTCTCGCTCTCGGGCGAGGAGGCAGGGGAAGCGGGTGCGCTGGGCGTGTCCGGCGAGGCGCTGCGCACGCCCCGGTTCGGGGCTGCGCAGGAGTTGCTCGACGAGCGCTCGCTGCTCGTCGAGGCCGCCGCCAGCCTCGCGGCCGAGGAGGGATTCGAGCAACTCAGCGTGCCGCGCATCCGCGCTGTCGCCGGCCTTCCGCGCCGCAGCTTCGACGCCTGCTTCGAGGACGCGACCGATTGCTTCCTGGCGGCGTTCGAGCAGCGCGGCGGGCGGGCGCTCGCCTACGCGGCGACCCACGCCGGGGCGGCGGGCGGCTGGCCGGCGTCTGTCTGCCGCGCGATAGCCGCCTTCTGCGAGCTCGTCGCAAGAGACCAGGGCCTGGCGCGGCTGCTCTTCGTCGAGATCCTCGCGTCGGGCCGGGCCGGCATTCGCTGCCGGGCCCGCCTGCTCGCCGGACTCGCGCGGAGCCTCCACGCCTCGGCGCCCGCCGGCGGGCGCCCGAGCGTCGTAGCCGCCGAAGCGTCCCTGGGGGCGATCTGGGATCTCCTCTACACGGAGATCGCCGCCGGGCGGTCGCAACGGCTGCCGCAGCGTGCCGGCGCGTTCTCCTTCATCGTCCTGGCGCCGGCGCTCGATCCGCAAGCGGCCGTGGCGGCGATTCGCGCTGCCTAGGGCTGAGCAACAATTATAAAGCAATACGTCTAATCACTTGTAAATTTCCAGATCAACAGGATCCTCGCTTCGCATGGCACAGAAGCGTCGCGGCGACGGTGGCGGTCGCCAGGAGCGACTGCGCCCCGGCAACGGGCCGCTCCTGGTCCTTGCCCGCGCGCTCAGCGCCGAGGTGCTTCGCGCCCATGCCGGCGGCGCTCTGAGCCGCGCCGAGCTGAAGGCCGTGCTGGGGTCGGCCCCGACATCGAGCATGCGGGCTGCGCTCGGCGAGCTCGCTGCCCTCGGCGCCGTGGCGCGGGAGGGATCGCGGGGCGGGAGGAGCGAGTTGACCCCGGCCGGCCGCGAGCTGGCGCCGGTCCTCGACGCGCTCGAGCGCTGGCTGGCGGAAGCGCCGCAGGGGCCGCTCTCGCTGGAGCAGGGGGCCGGACGCCGGATCGTCAGGCGCCTCGTCGACGCATGGGATTCCGGCGTGGTCCGGGCGCTGGCCGAGCGACCCTGCGCGGGGGCGGAGCTGAGCGCCCGGGTTCCGGCGGTGAACGAAGCGGCGCTTCTGTTCCGCCTCGAGAGGCTGCGCTCGGCGAGCCTCCTACGGCTCTTTCGCGGAGCAGGGGCCGCCCGCTACGGACCGACCCAGTGGCTGTGCCGCTCCGTGACTCCGCTCGTACTCGCCGGGCGCTGGGAGCTGCGGCACGGCGCCGCGCCGACCCCGCTGTCCGGCGGCGACGCAGAGGCGGCGCTGCTCCTCGCGCTGCCGCAGCTCGAGCTCTCGCCGCGGGCCTCCGGGGCCTGCACACTGGCGGTGCTCACCCCGGACCGGCAGGCGGCCGGGGGCGAGGTCGCGGGTGTGCTCGCCGAGCTCGAGCTCGGCGCGATCGCCTCGCTGGCGACCGGCGGGGGCAGCGATCCGTCGACCTGGGCGCTCGGCACCGTCCCGGCCTGGCTGGAGGGCGTGGTCGATGGCCGCGGAGACCGCCTTCGCATCGGCGGAGCGCGCCCCTGGCTCGCCAGGCACCTCGTCGGGTCGATTCGCGACGGGCTCCTCTGCGTCCAGCAGGCGCGTAGGCAGAGCCTCGCGTAACCCTCTCTCCCCGCGGCCGAACACACACGGTTACGCAAAAGCATAGCTAAATAGTTGACTAAACCTGTGTAACTGCGCTATGAGTAGACGGCCCCGAAAGGGGCGCAAGGCAATCCAAGAGAAAGGCACGACCATGAGGTTCAAGAGAAGCATCATCGCGTTCGCGGCGGCAGCGCTGGCGACGTGCGCCTTCGCCAGCTCGGCGATGGCGAACGGCGGCGTCCTGAAAGACACCAATGGAGAAGAAATCACGAACGGCACGCAACTGCACGCGGTCGGCTGGGCGAAGTTCGAAGACGAAGGCGGAAACGGCCTCGAATGCCACGTGACAGCGATCATCGAAGCCGAAAACGGCGAAACAGGCCACGTGACCAATTTCACGCCTGAAACAGAAAGCTGCGTGGGCACCGGGGTGTTCAACGAATGCATCCTCGTCGGGCACGAAAACACAAACCTGCCCTGGCACGTCACAACGACAGCGAGCGATTTCGACGTCACCGGCAACATCGTCATCCACAACCAGCTGGAAAGCTGCGAACCGCAGCTTTTCATCGGAAGCGCGCGGGAAGCGACACTCACATTCGAAGAAATCACACTGACGCCGCTGGAAGAAGGCGAACGAAAAGTCACAAACACCGAAAATCACCTGGGCAACCCAGCCGGATCGGGAGTGCCTATCTTCGGAGTGAAGCTGCACGGCAAAGGCGTCGCCGATGTCGAATTCAGCAGCGGCTTCGAACAGAGCCCCGAAATCACAGCTACCGGCGAACTCGAACTGACAGAACCGGAGCGCGGCACATGGCAGATCGAATAGGCATCGACCCCGATGGGGCTATGCCGGTGAGGCGGCCCTGAGTCGCTTCGGGCGGGGGTCGCGGCGATCCGCGGCCCCCGCCGCCCAGCCCCGGAGATAGAAAGCGGGGCGGCGCGGCGCTTGAGTCGTCGCCGGGCAACACTAAGGTCCGCTTTGGGAATGTCAGGGATCGTCACAGGCCGGGGACCTGCGGCAGGCGCCGCCCGCGCGATCGCCTGCGCCCCCCCGCTTGCCGCGCTCGCGGCGCTGCTCCTCCTCGTCCCGCCCGCTCTCGCCTCTTCGCCGCCGGTCGTCTCCACCGGCGCCAGCTCGCCCGGCGCGGCGAGCTGGCTACGCACGCTCGAAGGCGCCGTCGCCTCGGGCGGCTTCAAAGTCCGTGAATGCAGCTTCGAATACGACACCGTCCCCTACGCGGGCGAAGAAGGCGAAGCCCACGGCGCCGCCGTCCCCTGCGCGCAGGGGACGGCGGCCGAGATCGGAACCGGCGCCGCGCCGGTGCCGGTCAGCGCCGAAACCGAACCGCTGGATCCCGCAACCACCTACCACTACCGCCTCGTCGCCGAAAACGCCCTCGGCGCCGCCTACGGCGCGGATCGCAGCTTCACCACCGGCTCGGCCTCGGCCGGTTCCTGCCCCAACGAAGCGCGACGCCTCGAACAGGGTATCGCCGCCCTGCTGCTGCCCGACTGCATGGCGCTGGAGATGGTCAGCCCGCCGCAGAAGCAGGGCCAGTCGGCCTCGATCCCGAACGTCTCGGTCGACGGCTCGCGCGTCAACTTCAAGTCCCCGGCGCCGCTCGGCGAAGATCCGCCGCCGGCGCTCAACGTCTCCGGATCGCTGTATGTGGCGAGCCGCGGCGGCTCGGGCTGGACCACCGAGCGCACGCTTCCCGACGCCGACCTGAAAGCGCTCTGGGAAGATGCCAACGCGCGCGGCGAACCGCGGGCCAGCTTCATGCCGGACTTCTCGCGCTGGCTCGGTATCGGCGCCACCCACCTCCAGTACGAGCAGGGGATCGGCCGCGCCTTCGAGGCCGGCCTCGGCGGCTTCCTGCGCTGGCTCTCGGCGCCGCTCGTGCCGCTCACATTCGACGAAGGCGGCGGTGGCAAGAGGAACGGGATCGTCGCCGGGACGAGATTCCAGGGCGCCTCGGCCGATCACTCCCACCTCTACTTCCGTCCCGGCGAGGGCTCCCGACAACCGACGACCTACCTTCCGGGCGACCCACGGCTCAGCGGGCTGGGGCTCGGCGGCCAGGAGGTGGCGAACACCTACCTGGCGCGGCTCGGCGCCGGCGGCTCGCCGGCCCTCGAGCTGCTGCAGCGCGACCGCGGCGAAAAGTTCTGGGGCGGGCAGTGCGGCGCCCGCCTGGGCGGCATCGGCGACCCGTTCTCGGGCCCCGCCGCGAACGGCAACCGCAACCAGGGCGCGATCTCCGCCGACGGCTCGCTCACCTACCTCTCCGCCCGCGCCGCCCAGCCACAGAGCGGCGAATGCGAGGAATCCAACGAGCTGCGCATCCTGAAGCGCCTCGAAACGCCGAGCGGGCCCGAAATCTCCGAACTCATCGAATCCGAGTGCTCCCGCGTCTCACCGCCATGCGCGAGCGCCGACGGCGACGACCTCTACCAGGGCGCCTCGCTCGACCAGACCAAGGTCTACCTCACCACCAACCGCCAGCTCGCCGACACCGACCTCGACGGCTCGGGCGCCGAATGCAGCCTCACCGCCGCCGTGCCCGGCTGCGACCTCTACCTCTATGACGCCGCCCGCCCCGCAGGCGAACGCCTGATCCAGGCCTCCGCCGGCGAAGCGACCGCGAGTCATCCCACGGCTGGTTCCGGAGCCGGCGTCTACAACGGCATCACCGCGATCTCCGCCGACGGCTCGCGCGCCTACTTCGTCGCCACCGGCGTGCTCACCGAAGACCCCAGCCCCGCCGGCGAGACCGCGACCGGCGGCGCCCCCAACCTCTACATGTTCGACGAGGGCGCCTGGGAGGAAGCGGGCGAAGAGGGCGGCCTCTCCTTCCTCGGCACGCTCGACTCTTCCGACGCGATTACGCAGTCAGGCGGAGCGAGCATAGGCCTGTGGGGCGGCCAGGGCACCTGGCTCAACGACGCCTACCCGGTGCCGGCGCTGAGCGCCGCCGAACGGCGCGGCGAAGGCGACGCGGAAGAAGGCGGCGACGGCCACGTCCTCGTCTTCGAGACCCACGCCTCACTGACTCCCGAGGACGCCGACGGCGGCTACCTCGACGTCTACCGCTACGACGCGCAAGCCGGGACGCTCGCCTGCATCTCCTGCGCCCCGGGATCGAGCGCCGCCGCGCCCGACGAAGGGCAGTTCGGGGTCCAGCCGCGCGGCAAAGGCGGCGTCCCCGGCACCGACTTCGCCGAGTTCCGGCGCTGGGCGAGCGAGGACGGCGAGGACGTTGTGTTCGAAACCAGGCAGGGCCTGCTGCCGGGCGATCGCAACGGCGGCTGGGACGCCTACCTGTGGCGGGGCGGAGCCCTGTACCGGCTGCCGGGCGGCGGCTCTACGACTTTCGCCGAAGGCTACGTCGCCCTCTCCCCGGAGGGCTCCACCGTCGCCTTCACCAGCGCAAAGGCGCTGCTGCCGCGCGACGGCGACGACGCGGGCGACGTCTACGTCGCCCGCGTCGGCGGCGGCTTCCCCGAACAGCCCCAGCAGCAGCTCTGCCAGGGCGAGGAGTGCCGCGGCGAGCCCTCCGCGGCGCCGCAGCTCGCCGGCGCCGGCAGCGCCGCCTTCCAGGGCGCCGGCAACCCGCCGGCGCTCCGCGACTGCCGCGCGCCCGCGCGCCGCGCCGCGCGGCTCTCGCGCGGCGCGAAGCGCCTGCGCGCCCGCGCCAGGACGCTGACCCGCCGCGCCCACCGCACGCCCGGCCCGAGGCGCACGAGGCGCCTGGGCCGCCGCGTCCGCCGCCTCGCGGGGGCGGCGCGCCGCCGCGCCAAGCTCGCCCGGCGCCTGGCGCGGCAGACGAGGCGTTGCAGGCGCGCCAACCGGAGGAGGACCCGATGACCACCCGCGTTCCTGCGCTTCTCGCCCCGCTGCTCGCCGCGCTGGCGTTCGGCCCCGCCGCCGCGCCGGCGCTCGCCGCGCCCGAACTCGGCCTGACCCTGGAACGCGACTCAGCCGCCTACCCGGTCGTCCATCGCTCCGACGAGCGGGTCGACTTCACGGCCGAGGTGAGGAACACCGCGACCGAAGCCCCGCTGGTGGCCGGCAGCACCCTGCGCTGCATCGGCACGCCACCCTACCGATCCTGGCAGGGCAGCCCCGCGCCCACCGCGTTCAGCTTCCGGTGGACGCGCAACGGCGCCCCGATCGCCGGCGCGGCCGAACCCACCTACACCCTCGCCGCCGCCGACGAAGGGCGGGCGATCCAGTGCGAGGTGACCGCGAGCAGCCAGGTCGCGGTGCAGGAACCGCCGGGAACGGTCACGGTGAAGAGCTCGGCCGCCTCGCAGCCGCCGCTCGTCATCCCGCCCGGCCCGACCCCGCCTCCGCCCGCACCGCTGATTAGCTCTCCCGCTTTCGGCTATGACACCCCCCTGGTTTCCGGCAGCGGCAAGACCGGCACGCGCACCTGCACGCCGCCGCGCTCCTGGTCCAGCACGGCGCTCGCCGGCCTCTCCTCGGGCTCGAAGACGCTCAGCGCCGTGACCACGGCCTACGCGCAGAGCGGCGACGCCGAAGACGGCTCGAATCAGATCACCGGCCTAGACGTACTTCGCGGCGCCTTCCGCGTCGGCCAGACGGTCTCGATCTCCGAAAACGGCGGCGAGATCGTGACGGCGCCCCCCGGCACGACGGTCACCGCCGTCGATCCGGCGAACGGCGACCTGACGCTCTCCAACCCGGTCACCGTCACCGGCGCCGGCATCAACAAATCAGTCTATGTTCGGGCCGGCTCGCAGCCATTCGCGGTCGGCGAAGGGGTCCACGGCGAGGGCATCCCGGCCGGTGACAAGATCGAAGCGATCGGCGGCCGCGAGATCACGCTCGAAGAACCCGCCACCGCCGACGCCGAAGAAGCGGTCGTCTGGAGCGCCGCGACCGGCCCCTGGTCCTTCCAGTGGCTGCGCAACGGGGTGCCGATCGCCGGCGCGACGGCGAGCCATTATTCGCCGCAAGCGGCGGACGAGAACGCGATCCTCCAGTGCAAGGCGATCGGCGCCGCCGGCAGCGGCGAAGCCCCCGGCGGCGGGGCGAGCGCGGCGATCTCAAACGACAGCTTCACCGGCGCGCTGGAAGCGACCTCGCCTCCGCAGGCGCTGCCGCAAGGCGAGAAGAAGCCGTTCCTCGTCGGGCCCAACTACGCCACCGGCCCCCTTGAGCTCGAAATCGAGCTGCCCGCCGGTCAGCAGAGCTTCGTCTACCGCACCGAAGCGGAAGGCTGGGACTGCGAAGCGCTCGCGCCCACCTCCTCCCAGCCGGCGCGGGCGCTCTGCGAAAACGAAGCGCTGGTGGCCCCGGGGGGCGAGTATCCGCCGCTCACCGTGATCGCGCGGCTCGGCGCCGACGCCCCCGACCCGGCGAGCGCCAGGGTGACGGCATCCGGCGGCGGGGCGGCCGCGGCGGCGAGCGGGGAAATCAGCTTCCCGATCGAGCCGGCGGTCCCCTTCGGCCTCTCGCTGTTCACCGCGCCGCTGCTCGACCTCACGGGCGACGAATACACCCAGGCCGGCGGCCACCCGTTTCGGGCCGAATCCGAGCTGGCGCTGAGGCTCAAGCGCGCGCTGGCGAATCAGGACAAGCTCCCGGTTGCCGAACTGAAACAGCTGGTCGCCGAACTGCCGCCCGGCGTACTCGGCAACCCGCAGGCGCTGCCCGAACTGTGTGCCCTCGGTGTTTTTTGCCCGCAGAGCGCGGTCGGCATCGTCCGCTTCGTGGCGCAGGGGGGCGGGTTGCTCGAAAGGGTCCCGCTCTACGCGGCCAGGCCCGAATCCGGCGCCCCGGCCGAGCTCTACTTCCAAGTGATCGGCAACTTCTACACCCTGATCCCGCACCTGCGGCCCGCCGACGGCTACGCGATCGACCTCGAACTGTCGCCCGCGCCGAAGGAAGAAGTCTCCGAATCGAGACTCACCCTCTGCAGCTTCGGCGTCAAGGACGTGCTCGAAGAAACCTGCCGGGAGCCCGGCGAAGCCGAAGCGAACCCCGAGCCCTTCCTCACCGCCCCGACCAGCTGCGACGGGCCGCTCGAGACGCGGGTGCGGCTGAACTCCTGGGAAGACCCGACCTACGTCGCGGGCCCGACCTTCACCGGCGCCGCGATGCAAGGCTGCGACGAGGTCCCTTTCGAACCGAAGATGAAGGTGACCCCGACCACGAACCGCGCCGACTCCCCGACCGGCCTCGACGCGGAGCTGACCATACCCACCGAAGGACTGGAGCAGGCAACCGGATGCCATGAGGTCCAGGGCGACGAAACCAGCCCGCTCGCCGAAGAATGCATCGCCCAGTCAAATCTCGAGGACGTCGAGGTCACCCTGCCCAGGGGCCTGGTCGTCAACCCGTCCGGGGCCAACGGCCTCGCCGCCTGCTCTGAGTCCCAGGTCGGCATGTCCCACGCCGGCCTGCCGAACGACGACCCGGCGCGCTGCCCCGACGCCTCGAAGATCGGCTCGGTGGAAATCACCACCCCGCTGCTCGACGAGCCGCTCGACGGCGCCGTCTACCAGGCCGCCCAGGACGCCAACCCCTTCGGCTCCACGCTGGCGATCTACGTGGTCGCCGAGAGCAAGCAGCGCGGCGTGCGGGTGAAGCTGCCCGGCAAGGTCTCCCTCGACCCGGATACCGGGCAGATCACCTCTACCTTCGAGGAGAACCCGCAGCTGCCCTTCGGCAGCTTCGAGCTGAAGTTCTTCGGCGGCGCCGCGGCGCCCCTGCGCACCCCCGCGAGCTGCGGCGCCTACTCGACGACCTCGAAGCTCACCCCCTGGTCGGCGCCCGGCTCGCCGGTCACCCGGACCAACGGCTACGCGATCTCCCAGGCGCCCGGCGGCGGCGACTGCCCGACGTCGGCGGGCGCGCTGCCCAACTCACCCTCCTTCGACGCGGGCACGATCAGCCCGATCGCCGGCGCCTTCAGCCCCCTGGTCATGCACCTGCGCCGCGAGGACGGCTCGCAGGAATTCGGCCGGCTGACCTTGAGCCCGCCGCCGGGCCTGCTCGGCCGCCTCGCCGGCATCCCGGCCTGCTCGGACGCCGCCCTGGCGGCAGCCGAAGCCAGCGAGGGCCGCGACGAGGAAGCGAGCCCCTCCTGCCCGGCCGCCTCCCAGGTCGGCACGGTTGCCGTCGCCGCCGGCGCCGGCCCGGCCCCTTACCACACCACCGGCAAGGCCTACCTCGCCGGCCCCTACAAGGGCGCCCCGCTCAGCATCGCGATCGTCGCCCCGGCGACCGCCGGCCCCTTCGACCTGGGAACCGTCGTCGTGCGCACCGCGCTCTACGTCGACCCGGCGACCGCGCAGGTCAAGGCGGTCTCGGACCCGATCCCGCACATCCTCGAGGGGATCCCGCTCGACGTGCGCTCGATCGCGCTGAAGATCGACCACCCGGGCTGGGCGCTCAACCCGACCTCCTGCGAGGCGATGAGCTTCGACGGGGAGCTGACCTCCACCCTGGGCGCGGGCGCCGGCCTCGCCAACCGCTTCCAGGTCGGCGAGTGCGGCCGCTTGAAGTTCAAGCCGCACATCACCCTGAGGCTGCGGGGCGGCGTCAGGCGCACCGCGCACCCGAAGCTGATCGCCACCGTGTACTCGCGGGGCCTCGGCGTCGCCAACCTGGCCAAGACCCAGGTGAAGCTGCCGCGCTCGGCCTTCCTCGACCAGGCCCACATCCGCACCGTCTGCACCCGCGTGCAGTGGGCGGCCGGGGAAGGCCACGGAAGCCAGTGCCCGAAGGGCTCGATCTACGGCAAGGTCTGGGTGAAGAGCCCGCTGTTCGACTACTGGCTGGCGGGCGATGCCTACCTGCGCAGCTCGAACCACGAGCTGCCCGACCTGGTGCTCGGCCTGAACGGCCCGCCCTCCCAGCCGGTCCACGTCGAGCTGGCGGGCAAAACCGACTCGGTCAAGGGGGCGCTGCGAAACACCTTCGAAACGATCCCTGACGCGCCCTTCACCAAGGCGAGGGTCGTGCTCTTCGGCGGCAAGCGCGGCCTGGTGGTGAATTCGCGCAACCTCTGCGCGCAGCCAAAGCGCGCCCGGCGCGCCAACGTGCGCCTGGTCGGCCAGAACGGCAAGACCAGCCAGCTGCGCCCACTGGTGCGCACGAGCTGCGGCAAGGCGCATCGCAAGCGCCACAAGCGCCACCGGCATGAAGGTTAGAAAGCAGCCTCTCGCAGCGCTTGAGTTTGAGTCGGGAGCGACTATGTTCCTATTTGGGAATGTCAGGGATCGCTATTGGTTGGGGATCGCGCCGGTCGTCGGCAACCGATCGCCTGCGCAGAGGCGCGGGCGGCGGTTTCGCAGACGGGTCGATCACGCGTAGCGCCAGCCGCCTCGAGCGGTCCCGGAGCGGCTCCGCCCCTGCGGCGCCGACCTATCACGGCCGGTTGGAATGCCGGCGGGCACTACACAAGGAGAGATGCAGCTGATGAAACGTATTACCGAACCGTTTGGCAAGGCCGGGTTGATCGTGGCCGTCGCCGCGCTCGTCTTCGCCATGCTGGGCGGCGCCTACGCGGCGACCGCCTCCAAGCGCCACCACAAGAAGGCGGCCGGCGCCGTCGTCCTGGCCAAGCGCTACTCCAAGGTGTTCGCCAAGCGCTACTCCAGGGCGTTCTCCAAGCGCTTCGCGACCGCCGGCCCCACCGGCCCGCAGGGGCCGAAGGGAGACGCCGGTTCCAACGGCTCGAGCGGCCCCAAGGGGGACAAGGGCGACACCGGCCCAGAAGGCCCCGAAGGGCCGGAAGGCCCCGAAGGCGCCCTCGGCACGGCCGGTACCACCCTGCCAGCGGGTGCCACCGAGACCGGCGTGTGGATGGTCATCAGCGGAGAAGTCCTCGTGCCGCTCCACTTCAACGTGCCGCTGAGCGCGCCGCTGCCCGAAGAATCCACCCATTACATCAGCGCGGAAGAAGTCGAGAAGTTCGAAGAAGCTGAATTCGGCGCAGGCGCCGGCGAACTCTGCGAAGGAGAAGCCGGAGCAGCACTGGCCGAATGCGAAGAAGAATTCGAAGCGGTTGCGGCGACCTGTCCCGGCTCCGCCGCGAGCCCGGCGGCGGCCGAAGGAAACCTCTGCGTCTATGAGAGGTCCGCCCCGGAACCCGTGACGGCGTTCATCCTCGACCCCAGCACCCCGCCGAATTTCGGCGTTCCCGGGAAAGGCGCCTCCACGAGCGGCGCCACCCTGCTGGCGAACGGCTACAGCTCGCCCGGCCCCGCCTATGGCACCTGGGCTGTTACCGGCTGAGGGCTGCGGCCTCGGCGGACCGGGCTCGGATCGACGAAGTGCGTCCGGGCCCGGTCGCCGCGCCGGTGAGCCTTGCTCCCCATGGGACCCCGCGGGCGAGGCGGCCCGGGAAAAAGAGAGTGATCCCGGGCCGCCTCGTTCGGGCTTCCTCCGCCGTGATCTTGGGATTCAGGTGGCGTAGGCTTTCCTCGATTCCGACGGGTTGCGCCGGGCATCGAAGCTGTTGGTTGCGTCAGCCCCTGCCGACGCAGGGCACGCTGACGCGGCCCCCGAGAACGGTCTGGGCGGCGACCCCCGGCGTCTGCGCTTCATTCCTGAACAGCGCCCTCCTGCCGCGCACCTCGAAGACGCCGTCGGGGCACCTGGCTTCGAAGTAACCGACCTGCCTGCGCCTGTAGCGGTGGGTCTTTCCGAGCGTGAACCTGAAGCTGACCGCCGAGCCGCTGCCGCCGGCGATCACGGGGATCTTCGCGCAAGGAGGACCTGGCGCTTGCGGTGCTGGAGTGGGTCGACGAGACCTGGTGGTCGGAGGTGGCGCGCTGGCCGAGGACCAGCCAAGCGCGGCCGCGGGTCTGCTCGCGCTCGCGCAGCGGGCCTGCGGGCGCTCGGCCGCGGGGGACCGGACGCCGTGCGGATCGAGTCTCTGGCGCGGACGCTGGGCGTCAGCAAGGGCGGCTTCTACTGGCATTTCGAGGACCGGCGGGCGCTGCTGGGGGAGATCCTCGACGCCTGGGAGCGGACCATGGTCGACGAGGTGGCCGAAGCGATCGATGCCGAGGGCGGGGACGCGCGGTCGAGGCTGAGGCGGCTGTTCGCGATGGGCGCCGCCGCGGGCGCCGAGCTGTTCGAGGTCGAGCTGGCGATCCGCAACTGGGCCCGGCACGACAAGGCGGTCGCCAGGCGGCTGCGGCAGGTCGACGACAGGCGGATGGACTACATGCGTGCCCTGTTCGCCGCGTTCTGCGAGGACGACGACGATGTCGAGGCCCGCTGTCTGCTGGCTCTGTCGCTGTTCATCAGCGCCCCCTTCATCAACGTCGATCACCGCGGCCGCCGGCGGGCGGAGGTGGTGAAGCTGGCCCTGGAGCAGCTCTTGGCGTAGCGGGACCGACCGCAGTCGACCTGACGAGCTGCGGGTCGAGAGCCGCGCCAAGGCGGTTCAGCGGAACCGCCTCGCAGGCGGCGGCGGACGGGGCGAATCCCTGACCAAGCCTCCTTTCGGGCGTTATACTGCCGGTATGACTCATAGGGTCGGCGTAAAGGGCCAGGTGGTCATTCCAAAGGCGATCCGTGAGGAGATCGGGATCGAGCCCGGCGACGACGTTGCGTTCGAGGCGGATGGTGTCGATGTGCGAATCCGTCGTGTCGCAGACGAGCCGCAGGCTCGCATTCGAGATATCAAGGCTCTGCGGGGCATTTGGGCGGATGTGCCTGGGGCCGGCACGGATGACTTGATGGCGGAGCGCCGGGCCGAGCGCGAGCGGGAGGAGCGCAAGGCCCAGGGGTGGGGCGTTGCTCGTCCTTGACAGTTGGGCGCTGCTGGCATACCTGAAGGACGAGCCGGCGGCGAGCCGCATCGAGGGGGCGTGGCTGTTCGAGGGTGCGGCGATCTCGTCGATCAATCTCGGAGAGGCTCTCTACATGCGGATCCGTGAGCGGGGCGAGGGGGATGCGATCGCCGACATCGAGAAGGTTCGCAAGCGCAGCAAGGTGATCGGCGCCGACTGGGCCTTGATTCGATCTGCCGCCAAGGTCAAGGCGAGGGGAGGCCTCTCATACGCCGATGCATTCTGCGTCGCCACCGCGCTGCGCCTCGACATCCCGCTTTGGACCGGCGATCCGGAGATCGTGGGACTGGCTGAGGCCCTGCAATACGAGGTCGTGGACCTGGGCTGAGGGGGCGCCTCGGTCGTCGCAACCGGAGATCGTCTTGCGCCACGCGCCCGGCGCCGATAGCCCGCCGTCGCGGAGCGTCGCAGTCCGCTCATCGATGCCGCGGGGGGCGCCCGTGCCCGTGCCTGTGTCGCCGTGCCACCCTGAACCGCCAGGTCGCCGGGGTGCGGTCGGTCGCCCCGCCGGGCGCCCGGGCCCAGACCCTGAAGACGTGTCGGCCGAAGCGCAGCCTCCGCGCGGTGAACGGCGAGCGGCAGCGGCGCACTCGCCGCCGGTCGAGCTTGCAGAGGAAGCGCGCCCCTCGCCGGTTGGAGACGAAGCGGAAGGTCGGGCTGCGATCGCGCGTCACCCGGCGCGGCCGGTGACGGATCCTGGTCTGCGGGCGCCGCCGAGCGCCGCCGCCGGCGCCCGGCCCGTCGCCGCCGCCGGACGCCGGGCTGCCGGACGCCGGGTAGCCGGGGGCGGCCGGGCCCTGCGAGGAGCAGGCGTGCTCGCTGGGAGCGACCGAGTTGGGACGCGGCGCGGGAAAGACGTCTGAGAAGTCGGCGGCGCTGTCGTCGCGGTCGTCGGTGGCTTCGAGCAGGGTCGGACAGCCGGGAGCGATCGTGCGGCGCAGGGCCATCTCGTCGGGGATGCCCGGGGGGTCGGCCGGCGAGCCGGTCGGCGAGAGCGCCGCGCCGTGAAAGGCGCCCCAGGAAACGCAGTCGAGCGATTCCCAGCAGACCGCGCCGCCGGCCGGGTCGAGCAGCCCCGCGGGCATCCCGGCGTCGGCGGCGATGCCGAACCGCGACTCGGCTGCCGGCGTCGCGGCGACGAGCGTGCTCTGATTGGCGCCGTTCGGCGCGTCGGCCCCGAAGCTCGCCGTTCCCACCTTGCTCCCCGCGGCGTCGAAGAAGTCGATCGAGTGGCCGGCGACGAGGTGCTGCCCCGACGCGTACATCTGCAGCTCGACGTACTCGGCTTCCGGGTTCGCGCCCGAGCCGGGGTAGACCTCGCGGACCGAGATCAGGTGGAAGGTCGCCGACGCCCCGGCGGGGGCGATCGCCAGCGCGGCCGCCGCCAGCGCCGCCGCGAGGAGCGCGGGCCGGCGCCTCATGCCCGATGCCTCCTCCGCTCGTGGCGGCGCGCGCAGCGATGGCGCCTGTGGTGGCGGGCGTGGCGACAGCGATGGCGGCCGCGACCGCGGGCCACCCGAAAGACCCACCTCGCCGGAGTGGCGTCCATCCGGCCGCTGGCGATCGCCCGGATGCGTATGCGGTGGCGGCCGGGGCGCAGCCTTCGCGTCGTGAACGGCGAGCGGCAGCGCTTGAAGCGGCTGCGGTCGACGCTGCACTGGAAGCGCGCGCCGGCGACGCTGGAGCGGAAGCGCACGGTGGGCGTGCGGTCCCTGGTCCTGCGGCGCCGCCTCGAGGTGATCCTCGTCTCGGGCCGCGAGGGGGCCGACCCTTGGGCCGGGGCGGGCGCGGGAGCGGTGGCAGGCGGCGCGGCCGGCGGCGGCGCGGCCGGCGGGGCCGAGGGCGCCTGCACGTCGAAGCTGTAGCCGGCCGGGGTCGGGTCGACGTTGGCGCTGGGGTCGACCGCGCGGACGAGGAACGTGTGTGGGCCGTTGGCCAGGCCGGTGTAGGTGATCCCGGAGGCCGCGCAGGCCGCGAACGGGGCCCCGTCCAGCCCGCATTCGAAGCTCGAGCCCGGCTCATCCGATTCGTAGCTGAAGGAGGCGGTCGGGCTTTCGCTCGGGTCGGGCGGCCCCGAGAGGATCGTCGTCTGCGGCGGCGTCGTATCGGCGAGCGAGTTGTCGACTTCCCATTCGTAAGCGGTCGCGGCGCCGAGGTTGGCGGCGGGGTCGGTGGCGCGGACCTCGAAGGTGTAGGGGCCGTCGGCGAGCCCGCTGTAGGTCTTTCCCGAGGAGGGGCAGGCGGAGAAGCTGCCGGCGGCCGATCCGGCGGCGAGGCTGCATTCGAAGCTCGCCCCGGACTCGCTCGCGTGGTAGGTGAACGAGACGCTGGCCCCCGGACTGGGGTCGGCGGGATGGCTGTCGATCGTCACCGTGGGCGGCGTCGTGTCCGGTGGCGGTGGGCAGGCGGCCTCGGCGATCGGGCTGGAGTCGTTGCGCGGGTTGGGGCTCGCGTCGGCGAAGTCGGTGGCGCTGTCGTTCGAGTCGTCGGAGGCCTCGAGCAGGGTCGGGCAGCCCGGTTCGATCGTGCGGCGCAGCGCCATCCCGTCGGGGATGCCCGAGGGGTCCGCCGGCGAGCCCGACGCCGACGGCGTCGAGCCGCTGAAATTCCCCCATGAGACGCAGTCGGTCGAGCCTGCCCAGCAGGCCGCGCCGCCCGCCGCGGAAATGCCGATGCCCGAGGCGATGAGGTCGGGCGCGACGCCGAAGGCGCCGGCCACACCGCTGTCGCCGATCAGGATCGTCTGCTGGTTGGCGGCGTTGGGCACGTTGGAGGCGAAGCTGAAGGCGCCGCTCGCCGTCCCGCCCGCGTCGTAGACGGTGAGCGAGTGGCCGCCGACGAGACCCTGCCCCGACGCGTACATCTGCAGCTCGACGTAGCCGGAGTCGGGATGCGCGGCCGACCCCGGGTAGACCTCGCGGATCGAGATCAGGTGGAAGGTCGCCTGCGCGGCGGGCGCCCAGACGAGCGCCGCCGCGAGCGCGGCGAGCGCCAGCGTAGTCGCGAACGCGAGGCGTGCCCCCATCGCCCCTGCCTACGGGCGCGACGGCGCCGAGGTTCACCGGATGCCGTGCGGGCGAGCGGACGGCGATTCGCGCTCCTTTGAACCTCGGGCGGCAGGGCTCCGTAGACAGCGGCGATGCGAGCAATCATCGGCAGCAGACGGCGCAGGGCGATACCGACCGCCGCGGTTGCGGCAGCGGCGCTCGCCGTGGCTCTGGCCTTCGGTGTCCTCGCCCCGGCTTCCGGCGAAGGGCGCCATCGCGCCCATCGCCGTGCGGGGAAGGCGCGTGTCGATATCCGCGGCTTCGCCTACCGTCCCCATGCGTTGAGGGTCAGGCGGGGGACGCGGGTCGTGTTCGCCAACCGCGACCGCGTCGCCCACACGGCGACCCGGCGGGGCAGCTTCAATACCGGCCGCATACGCCCGGGCCACGCGGTGGCCGTGCGCTTCTCGCGCCGCGGTGTCTACGCCTTCCACTGCACGATCCACCCCTTCATGCGCGGCAAGATCGTCGTACGCTGAGGTCACATGCCGCCGGGCGCCCTGAGCCGCGAGCGCGACGTGCGCGAGGCCTACGCCGCCCACGCGGGCGAGCTCTACGGTTTCGCTGTGCGCTCGCTGGGCGACGCCGGGCTGGCGGAGGAGGCCGTGCAGGAGACCTTCCTGCGCGCCTGGCGCGCAGGCGAGCGCTTCGATCCCGAGCTGGGCTCCCTGCGCACCTGGTTGTTCGCGATCCTGCGCAACGTGGTGATCGACCTCAGCCGCGCGCGGGCGGCGCGGCCGGGCCTCGCCGTGGGCGGCGCCGAGCCGTCGGTGGAGCCGCTGGAGGAGGCGCTGCTCGCCTGGCAGGTGGAGGAGGCGCTGCGGAGGATCGGCGAGCAGCACCGCGAGATCCTCGTCGAGACCTATTACCGCGCCCGCCCCTACGCCGAGGTCGCCGCCGAGCTCGGCGTCCCCGAGGGCACGGTCAAGAGCCGCGTCTACTATGGGCTGCGGGCCCTGAAGGTCGCGCTGGAGGAGATCGGTTATGAAGACTGAGGGCTGCAGGGTGTGGCGCGAGTCGCTCGGCGCCTACGCGCTCGGGCAGCTCGCCGATGGCGAGCGGGCCGGGCTCGAGTCCCACCTCGAGGGCTGCCCGGATTGCCGCGCCGAGCTGGCGGAGCTCGAGCCCGTGGCGCGGGTCATGCCGCTGGCGGATCCCGAGCGGATCGGCGCGGCGAGCGCGCCGCCGCCGGACCTCGGCGATCGGATCGCGGCACGGATCGCGGGCGAGCGGCGGGGGAGGCGACGCAGGCGGCGGCTGCGGCTCGGCCTCGCGTTGAGCGGCGCGACGGCCGCCGCGGCCGCGGCGCTGGCGCTCTTCCTGTTCGCCGGCGGCTCTTCCCCGGCGCCCGAGCGGCGGGTGAGCTTCTCCTCGCTGCCGCCGGGCGTCGAGATCGCCGCCACGCTGGAGCCGCGCGCCTACGGCACCGAGGTCCACATGTACGTCGAGGGAGTGCGCTCGGGCGCCCTCTGTCGCGTCGTCCTGCGCGGCCCGCCGGGGGTCCGGTTTCCCGCCGGCACCTTCCGCTACCGCTACGGCGAGGACGAGGCGGTGCTCAGCTCCGCGCTCGATCTCTCGCGGACCAGATCGGTCGTCGTCCACGTCGGGCGGCGGGCCTTCGTCGCGCCGGTCGAGCCGCAGCCGTCGACCTGACGCGCCCTCCGCCCCCTGGCGCCCGCAGCGCCCCAACGGCGCAAAGGCGGGACACCAGCGGCACCGCCGTGGTCAGGGGCATCTCCTGCACGGTTGGATTAGCATCAACGTTCGAGTTGGAAGGAGGAGGCCGGAGAGGAGTTCGCGCTGCCGCCCGACGAGCTTGCCCTCGTTCTGCGGGCGCTCGGGATCGGCCTCGCGGTCGAAGCGCTGGTCAGCCCCGACGCGGTTCGCAAGGACCTCTACGGCGACTTCGTCGAGCTGCTGGTCGAGATGTCGCGCCGAGGCGGTTCCGCGGAACCGCCTCGCAGGCGGCGGGGAGCGAGTCCGTGACCGCGCCCGCCTACGACCGGATGGGCGTCGCCTACAGCGAGGTCCGCCAGGCCGACCCGCGCCTGGAGGCGGCGATCTGGGGGGCGCTCGGCGACGCTCGAAGCGTCCTCAACATCGGCGCCGGCGCCGGCTCCTACGAGCCGCGCGACCGGGAGGTGATCGCGGTCGAGCCGTCGTCGGTGATGATCGCCCAGCGTCCGCCGGGCGCCGCCCCCGCGATCCAGGGAGTCGCCGAGGACATTCCCCTGGGGGACGAGAGCGTTGACGCGACGATGGGCGTCTTCACGATGCAGCATTGGGGCGACGTCGACCGTGGCCTCGCCGAGGTGCTCCGGGTGACGCGAGACCGGGTGGCCCTTCTCACCCTCGACCTCGACGCGACGGCGGAGATGTGGCTCTGCCGCGACTACCTGCCGGAGATCGTCGAGCACGACCGCGGGACGTTCCCGACGATCGAGCATCTCGAAGCCGCGCTGCCGGGCGTCCGAGTCGAGACGATCCCGGTTCCCTCCGACTGCACGGACGGCTTCTGCGTGGCGCTGTGGAGCCGGCCCGAGGCGCACCTCGACCCGAGCGTGCGCCGCTCGTCCTCGATCTGGCACCTGCTGCCCGGGTCGGTGGTCGAGCCCGCGCTGGACCGCCTTCGTCGCGACCTGGAGAGCGGCGAATGGGAGCGCCGCCACGGCGGGCTGCGCGAAAAGGACTCGCTCGACGTGGGCCTGCGCCTGGTCACGGCCGAATGCAACTGAAGGCGAGCACGGCGCGGATGCCGGCACACGAACTGAGAGACCTCAGCCGACAGCCTTCGTTTGTGCCGATAGGATGCCCGCCTCTCGAGGCTGTGCCCGGGAGGCGCACCGGCAGCTGAATGCGGAAAGGCGGATCTCCAATGGCTCGAAGAAGTGCGCGGCGGACCCGGATACAACCCGAGGCTGCTTGCCACGGGCGAGCACGGCCGCGATCGCGGGGGCTGGTTGCCGCTGTCTCAACGATCGCAATGCTCGCCCTCGCGCCAGCTGCCTCCGCTGCCCTCCCGCCCCTTGGCCAGCCGCTTGACTACGGCCCGTTCAGCAGGCGGGCCCGGCTCGAACAGCACACCTACATCAACTCGGGTGGGTCGCCACACAGCATGGCTGGCATTGGCGCCCAGCGACCTCGGTCCGTCTACTTTGGCTATAGCGGCAGAGGTTCCGTGTCGATCACCGGATACATATCCGACCTCAAATGGCCTTCCTGGGGCGACGCCCGAGCCAGCGCGACCGGCACAGTTACCGTTCAGTGGACTAGATCTCGGAAAACGGTCCCGGTGGAATCCAAGGACGAAACAGCCGGAGAGATGACGATCACCTTGGGAAGGCGCGTCAACTGCGCCGGCCAGTTGCTCTATACGCACTACACGCTCAAACCTGCACGAGGTGTAAGACGACCTCGATTCTTTCGCTTGTTTGAATCGGGCGGCGCGCCTTGCCTCCTTACTGTTCGAAGCTTACGGTTCGGGGGCGGCGGCTTCAGGCCCTTTATTGTCAAATATCCATATGAAAAGAATATGTGGTGCGGTGAGCTCATGGCGCCCCCCAGGGTCGTGCATGTCGGTGGCTGCTGGAAGGTTCGAGACTGGAATACACCTCGGGCAACCGGCGTTGGCTTCATCCGCCTGGGCGTTCCACTCGGACGCAGGGGCGGCTTCGATCCCATCGACTACGGAGTGCGCGTGCGCTTTACCCAACCGAGCTGGTGTCATGGAAGCAGGCGGGCGGGGACCTCGGGGGGTATGTACTACCTCAGGCAGCAGATCGTCGTATACGGCATGGGTATTCGCAGCCACCACGCCGGTCATCTGCCGCGTGCCACTTGGCGCAGGCTGCGACGTATGATCGACACGCCGGGCGCGAGACGCCGCACGCTTTGGGCTAAGGGGAAGCGGAGTTGGCATTGTGACGTGTGGTCAAAGGGCTCGTAGCGGACGACATTGGCTCGAGGCGCCTACTCGGATAGCTGGCACGAGACTGCGGGCGACACTCAGGCACGGCAAGGTGCCATCAGTTCCGACGAACTCCCCGAGTTGGGTGCGCGTTCGGGTGCGCGCCGTAAGCGCAAGAAGCGGCTGCGCTGACCGGCGGGCTAGGCTGGCGGCGGGTCCGAATGCCAGAGGCACGCTTCCGATATCTGCTCTCCAACGACGCCGAGATCGTGGTCGAGCTGATCACAGAACACCGCTACACGCACGCAGGGATCAAGCAGGACGGCGAGAAGACCAGCGAGGCCACCGCAAGCGCCGGGTATAACATTGCCTTGCAGCAAGTCCGCACTGGCTTTCAGGAGATGATCGAAGGATGGCGCCGGAGCTGAGGACGGAAAGCAAGGTAGATCCCGCGGATCTGACCTTTGAACGCTTCAAGGCCGCCCTTGAGGGCGATGGCCGCTACCCCCAGGGCGCGATCTTCGTGGACGCCGAGGCCCCCCACGCGGGCTCGGCACTTGTCCGCAACGCCCGCGAGGGCCTGCCCGTCGTTCTCGTCTATCCAGACGGGGTCGAGAAGATCATCGAAGCGGCGTCACCTCCCGATGAAGCTGGCGGCATAGTCGCCACCGCGCAGCGCTTTCGAGCGAAGCTCCGGATGCCCCGCCTGCTGGGCTAGTTCCTGCGGTCTCGCTCGGAGCGCCTGGCACGGTGCCTAGGCCGTGAGTTCGCCAGGCTGCTCGCGCTGGCCTTACTTCAATGCAACGGGCACGTCTGGACAGGTGGCCGCCTGGACGTGATCGACACGTCTTTCCGAAGAAGACGGGGAAGTTGCCGCAGGCGGAGATCAAGATCGCCCAGGAGCGCTGGACAGATTTCAAGGCTCGGATGGACGCCCGTCCCCGGAAGCCGCCGCGTGCCGCTGGGCGGGATGCCCCGTGAAGGTCTTGGCGGTTGTTAGCACGCCTGCTAACCTGGCAAGCAGATGAGCAAGCAAGTCAGCCCCATCGGAGAATCCGTCGCGGACGACATCAGGGAGTCCCTCGAGGACCCCGAGTTCAAGGCCGAGTACGAGCGCCTGGCCCCTTACGAGGAACTGGCCCGGATCGTCATCATGCGCCGCGCCGCGCTCGGTCTGACCCAGGCAGAGCTAGCTGCTCGCATGGGCACGACGGCCTCCGCGATCTCCCGCGTCGAGAGCGGCCAGCACGCGACCAGCCCGCAGACTCTCAAGAAGCTCGCCAACGCCTTCGGCGCTCGCGCCGTCCTCGGCTTCGAGTTCGGCTCCGCCAAGCGCCCCGAGCGCGAACTGGTGGCGCTGTAGGCGGGGAATCGATTCGAGCCCTGTGGCAATCCGCATCGCTCTAATCGCAGTTCCGGCTGTAGCGGTCGCCGGACTCGTGCTCTTGCTGAACGGCCTCGACACAAGCGCAGGCATCGCCGTCGCCGCATTCGGTCTGATCGCCGTTGCGACCGGCACCGCCCTCGGCTACTTCGCCGACCAGGGCCGCTTCTTGGAGCCGGTAGCCCGGCGGCGTTCAATGCGACGTAGAAGCGCCGCCGCATTGCGGACTCCTCGAACGGCTGCCCGAGGTCGTTGACGAACACCAGGTCGTCATCGTCCGTGAAGCGCTCGCGCTGGCTCAGCGCGTCGAGCCGACAGGCTCTCGCGCCTGCTGGCGGCGAGCATGTCGGAGGAAATTGGGTGCGCGTCGGGTGCGCGGTCGGATATTTCAGACGGTCCGGAGGACGCCGATCGGGCGCAAACCGCATCGCCAAGCCATGAGGTCTTCACGTTTGAGTTGCACCGCTTGCTGATGCGGTTTCCCATGGGTTTTCTCGCGCCGGCCACACGCTAAGCGCGCGCCGAGCACACCGCTGGAGCCTCAATCGCCGCCGCGGGCGGCTTCCAGGCGCTCGATCCCGATCGCCTCCAGGCGGGTGAGCAGCTCGCGCAGGCGACGGTCGTTGGCGATCCAGCCCCGGCACTCGATCGCCTCCTCCTTTGCCAGGGAGAACGTCGCTGCCGCCGCCGCGGACGCCCTTGCGGCCGGGGCCAGGGGCCTCAAGCTCCACCCCCGCTCGGAGGACTTCCGGCTCGACCACCCCGGTGTCGACGCGATCGCCTCCGTTGCCGCCGCGGCGCGGGCGCCGGTCCTGATCCACGCCGGGCTCGGGGTCGGCTCGTTCGGCCCGACGATCACGGCGCTGGCCGAGCGTCACCGCGAGTGCCCGATCGTCCTCGCCCACGCCGCGATCTCCGACCTCAGCTGGCTCTGGGAGGAGGTTCCCGCGCACCCGAACCTCTTCTTCGACACCTCCTGGTGGAACCCGGGCGACCTGATCGCCCTGTTCTCGCTGGTGCCGCCGGGCCGGATCCTCTTCGGCAGCGAGGCCCCCTACATGGACTTCGAGCTGATCCTGGCGATCACGCTGCGCTGCGCCCGCTTCGCCGGGCTCTCGCCGGAGGCGATCCGGTTGGTCGCGGGAGGCCAGCTCGAGAACCTCCTGGCGGGAGAGGCTGCGATCGACGCCGGCCCGCCGCCAGGGCCGCCACCGGCCGCGCCCACGCCGCAGGCGAACCGGGTCATCACGGCGCTCGTCGCCACCGGCGCGGCCAAGTTCAGCGGCGGCGACCCGGCGCAGATGCTGGAGATGGCGCGGCTCGCGCTGGGCGACGGCTTGTGCCTCGGGGGGTCCGGACCGATCGTCTGCGACCTGCTCGAGGAGGGCGTGAAGGTGACTCAGGAAGCCCCCTGGGCCCTGGCGCTGGCGATGACGATCCTGGCCACGCCGGGTGTCGAGAGTGCCGCCGTGCCCGCCTGAGCCAGCGGGAAGCGGCGTACCATCGTCGCGAGCACCAATGCCGGCGACGAGGGCACTGTTGGAGAGGGATGAGGAGCTCGCTTCGATCGAGCGGGCGCTCGCCGACGCTCTCGACGGCACCGGCGCTCTGCTGACGATCGAGGGCGAGGCGGGCGCCGGCAAGACGGCTCTGCTGGACGCCGCGGGCCGGCAGGGGGAGGCGGCCGAGATGCGGGTGCTCCGCGCCCGTGGCGGTGAGTTCGAGCGCGACTTCCCATATGGCATCGTGCGCCAGCTGTTCGAACCCCTGCTGACGAGTTCGGCCTCCAGGGATGAGTTGCTCGGCGCGAGCGGCGCGGGTGCCGCGCCGGTGTTCGACCCCACCGCCGCCCCCGCCGAGGGCGGCAACCCCTTCGCCATCCAGCACGGCCTCCACGGCCTCGTCGCCGCGCTGGCCGAATCCGCTTCGCTGCTGGTCCTGATCGATGACGCCCAGTGGGCGGACCTCACTTCGCTGCGCGCCCTGGCCTTCGTCGGCCGCCGTCTCGGCGGCCTGCACATCGCCCTCGTTCTCGCCATCCGGACCGGGGAGCCCGGCGAGCACGAAGCGCTTCTCGACGAGCTGCGCCGCGAGCCTGGCGCGCGGATGATCGAGCCGCGCCCGCTCTCGGCCGGCGCCGTCGCCGTGCTCCTCGCAGAGGAGTCCGAGCGTGCGCCCGAGGACGGTTTCGCCGCCGCGGCGCGGGATGCCACGGGGGGCAACCCGTTCCTCCTGGTCGAACTGGTGCGCGCACTCGACTTCGAGCGGTTGGACGGCGAGCCGGTCGACGCCGATCGCCTCGCGCGGGTCGCGGGCCCGGGGGCCTCGCGATCGATCCTCGCGCGGCTGGCGCGGCTGGGTGAGCCGGCGGTCGCGACCGCGCGGGCTGTCGCCGTGCTCGAGCCGAACGCCGAGGCGCGGCGGGTCGCGGCGCTGAGTGGACTGCCGCCCGCGTCGGTCGCCCACGCATGCGAGCGCCTCGTGGTCGCCGGGCTGCTCTCCGATGCTCAGCCGGTCGCCTTCGTCCACCCGCTGGTTCGGGCGGCAGTGCTCAGCGAGGTGCCGACGCCCCGGCGCGCCGCAGATCACGCCCGCGCGGCGCGCCTGCTCTCCGAGGACGGTGCCGCGGTGGACGCGGTGGCCGCCCATCTGCTGCTCGCCGAGTCCGGCGGGGACGAGTGGGCGGTCGGTGAGCTGCGCTCGGCGGCGGCTGAAGCGCTGTCCCGCGGCGCGCCAGCGACGGCGGTCGCCTACCTGCGCAGGGCGCTGCGCGAGCCGCCGCCCCAGCCGGACCGGCGGACGGTGAGCCGGGAGCTCGGCCTGGCGTTGCTGCGCGCCGACGACGCGGAGGGAGTCGAGGTGTTGCGCGCGTTGCGGGCCGCCGAGACCGACCCGGTCATCCGGGCGGAGCTTGCGACCGAGTTGGCGATCCCGCTGGCCCTGCGGCGTCCGGGCGGCGAGGGCGTCGCGATGCTCGAGGAGTCCTTGCGGGAGATCCCCGACCACCGAAGTGGCCTCGGTCTTCTCCTCCGCGGGCAGCAGCTCCTCCAGCTGCTCAACGGGATGGAGCGGATTCCGGAAGGGTTGGACCCTGGGCGCAGAAGTTGGCCGGATGGCAGCACGGCAGAGGGCCGCTACCTCCTGCGCCAGCTGGCCCTCCTCTACGCGGTCGGGTTCGGAGAGATGGAGAACGCCGTCGCCCTGCTCGACAGAATCGGCACGGACCCCGCCCTCTACGCGTCGGATGTGCGCGCGGGCCTGCCGGCCCACAACGGCCTCGCGGCGATGATCCTCGTCGATCGCGGAGAGGACACGCGTGAGTACTTCACGACCGCCTTCGAGATCTCGAAGGAGCGTGGGTCGGTCACCGGCCTCGCCGCGGCGCACGGCATGCGGGCAACCGGCCTCTACGCCGATGGCGACCTGCGCCAGGCACGGCTTGACGGCGAGATCGCCTTGCACCTTGTCGAGCACAGCGGCATTCGCGTCCACCTCGCCAACTGGCTCTTCTCGATGCTGAGGATCCTCGTCGCCCGGGGGGAGTCCAGCGCCGCCGACGAGCTGTTGGTGCGGCTGTGGAAGGGACGCGACCCGGGCCCCGGACTGCCAGGCGCCGTCGTCCTGACCGGTCGTGCCGAGCTGCGGGCCGCGAGCGGCCGCCACGCGGAGGCTCGGCACGACTTCCTCGGCGCCGGGGAGCGCGTGAGCTGGCTCCCCTTCGCGAATCCCGAGTTCCTGGGGTGGCGCACCGGACTCGCCCTCTCCGAATGCGCACTGGGCAACGGGGAGGAGGCGCAACGGTTGGCCGCCGAGGCGGTGCGGCTCGCCCGCGAGGCCGGCGGTCGGCGGGGGACCGGCCTGGCGCTGAGGGTCTTGGGGACGGTGACGCCCGGCGAGGAGGGAATCGAGCTGCTACGCGACGCATGCGACGTTCTCGGCGGGACGGGGGCGCGCCTGCGCCACGCGGAGGCGCTGGTCGAGCTCGGCGCGGCCCTGCGCCGCGCCAACCAGCGCCGCGAGGCGCGCGAGCCGTTGCGGGAGGGACTCGACCTCGCCCACCGCTGCGGGGCCAATCCTCTGGAGGAGCGTGCCCGTACCGAGCTGGAGGCGACCGGGGCGCGCCCCCGCAAGGCGGTCCTCTCGGGGGTCGAGTCGCTCACCCCGAGCGAGCTTCGAGTCGCCCGCCTGGCCGCCGAGGGGATGACCAACCGCGAGATCGCGCAGAGCCTCTTCGTCACCGCAAAGACGGTCGAGACCCACCTGCGTCACGTTTACCAGAAGCTCGATGTGGCGCGGGCCGGTCTCGCGGAGGCCCTCGACGCCGCCTGAGCACAATGCGCCCTCGACATCGAGATCGTCTGTATCCTCGCGCGATTGCTGAGAGTAAACCTCATTCGCTCGAGGTGTCCGTTGGGGTTGGGGCCCGGGCGATGATCGCTCGTAGGGTCGCGGTGTAGTGCGGTGGCCGAGCAGCCGACCGGGTCCACTCTGTGCGCCTCGTTCCAGGCGAGCGCCGCGCGTGTGCCCGATCGCGTCGCGCTGAGGACGCCCGGGGACGCGGAGGTCTTGACATGGAGCGGGTACGCCGCCGCGGTCGAGAGGGCGGCGGGCTCGCTCGCGGCACTTGGCGTCGGCCGCGGTCACCGCGTCGCGTTCCTCTCGCGAAACCGGCCAGAGCTTCCGGTCGCGGAGGTCGCCGCCCTCCACCTCGGTGCCGCCGGCGTCGGCCTCTACACGGCCTCGCCGACCGCGACCCTGGAGCACGTTCTCCGTGACAGCGAGCCAACCGTGCTGCTCGTGGAGTCCGCGATGGAAACGCGTCTCGCCGAGTTCGACCATTCGGTCGGCCAGGTGTTCGCCCTCGACGCGGGCGGATCGCGTCCGACGCTTGGCTCCGTGCCGGCGCCCGAGGGCTTCGATTTCCAGGCGGCGTGGCGGGCAGTACAGCCCGACGATCTCGCCGCGCTCATCTACACCTCGGGCACCACCGGCCCGTCGAAGGCCGTCGAGTGGACCCACGGGGCGGCCACCGGCAGCCTCGGCTCCTTCGACGCGGCCCTCGGCGAGCCCGACGGAATCCACGACATCTCCTTCGGCCCGTTTCCCGCGCTCGCCGAGCGCTACGGCGGACACTGGCACGCTCTGGTCAGGGGCTCCACCCGGACGCTATGCGCGGACCCCACACAGCTGGGGCCGGCGGTCCTCGAGGCCAGGCCCACCCGGCTTGGCGGGTCGCCGCAGGTGTGGCAGAGCTTCCGGCGCGCGCTGGAAAGCACCCTCGACGCGCAGGAGCGAAACGCGCTCGACGCGGCTGTCGAGCGCGTTCGGGCGGGGGCAAGAAGAGAGCCAGCGTCGCCATCGTCCGAGGAGCAGCAGGCGGTGCTGGCGACGCTGCGGGCGCGACTCGGCCTCGATCGTCTCGTCTGTGCCGGAAGCACAGCCGCGCCGTGCCCTCTCGCCGTCCACGAGCACTATCACGCGCTCGCCGTCCCGTTCATCGAGTTCTTCGCGATGACCGAGGCCGGCGTCATGACCGCGCAGAGCGCCGGGATCGCCGACCTGGGCACACTCGGCCGTCCCGTCCCCGGCTACGAGCTGCAGATTGCCGAGGACGGAGAGGTGCTCGCGCGAAGCCCACACGCCCCATGTGGCTATCGCAACCGGCCACGGGAGACAGCCGAGACATACCGAGCCGACGGCTGGATCCACACAGGCGATACAGGCGTCCTCGATGGCGAGGGACGGCTACGGCTTCTGGGACGCAAGAAGGAGATCATCGCGCTTGAGAACGGCTACAAGGTCGCACCGGCCCGAGTCGAGTCGGCGCTGAAGGACGCCTGTCCTCACATCGCCCACGCGTACATCTTCGGCGAGACCCGACCGCACCTCGTCGCGCTACTCGTCGTCGACCCGCCCGACAGTCACAATGAGCCGGCCATCCGCGCGACCGCCGCCACCGCCATCGCCGAGGTAAACCGCGGCTTCGATCCCCGCGAACGAATCCAAGCGCACGCCGTCGTGCCAGGGCCCTGGCTGCCCGGCGCAGAGTTGACCGACACGCTGAAGATGCGCCGCCCGAAGATCGCCGAGCGATACGCGAGCACGATCGAACAACTCTACGCAAGATGATCGAACCGCAGGCCAGCGGGCCCTTGCCCTGAGCAGGCCGTCTCTCTTGCGGCTGTCTTCGGAGGGTTTGTTGGTCCGGCTGAGGACGCTGGCGTGCGCGCAATTTTGGCTGCGCGAGCATACGCCGCATGCTCGCATTAGTGGACATAGACTGGCCAAGGTGGAGGCCGTCTCGATCCGCGAAGCAGGCGACGGCGACGTGGGCGGAATCGCCGAGATCCACAGCGAGGCGTAGAGAAGTGCGAGGAGCGCAGCGGCCACCAGGTGATCCAACTCCGCATGGGTCTGTAGGGGGTCGGCTGCTCAGGCGTGGGTTCGCCCCAGCAATCGCTCCGCGACCAGGACATCTCGCCACTCGCCGTCGAGCCGCCCGTGCCGGCGATGTAGCCCGACCTTCGAGAAGCCGCAGCGCTCGACCAGACGGATGCTCGCGAGGTTGTCAGTGAAGAGCTTGCCGATCATCTTGTGAAGGCCCAGGTCCGCTGCGGCGACGGCAAGGGCTTCGGTCAGCGCCTGCCGAGCCCCTGGCCACGCGCAGCGGGGGAGACATAGACGCTGCACTCGCCGATGCCCGAGTAGCAGGCGCGGGTGCTGTAGGGGGCGAGGCCCGCCCAGCCGAGGACGCCCTGCCCGGCGTCGCCCACCAGGAGCGGGTAGCGCTGGTCGGCGATGCGCTCGGAGAAGTCGGCGGCTGCTCGCGGCTCGGTCTCGAAGGTCGAGCTGCGCTCCGCGAGGGCGGCGTTGTAGATCGCGCAGATCGCCTCGGCGTCTTCAGGCGACGCGGCGCGCACGGCGTCTCTGTCGAATTCAGGCACGACCCGATTCTCGGCCAGGCGAGCGTCGGCCGCAATGGCCCTGGGGCCAACCTCGGCTATCCCGGTGTCGAGGCCCGCTTGCGCTACCGAGAGGGATCGAGGCAGCTTCGCGCTCCCCGTCGTCCCGAAGGGTCTGTAGCGTCTCGGGCCGGAGCGAGGAAGCAGATCGCCAGATGGTCACAGAGAAGCCCAAATCAGCCCGCGTGTCGCGGATGCCGACCGGCCCCGCCGGGCGGCCTGCGCGACGTCGGCCGTGCAACCTTTTACCCCAGGTGTTACCCCGGGGGATCGAGGACACCTTGAAAACCGCTGCAAATGGCTCTACAAAGCCATGCCGGAGGAGGGACTCGAACCCCCGACACGCGGATTATCATGGCCGACACGCACGGCGGTCCCAATAGCTCTGCGAGCGGCTCTCAGGCACGGCAAGGCGCCCTCAGTTCCGACGAACTCCCCGAGGTGGGTGCGCGTTTGGGTGCGCGCCGCAAGAAGAAGCAGCGACGGAAGCGCTGATCGTCAGCTTGCGAGCAGCTCCTTGAGCTGCTCGCCGCTGGTGCCGTTGAAGTAGCTCGAATGGGTCCGCTTGATCGTCTCCAGCGAGTCAGCGCCCAGGAGAACTACATCGAGCCGTTCGTCGGCGTCGGCATTGGCCCGCTCCGCCTTGGCATAGGCCGCCTGAGCGGCGTCGTAGTCGGTGCCAAATGGCTCGACCTCGGTTTCGCCGGTCGTTGGGTCGTAGGTGACCAGGAAGTGTTTGATCTCGTCTGGGCTCATCGCGTCCTCTCTCTAAAGGTATCGGCTCGGTCTTGCAAGTCCTTCACGCGCTCGAACAGACTCGGATCGATTGGGTCTCCGCTGTCGGCCTGTGCGCCAAGTTCTCCGAGGGCGACGTAGAACTCGCGCAGCTCCCGCGATCCGCTTCCGAACTTGAGTCCGGGAGAGAGAAGCCGGGCATCTGCCTCGACCGCATTGGCCCAGTTGTCTTGAATGTCGGTCCGAAGCTGAACCTCAATCAACCGCCCGCGATTGCGGTTGATCAGATGCAGCGCCCGGTAGCCGTCGTCCTTCGGATTCGCCACGTAGTCGCGGAAGCGGGTGACCGTCCAGTTCTTGCGCAGCCGGCTGGCGACTCGATGGCAGGCGCCCTGGCTCGGGAGGATGGCCCGCACGCCGCCGATGTCCTCCATGCGGGCGAGCTTCATCCCCGGCTCCCGATAGAGCTTCCCGATCATCGTGGGCAATTTCTTCAGCCGCTGGGTGACGACGGGCACGCCCTCGGCGGCGGCGTAGTAGCGGAGGTTGGCTGCAACCCTCGACAGGGGCGCTGCATGCTCGCCGCGCCACCAGTCGATGATCTTGATGGCCTCCGCCAGTTCGTCTTTCTGATCCCTAAACGGGCGAGAGCCTTCTGCTGCGGCGCGGATGTTCTCAGCCCAGAGCTTTCCGGCCTGGTTCACCTTGCTCTTGCTGTACGGCATCGGCCAACGGTAGAAGACCCATCGGGCGATGGGTCGGTCGAGCTGAGCCTGGCGCGTACCCTGGGGGAAATCAACAATCGAAGGAGGAGGCCAGTGGCAATCGACCAGGCCCTTGTGGGCAACATGGCGGCGAAGTTGATGGAGCGGCTTGAAAGCAACTATGGCGAGGACGCGTCCATCAAAGCAGCGGCCGTGATCGTCGCCGTCGATCATGGCAACAACAACACGGTCCACTTCGATTTCGGTCCCGGATTGGCCCCCTACGAGGGGCTTGGTCTCTTGGAGCAAGTCAGCCGAAATCTCGGTCCATAAAGGCTGCCTGGCGGCCGAGCCCGGCTACAGACGCCGCCCCAGACAAAGGCCCAGATGAAGCGTCCGCAGCCGCTTCGCCTCCCGAGCGGGTTTGAGCCCTTTGGACGCAGCCGACGACGCACACACACGATGTGATGCGTACGTGGTCGGCTGCGTCGTCGGGCAACTACGACGGGAGGCGAAGCGGCTGCGGGGGTATCGATTCGGGGCGGGTCTACGTCTCGGGGGTAGATGCCCGGAGCCAGGAGAAGCGAGCGGATCAGCGAGAGGGACCTGGAGGTACTTGAGTTCATTGCGCGCCAGGGAGTAGCACCGAGGGAGGCTGTTTCTGTTTGGGCGGATACTCGGAGGGCGGTGACGGCGGCGCGGGAGCGGCGTCTGCGGGAGGCGGGACTTGTGGAGGTATGGCCGGGCTTCGGTTCCAGTGGCCGGATCGTCGTCTGCACGCGGAGCGGTCTGAAAGCCGTTTCCCGCCAAGAGCTACCGACGCCACGACCCTCGCCGGCGTCCCTACCGCACGCATGTACGGCCGCAACGGTCGCCGCCAACCTGGAACGCGAAGGCCACCGCGTCCTCACCGAGCGCGAGATCATGGCCCATGAGCGCAGCGAGGGCGAGCGCGTCTACTCGGCCCGAGTCCGCGAAGACCGCTTCCATCGCCCCGACCTGATCGCCTTGGCCGACCCTCCCGAAGCCATCGAGGTCGAGTTAAGCGACAAGTCCAGCCGCCGCCTTGACGAAATCCTCGACGGTTGGACCTGGGCGATCCTCGAAAACAAAGTCAGCCGGGTCCGCTATCTCTGTTCACCGAGGGCGATGCCCTACGTGAGGCGAGCGGTAGATCGGATGCGCGAGACCGCTGACGTCGAAGTCGAAAAACTGGAAGAAGAAAGACACGCTAGGCGTTTGCCGCAGTGATCATTCTCGCCAGGCTTCTAACCTGCGCCCGCAAATCCATATGCCAATCCGCCTCAGTCCATCTCTCAATAACGGTTGATGCGATGGCGGCCTTATCAACATCATGCTTGCGATGGCGAATGTTGCTTCGACTCAATGGGTTCTTGTAGCGGTCTCCGGTCCAAACGCATTTCGCGCCCGGATGAACAGACTCAACCGCCTGCTTAAGCAACTGCACTGGAACATAGTTCTCAATGGTGTATCCCTGGGTTATCCATGCGTCATATCCTGCGTACTCGGACACCTCGCGACGGACTCGCGTCTTGGTCGCATTAATGTGTTCTTTCGGCTTTTTGCGATCGGAATCGATGACAACCGCGAAATTGCGATTAATCCTTGGGAGCCGAACAAACTCATCCACCGCCGGATCTCTTGCGCTGAGGTATCGAAGGAGACTTCCTCCATAAAAAAGAACGGAGTAGTGAATGCCCTCAACGAGGTCCGGCATTAGTAACTCAAGCCACTTCCTCACGTAAATTCGATCCGACGGTCCCTCGACCCAAATAACGGCATTAGCTTGCACCAAATCTGAAGCTCTTGCTCCTAAGTCGGCGCTAATATTGGCGATCTCATCTGGCTCAATAGCTGACGACAAATTGGTGCTTCCCTCGACCAATCGAGCCGCCGTAATGGATGCATATGCCGAGTCCAGCATGTGGGCAGAGTGAGTGGCAATCAGGTATTGATTGTCCGTTTTGGTCGCCAGGTAGCGAATAAGCTTTCGCTGGAGATTGGGGTGCAAATGTATCTCGGGCTCCTCAATGCAGACAAGGTTGCCCGAAAGAACAGTCGCGGCAGCAGCGAGAATGACTACCTCGTGTAGTCCCGTTCCATAATTCTCTAGGGGCAGACGGCGACCTTCATGGACGATGAGAATGGTTTCGCGATCATGGGGCACGTGGATCTCTGCATCTTCATCATCAAATAGAGTTTGAACAAAGTGAGTGATCTGCTCAAAACGGGCCGCGTTCTCGCTTTCCTCAAAGGTAGGATTCTGAAGCTGGGCAAGTCGATCGATAAGCCCCGGGCCGTCGTGTTCATCTTCAATGATGTCCTGATTCGGAGCGGGGACGATTTGGCGGAACGCCCCGATTCGGGCGATGGGCGGTATTGACTTTGGAATGCCCACTGCGGCGGCGAGTTTTGGGAGGACGCGTTTGGCGTTTCCCTCCGGCCCTCCGCCAACCTGATTTGCGACGTGCTGTGAGAGCGTACGAAGCACATTCGCGTACTTTTGATGTTCTTGCGCTGCCGAGATAATCGTGCTCGTTCTCTCCTCGGAGAGGCTGGCAGGCGTATTCCCCCTACGACTGCTGTTTGGTGCAAAGTCAAACCAGATTCCCTCCTGAGGTGCATTTGCGGGAGAGTCGATGGAGAGAAGCTCTTGCAGGTTTGCTATCTGGGCTTTGGTCGCATCGTCACCAATAAGCTTGCGAGCACCGTCGTCGTCTAAGTGGTAGAGGATGGACAGGCGAAAGTCATCGTCTTGTCTGACGGCTCCGGCGTCGAGCGGGACATCGACGGTGTCGAAGTCAATCGTCTTGCCTTCCCTGAGGGCAGGAAGGGCACGCTGGGCGACAGCTAGTACGTTCGACTTTCCAGAATTGTTCGGTCCGGCCAAGAGATGCACCTTGGACATCGGACCGATGTATTGGGGCTTCCCGGGATGGAAGCTGCGGAAACCAGCGAAGCCGAACCCGCTCAGCAGTGGTGGATCATCTGGCATAGCAGTCGAAATTATTGTTCATCTCAAAGATGGAACGTGGCGCGGTCGGAGCGATGGCTAGTCGCCCTCGGCAGTCCTTGCCAGCATTGAGAGCGAGATGCCAAGTGCGGCAGCGATGTCAGTCACCGTCGCCCAGGTCGGATTTGCCTTTCCGGTCTCGATTGCCGAAAGGGTGCGTCCGGTCAGACTTGCCCGGGCTGCAAGGTCATCCTGGGTCAGACCTCGTTGTTCTCGAAGCTGGCGAATTGCTTTGCCGAGAGCAGGCTGGGGTCGTTCGGAGCGGCGCATGTGGCGCGGGGAACATTTTCAAAAATGTCCCCTCGGTGGCTCGAAACATGTTTCCGACTCTGATAGCCTTGCGGCCGACAGAAGTGGGGCCGCGTGCTGAAGACACCGGCCCCGTGGCGACCGGCCAAGTTCCACTCGTCCGGTCGCAGCGGGAACGGTAGCTGGCTACCGGCTCCAAGAAGCGGCCCCCGGCGGCGCTGACACGCCATCCGAGGGCCTGAGACACAGGAGGTATGAGCTCCCATGCCCTGTCCCAACCCTACGGATTGCGAGCGCAATCCCGCAGAGGAAGACCGCAAGGTGCAAGCGGCGGTTCTCGCGTTTCTGATCGATGAGAGCCCCGACAGGTTGACCATTCCCGAGCTGTCGCTCGCGATGAACGCAGGCCCGGCCGAGTTCGAGTCAGAGGATGCCGTCGAGCGCGCGGTGCGCGAACTCGTCGGCGCTGGGCTGCTGCACTGCTGCGGCGGCTTCGTCCTGCCGACTCGGGCGGCGCTCATCTGCTGGCGACTGGCGGAGTAGCGATGAACGAGAGGGAGGTCGTTGCCAAGCGCTTCGGCGAGAACCTGCGCGGCCTGCGCGAGCAGGCCGATCTCAGCCAGGAAGAGATGGGCTACCGCTCAAGCCTGCACCGCACCGAGATCGGCATCTTGGAGCGCGGCGAACGCCTGCCGCGCATGGACACGATGCTGAAACTCGGGGCGGCGCTCGGCGTGAAGTTCGAGTGCCCGCTACTGACGGGCCTTGAGTGGACGCCGGGCAGCTTCCAGCGCGGTGGCTTCGAGGTCTCGCCCGGCGAGGGTCGGTGATCGATCTTGCCGGGGACCGGGGACGCCCCCTGCCCACCTACTTGCGGGTGAGTGGGCAGGGGGCGTCCTGTGGGGGTATCGATTCGGGCGTTTCGTCCGTCATGGGGGTGATGGGCAATGCGCTGCGTACCGCCGATGAAGTCGCCGCAAGGCTTCAAGTGCCGAAGACCTGGGTCTATCGGGCCGCTCGCGAGGGCGCTCTGCCCTCTGTGCGCTGCGGTCGCTATCGACGCTTCGATGATCGGGACGTTGACCGCTGGATCGAGCGCAGTCGGCAGTCCGCAAGGGGCGAGTAGATGGCGCGTCGGGGCGGAAGGCGTTCGGCCGTGAGCCGCGACGACGGAAGGGCAACGGGCTTCGTCCGCGTTGTCGAGCGGACCGGCGGAGAGGTCTTCTACGCTCAGATCCGCACGGCTGACGGAGGGCGATTGCAGCGGCGGCTCGGCCGGGTCTGGGCCAAGCGCAGTCGCCCGCCCAAGGACCACCTGACGCGGGCGCAGGCCGAGGCCCGTTTACAGGCGATGCTCGATGGCAAGGATGCGAGCGTGCCGGTCGAGGTCCCGCCCGAGGCGATGCCGACTTTCGGCCAGGCCGGGCGAGAGTGGCTGACCTACATCGAGCACGACCGCAAGCGACGGCGTTCGACGGTGCAGGACTACCGGCGCGAGTTGGAGCGGGTGCTTGTACCGGAGTTCGGAGAGGACACGCCCCTCGATGAGATCGACACCGCCCGTATCGACGCCTTCCGCGCGAAGCTGGTCGCGGAGGGGCGATTGAGCGCGCGCACGATCAACAAGCGCCTGGCGCAGCTGCATGCGATCTTCAAACGAGCCCAGCGCGTCCACGGGCTCGCGCTCAATCCCGTCACCGGAGCCGAGCGCCAGCCGCACCGACGCTCTGGCGACTTCACGGCGCTGACCGCGCCGGAGGTCGCCGCGCTCGCCGTCAGCGCCGCGAGCGCGCAGGACGCGGCTCTGTTCGAGGTCGCCGCCTTCACCGGCCTTCGGCTCGGCGAGTTGCGCGGCCTGCTCTGGGCCGACGTGGATTGGGCGCGGCGGCTCGTCCACGTCCGCCGCTCCTTCACGCGCGGCGAGGCCGGACCGCCGAAGTCGGGCAAGGTGCGCTCGGTGCCCCTGGTCGATCAGGCCATGCGAGCGCTCGACGCGCTGAGCCAGCGCGAGCGCTTCACCGACGATGACGACCTGGTGTTCGTCAACGACCTCGGGCAGCCGTTCGAGGAGTCGGCGATGCGGCGGCGCTTCTACGCCGCGTTGGACGCCGCCGGGCTTCCACGCATCCGCTTCCACGAATATGCCGACCTCCTCGTTATGCCGACATGGCTCCTGAATCCGGCTCTGGAGGCGGCGATCTCGGCGTAGAGGTCGGCATAACGCAAGGCTCTGCGTGATCGTGCCCCTCCTTGTTTTCAGACCA
>Ga0210095_1000046_pt1 | contig 50421 bp, 47 predicted proteins | sample China_Galinas_PW_FD_184861 | JGI IMG/M metagenome (GOLD analysis project Ga0210095, IMG submission 184861) | Wetland microbial communities from San Francisco Bay, California, USA, that impact long-term carbon sequestration - China_Galinas_PWA_D1... | ecosystem: Environmental > Aquatic > Marine >...
TATAGCGAATTCTGCAATTATAAGCGGAACAGACCAGATTAACAGGAATATAACCCAGGGAATCAGAAATGAACCACCACCGTTCTGCGCAACAATCCTTGAAAAACGCCAGATATTACCGGTACCAACAGCGATACCAATTGTTGCAATTATAAGAGCCCAGCGGGATGAAAAAAATTCCTGACCGGAAGACTTTCTTTTTTCTTCTTTCATAATCCGTAGTTTGATTTATGAAATAGTTATTGCCACTGAAGATTCTAAAATAAACATCTTCCCTGATCGCTTCTGCGACCAGGAAAGACTCAAAAACGCAGAACTAATTATCTTTGCTCAACCGTTACTTTTTCCATTACAACATCTTTAACGGGTTTGTCATATGGTTTTGTTATTTCCACTTTACCGATAGCCTGAACAACATCCATTCCTTTAATAACCTTTCCGAAAATTGTATGATGATTATTCAACCATGGAGTGGGAACCAGGGTTATAAAAAACTGGCTGCCGTTTGTGCCGGGCCCTGCATTTGCCATAGCAAGAATTCCCGGTTTATCAAAAGTATAATCCGGACTGAATTCATCTTCAAAGGGTTTACCCCAGATACTTTCGCCGCCGCGTCCTGTACCGGTCGGGTCGCCTCCCTGTATCATAAAATTATCAATCACACGGTGAAATGTAACTCCGTCATAATATCCTTTTTTAGCAAGTCCTTCAAAGTTTTCGACCGCTTTAGGCGCCACTTCAGAAAACAACTGAATTTCAATCGTTCCCATATTTGTTTTAATTACCGCTACATCCATTTTTTTTGTTGAATCGGGCATTGCCGTTTTCTCCATTTTATTTTTGTTTTTTTGTACATTCATTTCGTCATTATTCTTTGTTGTATTATTTGAATTATTACATCCAAAGAACAAAGTAAGTAAAAGTAAAAAGAATATTGAACCTTTCATCTAGCTCCTCCTGAAAATCAAATAACTTTTGAAAATAGTAAAATTAAAATAAATACCCCTGCTGCAATTCTGTACCATACAAATAAAAAGGTAGTGTTCTTTTTTAAGAATTTTAATAAGAAGTCTATAGCAATGTAACCACATATACCGGATACAATTGTTGAAATTACCAAATTCAGAATCATATCTCCCTGCAGATATTTTAGTGATTCATATAATTCCAGCAATCCGCTGGCAAACACGGCAGGAATGCTAAGTAGAAATGAAAACCGTGCAGCGGTTTCTCTTTTCAGTCCCAGAAATAATCCACCCGTAATTGTGGTTCCTGATCTTGATGAACCGGGAATCAGAGCAAAGGACTGGCAAATTCCAATTATTAAAGAATCTTTTATTGTAATGTCTTTCATTTCTTTTTTAAACTTTGCTGTCTTTTCAGCAAAGGCGAGAATAATAGCAAGCAGAATTAAACTGCTGGCAATTACATAAAGATTTTTTGTAAACTCTCCTTCTATAACAGGTTTTAATGAAAGGCCGATTATCACAACAGGAATGGTACCGATGATAATCATCCAGCCCATTTTTGAATTTCCGCTCTGTTCGGAATACTTTAACCTTGAGGACAAATTATCCTTAAAGAAATCGGTTAATATATTCAGAATGTCTTTTCTAAAATAAATTAAAATAGAAACCAGCGTACCGAGTTGAATTACAGCGATAAATGCAGTCCAGTGTTCAGGATTTTCGGCAGAAATCAGTCCCATTAATCTCCCGGTAACAGTAAGATGACCTGTACTGCTGATCGGTAGAAATTCAGTAATCCCCTGAATTATTCCAAGAACGATCGCTTCAAGAAGATTCAATTATGCTCCTATAAAAAAAATGTTAAGCCAAGGCTCAGGCCAACGGATAGTGAATTAAAATTAACATTACTTTTTGTTGCAAAATTATAGAGTGGCTTGCCTCCGTTTGTAGGTTCACCGTTAAAGTCATACCTGGCATCCAGACCAATATTTATATAAACATTTTTACTCAACCTGGTATTGCCTGCTCCTCTTAGTAAAATTCCAAATCCTGTTGATGAATAGCTTTGTGTTGTCCCTGTTGCCGGTAATGATTCATCAGCACTTAAAAATCTTATGCCGGCACCCGCGCCAAATTTAAATTGATAGCCTTCACCGTTAATCACATAATAGTTTACAAGTGTGGGCATAAAATTATGATATTTCAGGTCATAAGTTCCAAAAGTGTTTTGTGTATTATAAGAATACAATCTATAACCAAGATCGAGCCCTATTTCATAAGTTTGGCTCACATCGTAATCCACTTCCCCTGAAAACATTACCGCGGCATTAAAACTGCCAACCTGGTTGTTTGATGCTGCAAAATTTTGATTAAAATAATCATAAAGGGATGGGGTGCTTACAAAATCAACTCCCATACTGCCGCGAACCTCTACTTGTGAGTAGGAGACGCTAAACATTAATAAGACTAAAACTAAGAAAGATAAATATTTCATATTTCATCCAATTCGTTTTCAGCAACTTTAAAGAAATTGTCGTGTCGTTTATCAATAATTAAATAAACGAGAACAGCGCTAAATATAAATAAAAAATAAGAAATGCCGTGAGTTAAAACAGCGTAAGCCAGGCTTATATCATGACCAAATCCAAATAATAAAACCAGTGCCGATGTAGCGAGTACGTGATATGAGCCCGTGCCTCCGGGCGTAGGTATAACAACACCAATTGCGCTTATGCTCATAACAATCCAGCCCATTTCGTAATTAACTGGTTTAAGTGTTTGCAGTCCAATAGTGAAAAAGCCGACATATGAATTAAGTGCATATAGTGCCATTATTGCAACGCTTAATAAGATTGTCAAAAAATAATTTTTCCTGCCCTTTAAACTTCCAAAACCTTCTATGAGCATATCAAAAATATGTCCTGCTTTGTGGGCAAGTTTCTGAGAAACTTTCCCGATCAGGTTAATAAGAACATTATAAAATCTCTCTTTAAATTTTATCATCAGGTAAAAGAAGACAATCATAAGACCCATTAAAATCAGGCTCAAATAAATTGATGACTTCAGCCATGGGAATTTATCATAAAGATTTTCTGACCATAACAGTGCGGAAACAATTACTGCAAACGCAAGGAATATAATATCTATTACCCTTTCTACAATCACTGCACCAAGCATTGATGAACGCGAAAGCTTTTCCCATTTGCCGACCAGAACCGCGCGTGAAACTTCTCCCAACCGGGGCACGACGCAGTTAACGCCATACCCGACCATAATTGCACCGAAAAGATTTTTTACTGAAGTTTCAGGTTTTACAGAGCGAAGAATAACTTTCCATCTTAATGCACGAACCCAGTGAGAGGATAAGTTTACAACAATAAAAACAAAAATCCAGAAAACTGAAGCCTGGGAAATATGATAAAATACGTCCTTAACATTTACATTTTGAAATGCGAAATAGAGAAAAGCAACACTCAATAGAATTGAGAAAATATATTTTATTGCCTTACTGTATTTGTGATGAGCTTTATCTGATGTCAAGTACTTTTGATCCTTCAGGCGGGGTGAAAGTAAACTCTGATTCCGGCAAGCCTGGATTAATTTTATAATTTGTAAAACCAAACTCAAGAACTGTTCCGCTACCGGCTTTTATTGAAATCTTCTTAACCAGGTTTTCATTATTAAGCCAGATTTTAATAAACTGTGCTTTAATTCCTGAATTTGCTTTCGGCTTTAACTCAATTAAAGGAACACCATTATCTTTCGATTCAGTTATGTTGCATTTAGTAGGAAATTCATTAATTATTCTTTCCAGCGAAACTGCCGATGGATTTTCTTTATCGAACTTTGTTATAATTACTTTGTTCTGCTTTTTATTATAATTCCAGTTTGTTTCTCCATCAGAAACAACAACTAAATTCTTAAGGTTAAATTTCAGATGATTTTCTTTCTTATATAAGAACTTACCTTCAAAATCTATTTTACCATAGGTGTGTTCTGAAAAATCAGCAGAAAGATCGTTTATTTTGCTGAATTTATTTTGAAGATTTGTTAAATAATTAGTTCCCTGCGCATTAATTAAAATTGTAGCAAACAGGATAATAATTACACTTTTGAATATGTTTTTCATTTTTACGTGACTGTTTTAATTATTAATAATGTTTAAAGTTAAAAATAAATCAGAGTATTAAAAATCCTATATTTTCAGACGGGAAATTAAAGCGAACGAATAATTGTTTCCAGCTGTTCTTCATTATCAACTAAAACTACGCGCGCTTTGCTGCCGTCATTCGGACCAACAATGCCGGCTTCTTCTAATTGATCGACAATTCTTGCAGCCCGGGAATATCCGAGTTTTAATCTTCTTTGCAGCAATGAAACGGAACCCTGCTGATGACGTACAATTACCCTAGCTGCATCTTCAAACATCGGATCCAGATCTGTTAAGAACCCAGCAGCTGCTTCTTTCTTTTTATCATAGAGTGATGGTAAAAAGTAGGGTTTGGAAAATCCTTTCTGCGAATAAATGTAGTTTGTAACTTTTTCAACTTCGTCCGTTGATATAAATGCATTTTGAATACGTATAGGCTTTGGCATTCCTGTTGGTAAAAAGAGCATGTCACCTCTACCGAGTAATTGTTCCGCACCGTTCATATCAAGTATTGTTCTTGAATCAATTTTTGTAGCAACCTGGTATGCAACTCTTGCGCTAAAGTTTGCCTTTATTACGCCGGTAATTACATTTACTGACGGGCGCTGTGTTGCTACAACAAGATGAATTCCAACTGCGCGGGCAAGCTGTGCAAGTCTGGCAATCGGTTCCTCTACTTCTTTTCCGGCAGTTATCATTAAATCGGCAAGTTCATCTATTATTACAACCAGGTATGGAAGAACATGGTGTTTCATTGACTCATTATCTGCAGGTTTCTTTTTCGGATCCGCCACTTTCTTGTTATAATCAACAAGATTTCTTACACCAGCTTTTGCAAGTTTATCATATCTTTTTTCCATTTCATATTCAACAGACTTCAAAAGCAGAACAGCATTTTGCGGATTTGTAATAATTTCTTCTTCGAGATCCGGTGAAACTGCGAGGTAATGTTTTCTCAACTGATTATAAAATGATAGTTCAATTTTTTTCGGATCTATCATTATAAGTTTTACTTCTGATGGTTGTTTGGAATATAAAAGGCTGGCTATCAGCATATTTATTCCAACGCTTTTACCTGATCCTGTTGAACCGGCAATAAGCATATGCGGCATTTTTGCCAGATCAGTTACGTAAACATCGCCATTGATTGTTTTTCCAAGAGCAATAGGAAGTTCATTTTTCGACTCGTGTATTTTTGCAAGTACTGATCGGGCATTAACCAATGAAGCTTCTGCATTTGGAATCTCGACACCAATTGCACTTTTTCCCGGAATCGGAGCAATAATTCTTATTCCTCTCGCAGCCAGTGCAAGTGCAATGTCATGTTCAAGTCCAACAATTCTGCTGATCTTCACGCCGGGAGCCGGAACAATTTCGTAGAGCGTAACAACAGGTCCGGGAGTAACTGTAATGTCCTCAATATCAATATCAAAAAGTCTTAATTTTTCTTTCAGAAGCTCTGCATTTCTTTTCAGTTCCTCTTCTGCTACTTTAAAATCTTCTGTTGCTGCGGCTTCAAGAAGGTCAAGACTTGGTTTTTTATAATGTATTTTTTCTTCCCACTGATTTGGCAATTGTGCTTCTGCCTGCCTGTCTATTTCAGCTTGCGGAATTTCTTTTGTTTTAGCCAGATCTACTTTTTTGTCTTCATCTTTTACAACTTCATTTACTTTTTCTTCTTTAGCGGGCTCAGATTCATCTTTTCTTACTATCTTAATTTTAGTTTCATCAACATCGTTTTTCTTAGTTTCTTCAGCAGAAGCTTTATCTTTTCCTCCAAAGGGAAGAATTTTTTTCTTTTTCTTTTCTTCCTTACCCAGGTTTTTTATTTTTTCCAGGTTCGAATCATCTATTGGCTCAACTTTGGCATTCTGGTATTCATCTTTTACTTTCTTCACAGACCCGGTAAACATATTCAATAACCAGTGAAATATTTTTTCTATTTTTATATCGAAAGCAATAATTAAAAGAACAATTGTTGAAGCAGCTATAAAAAGTATGCTGCCGACTCCCCCTAAAAGTCTGCTTACCGCCATACCGAGATAATCGCCAACACTACCCGATAATTCATACACGCCGGCAAACGCATGATAATGCATTCTCAAAACGCCAAAAAAGGATGAAAGGAGAACACCGATAATAATCAGGAAATTTGAGGTGTGAATAATTGTTCTGAAATTTATTTTTTTAAAGAAAGAAAAGCCCCAGATAAAAAACATTATCGGGAAAACCGTAGAAAAAATACCGAGAGTTGAGTTTACAAAGAAATCAGAGATGTATGCGCCGAAAATTCCAAGCCAGTTGTGGGTGCTGTCAGCTTTCTGTGCTGCATCCTGGCTGCTGCTAAAAACTTTAAATAAATCAGAAAACTGATAGTGCAGATTTGCCTGATCATATCTTGAATAGCTTGCAATACTTAACAGAATAAATATTGAAAAGACTATTAAAAAAATACCCAGTATTTTTTTCTTTTTGCCGGAGGAAATAACAAAATAATTTTCGCCCGACGATGAATTGTTTTTTCTCGTGTTTGTTTTTTTCTGTTTTGCCATGTTCTCTTAATTTACTTCTTTTTCTGTTGCGAAGAAGATCTCTGATCCGGCATTAATTTAAGGACATTTTCCGAGAAAAACGGAATTACATTTACATTATCAATGTGGCTACAATGTTTAATGTCTTCCTCAAATTGATTTTCCAAAAGCACTTTTCCGTGTTCCGTACTTTTAAGCATAGTTAATGTGCTTTTACCAAATGATTTTTTTAAAACCACTGAAGCGTTTGCTGTATCATTCAATTCCAGTTTACCCTTAAGGGTTTTGATTTTTGAAATAAGAGCCCCGGCACAAACAATATCTTCAAGTGAAAAGCTATTGTTTTTTCCGGCACAAAGGATTTCAAAATCTTTATCCAGTTTTATAAGGTGTTTTGCTACAGCCGTCAGATTTGCAAAAGAACAAACAAGTAAGTCCTCAGCAAATTTTGCTTTAACAATGGCTTTGGAACCATTGGTTGTATAGAAGATTATTGATTTCCCCGTTACTATTTCTTCAGTGTACTCAAGCGGGGAATTGCCGAGTGCAAAACCATCAATTTTTTTTGTGTTCCTTTCGCCTCCGATTAATGTTTGTCCTCCAAACATTCCACCTGAAACCTTGACTGCAAATTCCACTGATCCGACAGGAACTATTTCTTTAGCTCCGTTACTCAGAGCCGTGATAATGGTGTTAGATGCTCTTAAAACATCTATAACCACTATTGTCTTTCCGGTAAAATAAAGCTCTTCTATATGAGCAGAACAAAATATCACATTACATTTCATAAATTTATTTTAACAAACCTGATGTTATCCAAATATTAAAACTATTTTTTAACAAAAGGGAGACTAACAACTGTTGCCGGTATTTCTTTTCCCCTAATAAAAAAGTTAACCGTTGAGCCTTCGCTCGCATATTGTTTTTCAACATAACCCATTGCAATTGGTTTATCAAGCACCGGGCTGACTGTGCCGCTGGTTACGTGACCGATTTTTTTACCCTCTACTGTTAATTCATAACCGTGGCGCGGAAATACTTTTTCATCTGTAGTAAGGGGAACAAGTTTTCTGCTAAGTCCCTCTTCTTTAACTTTAAGCAGGACTTCCCTTCCGTTAAAGTTTTCTTTTTTGAGTTTGGTTATCCAGCCCAGCCCTGCTTCAAGAGGATTAGTTGTCTGATCGATATCATTTCCATACAGGCAGAAACCCATTTCAAGTCTTAATGAATCTCTGGCTGCCAGTCCAATTGGCTGAATGTCGAATTCTTTTCCTGCTTCAAATAATTTATCCCAGACTTCTTCAGCAACTTTTACATCACCTTTAAAATATATTTCATAGCCCAGTTCGCCGGTATAACCCGTTCTTGAAACTATCATATCATAACCGGCAATTTTTGCTTTGAAGAAATGATAATACTCAAGGTCAAGATTGCATTCACAGATTTTTTGTAAAGTTTTGTTGGAATTAGGCCCCTGTATTGCAAGTAACGAATATTCGTCACTCAAATTCTGAAGTTCAACACCGAAGCTGTTATTCTCTTTCATCCAGTTGAAATCTTTTTCGATATTTGAAGCATTAATAACAAGCATATATTCTTTTTCGGAAATTCTATAAACCAGAAGGTCATCGACAATTCCGCCATCATTGTAGCACATTGCCGAATATTGCACTCTCCCGTCTGTTAATTTAGAAGCATCGTTCACTGTTATCTGCTGCACGAAATTCAGCGCTTTGTCTCCGCTTACAAATACTTCACCCATATGTGATACATCAAAAACACCTACCGAACTTCTTACCGCTTTATGTTCACCGATTATTGACGAATACTGTATCGGCATCTGGTAACCGGCAAACTCCACAATTTTTGCCCCAAGTTTTACGTGGATGTCAAAGAAATTTGTTTTTTTCATTATTTACTCTGCCTGTTTGAGTTAGGATATTTCATCAGTTAGTTCTTTATTAGTTTTTAGTGAAAAGAACCTGAACTGTCCTACCGGGACAGTCTGATCCTCAACAATTTCAAGTTTCATTCTGTATTTGATTTTTAATTTAGTAATGGTCTTTATAAATCCACTGCGCAATTTTGCTGCAAATGCGGGATGACATTTTATAATAAGCGCCCGTTCTTTTGTCTGTGCTTTAAATTTACGAAGCCATTCTTCAAGATCATAAACAATATGCGAATGTTTTGTTAAAAGGCCAGTACCCAGACATGTTGGACAAACTTCTTTCATCGCCTGCATAATATTCTGGCGGATTCTCTGTCTTGTAATCTGAACAAGCCCGAAATCTGACATCGGAAGTACGGAAACTTTTGCCCTGTCTTTTCTGAATTCCTTTTTCAATTCATCGTATATTTTTTTCCTGTTCTTATCTTCTTCAAGATCAATAAAATCGATAACTATTATTCCCCCGATATCTCGTAGTCTCATTTGTCTTGCAATTTCACGTGCAGCTTCAAGGTCAGTTTTTAACGAATTTAATTCCTGTTCTTTGTTTTTTGCGTACCGCCCGCTGTTAACATCAATTACCACCATCGCTTCGGTATGTTCGATAATCAGGTAGCCTCCGCTTGGCAGAGAAACTTTTCGACCCATTAATGTCTTTACCTGTTCTTCAACTTTAAATGAATCGAAAATTGAACCACTTGTTTTAAATTGTTCAATTTTATCAACCTGATCCGGCTGTTTTATTTCTACATAATTCCGGATTTGTTTATAAAGTTTCCTTGAATCAATAAAAATCTTTGAAACATCCGCTGTAAACAAATCTCTGATAACACTTGATGTTGTATTTAAATCCTGGTGAACAAGTGTTGGTGGTTTTTCAGATTTAATGCTTTGTTCAATTACCTGCCAGGTTTTAACAAGATTATTCAGATCGTCTTTTAAGGCTTCTTCTGTCTGGTTGCGGGCAACCGTTCGAATAATTAGTCCGTAATTTTTAGGAAGTATTCCCCTTGCAAGATTTCTTAATCTTCTTCTTTCTTTAAAGTCATATATTTTTTTGGAAACACCAACCTTATTATCGAAAGGAAGTAAAACGCAGAATCTTCCGGGAAGAGATACTGAGGAAGTTACCCTTACACCTTTATTGCTAACCGGTTCCTTTGTAATCTGGACGATTATTTCATCGCCTTTACGAAGTTTTACAGTAGGATAATTATCCCGCCCACGTTGATTGTGGTGCTGGTGATTATTCTGGCTTTGATTGTTTCCGGAATTGTTTTGCTGAGGTACGTCATCTTCATCTTCAACATCGGCGTCATCATCACCTAATAAATCCTGAAACTGCTGGGTTCTTTCTCCAATATCCGAAAAATGCAGAAACCCATCGTGTTTCATGCCGATATCTACAAAGGCCGCTTTTATGCCGGGCAGAACCCTGGCAACGCGCCCCAGATAAATGTCCCCCACCATTCTACGGTTTTCGGGGTAATCAACAAAGAAGTCTACTAAATTCCCGTCTTCCGTTATAGCAACACGCGTTTGTGTGCTTGTTGAATTGATTATAATTTCTTTTACCATAAAGGCTAAACTCGTTTAATGAAACATTATATTTCATAAAAATTTTTATTGAAAACAGGTAACACCAGTGCAAAAAAATAATTTCTTCGTTAGTCTCTCCTGCTTTTATAACCCTCGTTAAATGTGTGCAGAGAATCAGACTAAAGAGTAATTCCATTTTTATTTTTAATTCACCCAAGTTATACCTGTTGAAAAACATTTAATTATTCCCGGCCAGATAGCCGGAAGACACAAAAAAATTAATTTAAAAGAAAAAATGCTGAATAGAAATTATTCAGCATTTTTCAATATTATTTACTCCCGTTATTACTCTCAGATTCTTCTTTAAGAAGTTCTTTTCTGCTAAGAGAATATTTTCCGTTTTCAACTTTCAGAAGTTTTACACGGACCTGATCTCCCTGCTTGAGGTAATCAGAAACTTTTTCTACTCGTTTATTATCAATCTGTGAAATGTGTAACAGGCCTTCTTTGCCGGGGAGTATCTCGACAAAAGCACCGAAGTCCATAATTTTAGTAACAACTCCGTCATAAATTTCACCAACTTCCGGAGTAGCTGTCATTGCTTTAATGTGAGCCTTACATTTTGCGGCTCCTTCTTTATTAGGAGATGCAATTGTAATTGTACCGTCATCAGCAATGTTAATATCAACAGCGAACAATCTCTGCATTCCCTGGATAGTTTTACCACCGGGGCCAATAATCAAACCAATCTGATCTGTTTCAACTTTCATTGTAATTAATCTTGGAGCAAATGATGAAAGTTGTTCTCTTGGTGCACTGATTGCTTCATTCATAATTCCCAGGATGTGCATTCTGCCTTCTTTTGCCTGGAGAAGTGCTTTCTCCATAATTTCGAAAGAGATTCCCTGGATTTTAATATCCATCTGGAAACCTGTAATTCCCTCGGCAGTACCTGCGACCTTAAAGTCCATATCGCCAAGATGATCTTCGTTACCAAGTATGTCAGTAAGAATCGCAAATTTATCGCCTTCTTTAATAAGCCCCATCGCAATTCCTGCAACTGCTTTTTTGATCGGCACACCGGCATCCATCATTGCAAGAGAACCAGCACAAACAGTGGCCATAGAAGATGATCCGTTTGACTCAAGAATATCAGAAATTAATCTAACTGTATATGGAAAATTTTCTTCAGCAGGAACCATTGATTTCAATGATCTCTCTGCAAGATTCCCGTGACCAATTTCTCTTCTTCCCACACCGGTCATTCTTCCTACTTCGCCAACACTGAACGGAGGAAAATTGTAATGAAGAATAAATTTTTTGGAATATTCTTCCGACAAACCATCAACAGTTTGTTCATCGCTTTTACTTCCGAGTGTGAGGGAAGTTAAGCTTTGTGTTTCTCCTCTAGTAAAAAGAGCAGAACCATGAACTCTTGCCAAAACACCAAGTTCAACCGTTATCGGGCGAACCTGTGTAGTGTCTCTTCCATCAAGACGAATTCCATCTTCGAGTATTCTGTTTCTCATTAAATCTTTTTCAAGATCATGAAGAATACTTCCGATTTCTTTTTCTCTTTCTGGATATTTTTCTGCTAATGCTTCCTGAACAGATTTATTCAGCTCTTTATTCTTACTGCTTCTTTCATCCTTTGCGAGAACGGAATAAACGATTTCTTTATATTTTTCTTCACCGAGCTGGTAAACATCTTTCTTAAGTTCTTCATCAACAGGATTTTCAGGAACTTCACGTCTTTCGAGCCCGACTTCCTTAGCCAGTTCAATCTGAAGATCGACTAGTTTTGTAATTTCGCCCTGTGCAAATTTTAATGCGGCGAGAAGATCATCTTCGCTGGCTTCCTTCGATTCGCCCTCAACCATCATGATTGATTCAGCAGTACCTGCTACAACCAGTTCCAGATCACTTTCTTTTAATTGTGAAAATGTCGGATTAACAACAAACTCACCATTTATTCTTCCAACTCTAATCTCAGCTATCGGTCCGTCGAACGGGATATTTGAAATTGCAAGCGCTGCCGAAGCACCGATTGCGCCGAGTACATCCGCGTCATTTTCACCATCGTGAGAAAAGACAGAGGCAACAATCTGTGTTTCATTCACAAATTCTTTTGGAAACATTGGACGAATCGGTCTGTCTATCAAACGTGCGCTGAGAATTTCTTTTTCAGAAGGACGTCCTTCACGTTTAATGTAACCGCCTGGAAATTTTCCTGCGGCGGAAGTTTTTTCCCTGTATTCAACCTGTAATGGGAAATAATCCAACCCTTCTCTTGGTTCATCTGCTGCTACTGCGGTAACAAGAACCATCGTGTCTCCGTATCTCACCATTACTGATCCATTAGCCTGTCTGGCAAATCTTCCTGTCTCTATCGATAATGTTTTTCCGCCAATTTCTACTTCTTTAATAACTTTCATCTAAAATCCTTTTTACTTTCTGATATTCAATTCTTTAATTATAGCTCTATATCTTGCGATATCCTTTTCCATAAGATAATCGAGCAATCTTCTTCTTTTACCAACCATCATCATCAAACCTCTTCTTGAGTGATGATCTTTCTTGTGCGCATCGAAATGTGAAGTAAGTTCATTAATTCTCTGTGTCAACAAAGCAATCTGAACTTCTGATTTTCCTGAATCTTTTTCGCTCGCACCAAATTTCTTGATTATTTCAAGTTTTTGTTCTTTGGTCATTATATCTATCCTTTATTTTGAGTTATACAATCTAACCCCAGAATGAACCGGAGTTAATTAATTTAATTTTTGTTGCCTGTCTTCAGGCACGGTTTAAAATTTTAATTCCTTCTTCAACATCTTTATTCATCTGTTTTATAAGTTCATCTGCAGACGAAAATTTTTCTTCACCTCTGATTCTTTCAATTACATTTACAGTAACTTTTTTATCGTAAATTTCTTTATCAAAATCTAATATAAAAACCTCAGTAGTTAAGTTTCCATCATTGTAAAAAGTCGGCCTTTTACCAATGCTCATAACACCGTTGTATTTTTTGCTATCATCTTCAATAAAGAACTCAACTGCATAAATTCCTATTGCCGGTATCATTTTTCCTGAATTATCAGGTTTAATGTTTGCAGTAGGAAAACCTAATTCTCTCCCGCGCATATCTCCTTTAACTACTCTCCCGGAGAAAGCATAACTTCTTCCAAGATAAGTTCCTGCAAGGGAAACATTTCCTGCAGATATTGCTTTTCTGATTCTTGTACTGCTTACAGTTACAGAATCAATAGTTACGGCACCTACAGAAGAAACTTTGAAATCGTGTGATTTTCCTAATTCTCTGAGCTTATTTTCATCGCCATCACGTCCTTTACCAAAATGATGATCATGCCCGACAATAATCTCACGAATTCCTGTACCTTCAATAATATATTTTTTAAAGAACTCTACAGCACCAAGTTGAGAGAACTCTTTTGTGAACTTAATTACAAGAACATTTTCAACACCAATATCTTCCAGCAAACGAAGTTTTTCCGGAAGTGTGCTCAGAATATCAATTTTAAGGTCTTTTGAAACGATACTTCTTGGATGGGGATCAAAAGTAATTAAAAAACTCCTGCCACCATAAAAAGAAGACTTGGCAAGAACCTGCTCAATTATTTTCTTGTGACCAACATGAATTCCGTCAAAAGTCCCTAACGTAACTACTGTATTTTTATCATATATGACTTTAGACAAGTCATAGAATATTTCCATATTTACACTTTCGATAAACTATAGCTTATAAATATAAGCTATTTTCGTTTCAAATAAAATATTAAAAAATGCTTAAAATCGTTCATAATAAGCACATTTAAGACGTTTTTAAGGAACTTTGTGCTATTTTTTCTTCAAATTCTTCCATCTTCAGAGACTGATCTACAGAAAAAGCTCCAATCTTTGTTCTTCGTAATGAGGACAACACACCTCCACAGCCAAGTTTTTCACCCAGATCATTGGCAATCACTCTTATATATGTGCCTTTTGAACAGGCAATTTCAAAATGGATTTCAGGAAGTTCTATATTAGATATTACAAATTTAGAAACTGTAACCTTTCTGGGCTGTCTTTCTACTATTTTTCCTTTTCGCGCCAGGTTGTAAAGTGTTTTCCCGTTTACTTTTAATGCAGAATACATTGGCGGAGTCTGGAAAATTTCGCCGGTAAATGTTTCCTTCATTTTCAGAATTTTTTCTTCTGTAACTTCCTCAATTGATTTTTCCTCAATTACTTCAGTTTCAAGGTCCATAGACGGAGTTGATTTACCAAGCGTGATTGTGCCCTTATATGTCTTTTCGCCATCCTGGTATTTTGTAATTTCTTTAGTCTTTTTCCCTGTACAAAGAATCAGAAGTCCCGTAGCTCTGGGATCAAGCGTGCCGGCATGCCCGACTTTTTTTACGCCTGTTAATTTTCTAACAATGTGTACTACTTTAAAAGATGTCCAGCCGATAGGTTTGTCGATTAGTAAAACTTCTCCGGAATGAAAATCACAATGTGATAGGTCAGTCGTTTCCTTTGTTATCATCTTCCATGTCACTCTGTGAGTGAATTTTTTTTATTAAACCTTCTATCTTCTCCACGTAATCAAGTGTATCATCAATAAAGAATTTTAACTCAGGAATAAATTTTATTTTTATTCTTGAAGCCAGTTCTGATCTTATAAATCCTTTTGCCTCTTCTACTTTTTTAAGCACTACATCACGTTTCTCTTTATCAAGCACAGAGATGTAGACTTTTGCAATTCTGAGATCGGGACTTAATTTTACATTTGTAATTGTAATAAAACCGAGCGTGGGATCCTGCAGTTTATATAAAAAGATTAAACTTATCTCTTCTTTTATCAGGCTTTCAACTTTATCAATTCTGTGCGACATAATTTCTTTCCAGTTTGCATATAAAATAAAAATGAAATCCTTTCAGGGGATTTCATTTTTCATAATCTTAAATTTCCTCAAAGTGTCTTTTTAGTCTCAACAATTTTGTAAGCTTCTACAATGTCGCCAACTTTTATATCATTAAAATTATTAAGGTTCAATCCGCATTCGTAACCGGCATCAACTTCTCTTACATCATCTTTGAATCGTTTTAGTGTTCCAATTTCACCTTCAAAGATTACAATGCCGTCTCTAATAAGTCTTATCCTATTATTTCTGGAAATTTTTCCTTCGAGTACATAACATCCTGCAACTGTGCCGACTTTTGGAACTTTGAATGTATCTCTTATTTCAACCGAGGCAACAACTTCTTCTGAAAGTAGCGGAGATAACAGGCCTTCCAGGGCAGCTTTTACTTCGTTAATAGCATCATAAATTACATTGTAAAGTCTGACATCAACTTTTTGATTTTCAGCAAGCTTTCTGGCATTTATGTTCGGCCTTACGTGGAAGCCGACAATAATTGCATTTGAAGCAGCTGCTAAAAGTACATCGCTTTCTGAAATTCCGCCAACGCCTTTATGTATAACCCGAACAATAACTTCCTGAGTAGAAAGTTTCATTAATGAATCTGACAACGCTTCAACTGATCCATCCACATCGCCTTTAACAATAAGAGGTAATTCTTTAACTCCGCCGATGCTGATCTGTTCTGCTATTTCATCGAGAGTAATATGATGAACCTGTTTCTGATCCTGCTCACGTTTAAGCTGCTGTCTCTTAATTCCAATTTCGCGTGCCTGTCTTTCGGAATCAACAACAACGAAAGTATCGCCTGCCTGAGGCGCACCCTCGAAACCAAGTACTAGAACCGGAGTTGAGGGCGGAGCTTCGATCACTTTATTTCCGCGTTCATCAAACATTGCGCGAACTTTTCCCTGGTAAATTCCGGCAACAAATGGATCACCAATTTTAAGCGTTCCTTTCTGCACCAGAATAGTACCGGTAATTCCTCTTCCCTTATCAAGTTCTGCTTCAACAACAACACCACGCGCCATCCTGCTGGGATTAGCTTTCAGATCAAGTACTTCTGCTTCGAGAAGAATTCTTTCAAGAACCGCATCAACATTCTTTCCTGATTTGGCTGAAAGTTCAACACACTGGTACTTTCCGCCCCATTCTTCAACAAGAATATTCCTGTCGGCAAGCTGTTGTTTTATCTTTTCTGAATTAGCACCCGGCTTATCAATTTTATTTATAGCAATTACAATTGGAACACCGGCCGCCTGTGCATGATTTATAGCTTCCACAGTCTGAGGCATAACTGCGTCATCAGCAGCTACAACCAGAACAACAATATCAGTTAATCTTGCTCCACGTGCTCTCATAGCAGTAAAAGCTTCGTGACCCGGAGTATCAAGAAAAGCTATATTTTTCCCATCCCCTACATCAACTTTATAAGCACCGATGTGCTGTGTAATTCCGCCGGATTCTCCCGCAACGACATTAGTTCTTCTTATATAATCGAGAAGAGAAGTTTTACCATGATCTACGTGTCCCATTATTGTAACAACAGGAGAGCGTGGTTCCAGAGATTCAGGATCGTCAGGTTCATCTTCAAGAGCTTCAGAAGTGTATTCTTCCTCAAATTCTACTTCAAATCCAAATTCATCAGCAACAAGCGTAATTGTTTCTACATCCAGCCTCTGGTTAATTGAAACCATCAGTCCGAGTTCAATACATTTAGAAATTACATCTGCAACCGGTACACTCATCAGGTTTGCAAGTTCATTAACGGCAATAAATTCCGTTACCTTAATTTTGCTTTTCTCAAGTGTTTTTTGTTCCTGTATTTTTTCTTCTTTTTCTTCCCTTTCTTTTCTCTTCTTTTTCCTGGCACTTGCGCGTCCGGGTGAAACCCCGTCATCCATACTCGAGAGAGTTTTTCTTATCGCTGCATCAACTTCACGCTGGTCAATTTCAAACTTTTTAACTTTCTTTCTTTTCTTAGCCTGTGGTAATTCTTCTCCGGCTTCTGCAGTTTTCTTTCTTGCTTTAAGTTTCTTTTTCTTTTTAACAGGTGCATTCTGTGATGTGCTATCGGATGATTTTGTAGTTCTTGAGGATTTTCTATCCTGTTCTTCAAGGTCAATTTTGCCAACTACACGCAGGCCTCTTTTTTTATTTTTTTCTTCTTCAATCGGAGATTTAAATTTATTGTCCTCTCCCTCAACTGTTTCCGAAACTTTTTCTTCTATAATTTCAGCCTGCGGCGCCTCTTCCTTCTTTTCTTCATCTGTCACTTCTGCTTCACTCTGAAGGACCTCTTCTTCTTCAGCCTCACCTGCGGCAGGTGGTGTAATCGTTTCGGGAGTTTCGTCAACTACTTTCTTCTCGGTTTCTTCCTCTTCCGCTTTTTCAGCACGCTTCTTATTAAACTCTGCAATTTTTTTATAATGTTTTTCGGCCTTCTCTATATCTTTCTTGTAATGCTCGTTTATATCCTTAAGCATATCGTCAGTAAGTATAGACATATGCGATTTCACTTTGTGTCCTTTCTTCGTAAGAAACTCTACAAGTGTAGCAGCAGAAAGATTATATTCTGACGCGAATTTAAAAATCCTTAATTTTTTTGATTTCGTTTCGGACATATTTTTGGTTACCTGTTTTTAACTACTCTTCATCTTCAAACTGGGATTTAATAGTTTCAATTATCTCGTTTACTTTATCCTCACTAAGACCTTCAATTTCCATCAACTTTTCAACACCGGCAGTCAGTACTTCGATAGCTGTATCGTACCTGTTATTAATAAGCAGGTCATAGATATCTTCGCCAAGTTCTTCTTTAAGATCAATAAGTTCGAAATCTTCGTATTCTTCAAATGGTTTTTCTTCTCTTAATATTTCTATTTCATATCCTGTTAATTTCATCGCAAGTCTAATATTAACACCATTTCTGCCAACAATCAAAGAAACCTGGTCACTATCGGCTGTAACCACAGCTTTTTTCTCATCTTCATCAAGTTCAATTTTTTTAAGCTTTGCAGGTGCAAGAGCTTTCTGAAGAAATATTAAAGGATCTTCCGAAAAATTGATTACATCAATATTTTCGTTGTTCAACTCTCTAACAATTGCATGAATACGAACACCTTTCATTCCTACACAGGCACCTACGGCATCAATTCTGTCATCGTGAGATTCAACAGCCACTTTAGCTCGTTCGCCGGGTTCGCGTGCGATTGCTTTTATTTCGATAATACCGTCATAGATTTCCGGTATTTCAATTTCAAACAATCTTCTTAAGAACATGTTGTCTGCTCTTGAAATAATTATTGCAGGTCCTACATTTACTTTTCTTACTTCTTTAACTATTGCACGAACTGTTTCGCCCTTTTTATATCTTTCATAAGGAATTTGCTCGCTCCTCGGGAGAATCAATTCATTCTTGTTGTGGTTTACAAGAATATCATTTTTCCTTGTTTGATAAATATCACCAACAACAATTTCGCCGAGCAGTTCTTTATATTCATTGTAGATAATGTCTTTTTCAATTTCGCGAATCTTCTGGTTCAGACTTTGTTTAGCCAGAGTTATAAGTCTTCTTCCAAAGCTTGCCAGGCTAAGGGTTTCAACAAAATCTTCTCCAACTTCAAGTTCGTCATCATTTCCTCTTTTATTTACTTCATCAAGGCTTATCTGAAGATTCGGATCTTCAACTTCATCAACAATTTCTCTTTCGAGGAATATTTCAATATCACCTTTGTCCATATTTACCACAACATCATACTTGGCTTCTTCGCCATATTTTTTCCTGACAAGCAACCCGAAGATTTCTTCAATTATGCCTGCAAGAACATCCTTATCAACGCCTTTTTCCCTCACCATCTGGGCAAAGGATTCGACTATATCAGAGTTCATCTGTTTTTATTCCTCCATTAAGTGTTTCATCCCCGTGGGGAAAAACTTACTATTACTTTTGCTTTTTTAATATTATTAAAATTAATTTTTACTTCGTTGTTCTTTGACAAAAAAGTCAGTTCTTCATCTTCAATACTTTTCAATTTTCCGGTTAACTTTTTTGTGTCTTCCCCTGAAGTGTATGAAACTTCAAAATTCCTGTTGATGTGTTTCGGATACTGCTTCAAATAAATAAGCGGTTTATCAACACCCGGAGACGAAACATCCAGCCTGTAGTCTTTTCCCGCAGTAGGCAGATTTTCAAGTTCGGAATCTATTTCCCTGCTTACTTCGGCGCAATCACCGGCAGAGACGTCCTTTTCTCCATCAATAAAAACTTCTATTACTCTTTTTTGCGGAGTTCCGCGAACAATAATGTCGATAGGAAAAAAACCTTTTCTTTCGACGATTTCAGCTATTTTTTGAGTAATATTATTTTCAGTTAAATTCATACAAACAAAAAACGCCCTTTAAGGGCGAAATAAGATTATCAAAATTAGTATTAATTTAGTGAATAAGCAAGAAAAGAAAGGATTTGAAAATAGCTGAGATTCTTCTGTCTTTTAGTTCTTTCCGGCTTTCGGCTGGTCTACCTGGAATTCTGTATTCTTTATATGCAGGTCTCTCTGCGGGAACGGGATCTCAATGCCGGCTTCCTTGAATTTTTTGAATATCTCAAAATAAAGTTTGCTTTGAAGAATTGCGGGTGTTGTAATATAGCTATTTGTCCAGATCCTCAGATTAAAATTAAGCGAGCTGTCGCCAAACTCGACAAATAGCACGTCCGGTTTGGGGCTTTTTAACACGCCTTCATCCTTGTCTGCAACTTCAAGTAAAATTTGTTTTACTTTTTCGGGGTCTTCTTTATAAGCAACGCCTACAGGAATATTAAATCTTACATTTCTGTCGTTGTGGCTCCAGTTGATAACTCTTGATGAAATAAATTCTGAATTAGGAACGATTACCGAGATATTATCATTTGTTACAACGGTAGTTGATCTCATCGAAATACTTATCACATCACCATTTACATCACCAACCTGAATTCTATCGCCAACTTTTATCGGCCTTTCAAAAAGAATTATTATTCCGCTCACAAAATTATTTGTAATGTTCTGCAAGCCAAAACCGATACCAACACCAAGAGCACCCGCAAGAACAGTAAGAGTACTCAGGTTAATTCCAACTGTCTGCATTACTATAACCAGCCCGAAAACGAGAACACCGTAACGGATTATAGTACCAACAGCCAGTCTAACGCCAAGATCTATTTTACTATCGGAAAGGATTTTATAAACTATCCATTTTCTGAGTTTTGCTGTGAGGTAAAAAAGCAGCCAGGCGAGAAAAATAAAGTACAACAGTGTCCACAGGGTTATAGAAGAATTACCAATTTCAAATAGATGAAAACTCAGGAAATTTTTTACTTGATCAAAAATTTCTATTACAGGTTTGAGAAATTCTTCCATTTAAACTCTTTAAAATGTGTCCCAATTGTTTTTTAATTTAGTAAAATGAACATATAAAAAAAAGGACATACCTGTTTATAATTACTTTAATTACAACAGAATAGACTAAAACAGAGAATGCCTCAAAAGAGGCATTCAAATTTGCTTAAATATTAAAAAAAGTTAGTTTTTAACCTTGTAAGGTATTCCCCAGGTTTGGCTTTCAACCTGAGCTGAGTCGTCATATATGGTCTGTTTTGTAAATGCATTAAGGACTGCGTGAAAATAACCATGGTATCCACCAACATTAAAAGTTTTTTGATAAACTTTTAAATATCCGTTTCCTGATGGGGTGGAGGATACAAGGCTAAGATTTGATTTATTTCTGTGCATTCCGAAAAAATTCGCTCCATAGGTAACAGTTACAAAATCAGTATCAGCGTATGCGCTGTATAGTTCAACTGAGATCGTTATTGAATCTCGTTTGGCAATTTCCGGGAAGTGATGCCACCATCCCCACCTCTTTTCTCTTGCTAGGAAATAATCCTCGGGAGAATCAATTACAAGACTATTCCCGTCAGAACCAGTAACTGTAAGTTTATTAATATTAAAATTATTTGTCATAGTTCCGCCGGAAACTAAAGAAATACCAACCAGCCTCCAATTCCTATAAGGATTATCAGTACTGTCAATCCGTTCAAACAATAATTGTCGGGTTATGACTGTAGTAAAATTTTTTGTAATTATTGTGTCCGCTTTCGTAGTCGGTCCCTGGGTAGAGGCCACGATATTAAGTACACCCTGAAATGTTTTTGTCACTTTTACAAAGACAGAATCACCAACCTGGTTAAATGTATAATTTTTATCTTTAAGGATAATATGCTGCCATACAAAAACCGGTGTAATTGCCGTGGATTCTTTGCCTAAGAAATTTATGCTCTGGTTTTCATTAAAATTCGTTTCAAAGGAAGAGACTGCGGAATCTTGTTCTGCAATCTGCGTAATCGCCTGTTTGTCGGCTGTCTGAATGTTTGTCTGTCCGTTGCTTATTGTGGATGGTCCTGTAACAGAATTATTGCATCCTGCTACAAGTAAAGATACACAAAACAATGATAGAGCTACATAATTCTTTCTTAACATAGAAAATTTTGCTATTCTTTCCATCACATACTCCTTTTACCGAATCGATTATAATTTTCTTAGCTTTAAATATTGAAAATTCTATGCCAATACATTTAGGTTTCTATTTTATTGTTTTTTAAAGCACTCATAGACAAAAATGTAAATTTTGCTCAAAACTACGTAAAATTTTCATATATAAAACACTGGTTTTTTGCTATTAAAAATAATCTGTTTTATTGATTTCATCAATTATAAGTCTTTGACAAATTTCCTTTTAAAATGGTTTAAGTTTTAGGGACAGATTTCGAGTATTTTTCAACATCGCAATTCTTAGAAATTAGCACCTATTAGCTTCTAGATAGCATATCAAGATATTTAATGGGGTTATTAGTGAAAAAAGTTTTTTTAATCCCAGAGACGGAAAAATAAAAATCACTTTCATTGATAACCTTGAAAGAAAGACTACTATTCAAACGAAGATAACTTATTATTGATTTATGAAGACGGACGGATAATCATAAAAATTTGTCTTAGGATTTAACTTCCCACTTGCTATATTACCAGCATAAACCTTTTAATTGAAGGAGGGTCCATGCTAAAAGAATTCAAAGAGTTCGCCATGAAAGGAAATGTTCTTGACATGGCAATCGGTATAATTATAGGCGCTGCGTTCGGCACAATTGTAAAATCGTTTGTCGCCGATGTAATTATGCCACCCATTGGTCTGCTGTTGGGCAATGTTGATTTTTCATCTTTATATATTCTTTTAAAGGGCGGCATAAAGGTTGCGGGTCCGTATGCTTCCCTGGCCGACGCACAGGCTGCAGGTGCTGTTACTCTTAATTACGGTGTATTTATAAATTCTGTTGTCAGCTTCCTTATTGTTGCATTCTCTGTTTTTATGGTAGTAAAATCCATTAACAAATTGAAAAGAAAGGAAGAGGAAATCCCTCCGGCAGCCCCGACTACAAAGAGCTGTCCATATTGCTACACGGTAATTTCGGTTCAGGCAACAAAGTGCCCTGCTTGTACTTCTGAGATTAAGTAAAAAATTTTTATGCTTGCTGCCACGCTTACACCGTGGCAGATTTATTCTTTTAAGTCCTCAATTTCTTTGCCCTTGAGTTCTCTAACTTCACCGGGTTTCAAATCACCTAATAATAATTTTTTAATTTTCACTCTAATCAATCTTATTGTAGGATGGCCAATCGCGGCAGTCATCTTTCTTACCTGTCTGAATCTTCCTTCCGTGATAACAATACTAAGCCAGCTGCAGGAAATCTTTTTTTTGCAATTAACGGGCGATACTCTTTCGGGGAAACGGGGATCATCAATTACTTTAGCCTTTGCCGGAAGTGTTTTTTTGCCCTGAATTATTATTCCCTTCTCTAGTTTCCGTAACTCTTCTTCCCCGGGAATTCCTTCAACCTGTACGTAATATTCTTTTTCGTTTTTGTTTTCAGGATTCAGCAAATGATCCGTTAGAGATTTATCGTTTGTTAAGAGCAACAGTCCTTCGCTGTCCATATCAAGCCTGCCGACGGGATAAACTTCTTTTGGAAAATTGTAAACATCCGCCAGGGTTTTCCTTTTTTTCTTATCGGTAAATTGAGTTAAAACCCCGTAAGGTTTATTAAGAAGGAAATACTTAAAATTATTCTGGTTCATAGGAATTAGTTATGCTGTCGGATAAATCACGGTGATAGATATATGTTTCAAAAAAAACTTTTCTCACGGAAAATTTCTTTCCCGCACGTTCGAGAAAATCAGAATCTTCGCTGTAAGGAATATTCCTGAAACCGTTAAGTTCTGTAAAAACCCTTCTCTTACCGAAAAAAGTTCCGCAAATAGAGCAATCGGATAAATGAATAAGTTTTCCCGGATCGTCTTTATCACGAACAAATTCGTTACCAATAATTTTTATTCCGCCATGGATCAAATCAATTGTGTTGTTAAGCTCCATAAACTCAACACGTTTTAGAATGTGATCTTTTTCATATTCATCATCACTGTCTATAAATGTCAGGTATTTCCCCGATGTTTTACTTATTCCATTATTTCTGCTCAACGGTGGCTTCTGATTTTTCTGCTTTAATACTTTTATGTTCTTAAATTGTGCGGCATATCTGGTGAGAAAAAGGAATGTTTCATCCTTACTTCCGTCATCAATAGCTATCAGTTCCCAGTTTTTATAGGTTTGGCTCAGAATTGATCCAATACACCGGTTCAAATAATCCTGGCGGTTATAGGCAGTTAAAATAATTGAAACAAGTGGATGTGCTTCTTCAAATTTCACAACAAATCTCTTAAAAATGAACAAACTTTGAACAAAAACGTCAAACTAAGTGTTCTAATAATATTGCTTTTACAGGAACAAAGCGGTCTTTAATCTTTATAATTGGTTCGGGTTTAGTTATTTTAATTCCTGTTGAATAATGAATTTGTGATAATTCCTCATATTCGCTGGATTAAAGGTTACATTAAATATAACCAGAATCTGCAAATAAAAGAAAGTTACATTTATATGTCATACCGCGATCAAAAAAAGTATATAGAATATCTTAAAAACAATGAGCGTAAATTGGACCCGAAAGAACTGGCAGAGTTCAAAATGTTTCTAAAACGCCATAAAGATGAAGAGGATTTTGATACTATTTCAATGAAAAGATTGAAAGACATTCACGATAAATACAATAAGCCAGTTGACAAATCAAAGTACGATTCATTTTTTAAGAATAAAGAAGAATGATCATTTTAACGGATGTCATTCAGATACATTCCGTGGAATTTTTAAATTTTAATTAACTACTAAAAATATTTATTTATTGTTTTTTCAGGACAAATAATGGACAACAAAAAACTTTATAGAATTATCGGCGCAGTTGTTTTTCTAATTTCGGCAGCAGTATTATTTATGACTGCCCAACCCTCAGTTTCATTCTGGGATGTTGGTGAATTTACCGCCGCCGGGTATGCTTTACAGGTACCCCATCCCCCCGGAACGCCGTTCTTTTTATTAATGAACAGAATATTTTCGATGATCCCGATCTTTGAAAATATCGGGCACAGAATAAACACAGTTTCTGTGTTATCCAGTGCTTTCTCGGTTTTATTCCTTTACCTGATAGCAATAAAAGTTATTGAAAATTACAGGGGCAAAAATCCTAAAAGTATAGTTGACGCTTTGGGTACATATTTATCCGCAGCAATCGGTGCTTTGGCTTTTTCTTTCAGTGACACATTCTGGTTTAACGGATCGGAAGGAATTGTTTTTGGCTTAAGCCTCTTACTTTTTTCTTCAATTGTTTACCTGATGATGCTCTGGAGTGAAAAAGCAGATAACCGTGATAATGAAAAATATATTTTTATGATTGCATATCTGATCGGTTTATCAACAGCAGTTCATCTTATGAGTGTACTTGCAATAGTAGCCGTAGGTATGATGATTATTATTCGGAAATATGTGAACGACGATGAAACTCTGAAAAAGACTTCCTTTATTTTTATTGGTAATGTAGCTCTCGTGTTAGTTGTTGCGTTTGTTTTATGGGGAGCAAATACCGGTAAGAACGCACCTACACCAGATCAATATCACGCATTCGATAGTAAATTTAAAATGATCATTGCAGCTCTCAGTGCTCTATACATAGGAGCTTTCTGGAAAAAGATTTTTACAAAGAATTCATTTTATTTACCAGTTCTGGTTGGCGGCCTTGCGCTGTTCTTTACTTATCCCGGAATTGTAAAAATCCTTCCTTCTATTATTTCCTCAATTTCAGGAAATAGTCTGTTTACAGCTTTGGTGGTTTTCTTTGCTATTTTTGGCGGACTCATCTACCTGGTGCATCATTTTATAAAGACGAAAAAACAGACTCTTCACCTGGTTTTTATGTCCATTGTATTCATTCTTATTGGATTTTCTACTTACGCAATGATTATAATCCGCGCGAACATGAATCCGCCTATGAATGAAAACGATCCAAAAGATATTTCCACTCTAATCACTTACCTTGATAGAGAGCAGTACGGCGATTTCCCGATTTTCCAGAGAAGATTTACAACTGAATCTTACCAACAAGGAGTATTCACAAATTATTCAAGTGATCTTGATTTCTGGTGGCGTTACCAGATGAATCACATGATGACAAGATACATACTCTGGAATTTTGTAGGAAGAGAAAGCACTGTACAGGATGCCGGACCAAACGTCGCCCCGTTTAACGGAATTGGGAATATTTTCGGCAGAATATTCAACCTGCACTTTGCAGGAGACACGTCACATTCACTCTTTGCTCTGCCGTTCCTGTTCGGACTACTTGGACTTTATTTCAATTTCAAAAAAGACTGGAAGCTTGCATCGATATTTTTTATCCTTTTCATTTTTATGGGATACCTGACTGCATTCTATCAAAACCAGCAACAACCACAGCCCAGGGAAAGAGATTATTTTTATGTTGGCGCGTATATGATCTTTTCATTATGGATAGCACTCGGCTTCCGGGGAATTATCGATTTGATTATAGAAAAATTCAGTGACCTTTCTAAACAGAAAGTACTTGTCTTCGGACTTATATTATTTGGATTTGTTGCCTTACCGGTAAATATGTTGCGTGCAAATTATTTTATGAATGACAGATCCAATAACTGGGTGCCCTGGGATTATTCATACAACCTTCTGCAAACCTGCGCACCAAACGCCGTACTTTTTACAAATGGTGACAACGACACCTTCCCGCTATGGTATTTGCAGGACGTTGAAGGTGTAAGAAGAGATGTAAAAATAGTTTGCCTTAGCCTTGTAAATACTCCGTGGTATATAAAAGAATTAAAGAACAACGATCCCTATCATGTAGGTACTATAGACTTAAAACTTTCGGATGCACAAATTGATCAGATTACTCCTGTTCAATGGGAACCGCGGGATATTACACTTCCTGTACCAAAAGGAATAAATACCAATAGAATGTTTATACAGGATTCTTCCATAATAAAACAAGGTTCTCTGACATTCAGAATGAACAACACATTAACTGTTGGAAATGTAAAAGCAATTAGAGTACAGGATATTGCAGTATTGAGAATAATTCAGGACAATAACTGGAAAAGGCCGATATACTTTGCAACTACCTGTTCGCAGGATGCCAGAATTGGTCTTGATCAATATTTAAAAATTGAAGGAATGGCATTCAGACTTGTGCCGGAACAGGCAAATCAAAATACTGAATTTATTAATGAGCCGGCATTGGAAAAGGAGGTTATGCATGAAAATCATAGCTTCAGCAAAGACTTCAAACGTGGATTTAAATTCCGCGGACTAAATAATCCGAATATCTTCTTTGATGATAACCACCAAAGAATGCTTCAAAATTACAGAACAGCATTTCTAAGACTGGCTCTCTACTATAAAAGCACGCATGAAAACAGTAAAGCAATTGCTGTGCTGGATACAATGTCAGCAAAAATCCCAAGAGATCTGATCAGAATGGATTTCAGACTTTATAACGAAATCGGCGGATTATATTTTGATCTCGGTGAGAAACAAAAATATAAAAAGATATCCTCAGAAGTTGAAAAAGAAGCGAGACAGGCATTAAAGGATAATCCATCAGATCTTTCACCTTACAGAACCTTGCTGGATATTTATGAAAATGAAGGTAATAACAAACAACTGCTGAATATCTGGAGGGAAATCCAGGCAATGTATCCGGGAGACCCTGAAGTGAAAGCAAATGTTGAAAGATACCAGAAACTGGTTGAGGGAGATACAACTAAAAATTAATTTTAAAGATCTTGTTCAATAATGGTGGTAACTTAATTTCACATAGGTAGATTATTTTTTCTGTCATTCTGAATTTATTTCATAATCTGTGCAAATTAGCCGATCCCGAAATAAATTCGGGATGACAAGTTATGAAATTAGGTTACTACCACAAAAAAACTTTTCTCCGGATTAGCTCTCCATTTATCCATTTTTATTGATATATATTCCTATTGTGAGTAATTTTTGGACTCTGTTTTTAATATGAGGTGGAAATGAACTATAAACAAATTAACAGAATTTTCGCAGCCATTGTTTTTACAATTTCGGCAATAGTTCTGTTTTCTACGGTTCAGCCTTCAGTTTCATTTTGGGACTGCGGCGAGTTTATAGCAGCTGCATTTTCACTTCAGGTTCCTCACCCGCCGGGAGCGCCACTTTTTACTTTGATCGGCAGAGTCTTTTCGATGGTGCCAATTGCTGGGAACATAGCACTCAGAATTAACTACATTTCAGTACTGGCAAGTGCTTCTTCGATAATGTTTCTGTACCTGATTGCTGTAAAATTAATTCAGAATTACAGGGGCAAGGAACCCAAAAGTTCTGTTGATGGATTAGCAACATTTATCTGCGCTGCAATAGGGGCGTTAGCTTTTTCATTTAGCGATACTTTTTGGTTTAACGGAGTGGAAGCTGAAGTTTATGCATCAAGTACACTTTTATTTTCCGCAATTACATATTTAATGATTGTATGGAATGAAAGGGCCGACGCAAAGGATAATGAGAAATATATACTTATGCTGGCCTACCTTATCGGACTTTCAACCGGTGTTCATTTAATGAGTGTGCTGGCAATGGTTTCGGTAGTAATGATGATTATGTTCAGGAAATACGTTGAAGATGAAAAACAATTAATAACATCTGGCAAAATATTTCTTGGACATGCTGCCATTATATTAATAGTTGCTTTTATTCTCTGGGGAAGTCAAACCGGGAAAAATGTTCCTTCACCAGAGGAATATCGTGACTTCGATACAAAATTTAAAATGATAATGCTCGCAATCAGTGCATTAATAATGGGAGTGTTCCGGAAAAAGATATTCAACAGAAATTCTATCTATCTGCCTTTTATAATTGGCGGTGCTGCATTGTTTGTAACATATCCGGGTATCGTAAAAATACTACCGGGAATTATAGCCTCAATTTCGGGAGATCATTCAGGTACAGCAATTTTTGTATTTGCTGTTTTACTTGCTCTCCTTGGTTATGGTGTTTATTATTCCGTAAAACATGATAAGAGAACCCTGCACCTGATTTTTATGTCCGTAATTTTTATTCTCTTAGGATTTACAACTTACACGATGATAATAATTCGTTCAAACCAGAATCCTCCTATGAATGAAAATGAACCAAATGATTTTTCCGAGCTAGTTTCATATTTAAATAGAGATCAATATGGGGACTTCCCGATCTTTAAAAGAAGATTCGCAAGTGAACCTCACCAACAGGGCGTTTATACAAATTATAATAGTGATCTGGATTTCTGGTGGCGTTACCAGATGAACCACATGACTACACGCTACTGGTTATGGAATTTTGCAGGAAGAGAAAGCTGGGCACAGGACGCAGGACCGGATATTGCGCCGTTTAACAGCATAGGAAATTTTCTTGGGAAAGCTTTTAATATTCATTTTTCCGGCGACAGCACCAACTCACTTTACGGTATACCTTTTCTCATTGGTTTGATTGGAATTTATTTCCATTTCAAAAAAGATTGGAAAATGGCTGTGATTTTTATGGTGCTGTTTATTTTTATGGGATATCTAACTGCTTTTTATCAGAACCAACAACAACCACAGCCAAGAGAAAGAGATTATTTTTATGTCGGTGCATTTTTTGTCTTTGGAATTTGGATAGCAATTGGTATGCGCGGACTGGTTGGATTGGTCCAGGAAAAATTATCCAAAACCAATTTTGCAAAGCCAGCCATATTTGGTGTGCTGGCACTTGGAATTGTTTTTATTCCATTTAACATGCTAAAAACAAATTACCATACTCATAACAGATCAAATAACTGGGTGCCGTGGGATTATTCATATAACATACTGCAAAGCTGTGCTCCAAATGCTGTATTGTTTACAAACGGAGACAACGACACTTTCCCTCTCTGGTATTTACAGGATGTTGAAGGTGTGCGCAGAGATGTTAAAATAGTATGCCTTAGCCTTGCAAACACTCCCTGGTATATCCGTGAGTTAAAAAATAATGACCCTTATAATGTTGGTACAATAAAAATAAGATTATCGGACCAGCAAATTGACAGAATTGGTGCGGTACAATGGAATGCCCAAAATATTACTCTCCCTATTCCACCCGGTATAAATACAGACAGAATGGATATCCGGGATTCATCAGTAATAAAAAACGGCTCTTTAACATTTACAATGAACAGCACTCTTGATTTCGGAAATGTAAAAGCTGTACGTATACAGGATTTAATTGTTAAAGAAATAGTTGAAGCAAACAACTGGGAAAGACCAATTTATTTTGCATCTACAACCTCTGTTAGCAGTAAAATAGGATTAAACAATTTCCTTAAATTAGAAGGAATGGCATCCAGACTTGTGCCCGAAAATCAAAAAAACACTGCCGATTTTATCAATCTACCGGCAATGAAGAAAGGACTTTTACAGGAGAACGATAGTTACAATAAAGATTTTGAACGTGGCTTTAAATTCAGAGGTCTCCACCAAGGTGATATGTTTATTAATAATAACCAGGCAAGAATGCTTCAAAATTATAGAAACGCATTCTTAAAACTCGCATTTTATTATGTTGATAATAACCAGAGACAACAAGCAATTGCGGTGATGGATTCAATGATGAGAAAAATAAACAAAGACATTGTACTTATGGATTATGATATTTATGCTGAAATTGGAAACGTATATTTGATGGCCGGGGCAATGGATAAATACAAAAAAATTGCATATGAAGTTGAAGTAGAAGCGTTAAAAGCTCTTGAAATAAATCCTGGTGATATTTCTGCTTTCAGGGTATTGCTTGGAGTTTACCAGAATACTAACGATTACAAAAACCTTCTGAAAACGTGGCAGAAATTGCAGAAACTTTATCCTAATGATCCTAACGTAAGGCAAAATGTTCTGAAATATCAACAACTGACGGATAGTTTAAAACAATAATATCTCATTACGATCTAATACTTATATGAAAATACTTATTCTTGCTCTTTCCGGAATTGGCGATGCGCTGATATTTACTCCGGCTTTAAAATTACTGCGCAAATCTCTGCCGGATGCACAAATTGATGCTCTCACTATGATAAAAGGTGCAAAGGATATTTATGAAAGAAATCCAAATATTAATAATGTCTATCTATTTGAGTTTCTGAAAGAAGGTTCACTTAACTCATTAAATTATATTTTGAGTAAGCGAGGTAAATATGACATCACAATTAATGTTTACCCATCAAACAGAAAAGAATACAACATTATTAATTTTCTTATTGGTGCAAAAAAAAGAGTGGCTGTAAATTATTTAAGAAAAGATTTCCAGAACCTTGGCTGGCTGAATAACATTACAATTACTGAAAACGATACACTTCATAACGCACAGACCAACATTAAGCTTGTGGAAAAATTATTAAGTAAAAATTTCGATTCTGAAGAACCGGCATTCGATTTTATTTTGTCTGATAATGATATAAATGCCTCCAAAGAATTTTTAAGAAAAATCAATATTAGTGAAAGTAATTTAATTATTGGCTTTCATCCTGGCACAGCAGTCTTAAAAAATCATATTAAAAGAAGATGGGAGCCGGAAAAGTTTGCGGAACTTGCAAAAAGACTTATACAAAATTACAAAGCAAAAATACTGATTTTCGGCGGCCCGGATGAAGATGAGCTGAAGGAAAAAATCAGGCAACTTGCTGATTCTCCAGATGTATTTTGCGTAAACAAATTAAATTTACCGCAAAGTGCTGCATTGATGAAAAGCTGTAAAGTCTTTATATCAAATGATTCAAGCCTTATGCATGTTGCTTCTGCTATGCAACTTAACGTAGTTGCAATTATTGGTCCTACCAACCCGGCCTACATACATCCGTGGAAAACTGAACATAAAATTGTGTCTCTTAATCTGGATTGCGCACCTTGTTTTATTTATTCGCCGCGTCATTTAATTTGTTTTCGGGATGATGTTAAATTTAAATGTATTAAAGAACTTGATGTTGATATGGTTTATAGCTCAGCTGTTACCTTTTTAGAAAATTAAATTTCCTTATTTACCCATTCTCACGTTTAATGGATCCGATTAACATAAAACAGGAGACTTATGAACTCTGATTTTATATTAAGACTCAGACAATGGTTTGAGTATGAACAAGATGCCCATGCAAAAACAATTTACTCTTTACTAGATCTGCCGAATGAAAAGAAACAGACAAAAGAATTTCAAAAAGCTGTTGATCTTTATGCTCACATAATCGGAGCAAGATGGCTGTGGCTACATAGAATAGGGCACGCGGAAAAAATGCCAGACAATTTATTCCCCACTGACGTAAATGTGGAACATTTAACTGATATAACAGATAAAATGAACGCTGCCTGGCATAATTATTTTACTAACCTCAATGAAACAGAATTAAACAGAACCTTTGAGTATAGTAGCACGGAAAATCTTTTATTCACCAATAAGGTAGATGAAATACTGACACAGTTATTCGGGCATTCATGGTATCACAGGGGACAAATTGCTCAGATTGTCAGGTCGCTCGATGGAACTCCTGCAGAAACAGATTTTGTTTACTGGACAAGAAGCCCCGAAACTAAATAGAAAATAAAAAATTGAGGATTACTAATGTTTATAAAGTCTTTCAAAATATCTTTATTCATTTTAACATTACTTTTAATCGGCTGTTCACAAGAACCGGCACAAACCACTAAAAAAATACCTGCCCAATTTAAGGCAGACAGGATATTTGTGCAGCCTGTAACTGATTCCGGTTTTAAGTTAACTCTTTATACAGACACAGGTGGCGGAGCAAATATGCTGTTCAAAAGTACTGTTGAAAAACTTGGACTTAAAACAGAGTCATTAAGGATGGGTAAAAATGCTGTTTTAATGGTTCCCTTCCCAAAATTTAAGCCAGGAAATTCAATCCCCGCTCCTTTAAATAAACCTCCTTTTGGAAAAAATATGTATGTGCCGGGAAACAGCAACGTCGAAATTAAAAATGCTGACGGGTTTTTAGGCAGAACATGGTTCGCTGGAAAAATATGGGAGCTCGACTATCCCGGAAAATCTGTAGGTGTAATGGATTCTGTTAAACTCTCTGATATTAATAAAAATCATATGCTTCATTTAGGATTTCAAAAAGATAAATCGGGTAATAAAACAACTTTTTTTCCCCGGCTTACTGCTGAAATTGATGGAGACACATTAAATTTTTTATTTGATACCGGTGCACTGGTTTCATTAAAAGACAGCGCCTATAATTCATTAAACGATGGTCTTCCACAGGAAAGAGGAACAAGTTTTATTGTTAAATCTATTTTTGATAAATGGAAGAAAAATCATCCTGATTGGAAAGTTGTGGAAAACGCTGATAAAGTTTTAAATATGCCTATAATTGAAGTTCCCAAAGTTTCTGTAGGAGGATATAATGTTGGTCCTGTTTGGTTTACAATGAGACCGGATAACAATTTTTACAATTTTATGTCTAGGTGGACGGATACACCAGTAGACGGGGCTTTAGGTGGCTCAACATTTCATTACTTTAAAATAATCCTTAATTATCCGGGGGAATATGCCATATTCACAAAATAATTATTTATTGTTTTGCCGAAAACAAAACGGTAATTTGTTAATAGTATTATTAATCAGAATTTAACAAAATGAAAATTGAAAAAGTATGTGTTTATTGCGCCTCGAGTAGTCAATCCGATATTAGTTATCAAAATGCTGCCAGGAGGCTTGGCGAAGTGCTTGCCGAAAATTCTGTTACACTGGTTTATGGTGCCGGTGGCGCCGGTTCTATGGGACATCTTGCCGACGGTGTACTTTCAAAGAAAGGAAATGTAATTGGCATAATTCCCAAGTTTATGGTTGATCTCGAATGGGCCCACAAAGGTCTGACTGAAATTCAGATTGTGAAAAGTATGCACGAAAGGAAGCAATTAATGATAACCGGTGTGGATGCCGCGATAGCGCTGCCCGGAGGATCCGGCACACTGGAAGAATTAATGGAAGCAATAACGTGGAAGCGGCTCGGAATATTTTTAAAGCCGATAATTCTCGTAAACACAAACGGTTTTTTCAACCCGCTGGTTGATCTGCTTAATAATTGTATTCGGGAAAATTTTATGGATAAGCGGCACAAAGACATGTGGACCCTTGTTGATTCCGCAGAAGATGTACTGCCGGCAATTAAAAGTGCACCAATCTGGACAAGTGATTCACAAAATTTTGCAACTATTTAATTTTTCTCTATTTCCAATATCCCAGCGTCCTCTTTCAATCTGTCCATCTCTGCTGGTAATGTTTCGTTATAAACTCCCTTATTCTTCCCTGCTAATCAACAAAATAGAGGCAAAAACCAGGAGTAGTAAATATTTTTAGAAAGTAAAAAAGGGAATACATTTTTTGCGCTCACTTTAATATCTACCATTTATCTAGGTCGTCTCCCGGGAGGTGGTGGTTGCTCTCCCGGTTTTGGTTCCTTCGGATGTGGTGGCGGAGGTGGTGGAATCAGAGAGGTCATAAATATTTTCTTTAGCTTTTCTTTTTGTTCTGCACTACACGCAGCATTCAGATTACGAAAATGCTCTGAAAGAAATCTCTCATAATTCTTTTGTGTTTCTCCAATTTTTTCTGCAAGTAGATTTATTTTCTCAGTGTCCGGTTTATCACTAAATGATTCCTGCAATATTTGTCTTCTCAATCTGTCCATTTTTTGCTTCATCGGCCGGGTTTTTTCAGCGTGTTCTTTTCTTATTTCTGTAAATTGTTTTTGTTGAGCCGGAGTTAAATTTAGTTCACTCTCCAGGAAATTATTAACATGCTCTCTTCCCGGAGGCGGTGGAGCAGGCGGTGCCGGAGGTGGCTTTAACTGTTTATACCATATAAAAGAAAGACTGGCAACATTCAATACTACAAGAACCACGATCAGCAGGTTTGTATATTTTTGTTTTGATAAAAAGTCCATTTTATTCGCCTATCAACTTATTTAATTGTGAATTATAGGTTTGATTTAAATTGTATTCAGAAGAAATTGCTGAAAGATATGTTTGTTTGGTAACAGTGGTTTGAGAATTAGAATTTACTATATAGAAAGAAGAAAAAATATTTAATAGAACAAAAAATAATAATGCAACTGGTTTTAAAATTCCATTACTAATAGCTGAAGATTTATTTTCCGTATTTTCCAATCTTTCTATTTCTGATTTTAGCCTTGTAAACAAAAACGGATTAGCTTCCAGTTCATCAATCTTATCCGAGGCATTCAGAGTCTTTTCAATTTCTTCGCGTATTTTTTCTTCTCTATTCATAAATATTTTCCTGTACTTATTATTTGACGTCTTTTTCCTTAAAAACCTGTGCTACTAAAGAATATTTTTTTCATAATATCCAGCGAGTCTCTTTCTCAGATTATTTTTAGCTCTTTGTATTAAAGCATCCACAGCAGATACTGATGTGTTTAATATTTCCGCAATTTCTGCGTAACTTATCTCCTCATATTTACTTAGCGTAAATGCAGCTCTTTGATTTTCCGGAAGTTTTTCCAGCGCTTCATTCAATATTTTTATTCTTTCACCAGCTTCTGTTTGTTTACCTGGATTATCATAATTAGCAGCACTAATTCCTTTCCCTTCTGCCGGATCACTGAAAATATTTTTCATAATCCCAAAGCGTTTTTTCCTCTTTCCTTTTCTTAAAAAATCCAGAGATTTTGTCATCGCGATTCTGTAAATCCACGTTGATAGTTTTGAATCACCACGAAACCGGGAAATTGATTTATAAACCTCAATAAAAACTTCCTGAGTAAGGTCTTCCGCATCTTCACGATTATTTACAAACCTGTAACATGTATTTAGTACTCTTTTCTGATGTTCATCAACCAGAACTTTAAAAGCATGTAAATCACCTTTTTTCAACTTATTTATGAGACTTTCATCAATCATTCGTTATTGGCTTATTATGTTAATCTCAATTTCCGTAATATTTGTTAAAAATCGAACAAAAAAATATTTTAAAAGCTTTACATTTTGAAATAAATTATTTAATTATCGTGTAATTTAACTATGTTTAAATAATACTAGTCACTATGTGCCAGAAATAAACAAAAAAATAATTTATGATATTTATTTGTAAAAGGTTGCAAGAATAAATAATTTAGCTTCGTTATGCAGATCTCAGATATAAATAATAACATAGTTTCACTTTTCAAAGAAGCTGAACAAATTCACCAAAAAGAATTCCAGACAGGGATTATTGAAGATCCTGAATGGCCTTTATGGTTTGCTGAACACATGAAAGAAAGACTGGAAGTAAATTTAAACAAGCATTTTACCATTGGCGAACTTGTGTATTTATTAACCTCCGCTGAAAAAGCCCATAAAAAAGAGGCCCCTGAGATCGATTGGGCTTCTTATTGTGCCAATTTTTTTATCAGTAAACATTAATTCAACAAAAACTCCATCCTTTTTTTCTTGCAGATTTAGTTTTTTCCGTTAAATTCTATATTGTCATTTCTCCATACAGTAACACTTAAATCAGACTTATAAAGCCCATTTTTATTCTAATTCAAAATCATAAAACAAGGAGAGAAATATGAATCGTCCGAGAACATCTGCAGTTTTTTTTCTGATTCTATGTGTGGCAATGGTTGCATCGGTTTTCCCACAGGACCAGGATATGGCGGCTCAACAAAAAGCCTGGAATGAATATATGACTCCCGGTTGGGCACACGAAATGATGGCTACTCACGTTGGCGAATGGAAGTCCGTTACCACTTTCTGGATGGACCCCTCAGCGCCCCCACAAACAATGGAAGGTACCGCCAATAATGAAATGATCATGGGCGGCAGGTATTTGAAATCAATGAATTCCGGAGTAATGATGGGAATGCCGTTTGAAGGGATGAGTCTTGAGGGATATGACAACGCTAAAAAAGAATTCACGAGTGTATGGATTGATAACCTGGGAACCGGCACCTCAATCAGCACAGGGAAATATGACAAAGCAACAAATACAATAACCTATACCGGTAATGTTTATGATCCTATGCAGGGAATGGATGTGAAAATTAGAGAGGTGGTTAAAATTATTGACAAAGATCACCATAAAATTGAAATGTATAATCAGGTGAACGGAAAGGAATTTAAATCAATGGAAATAGAGTTTACAAGAAAGAAATAATACTTCAATATAAAACAGCATCCGGCATTAACCGGATGCTGTTTTATTAGTCAATAATTATTTTCCAAATAAGAATTCAAGCCATCGCCAGTTTCTTTTTGCCCATGCCTGTTCATTGTGTTCAGCATTCGTAGCCTTATAATATTCAAGATCTTTTCCTTCGACATAACCTTTCAGCTTTAACAGAGCCAACATTTCATCAACACCAGTTTGTAATTCTTTTTCCAAACCCAAGCTACCATTATCAATATAGATTTTAACATTCTTTTTCCCTTTGAAATTCCTAACAACTGGAATGCAATTATACTCTCCGATATGAAATGCCGGTGAAAGACACGCAGCTTCAGAAAACACATCAGGATATTTCCAAATAATCATAAAAGATATAATCCCACCAAGAGAAGAGCCTGCTATTGCTGTATTGTTTCTATCTGGTTTAGTCCTATATTTTTTATCAATCAGAGACTTAACTTTATTAACGAGAAAATTCATATATGCGTTTGATTTGGCTCCACCGTAATCCAGACTTCTGTCGGCTGTGCTGTAAATGCCGACGATGACAACGTTATTAATTTTACCCACTTTTATCAGGCTATCAGTAACTTCATCAACCCGCCAGTCATATCCGAAAGAGGATGTAGTTGGATCGATAATATTCTGTCCATCGTGCATATATAGAACAGGGTATCTTTCTTTTTTATTTTTTTCATATCCCGGTGGTAGCCATATAATAATATCCCTTGGAAGAATTCCGTTACCTTTTAGTCCGCGAATATATTCAACCCTTCCTGTAATTTGGCCATGTGCTGTTAGTTTTCTTTCTACCTGATCTGCCCATTTATTCACTGCATAAGTAATTGTTGTATCATTTGTAACTTTTAATATTGTATTCGATGGGATTTTTAGATCATCGTCTAATCTTTCATTATCCCAGGAACCACGTGTGATTTTAAATTTTACAATTTCTCCTACTTTGAAATATAAAGATTTTTCCCAGGTGTTCTTATTTTTTTTATTTAGTCTTATAATATTTGCATTCCAGTTACCTAGTTGTCGATTATTCCCACTGATATATACAATTGAATTTGCAGGAAGATCAGCAGTAATTACTTTTATTTTTATTTCCTTTTTAGCTTGTGAAAAAAGAAAAGGAACAAACACAAAGGCTAAAAAGAAAATTATTTTTTTATTGTTCATAAATTATGTCAAATAAGCATTTAAATTATTAATGATTTCGTCTACATCATTACAGGGTTTAATAAGCCCCGTCTTCCTTTTTTCTTTTTCAATCTGCTTCTCCATTACTGAAATTATTTTTTCCCACATAATTGAGTGACAAACAATCGGCTTTTTCTCCATCAGTTTCTTATTTGCCAATTCCCAAACAAAGGCTAATTCTAAAAGAGTGCCGGTTCCGCCCTGTAAAATTACGAACCCATCTCCAACACTAATCAATTTTTCAATTCTTTCTGTAAGAGATTTACATTTAATTTCTTTGGTTAGATATTCACTTGGTTTTGCACCCCAAAGATCAACTGTAATTCCAATTGCCTCACCACCTCCCTGCCGCGCACCTTTCGAAGCGGCATGCATTATTCCGCGGTAACCCCCGGTACAGATATTAAAATTATTTTGTGCTAATTGTTTACCTAAATTATAAGCAAATATGAATTCTTCTTTCCCTTCTTTCGGAAGCGAACTGCCAAATATTGTTATAGTCTTTTTATTCATTTATTCGTAAAAATTCCTGTACCATTTATGAACTTTCAGTTCTGTCAACAATTCATCGGAGAGCTTTCCGTTCTGTATATTATTAATATTTGCCACAAGATTTTTTTCTTTTCTCATCCCGGGAATAACAGAAGTTACAGCATTAAAACTAATTATATATCTCAACGCAGCTTCTGCTACACTTTCAACTTCATTTTTAACATCGTTCCAGATATTATCAACACGCATTTTTACTTCCATTTTCCTGTTCCCGCGAAAATAATTATTCCGGAAGTCCCCGACCGGGAAATCTGTATGCGGACCAATATTGCCGGTAAGTGCTCCTTCATCAAAAGGAACACGTGCAATTATGCTTATATTATTTTTCTTACAAAACGGGAAAAGTCTTTCCGTAGGTTTCTGATCAAATATATTGAAGATTACCTGGAAGCTATCTATCAATCCTGTTTTTCCCCCTTCAATTCCGTTTTCCGGCTGATGATCATTTATTGAAATTCCCCAGAACCGAACCTTTCCATCTTTTTTTAATTTTGTTACCGCTTCTTTCCATTCATCTTCTTGCGCCCATTTATCGTTCCATACATGAAACTGCATTAGATCAATATGATCACGGTTCAGGTTTCTCAAACTTTGTTCTGTCTTTTTTATAATATAATCCTTTGAAAATGCCTCCTTAAGTTTTGTGCTATCCTCTGCAGGCCATTCCATATTTTGAGGAGGTACTTTTGAAGCTATAAATAGATTTTTCCCGGATTCTTTTCCCACTTCACCGACCAGCTTTTCGCTATGCCCCATTCCATAGACAAGCGCGGTATCAAAAAAGTTGATTCCTTCATCAATTGCCCGGCGCAGTGCTTTTTTTGATTCCGTATCTTCAGCACCTATCCACATTGATTTCCCAATGCCCCAGCAGCCGTAACCGAGGAGAGAAATTTCTTCATCAGATTTTGCGAATTTTCTTTTTTCCATTTTTTCTCCTCCAAAAATTAACTTTAGCTAAAATCCTTTCTTTAATTTATAAAAACTATTAATAGAATGTAAAAGCAATAATTTCTGAGAATAATTTTTATGGAATAACGTCAAAAGTCGCCCCGGCTATTTTTAATTATAACTATTGCTAGCTTTTCACAAGATCTGACCATTTAACAGTCTATTATAGAACAAATTACAACAAAATTACCGTTCGGGTAAAACAATCTGTAAAATTCATTTGTTTTGCTAAATTGCATGTTCATAAACCACTATACCCAACCTTTTTCGTTTGGTTTAAGTCTAAAACAACAGACGGACGTAAAAATATGCAAAAAGAAGAAATTGAACTTATAAAAAATGCACAGCACGGTGATATGGTTTCATTTGAGAAGCTTATTTATCAATACGACCGTAATGTTCTTTCACTTGCTTATTCTTATATAAATGATCAGGATGATGCAAAGGATATTTACCAGGAAGTTTTTCTCAGAGTTTTTAAAGGACTTAAAAGATTCGAGTTCCGGAGTGAATTTTCAACATGGCTTTACCGGATAACTGTTAATGTTGCACTCACTTACAGAACTAAGAAAAGAAAATATGCTTATGCCTCAATTGATGAAGAACAGACAAACTCTGACGGCGAAAGCTATAATACTTACGAAGCGATAGCGGATGATGCTTCAAGCGACGAGAAAGCGATAAGTTCAGATATTTCTGAAAACATTAAAGATGCGCTGGATAAACTTTCGCCACAACAAAAAATGGTTTTTTCGCTAAAACATTTTGAAGAATATAAGATAAAAGAGATAGCACAAATGATGAATTTATCGGACGGAACAGTTAAGAATTACTTGTTCAACTCAACTCTTAAAATGAGAGAATACTTAAAAGATTTTGAAAGGTAGAAGGAGAAGATAAAATGAAACATAAAAAATATTTAGAGATGATGGAGCTGGCTCTTTTACAGGAATTAAATGACACGGAGCTTGAAGAACTGCACAAACATTTAATTGAATGTGAAGACTGCCAGTTTGAATATGATAAACTGAATGATTTTTATAAGTCCATAGATAAGCTTGATAAACGGGAAACAGATGAATTTACTTTACAAAACGCAAGACGTGAATTGCGTCTCGCCCTGGATAAGGAGATTTCGAAACGATCTTTTTTCGAGAAAATAGCTGATGGGGTGAAGAATTTTTCGTTTTATAATTACAGGCCCTTGATAGCAGGCGCTTCTTCTTTAGTTGTGGGAATATTTATGGGTTATGCATTCTTTCATTCTGGTGCAGAAAATAATTTCAATTCAACAGCGCAGATTGACCCGACCTCAACAAAAATAACAAATGTAAGATTTGTACAGCCCGCCGGTAACGATGGAGAGGTTCAGTTTACATTCGAAGCCGTTAAGCCGGTTACTATGAAAGGAAACGTAAATGATCCGAAAATTCAGATGATACTTGCTCGGGCATTATTAAATGAAAAGAATCCCGGCTCTCGTTTCAATACCGTTAGTGCTATTGCCAATCAAACTGAATATAGCAAAGGGACTGTTGATCCTAAAATAAAATCAGCGCTCATGTCAACACTCAAACTTGATAGTAACCCCGGTGTAAGAAAAAGAGCTCTCACAGCTCTGCTTAACCTTCCGTATGATCAGCAGATTAAAGACGCACTTTTATACGCACTTGTAAATGACTCAAACTCCGGAATAAGGATAGCGGCTATAAACGAATTAACATCTGCTACTATGGAAGGGAATAAATTTGACGAAGAAACTTTAAAGATTTTAAAACAAAAATCACAAACTGATGACAATGAATATATCAGGATTCGTGCGGCATCACTTGTTAAGGAGGCACAATTATAATGAAACAATCAGCAAAATTATTATTTGTATTTATTCTGCTATTCGCATTATCGGCTTTATCAAATGCGCAGGATGGCTCGGTCGTAAAGACAAAATCATTCAATGTGGATAAAGGCGGAGTGTTGAACGTAGCAGTTAGTTCAGGAGATATTTTTATATCTACCTGGAATAAAAATGAAGTTGGAATTAAAATTAAAGCGGACGACAATGATATTCTAAACAATATTTCCACTACACTTGCAGGTAATACAGTAAAGATCAAAAGCGATCGCTCAAACCATTGGAACTGGTCGGGTAATGTTTCCATTTTTATCAATATTCCAACTGACTTTAACACGGAAATAAACACAATGGGTGGTGATGTCAGACAAACAGGTGATTTGAAAGGAACTGCCACAATATTTACTGCAGGCGGTGATGTTACAATAGGTAATGTAACAGGAAGAACAACTTTAAAATCCAGCGGCGGAGATATAACTACCGGCAATATAGGAAACGACCTGAATCTATCAACTAACGGTGGAGATGTAAGAACCGGAATTATAAACGGAAAAGCCAATATCAACACAATGGGTGGCGATATCACTATTAAGAGTGCCGGAAGTAGCACTAATGTAAGTACAATGGGTGGTGATATTAACATTGGCAATATTGGCGGTAAAGCGCAAATAAAAACAATGGGTGGAAGTATAGAAGTAGGCAAGGTATCAGGTAACGCAAGTATTAATACCTATGGAGGCGATATATCACTTTCAGGTGCAAAGGGAAGTATTGATGCAACCACATACGGCGGCGGTATCAGGATGACAAACCTCACCGGCTCCGTTAATGCGGATACAAAAAGCGGAGATGTTTACATTGAGTTAAATCCATCGGAAAACGGTGCAAGTAAAATAAAATCAATGAATGGAAATGTTACTTTATACCTGCCTGCAAATGCAAAGGTATATGTTTCTGCAACAGTACTCGCAAGATATTATAATAAATATGAAGATGATAAAGATTTATCCGATTTGATTCGTTCCGATTTTGGAACTCAAAGCCAGCTGCTTACACAGGATCGAAAGGGAGATAAAATAATAACTAAATATTCTATTAACGGCGGGGGCAACAGTAATATAGAGATCTACACGGTTAATGGAACTATTGAAATTAAAAAGAAATAAAAATTAAGAGGAAAAAATGAAAAATGTTTTATTAGCCGCAGCATCATTTTTAATGATAATAGTTTTCAGCGGTTCAGCAATAGAACCGGCCTGTGAATTTTCATCGCCGCTTGCTTTTGCCGGAAACCCGCTAACTTTACAAAAAGATAAAACTGTTCACAAAGAATTTAAAGTGCAAAGCGGAAAACTTCTGAATCTGGATTTCAATACAGGCGCTTCGATTAATGTCGAAGGATGGGATAAAGATATCGTATCCGTTGATGCTGAGTTAGGGGGCCGCGACTGGGAAGACATCAGTTTGGATTTCAATCAGACTTCCGGCGGTGTTGATATTACAACAGAATATGATAATCACCGAAATCACAGAAGCTCTAAAGTTGATTTTACAATTAAGGTACCTGAAAAATTCAATTTAAAATTTACAACAATGGGCGGCGATGTAAAGCTTAACAAGCTGGAAGGTGAATTAAATGGTACAACAATGGGTGGTTCACTTACACTTACCAACCTGAAGGGTTTTGTCTCTCTTAAAACAATGGGTGGACCAATTTCTCTGACTGATTCTGACGTTGATGGAAAGGTCTCAACTATGGGCGGCAAGGTTAAAATTGAAAATGTTACCGGAAATGTTGATGGAAAATCCATGGGTGGAAATGTAACAATTAAAAACCTGAAAAGACGCGATGGCAGCGGTGTGGGAAAAGAGGTTCATATTTCAACCATGGGAGGAGCAATTGACCTGAACACAGCACCTTACGGAGCAAACGTAAATACAATGGGCGGAGATATTACTATTAACTCCGCAGAGAAATATGTAAAAGCAAAAACTATGGGTGGTAAAATACTGCTTCGTTCGGTTAACGGAAGCATAAAAGCAACTACAATGGGCGGCGACATTGAGGTAACCGAGACAGGAACAGGAGATAATAAAGACATCGAACTGAAATCATTGAGTGGTGATATAACACTTGTTTTACCCGCTGGTTTTTCCATGGACATAGTAGCAAAAATAACATACGATAAAGACGACCGTGGAAAATATAAAATCCACAGCGACTTTAATCTGAATGAGACAAAAGAAACAAAAAACGGTGGATGGTCAAACGATGATAATGAAACATTAAAGGGAACCGGAAGTTTTAATGGTGGAAAAAATACAGTTACTATTTCCACAATAGTCGGAGATATTTATATAAAGAAAGCTAAATAAATTTAAAGTAACCCTGAAGGTCATTCAAGCGACCTTCAAGGTTGCGAATTTTATGCTCTCCTCATTTGTTTAATCTTCACTCCGCTAGCTGAATCTTCTATTAAAGTATTCAATCTTTTTAATCGCGTTTCTTCCCTTTTCGCGCTCATCACCCAGTGAATTACAGTTTTCCTGTAATACGGAGCTTCCTTTTGAAAATTTACCCAGGCTTTTTTGTTTCTTTTGAAAATTTTTTCAAACTCAGTATTGAAGTTGATATTTTTTTGTTCAAACGAATAAACTCCGGAATTTTGTTCTTTCCTTAAATTAAACGCCGCTAATCCCGGTGGCATCATAAATCCTTGTTTTTTTAGCTTTCCAACCTTTTTTATGTTTACTACGCTCCAGGTGCTTTTGGGATTTCTTGGAGTAAATCTTATAGAGTAACTAATTTCATCTATTGATCTGCGTATACCATCGATCCACCCAAAACATAGTGCCTGATCAACTGATTCCGGCCACGTAATACTCGGTTTGCCCGATGATTTTTTATAAAACCCGACAATTAATTCCTTCTTTTTATCATGGTTTTTCTCCAGCCATTTTCTGAATTTCCCCTGGTCTGAAAAAAATTTAGGTTCCATATCATTTAACCCGATGCTTTTTCTGAAATTTTGCAAACTACATTCCAGTTTCGTGCTGTAGCCGGTACTCCGAATCTTTTTTCAATAAGAGAGTTTGGTGAAGAGGCCTTGCCCGGTGTTTTTTTAACGAGAATAAAAACCTGGCTACCTATTTTCTTAAATACATTCACATCACCCGCAGCCGATTTAAATGGAATCTTAATTGTTTCTGCGGGTTCTTTGTACAGGAAGAAAACATAGGTTTTAATTTCATCATTCGCTTCTGTTTTTCCAAACGGATTATCTAATACAATTCTTTCAAGTTCAGAACTATTTCTTACAAAAACCTTAATGTCCTTTTTCATAAACTCTTTAAGCTTTTTTTCAATTTTATCAGTAATTAATTTTATACTTTTCTCAGGAGTTTCAAAAATTACGTTACCGCTCTGAATGACAGTTTCTACATTTTTAAAACCAGAAGAGACGAATAATTTTTTCAAATCATCCATTTTTATTTTGTTGTGGCCGCCCACATTTATGGCGCGTAAAAATGCTACGTATTTCATATTCCTGCATTTTTTTTTGGATGCACGGGCAATCCGAAATAAATAATAAACAATTTTTCTTGTTGAAGGGCTATCGTAATGTTTTAAATATAAAACTTTTCTTTAATATAAGCCCGCATAAAACTATCTTAACATATCAGGTATTAATATTTACGGAATTTACATGCCGGACACCTCAAAGACCTACGAAATAGCAATAATTGGTGGTGGAATTGTAGGAACAGCTACCGCGCTAAACCTTCAGAAAAAAGGAAGCTATAAAATTGTAATACTCGAAGCGGAAGATCATCTTGCCGCGCACCAGACAGGAAACAATAGCGGAGTAATTCACTCAGGACTTTATTACAAGCCCGGTTCACTGAAAGCGAAAAACTGTACTCTTGGCAGAGAATTGATGTACAGGTTCTGTGAAGAAAACAATATAAAACACGATAAATGCGGAAAGCTTGTTGTAGCTACAAACAAAAATGAAGTCGCTTCATTGGATGAGCTTGAAAGACGCGGTAAAGAAAATGGGCTGAAAGAAATTAAAAGACTTTCAAAAGAAAAATTAAAAGAGTTTGAACCACACGTAAACGGAATCGAAGGTTTGTTTGTCGGTGAAACAGGAATAGTAGACTATAAAGATGTAGTTGACGCTTATTCAAAACTCATAAAAGAAAACGGCGGAGAGATAAAAACAAACAGCCGGTTTAAAAGTTTGAGGAAAGACGGAAGTGAATTAATTTTGGAAACCGTAAGCGGAGAAATTAGGACAAAATTTCTTGTTAACTGTGGCGGACTACAGTCGGACAGAGTAGCAAAACTCTGCGGAGTTGAACCGGGCCTGCAAATAGTCCCTTTCCGTGGCGAATATTATAAAATAAAAAAAGAGAAAGAACATCTCGTAAACAATCTTATTTACCCTGTGCCCGATCCTAAATTTCCTTTCCTGGGAGTACATTTTACACGAATGATAAATGGGGGAGTTGAAGCCGGACCGAATGCGGTACTCGCATTTAAGAGAGAAGGATACAAACATTCCGATATTTCAATTCCTGACATACTCGGAATGATAACCTACACCGGTTTCTGGAAGATGGCAGCAAAACATTACAAAATGGGTTTCCACGAATTTCACCGCTCTTTCAGTAAAGAAGCATTTGTAAAAGCACTTCAAAAATTAATTCCTGAAATTCAATATGATGATATTTACCGTGAAGGAGCCGGCGTTAGAGCTCAGGCACTGGAACCGGACGGTAAACTGGTGGATGATTTCAGAATTATCGAAGGGAATAAAATGGTTCACGTACTGAATGCCCCATCACCTGCGGCAACTGCTTCTCTGAGTATCGGGGAAACAATTTCAGAACTAATAGTTAAAAACTTCACTTAAATAAATTATCTCAGAATCAGATATCCCTGGTTTAGATTTATATTTATCTTGTAACTCTCCTGAAATTAATTAAAGTTTAAAGAACTTCGCTTAAATAAGCCTAAGATTATTTAAGTATTAAAACATTTCTCTTCACTAAAGACAGGAGGAATCTATGTTTAAAAAACAGGCCTTTTTTCGTCTCACATTTTTAATGGCGATCTTTTTCGCAATTTCTGCATTCCCACAGCAAATGAAACACAATATGAAAAATCACGGGATGATGGATCAAACCATGAAAGCAATTTGTGTTGTACATCCGACAAAAGGACACAAAGCACACGGTGTTGTCACCTTTACAAAAGTTGATGAGGGAGTAAAAGTTATCGCGGATATAGAAGGACTAAAGCCAGGCAAGCACGGATTTCATATTCACGAATACGGTGACTGCAGCGCAGCAGATGGAACTTCCGCGGGCGGCCATTTTAATCCGGAAAATGTAAAACATGGCGGACCAATGGATAAAGTAAGACACGTTGGCGATATGGGAAATATTACGGCCGATGCAAACGGAAAAGCACATTTAGAGTGGACTGATAGCATGCTGACACTTTGGGGACCTCATTCAATAATCGGAAGAGGATTGATCGTTCATGAAGGAACAGACGACCTTCATTCACAACCAACCGGCGCTGCCGGAGCAAGAGCGGGCTGTGGTGTAATAGGAATTGCAAAATATACAGCAAATTAAAAAATCTTTCCTTTTTACAGTCATTACAGGTTAATGGGAAATGACCTGTAATGACAAATTATTAATTTATACTTTAAATTTCGCACTAACCTTAATTTTTACTATTATATTAAAATTATAGTTCTTATGGAGATAGCTACTTGACAGAAAAACTCATGAAATTCTTCGGGATTAACCGTGCCGTGCTGGCTCTTTCGGTAGCACGCCTGGCAGATGCGATGGGAAATAGTATTCTTTTTATAATTATCCCTCTATATATAGTAAAACTTCCTTCAGAATATTTACATCTCCCTGTTCCTGTAATGGTCGGGATTTTAATTTCAATTTATGGATTTGTGGTTGCATTTTTTCAACCGTTTATGGGAGCTCTGGCAGATCATCTTGGGCGAAGAAAAATATTAATACAGTTTGGGCTTGGGATGATCGGTATCTGCACTTTCTTATTTATCTTCGCTGACACTTATCTAAGTCTCCTTTTACTCAGAACCCTTCAGGGCATAGCCGTTGCAATTACAATCCCGGCAGCAATGTCACTAATGGCCGCAATAACAAAAAAAGAAACGCGTGGCGGTGCAATGGGAGTTTACAGTACATTCAGAATGGTTGGTTTTGTTATTGGTCCGCTGATCGGTGGTTTTCTTCTCGATCGCTATGGGTTTAACGCCGCGTTTTACGCAGGCAGCGGATTTATTTTTCTTGCAATGGTTTTAGTTCAAATATGGGTCGACGATGTACGGGTAATTTTTAAAGATAATAAAAGACCAAAAATAAAAATTATTGATAAAGAACTACTTTCGCCGGGAATTTTCAGCGCAGGGCTTTCAACTTTCTTAATGGCTTCTGCATTTTCAATGGTAACCACACTTGAAAATGAATTTAATACAAAACTCGGCATTACTGCTTTTGGCTTCAGTTTCGCTTTTAGTATGCTGATGGTAGGCAGACTTCTATTGCAGGTCCCTCTGGGAAAACTTTCAGATTTTATCGGGAGAAAACCATTGATAATCGCAGGACTGATTTTGATGGCTCCGGCGACTATTCTTCTCGGAGAGGTAACAACACTAACACAGTTTGTGCTGGTCAGATTAGCCCAGGGCGCGGCGGCGGCGGCAATTGCTGCACCGGCTTTCGCAATTGCGGCAGATCTTTCCACAAGCGGAGGCGAAGGAAGACAAATGAGCATTATAACAATGGGTTTCGGACTTGGCATTGCAACAGGCCCGTTAATCGCCGGTTTGCTGGCCGTAATATTTTTCGAATTACCGTTTTTTGCAATCGGATTCCTTACCCTTATCGGCGCCGTAATTGTGTACTATTTTATGCCTGAAACTGTTGAGGGAAAAAGAGTATTATTCAAAAATAAAACTCAATAGTTTTGCCCGGTAGCCTGGGTGTTAGAAACTTTCATATACTTTATCTTTTTAATAAAAATTTTCGAGAACCTGTTATGAATAAAAACTACGTAGTAACAATTGTATTAGCATTAATGTTATTGTCTGTTTTTCCAACTAATGATTTAGCACAGACTAAAACAGAATCATTTGCGAAAAAAATAGCTAACACATATGGCTTACAATCATTTTCAAATGTAAAGTCTATCTCCTTTACTTTTAATGTAAAAACAAAAGGACGAAGCGTCTCCCGGAGCTGGTACTGGGAACCATCCTCAAACAAAGTTACCTACAAAGGCCCCGGCAAAGAAGGTAAAATAATTACTTATTCATACATTACCGGTTCAATAGATAAAAGCGACTCAATGAAATCTTTTGTTGACGCGAAATTTATTAACGACCAATACTGGCTCTTGTTTCCTTTTCACTTAGTCTGGGACAAAAAAGCGGAACTTACAGATGCCGGTATGAGACCGTACCCAGTTAGTAAAAAACAGGCACATTGCTTAATTATAAAATATCCTCCATCCGCTGGTGGATATACACCCGGCGATATTTTTGAATTATACATCGGGAAAGATAATTTAATCCATGAATGGGTTTACAGGCAAGGTGGGAAAAAAGATGGAATGGCACTGACCTGGGAAGGTTATAAAAATTTTAACGGTCTTAAAATTTCTACGGTTCACAATGTTGCTGATAAATCCTTTAAATTGTGGTTTTCTGACGTTAAAGTTGTACTTGAATAATTGTATTTATATCAGGAATAGTTTATTAAGTTGAATGTTAAAACATAATATTTTTAACATTCAGGCCTTAAAAAAGAATATTGATTTTTTTGTTTTATTTTCAGATATAATACCCGAAACAATCACCGGGGGGTAATTGAGTCACTACATACTTACAACGCTGGCGGCCATAATAGTAATTGGCCTTTTTGCACAATGGATTGCATGGAAATTTAAACTGCCTTCCATTTTACTGTTATTATTATTTGGTTTTATCGCAGGCCCTTTCACCGGTTTGCTTAAGCCGGATGAATTTTTTGGAAATCTTCTTTTCCCTATTGTTTCAATATCTGTTGCAATAATATTATTTGAAGGCGGACTAAGTTTAAAAATTTCAGAATTAAAAAAGATCGGAAAAATTGTAAGAAACCTGATAATAATTGCAATCCCGGTTACCTGGATTCTTATAACACTAGGTGCGTATTTTATTCTGAATCTTGAATTTTCACTATCTCTTTTATTGGGAGCCATTCTGGTAGTTACCGGCCCAACGGTAATACTCCCGTTGCTAAGACTAATCAGGCCCACACAAAATATTAATAGCATTCTTAAATGGGAAGGAATTGTAAACGACCCCATAGGTGCGTTGATTGCAATACTGGTTTTTGAAGCTCTGATTGCATCAGGCTTTGGTGCAGCTACCCTGCAAACAATTACCGGCCTGTTAAAAATTATTCTTATCAGCAGTACAATCGGCGTACTCGGCAGCTACGCAATGATATTATTATTAAAACACAAACTAATTCCGGACTTTCTGCAAAATCCTTTTTCTCTCACTCTTGTAATCGCTGTTTTTGCGTTATCAAATATTATTCAGAGTGAAAGCGGTTTGCTCGCGGTTACGGTAATGGGAATCTTTCTTGCCAACCAGAAAAAAGTAAATGTAAAACATATCGTAGAATTTAAGGAGAATCTCCGGCTTCTTCTTTTATCTTTTCTTTTTATAATCCTGGCCGCCCGGTTACAAATTAGTCACATTGAAATGTTAAACGTCAGTACATTTATTTTTGTCGGCGCACTTATTCTGATAGTAAGGCCTGTTGCAATTTTTATTTCCACAGTAAAATCGAATTTAAAATTAAAAGAAAAGATTTTTCTTTCACTTATGGCACCAAGGGGAGTTGTTGCAGCAGCAGTCAGTTCAATTTTTGCACTTGAACTTTACAGGCTTGGCTACAAATCTGCTGAAATTCTTGTGCCCGTTACATTTCTTGTAATTGTTGCTACAATAACAGTTTATGGTCTATCAGCAATACCTGTATCAA
>Ga0210095_1000047_pt1 | contig 50299 bp, 48 predicted proteins | sample China_Galinas_PW_FD_184861 | JGI IMG/M metagenome (GOLD analysis project Ga0210095, IMG submission 184861) | Wetland microbial communities from San Francisco Bay, California, USA, that impact long-term carbon sequestration - China_Galinas_PWA_D1... | ecosystem: Environmental > Aquatic > Marine >...
AGGCCTTTATCTGTGATCACAACGTCCACGTGGCGGCGGTCTGTTTCGCAGGTAGTCCTTTCAATAAGGCCTTTAATTCGCAACTTTTCAACAATCCGGGAGCAATCGGACATTTTATCCAGCATTCTTTCCCTGATAAGTTTTATGTTTGCCGGATTCGGGTGCTGGCCTCTTAAAATCCTTAGAATATTAAACTGCTGCATTGTAATATCAAAAGGCTTCAGAGTGTTTACCTGGAAATCTCTCATCCAGTTGTATGTAAAAATTAAATTTACAACGGCCTTATGATATTCGCTCTTAAATTTTTTCTGAAATATTTCGTCTTCTAATTTCATTTTACTTTCTAATAACATTTAATTCATCGGGACTTCAATTATCACAAACTGGCTTTCTTCATCAGCTTTAATAGAAAACTGTTCCACTTCTCTGATGCCGATTGCGTCCCGTTCGTTCAATTCTTTGTCCAACAAATTAATCTTTCCACTTATCACAAACAAATAATAACCGTTCCCGGGTTTAATATTTTTATAATTTATTTCTTTCCCTGCCTCAGCGTGTCCTAATGTAATAGCAGCATCCTGATGTATATACAACGAATCTTTTAGATTAAACCCGGAGGCTACGGTTTTTAATTGATTCTTTCTTTCTTCCAGTGGGAATTTTTTCTGATCATATCTCGGGGTAATATTTCTTTCTTTAGGAAATATCCAGAGTTGAAGAAGACTTACTTTATCTTTATTTGATGGGTTTATTTCTGAATGTGTTATTCCTGTTCCGGCAGACATAACCTGAACTTCGCCCTTTTCTATTATAGAGCCGGAGCCCATACTATCCTTGTGCTCTAGAGCACCATCAATAATGATTGTGATTATTTCCATATTATCATGCGGGTGCGTACCAAAGCCTGTTTCAGGTTCAACAGTATCATCGTTCAAGACACGGAGCAAACCAAATCCCATATTTTCAGGATTATAATAATTAGCAAAGCTAAAACTGAATCGGCTGTGCAGCCAACCTAATTCTGATTTACCCCTGGAATCTTTTGGAAATATTTCTGTCTTCATTATAACTCCTGTTTAACTCTTTAGTGTGCTTTCACTTTGTACTAAATCGCTTTTGTTGCCAAAATAATCCTGAAATACAATTTCTTCAAACTCCTTTCTTTTTCTTTTTGATTTATCCGCCGGCCTGACTTTTTCGGGTAAATCTTCTGAGTTACCCAAATGTCCTATCGCTACAACAGTCATAGGGGTGAATCCCTCAGGAATATCAAATAGTTCTTTTGCCTTTTGTGCACTGAATCCGCCCATCTGATGAACGTATAACCCCAGTGCTGTAGCCTGGAATGTTAAATTAGCAATCGCCTGACCAAGATCGTAGCCGGCATGTTTATTAGGTTCACCATTCCTCTGGTAGAAGTTAGAAGCAATCGTAAGAATTAAAACCGGTGCATTCTTAGCCCATAATTTATTTCCATCAGCAAGAGTATCATAAATTTTGTCATGTGTTTCATCCTGGTTTTTTACACCTACAATAAATCTCCAGGGCTGTTCATTCATTGAAGATGGAGACCATCTGGCAGCTTCCAGGAGCTTTATCAAGTCTTCTTGTTCTATGCCTTTATCATCAAATGCTTTTGGGCTATACCTTTTTTCAAGTAATTCATGTATCATCTAATCCTCCGGTTTTAATTTCATCACGATTCTTATGCAACTTTTTTATTGTGGTTTTACTATTTCTATATCACTATTAATCTTTACGGTTTTACCAACAACAGCTCCGCCGGTTTCTATCAGGTTATTCCAGGTTAAATTGTAATCAAACCTGTCAATAGTTCCTTCTACGTTATATCCTGCACGAATATTTCCCCACGGATCAACAACCTGTCCGCCGTATGTTACATCAAATTCAATAGGCTTTGTAACATCTTTTATTGTCAGATTACCCTTCATTTTGTAATCTTCTTCACCTACTTTTTTAATCTCTGAACTTTTAAAGTGAATTTTGGGATATTTTTCTACATCAAAAAAGTCACCTGATTTTAAATGTTTATCCCTGTCGCTAATGCCGGTATTTATTGTTGAAGCATCAATATCAAATTCAATTACCGCAGACTCCAAGCTTCCGTTCATATTATCTACCTTGAAATCATACTTATTAAATTCACCGGTTACTTTAGAGATAACCATATGTTTTACTGAAAACTGAACTTTTGAATGTGCCGGGTCAATTGACCATTTTTTTACATCTTCCATCTCTTCTCCTTTTCATTTGTTTGACACCACAAATATATGTTATAACATCTAAAGTTGCAACACTTATTATCTATTATCTAAAGATTTTATTAAAAAGTATTTATTTTGATTAAATATGCAGTATTTTGTTAAAAAGCTGATGCCGGATCCCTGAGACCAGATACGGGATGTCTAATAAAGAAGTGGCAAAATTTGTAATGGGGCATTGATTTAAATTCATGAGAGGAAGATTTATGAACTACAAAGATCTTGAAGTTTGGCAACTTGCGCGTGATGTACAATCAAAATTCACAAGATGACCCTAACTTTCCCGAAGTTTGAAATCTTCGAAGAAGGCAGCCAGATCAGACGATCTGCAAAATCAATAAGATCTAATATAGTTGAAGGGTATGGAAGGAGGAGATATAATAATGAATTTATGAAATTTTTGAGTTATGCCATTGCTTCTTCGGATGAGACAATAGATCACCTTGAAATATTATTTGAAACCGGTTCACTTAGGGATGAAAATCTTTTTAAGGAACTTTCTGAAAAATTAAATCTGCTTGACAAGAAATTAATCAGATTCCTGGATGCAATTGAGAAACGGCATATCAGTAAGAAGTAGCCAAAAATTATCAGGCATCAGGGATCCAGTATCTCGCATCTGTTTTTCAAAACTGATTCACAATTCCAAAATGAATCTTTCCGTCAGTAAAGCTATCCCCTTTTGCCAGGCCAAAACTAACGCCAATTACTCCTATTCCCGTTTCCAGATTTATTCCCAAACCATATCCAATTTTGTAGCCTTCGGATTTTGGAATGTTCCTGCTTTGATCCGCCTTCCTGAGATAATATCCCGTATCAAGAAAAAGAAAAGCAAAAGAACGTTTTGTTAATAAGAACCTGTATTCAAGATTTGACCAGAGAACGCGGGAGCCGAGGAACTGGTCTTCTCTGTATCCTCTTAATGAATTTGTACCGCCAAGCCTGAACAAATCACTTTGCTCAAAAAATGAACCCTGAAGTTCACGGCCATTTAGTCCTAGAGCAATTACCTGTCTTGTAAAAGGTTGATAAAATAATTTTAGTTCAAGAGAAAATCTCTGAAGATTTATATTTGTTACCAGGCCCGGTGTAATAAATTTTTTAGGGCCATCAATTGTTTTTCGGCTAAAGGTGTAAGAGTTTATAAATAATAAACCTTGTGTCGGAGAATAAGGATCGTCTCTTGTATCTATCTTGAAATTCAGTCCCGTACTAATTGAATTTGAACTGTACACTGTTAGTGAAAGTGTATCTGCGTCACTTGGTATAACTGATTCTGTTGCAAAAGTAAACGAAGCGGAAATAGTTTCGGTGGCGAGATATTCCAACGCAAAGTTTAGATTACGCTGAACATAGGTTGAATCCTGTTTCCTTTGAAATAATCCAAGATTGATATTTAAAGGAAACCCGAGCACCCATGGCTCCATATATTTTAATTCGAGTTCCTGCGAAGAACGATCCAGCTTTTGCCAGCGAATTGCGGCGGCTCTGCCGGTACCGAATAAATTTCTCAAGCTTATATTTGCCAGTCCTGTAAAATATCCGCTTTCATCCGGTGTAGCCCCGGGGACATAACCAATTATACCATCAAAAACATTAGTTTGTTTTTCTTTTACAGTAATTGCAAGGACTCCTTTACCATCAGAGTTAAAATAATATTCAGGTGCCGCCACAGGATCAAAAAAACCGAGCCTGTTTAGCCTGTAAGGGATGTCATCAAGTGTTTGCTGCGAGAATTTTTCTCCCTCTGTTAAACGCAGTTCTCTTAGAATTACATTTTCTTTGGTTTTTGTATTTCCTCTAATAACAATTTCATCAATTGTACTTTTTGTCCCTTTTATCAGTTGTAATTCCAAGTCAGCATTATATTTTTGTTCAGCTGTATCACTATAGAAATTTATGTTCTTAACAATGATTTTTACGAAAGGGTTACCGTTATCGCTGTAATACTTAAGTGCAGAACTAATAGCCTCTTCAATATCATATTTGTTAAAAACATTATCTTTAAGAAAATTAAAATCTGGAATTATAACTGCAGAATCGGATGATGACAAATTGAGATATTCTATCTTGTTCAGAAATGTTGGCTCTTTCTCTTCAATATCTATTTTTAACAGAACCGAGCCGGAATCGGGCAGTTGAACGATTTCAGTATTATCAAATGTGCTATGGAAAAAGCCCCTGTCTGAAAAATTTACAGCAAGCCTGGATTTTATTGAATCGAGAATACCCGGGAATACCTTTTCACCCTGTGATATTTTTCCCCAGCTTAAAATATCACTGTTGCTGAACTCCCTGTTCCCGTTAATTTCAATGGATTTTATGGTTTGGGTGTGATTTACCGAACACAACAGCAGGAGTGAAATAAATAGATATTTAACGCGGAGTAACATCTAAGGTTTTCATTTTTTTACCGGATGATTCAATTTTTACCTGGTCTTTCCATTTTTCAAAATCGTTACTCCGGACATTGGCAGCATCATATCTTAAAGCATTTTCTATTCCCAATGAAGAAGCAACAGCCAGTGAATTATGAAAAGTTAAATTCTTATGAATACCGTAAGCAATACCGGCAACAAAAGAATCGCCACTGCCGGTAGGATCCACCACAGGAATTTGCGGTAAACTAACTTTAAAGTGATAATCAAAATTACTGCAATAAAATGATGAGCTTCCTTCGGTTAAATAGGCCTGTTTTATATTTTTCGAGTATAGATAATTGAGGTAATCTATTTTAGATTTTTCAGAATTTAAGTCGGATTGAAGTGAATTTTCAGTTTCTACAATATTATTGTGTAAAATTGTGGGGCCTGCTTCAGTACAATCTTTTAAATGATTTCCATATGTATCACAGATTGAGATTTTATCATATTTATTAGCGGTTTTAATTCCAAACGGGAAAATAGAATCGGTCTCTTTACATGGTGAGCTGCCGGAAAAAATAACAATCTCACAATTTTCAATCATCTTTTCCAGCTTATTCTTAAACTCATCAGCTTCGTTTTCTGATATTAATTTGTTTTCCTGGTAAAATGTTGAAAGTGATTTGCTGGATTTTTCAATAATAATAGAAGCTTCTCTTATTTCAGCAGCAGTTCTAACGAAAGTAAACTTAATATTTTCTTTTGAAAGAATTTCTTTGAAAATCTTTCCATTACTGCCACCTGAAAATGTAAAGGCAAGATTATCAATATTCAGGTTATTAAGCTGGCGACTGACATTAATTCCCTTTCCGCCAGCTTTAAGTTCAGAGATTCCATTTCTGTTTTCTTCACTAAATTTTACTTTGTCATAAGTCAATCTTCTTTCCAGCAGAGGATTGAGAGTTACGGTTAAAATCATAAAAGAAATTTACCAGTTAATAATTAATTATTTCTTCCACGTACATAATCAAAATCTAAAGGATTGGTCAACCTGTAATCTCCAAATCCTGTTGTATCCAGAAAAGTAAATGCACTATTATAACTGTAATATTGCCAGACCTGATAAGGTTTTTGATCAGCATCAAAGGGATGGTGTTCAATATTATCCGGTGGGCCGAGAACTACATAGACCATTCCCATATCGGTCTTCCAGCCATCTACATAATGAGTAAAATTATCGTTAGCAAAACCTATTCTCCTGTAATATTCATCAAAAGCCTGGTTCTCCTCATTACCGGGATTTGGATCTCTCTGTTTCCAGAATTTTGAAAATCTCTTAATCTTTTCTTCTCTATTTGGTGCGTCTTCAATGTAATCCAATTGACTGGGTGTCGCAATATATACAAGCTGTTCAACTGCCAGGTCAAGATCTGTTACATTGCTCGGAACGCCAGCCCACCTCGAAACAAACTTGCCCGTTATTTCCCCGCTTTCATCATCACTAAGATTTTTAGCATCAATACTTATAGTGTATGTTCCAAGACTAAGTGTGGTATCCATTGCGGTATAGAATACGGATGTTTTTCCTTTGTTAAGTTCTACCATAGTGGTATCCTTAAATACTACTTTATCTTTTATATCAGTTATAGAATAAATGACTCTCCCACTTCCCTTTTCTGCACTGTAAATTTCATAATAAAATGGGACTCCTGTTTTACCTGCGAAAATGTTCCTGGAAACATTCGGAACAAATTTTGTGTCTTTGCCAACCCTGGTTTGATTAGCTACTAGCATAACATCGCTAAGATCAAGTTTATCTGAAAATTCTCTTACCTCAATTTCTCTTTCTATTACATAATTATTTTTAGAGTTATTATCGTCTATCGTTATCCTCACAAAATAGTCATCAGGCTTAAGAGTAAACGATTTTAGACTGATATTAAAATTTTTACGGGAAGCTGTTTCATTAAAATTAGATGATACAATTTTTTCGTCCCATAATTTTTCTGAGATTAGATTCTCCTGGTCATCATCCATAATCGCGATGCTTATGGAATAACTGGCAGTAAACTCACTACCGGTTTTATAAAACTGTACTTCATTGTAAGGCACTTGCAAAAATACATTTACAAGGGTAGAGTCTTGTTGCCCGGTGCTAAAGTCAAGAATTCCAACATAAAATTTTTCTCTTTTTTGCTGTGTCCCTCTTAATCGACTGGTCACCTGAGCATGGATCTCGATTGAAATGGCTAAAATAAAAATGGCCATAAAAATTTTATTAAACTTTTTCATTATTGGACCCTCCCGTTATTTAATAATCTTGCGTAAAGATCATACTCATCATTATTAGTAATCTCAGCCATATAAAAGTTGCCGACACTTATATTATGATCATTATTCTTGATGAGTATTTCGCCGTCAACTTCAGGTGCGTCTCTATATGACCTTCCAATAAAATATTCACCTTCAATCCGCTCAATAAGCACGTTCAATTCCTTATTAATAAAGCTTTCATTTTTCTTAAAAGAAATGTCTTTTTGAATCTCCATCAATCTTTCTTTTCTTTCCAATTTTAGCTTTTCAGAAACAGGATCGCCCAGTATAAAACTTGAAGTATTATCTTCTACTGAAAAAGTAAAAACCCCCACCCTGTCGAATTCAATTTCCCTTACAAAATCACAAAGTTCATTAAACTCTTTTTCGCCTTCGTTCGGATAACCGACAATAAACGTGGTTCTTAAAGTTACATCAGGTATTCTGTCACGCAATTTATAAAGCAATTCCCTTGTCCTTTTGGCTGTGACTCCTCTTCTCATTGATTTCAAAACATCATCGGAAATATGCTGTAGTGGTATATCCACATATTTACAAATTTTAGGATTTCCTGCAATTACATCTATAACATCATCGGGAAATTGGGACGGGTAGGCATACATTAACCTTATCCATTCAATTCCTTTAATATCGCTTAATCTATTTAGCAAATCGCCAAGTACTTTTTTACCGTAAATATCTTTGCCGTAATCTGTAGTATCCTGAGCAATTAAAATTAATTCCCTGGTATTATTACTTGCCAAAAACTCTGCTTCAAGTACCAAATCATCCATATTTTTAGATTTATGTCTTCCACGCATTAGCGGAATTGCACAGAATGAACAAGGATGATCGCAACCCTCAGAAATTTTTAGATACGCCGTATGTGAAGGGGTTGTAATCAGTCGTTCCCCCAGGAGATTACGCTTTAGTTCACCTCCTAATTCTTTTAATATCCCTTCGTACTTTTCGGTGCCGAAGTAAGCATCTACTTCAGGAATTTCATTTTTCAGGTCCTCGAGATATCTTTCGGAAAGACAGCCTGCAACAATCACTTTTTTTATCTTACCTTTTTTCTTTAACTCAACCGCATTTAAAATTGTATCAATCGATTCCTGTTTTGCAGCATCAATAAATCCACACGTATTTATAATTACTGTTTCAGATTTCCCGGGATCATCTTCCAGGTTAAATTCATTTATTTTTAACTGGTTTAACAATCTTTCGGAATCTACAGTATTCTTTGAACACCCAAGAGTAATTACACTTATTTTATCTTTACTTTTCATTTAAGAAATTATCTTCCAACATATTTAAGGAATAACAGAATTATAGGCGCAGAAAACAACAGCGAATCGAACCTGTCAAAGATTCCACCGTGGCCGGGAATTAAAGATGAAGAATCTTTTACTTCAGCATCTCTCTTAATCAAAGACTCTACCAGATCACCAACCTGCCCCACCGTTCCTATAATAAGTCCGATAATAAGCGCTTCGCCGAGGTTGAGGAAGTCTAAAACTATATAATGAGCAGCGGCCATTGTTAGCAAGGCAAAAACGAAGCCGAAAATTGCTCCTTCCCAGCTTTTCTTAGGGCTCACTCTCGGGAATAGTTTGTGTTTGCCTAAAGAAAGGCCTCCAAAATAAGCTGCAGAATCACAAATCCAGATTGTCACAAGTATTGAAATAACAAGAAATCCACCGTGCTCGTAAAGAGTTCCTATCTTCGGATAAAATTCCCTGATTGCTACTAGTGAAGCAGAAAATAATCCGATGTAAAATATTCCAAAAAGTGTTGCTCCAATATTATAAATAGCTGAGCCATTATTTCGAAATAATTCAATCAACGATGTAAGAAAAACAAAAATTATGAGGAACGAATAGGTATCAAAAAAATGGAAATATTGATTAAGAAGTAGTATTAATATTGCAATCAAACCAAAAGGAAGGTTTACCTGTATGCTTTTATTTTGCGCCATTATATAAAATTCATAAAATGACACAAGTCCTATTAAAGTAGCAAACAAAAAGAAATACACATTACCGAAATAACATGCTCCAACTATTAAAGGAATTGTAGCAACTGCAACCAGAACCCGGGTTTTGGTATTATTCAATATTACTCCTGATCCTCATTTTCAGAATTTTTATTATTTATAACCTGTTCAATAAATTTTAATGCTTCCTTAACATCATTTTTTTTGACCAAAAGTTTAATTACAGTAAAATCTCCGGGAGCCGGAAAATTTCTGTCGAGTTGAGACAAAATATTGGCCTCCATTCCTGCACTTTCAAGGTTATCTTTCATCATTTCAACTTCATAATCTTTGTTTGATGTAAAAACAACTTCCCAGTCATTTTCGGACAATTCTTTTGGTTTTTCAAAATGTTTTTTATCAACAAGGGCAGTTCCGCAATCAGGACAAATAGTTACACCTTTTACATATTCATATTTACATTCCGGACATACTGGCATAATTCCTCCTGTTTTTTAATCTTTTCTAATCTTTTTGTAATAATTTAGTATCATATAAATCACAGCACTAAAAAGCCCTAATAATATTACGAATATAGTAATTGATGAACCCAAATCAACAGGTTTATCAGGACTTATTACTTCCGATCTTCCAACAAAAAAGAAAACCATTATAGCCGCAAAATTGTTGAGAAAATGGAGCGCCATTGAAACAAATATAGAATCACTCTTATAAACCGCAAACCCAAAATAAAAGCCCAACCCAATTAACGGTATTAACCCATAAGGATTAAAATGATAAACTCCGAAAAAAATTGATGTAATTAGTATCGCCCATACCGGTCTTAGCTTAAGTTCAAAACTTTTTTGAATAAATCCTCTGAATAAAACTTCTTCGCAAATTGCCGGGACTGCGGCAACAACAAGAATTACAAGCAGTGCTTCGGGTACATTATGGATGGTAAGAAGATTAGAGTATGTTGACTCAACTTTATCATTTAAATTATCAAAAAATATTTTGATTGTATGAATCGAGCTACTGGATGCAGCAAGTTTCTCAATAAAATAATTTTGAATAATTATATAATTTTCAAGCAAAGGCGTTAGTATGATTATACCAACTGTGAATAATCCAATTTCCTGCCATTTAGCCCGCTTGAAACGAATTACTCTCGTAACATCTTCATAAAACCACTTTGAAAATAAAAGAGCCGGTAAAAGAATAAAAAGAACCTGTCCTGCCATTGTCATTAATCTAAGACTATTAGCGGGAGCTTTTTCAACATCAAGGCCAAAAATGAGTAATGTAAGAAGCCCACCTACAATCTGGTAAAGAAAAAAACCTGCAAACAATCCTATAAATCCAGCAGCAACCGGTGAAATTACCGGGTTTAGCTTATTTCTCAGACCATCATCATCAAAGTTTATTTTATTCTGGCTGTCATTATCAGGCTTTTCATCCGGCCGATTATCTTGCGGTTCTTCATTCATAAAAGAAATCGTTATTATTAATTAATTTAATGAAGTAAATTAGTTTTAAATAGAGTGGATAGCAATAACTGGAATATATTTGAGTATATATTACGTTTTTAATCTCCTATTCTTGAGGTTGGAGGCGTAACGAGTCCCTCGTAAGAGGATAAATAAACATCAACTGAACCTACAACAACTTTCGTTTTTACCCGTACCGGAATTTTTATCTGATCATCGGAAAGCCATACGTAAATACTTCCCTCACTTTTAAAGAGTCCGCCTTCTTTTATTACCGGCTCAACAATAATACAATTAAATTTTCCAGCGGGAGCATCAATTACTTCTTTTCCTAAATACTTTATATCAAGCCCATAGGCTTTATCTTTATAAAAATTGAACAGATGAATTAAATCACCCTTCTTCATTTTTGAATAATCAAAAGTACGTGCAAGGTAAAAAGCAGAAACTATATCATTTACATATTTGGGGATATCAAATGTACCCAGTGTAGTTTTTGCTTTACCATGTTTCTGATCAAAAAATGCAGAGAGGTCCCGGGAATAATTTCCTTCACGAATATGCTGTTCAAATCTCCAGGGGAAAATTCCTTTTACGTCAAGGTAAGTCTCATAACGATCACGAACCTTATAAAACCAGTCAAAACTCGGTACTGTGTTTACAGAGAACGATATATGATATGTATCTCTTCCAAATATTTTTCTTATATTTTCTATTTGCATTACAGAAATACCTGCAGTAACAAATCCATATTTAAGATCAAATGTAAGCTTTTCACCGACTTTAAAGGCATTGTTTTCAATAGTTCGGTATTCATCTTTATCCTGAGCATAGACAGAATTCGGTAAAATGGATAACAGAATTATAGCAGTTAAAACAATATTTATTTTCCTGAGCATTAATTCTCCGCTTTATTTTCAGATATTTTCTATCGCTGAAATCACCTTGTTAACATCTATACTGTTCATACAATCCAGTTTATTGCACTGTTCCCGGCTACAATCAAAACATCCTATTTCTGGCATAAAAACAACACTTTTATTTGAATAAGGTCCCCATCTATCGGGTAAACAGGCTTTAATTTTAGGATAAAAACCAATAACATTTTTTCCCAAAGCCGCAGCTATGTGTAAAGGCCCAGTAGAATTCGAAATAAAAATATCAGATTTATTTATAAATGCTGTGAGTTCACCAAGATTAAATCTACCGGAAAAATTTCTAATTTTTTCTGAGGTTTTTATACTTTCACATAATTCCCGTTCACTACTGCTTCCGGTAATAAATATGTTAAATTTATTTTTCTCGTCAAGTTGACGAACAATATCCTTAAATTTCGCAACAGGCAAATCCATTGCGCTGCCGCCACTGCCGGGATGAATAATAATTGTTTTCTTTTTCAGATCTAAATTTTCAGCAGTTAATATATTTTCTATTTTTTTATTACACTCTTCATTTATTTTTAACTCAAATTCTACGTTATGCCTGTCGATTTTTTCTTTGATTCCCAGATTTTCAAGTAGCTGAACATTAAATGCAAGTTCATGCTTTTCCGCGTATTTTCTATGTTGATAAACTTTACTGTTAAAGAAAAATGAATACCATCTGTATCCGGTTCCAATCCTCTGAGGTATTCTACTTAAAAATATTATAAATGATGTAATAAAAGTTGGATAAACTACTATGCAGCTATCAAATCTATTTTCTGAAATCATTTTGAGATTATTAGAAATAACAGGCTTCCCATTTTCTTCCTTTAATATCAGCACCTGATCAATGAATGGATGATTCTCTACAAGACTTTTAGTGTAATCACGTACAAGAAATGTAATTTTACAACCAGGGAAATGCTTTTTAATAATTCCGGCAAGAGGCAATGTCAGAACTACATCTCCAATCCTGTCTGTCCGGACAATTAGTAAATTTTCAGGTTTAATCATTTTCTTGATACGTAAGGATTATCTTTAATATAAAAACGCCATGGCAGGTCAATTGATTTTTTAATTCCTATCCTTTTTGCTACGATTATTTTATCATCACTTATTTTTCTCCGGTTTAACAAATATATTTCATCGCCGGAAAGATCCAAACCATAATGTTTTTTATTTATTCCAAATGCCTGGCAAATTTTGCCCGGTCCGCTTGTTAAATTAAGTTTTTCCTTTTCATTTAACAAACCTTTCCCAAAACGGTTTTTTCCCATAATTTCTATCCCTTCAATTGGCTCAACTGCACGAATCAAAACAGCGGTTCCATGATTCTTTACGCCGGTAACAACATTGCAGCAAAAGTGTGCCCCATAAGTAAAGTAAACATAAAAATAACCGCCGTCTTCAAACATTATTTCATTTCTTTTTGTTTTTCCAATGTACGTGTGAGCGGCCTGATCAAAACTTCCATCATAGGCTTCCACTTCAACGATAATTCCTGCAAGAATATTTTTACCCGAACGCTTAACCAGAATTTTCCCCGGCAATTCCCGCGCAACGGTAAGTACATCTCTTGTATAGAATTTTTTCTTAAGTTTTGGGGAAATAAAATTATTATCCATTACACGGTAAGATAATAAATGTAGTAATCAGGGGTTTTGTTTTGATTTTAATTCTGAAATACTTACCAGGTATTCATCTTTTTTGAAAGGAGTTTTTTCAATCAGTTTTTCATATACATTGATAGCTTCCTGGTATTCACCCTGTGCGGCATAAATTTTTGCAAGAGTCTCCGAAACAATTGTACTTGAATTCCCAATTTCACTAAATGTTGATTCCTTCAACTCTGAACCACCTTCAGTGTCTTTTATCCTTGCAGAAGAAATTTCACGTGCAAGTTCTTCCAGCCTGTCGTCAAGATTATCAAGTTCTTCATTATCAACTATTTCTTCAATCTTCTTCGGAATATTTGCCTCAAACAGATCGGGTTGTTCCTGGTCTTCAAAAACATTTTTTTCGGGAATAAACGCACTGCCCCTGCTTCCTGAAAACAAAGATCTTTGCTTTTTTATGCCTTCAATTTCATGGAGATAATGTTCATAAGTTTGATCGGAATGAATAAGTTCGCTTCCGATTTTAATTTGCTGAAGTGCCTTGCCATATTCTCCGATTAAAGTATAGGCTTTTCCCAACAACATATATGCAGTAGAATATTCAGGATAAATTTTTATTCCAATTGTCAAAAGTTCTATTGCACGATCAACATTATTAGAATCAATTTCTGTATTTGCCTGTCGCACAAACAGCGGCGATCCCTTATCGTATTCACAGATCAGGCTTACTTTTTCGTTAAATATTTCGGATGCTGTTTTAACCAATATTCTTTTAACTTTTTGTTGAAAACAAAGCGTGTTTAATTGATGTCAGGGAAACAAAAGCAAATCCGACGAAAAACAAAAGCTGAAAAGGAAGTGCTGCAATTTCTAGGAAGTAAATTGACGAAATAATTCCGACAAGGCAATAGATGGCCATAATTAATTCAACAAAGACCATCATATCAATTTTATTTTTTTTATTTAAGTACTTGTTCCCCTTCCAGGAATCTTTCCCGTTTTCAACTTTAAATTTTGGTGTTCTCACAAACTCGCTTTTCCTGTTCATTAATCCTTCAAAAACAGCCCTGGTGTTATTTACTGCAAACCCCATACTGCCAGCCATAAATAGAGGGAAAAGAACAATTTTCTTTCTCCAGTCAGTTCTGATATCTTTTTGTGAATAGAGATAAAACATAAATGAACTTACAAATGCAAGAACGAAAACTGACATAATTCCAAAATAAACATCATGTGGTCCGCTGTTCTTAATAAAAATTAAAGGAACATTTAAAATTGCGGCCAGCAATATAAAAGGAAATGCCAGGTTGTTTGTCAGGTGAAAAGTAGACTGCAATTTTACACGCAAAGGAATATCTGCTTTCCAGACAAGAGGAAGAATCTTTTTCGCTGTCTCGATTGCACCTTTTGTCCATCTGAATTGCTGTGATTTAAGTGCATTAATTTCAGAAGGCAATTCTGCCGGTGAAGTAAAGTCCTTTAAGAAAACAAATCTCCAGCCCTTAAGCTGCGCCCTGTAGCTCAAATCGAGATCTTCTGTTAATGTGTCAGCGTGCCAGTTACCGGAATCAACAATACAGTTTTTCCTCCAAACACCACCGGTACCATTAAAATTAATAAAGAAACCTGATTTATTTCTTACAGACTGCTCAATCACAAAGTGCCCATCAAGAGCAAGAGCCTGAGCTCTTGTTAAAATTGAATAGTCACCATTAAGGTGTTCCCACCTGGTTTGAACCATTCCTATTTTATCATCGGTAAAAAATGAAAGTGTTTTTGTCAAAAAGTCTTTGTGAGGAAGGAAATCAGCATCAAATATTGCTATGAATTCACCTTTGGCAATTTTCATTCCCGCTTTCAGCGCACCCGCTTTAAAACCTTCGCGGGTTCCTCGCCTGATATGCTGAATATCAAATCCCTCTTTTTGTTTTGCTTCAACAGCAGCAGCAGTAATTTTTGATGTTTCGTCGGTTGAATCATCAAGTACCTGGATTTCCAATTTATCTTTCGGATAATCGATCAGGCAAATTGCATCAATTAATCTTTCAACTACATATAACTCGTTGTAAAGCGGAAGTTGAATTGTAACCAGTGGTTTTTCATCAAAATTTTCTTTTGGAACAGGATTCATATTAGCATATTTCCTGTGGTAGAAAAGCATAATAAAGCCGTGGCACCCGAAAATAAACAAGACTGAAAGGGAAAAGAAATAAGCAATTAAAACTATATTATCCATTTTCTTTAATAGACCTTTTAAAAATTATTTTACCAACCCGAGACAGTGTCCAGCAGTATGTCCTCGGTAATTTTATCAACTGCTGTATTGATCGCATTTGTTCTTTCAGTAACATTTTCTAATGGAGGATAATCGCCATAATTAGAGAATGCTTTATCAAAAATATTTTTCTTTTTTACAAGATCCTTGTAAGTAACCTGCACAGTAATTGTAATTCTTCTTACTGTGATATTATCAGTATTTGCACCCGCTGAAACAACGGCCGGTGCATCGGAAAATCCTGTTATTACACATTCGAGAACAGCATTAGCATTACTTCTTTCAGTTACGCGCAATGTGTTATCATCAATAAATTTTTGTATAAGAGTATTAGTAAGAGACTCTCTCAAACCGGGTTCACCGGAACCGCTTCTGTCATCAGAAATTGGAATTGCAATAGTTTTAATATGTGCCGGAACTGATGCCCCCGTAAAAGAGTAAACTCCACAGCCGGTAAAATTAGTTAGCGATGTTATGATAAACAAGACAAATATTGCAGAAGAAATTGCGTTATTTTTTGATGCCCGGAATATATTGTATTTGTTAAACTTAGCGTGGCTATATGGCTGAATGAATTTTGTTAATTTTTCTGAAATCATAATTCATACTCTTTGAGTTTTCTGTATAAAGTACGCTCGCTTATATTCAGTAGTTTTGCAGCGTTTCTTTTGCTCCCTTTTGTGTATTCCAAAGCATTCTTAATTGCTTCCTTTTCCACAACATTAAGAGGAACCACTTCGCTGATTGTCTCTGCCATATTAGTGTAAACTTCCTGCTGGTTATGAGTAATCAGGTCCTTTAATTCCAGAATATCTTTTTTTAATTCGAATAAAGCCCTGTACAAGAGTTCACGGTCGGCTTCTTCCGAAGATTTCTTTAGAAATACTGGAAGATTCCTGTTTGTAAATTCCGTTTCTTCATCTCTAAAAAGTGACTGAAAAGAATCGGCATCAATTGTACCACTCCTGTTTAAAGCAACAGCTGATTCAACTGCATTTTTTAATTCACGAACATTGCCCGGCCAGTTATAGTCTAATAATAAATCCATTGCAGAATTAGTAACGACAGGAATATTTATTTTATTTTCTTCACAATATCTTTTAATAAAACTATGAACAAACTCTTCAATATCGCCTTTCCTTTTTCTTAGAGGAGGAATTGTAAGGCTTACCGCTTTAAGTCTGAAATATAGATCTTCTCTGAATCTTTTTGCATCAACCTCGTGCTGAAGATCTTTATTTGTAGCTGCAATAATTCTCACATCAACTTTTGTTACAGTTTCACTCCCTATCCTCATAAATTCTTTTGTCTCAATTGCACGAAGTAGTTTTACCTGTGTAGTTAAAGGCATCTCTCCAATTTCATCAAGAAACAATGTTCCTTCATCTGCAATTTCAAAGTAACCTTTCCGGGAATCTACTGCACCTGTGAAAGATCCTTTTTTATGACCAAATAATTCACTTTCAAGAATTCCCTCGGGTATAGCTCCGCAATTTACGCTGATAAGATTTTTATCTGACCGATTACTATAACCATGAATTGCCCTTGCAAAAACTTCTTTTCCCGTTCCGCTTTCGCCATAAAGTAAAATGGAAATATCCGATTTTGCAACCTGCATCGAAATATCAATAAGATCGTGAATTTCCTTCGCTTTACCTATGATTCCAAATTCTTTTTTAAATTGTTCAATTGTCATATACAAATAAGACTAAATGGCATACAGTTATTTTTGAGAGCTTAAATATATTACATTTTTAGCCCATATTAAAGAGATATTTTAGACCTTATTCCTGTATTGAAATTGTCATTCCGTCAGATGCAATGATGAAATTATCCCTAATTTCATCAGAAAGAGAGCTTTTCCAGGATAATAAGCCCTCTTCTTCCTCGTCTGGAATATGTGTCATAATTAATTTAGCGGGTTTTAATTCTTCATATATCTCCGGAAATGCTTCTTTATGAATGTGCGTACTCTCAGAAATCAATATTGAAATATTTTGTCCTTTAAAAAGATTCAAATCTTCCTTTTTCCCAACATCTCCGGTATAGCAAACAATTTTATTATTTAAGCTAAACAGAAAACTACTGCAGGAAAAACTGAGTCTATTATCTTTATCATATTCTACATACTGATCAAGATGTGAGTTTTGCTTTGCAATAAATTTTATATCATCATTTACAATGGTTTCTTTGTTATTATTGAATCCACAATATTTAATTTCAAAATCCATTCTTTCTTCAAAGAGATAACTTGAAAAAATAAAATTTTTAACAACAGGGATAAGGCTATCGTGTAAATATATTTTGAGTAGTTTCTCTCTTTTCATTAATTTCATCTGTACAAAAAGAGTGCCGATTCCAGAAAAATGATCAGGGTGCAGGTGAGAAAAAAGAATTCCATCAATTTGTCCGGGAGAAATATTTTGCTTGAGAAGCGCCTTTGAAATTCCATCGCCGGCATCTACAAGCAGCTTAAAATTATTTGATAAAATCAGGAAAGAAGAATGGAATCTTTTAAGTGAGGTTTTCCCGGAACCTGTGCCTATGAATTTTATTTTCACAGTGAACTCAGTTTATTGGAACTACTCTTCCGGAAATCTGGAAACGTCGTCTTATTACTTCGAGAAAATTTCTTGCTTCATCTTCATTCAGAAATTTCCCAACGTAAACAATTGTAAATGATGTGCCGGCAACATTTTTTTCTTGTGTCTCAGAAAAAAATCCTGCATCACTAAAACTTTTCTTAAGGGATGTTGCATTATCAGAATTACTAAACGCACCGGCCTGGATTGTATACTTGTAATCTGTTTTCTTTGTTTTGTTGTTCTCTGTTTTGGGTTTCTCAGGTCGTTTCTCTTTTTCTACTTTATCTTCACCGGAGACCTCATCTTTCGCGGGTATTTTCTTTTCCGCTATCTGAATGTAGGGCGATTGTGGATATTCTCTTTTTAATTGTGCGAGAAAATTTTTTGAGGTCTGATACAACCCGAGTGCATAATAATAAGAATAAATTCTGTACAATGAAGCATCGGCATACCTGCTTTTGGGATATTTGTCAATGATGGTTTTAAAAATAGCAACAGCGTTCTGTCCGTTTTCAGTAAGCACTCCATCAAGAAACATAACCGAAGGATCGTCAGGATATTCATTTTTAAGATCTTTTAACGCATCTACAGCTTTTCCTTTTTCACCCGCTTCAATTTGCTTTAGATAAGGAATGATATTTACTTCCTGCGAATATGCAACAGCTGGTGCAAGAAGTAATAAAATGAATGGAACTATTTTAAAGAATTTTACCATTCTAAAATTTATGCGGTTAATGCAATTTGTTTATCGGGACTAAAAAACTCCAGAAAATCACCAAATAAGGTTCCCGAGGTAGCCCTGTTAATTTTTACTTTTACGTAATCGCCTTCTTTTATTTTTCCATCAGCAGGTATAATTACAACTTTATTTGTATCTGTTCTGCCGGCCAAAAAATCGTCCGATTTTTTACTGAATCCTTCTATCAGTATTATTTCTTCTTTTCCAATTAATGATTGATTAATCTCATAGGATATGCTGTGCTGAAGTTCGATAATTTCCTGTAATCTTTTTGTTTTAACTTCTTCTTTTACATCATTCTCCATTTTATAAGCCTTTGTTCCCTCGCGCGGAGAATATTTAAACATATATGCGCCGTCATATCTTACCTGTCTCATAATATCCAGTGTCATCACATGATCTTCATATGTTTCGCTCGGAAACCCGGAAATGATATCAGTTGAAAAACTTACTCCAGGAATAATATTTTTGGCCTTATCTATAATGCCCATGTAATGTTCAATAGTATAGGTCCGATTCATAGCTTCGAGAATTCTGTTGGATCCTGACTGAACCGGGAGATGGATATAATTGCAAAGATTCGGATGTTCAGCTATCGTGTACAAAAGTTTATCGGAAAGATCCTGAGGATGTGAGGTTGTGAAGCGCACTCTTATTTTCCTGTCAACTTCAGCGCAGGCTGCAAGTAGATCGGCAAAATCATTTTCACCATCACGGTATGAATTTACATTTTGTCCCAGTAAAGTAACTTCACGAAATCCTCTTTCGGATAATTGTTTTATTTCTTCAATTACTGAATTCAGAGTTCTGCTTCTTTCTCTTCCCCTTGTAAAAGGTACTACACAGAAAGTGCAAAATTTGTCGCAACCTCGCATAACAGAAAGCCACGCCTGCAAACCGTCTTCACGATAAGGGATTATATCATCATATGTCTCAGTTCTTGATAATTTAACACCAATACCTTTTTCACCACTGAAGGCAGTATCAAGAAACTCAGGCAAACGTCTGTATTCATCCGGCCCGACAACCAAATCCACAATTTTCTTTTCTTCTATTAAATCTTTTCGCAATCTTTCCGCCATGCAGCCGAGAACACCAACGATTAATTCAGGCTTTGAGTTTTTCATAGTTTTGAAATTCCCCAGCCTTCCGTATATCCGTTGTTCCGCGTTTTCCCTTATGCTACATGTATTTAGCAAAATCACATCAGCTTTTGTGGCTTCTTTTGTAACTTCGTAGCCGTTATTCTTCAGAATACCTAGCACTAGTTCGGTATCTGCAATATTCATCTGGCAACCATAAGTCTCTATATAAATACTATTCTTTTCCATGTTCTCTTTTGAAATTGAGGGTTAAATATAAGTCTTAAATGGCTGTAGTTCAATGAAATTATGAATATGTCCACCCATTGGTAGGACTCTAAACGCAATAATTACTTTACCAATACCATTTTTTTCACGATGGAGAAATCTTCTCCTTCAATTTTATAGAAATAAAAACCACTGTTTATTCCTGATCCATCAAATTTTATATCATATTTACCTGGCGTAATTTTATCACTTAGTAATGTTTCAACTTCTCTTCCCAAGACATCATAAACTTTTAGCGAAACGAACTCTGTACGGGGCAGAGCAAAACTGATTTTCGTAGTAGGATTAAATGGGTTGGGATAATTCTGATTTAGGATTACTTCACCGGGAAATGGAATGTAAACTTCTATCTCTTCTGAATAAATATAATTCCCATCAAAGTCTAATTGTTTTAGCCTGTATTTATAAACTCCTGACCGAGAAATTTTATCTTCAAAACTATATACATTGGGTGAATTACTGTTTCCTTTGCCTTTAACAAATTCGATCTTAGTCCATTGCTGTGAATTTGCATTTGCATTTTCTTCTATTACTCTCTCAACTTCAAATCCAAAATTATTCACTTCAGTTTCAGTGCGCCAGTTTAACTGTATTTTTCCATTTGAATAATCTCCGTTAAAATCAGAAAGCCCTACAGGAAGGGGTGCGGTTGCCGAAGTAGCAAAGTAAAATTGATCGAATTCAGCGCCAGAAGTTCCGCTGGAAGTATAATTTGCAACAACTCCCAAAAACCCATTTGAAAAATTTGTGTATGTGTTATCCGTAATGGAACCCTGTGAGACATTGGTATTTACCGATGAAGGAATATCAGTGGCTACGGCACCTTCTCCATTATTTTGCGGAATTGCTGACGTATAAATATTCCAATTTGAACTGCTATTTCTTGTTATTCTAATTAAAATTCCATAATCATCAATTCCCGTAGGTATTGCGTCATTTGATTGTAGCAAATCAGTTCCAGAACCATTAGTCACCTTTTGTAAAACAATATAATCAGCACCTGATTGCCCCAAAACAATTCTATAGCCATCCACAGTACTAGAATTTAGATCAGATTCATTAGCATATAGCCACACACAACTTTGATTAGAACCTGAAGGAGCGCTACCGCTTCTTCTACCTATCCAGAATCCCCATGACTGTTCTGTTCCCCAAGATGACGTTCTTTGTACACTCAAATATTTAGAGCTGGTTTCCGATACAATTGCATTTATATGTAAGGTATAGGAATCAGAAACATTGGAAGAACAGGTACTATTAGTAGCTATCTCCCAATCCCCGGTATCTCCGGTCCAAGCTAGTGAAGAGGTAAAATCACCATCCGAGAATGAATCTAATAGTTGAGGAAATACATTGCAAGGTGATAAAAGACTTACAATAACGTACAATAAAGCTAATTTTTTCATCATGACCCCATTTAATTTGTTAGAGGAAAAAATTGTTCTTATTATTTTATATTATATTTTTAATTGATCGGGATATTGGAATAATTAGGCTGCTCCCCTGATCGAAGGTTATTAGAAGATAAAAATCTCATTTAAGAATATCAACAAAAAAATTGTAGGGGAATGAAATTATGAAAATTATTATTACCGGGGCAACAGGTTTAATCGGTAAATCTCTCTGCAAAATATTAACTGATAGGAATGATGATGTAATAGTTTTTACACGAAATACAGATAATGCAAAAAAGGTTCTGCCCTTTATTAAAAAATTTGTTGAGTGGGATTATGCTGCGCCTGGAGGATGGGAGAAAAAAATCAATGGAGCAGATTGTGTAATTCATCTGGCAGGGGCAAACCTGTTCAAAAAAAGATGGAACAAGAGTTATAAAAAAACGATACTCGAAAGCCGCAAGTTAAGTACAAAGTGCCTTGTAAATGCAATTATGAATGCGGAGAAAAAACCATCTACATTTATTTGTGCTTCAGCAGCAGGATATTACGGTGACAGAGCAAACGAAATTTTAGTGGAAGAAAAAAATGCTGGAAATGATTTCCTGGCAAAGGTTTGCAAAGCCTGGGAGGATGAAGCAAGACAAATTGAAGAAATAGGTATAAGAAGAGTAAGCATAAGAACGGGAATTGTTTTGAGTAAAGAGGAAGGAGCCCTGAAGGAAATGCTGCCTCCTTTCGAAAAATACGTAGGCGGGTCCCTCGGAAGCGGAAAGCAATGGTTCCCATGGATACACATCGAGGACCTCGTAAATATTTTTATTTATGCAATTGATAATAATTACATATTCGGCGCTGTAAACGCTTGCTCACCCAACCCGGTAAGAATGGAGGAATTTGCAAAGACGCTAGGGAAAGTTTTGCACAAACCGTCTCTATCTAAAGTACCGGAATTTGTGCTAAAATTAGTTGTGGGTGAAGGCGCTAAATCAATACTTGCAAGCCTTAGAGTGATCCCCGAGAAACTGATACAGAATAAATTTAATTTTAAGTATACAAACCTCAAGCCCGCTTTGGAGGATCTGTTGCAATAATATTTAAAGAGGACCTAATGAAAAAGATTGCATTAACACTTTGGTTTCTGCCCCTGATAATAGTTTCTTCTTACGCACAGGAAGAAGATAAAATGCCGGAATTTAACCTGAAGCAGTACTATTTTGTTATGCTGACAAAGGGAGAAAATAGCGGGAAACTTGATTCTGTTGCTGCCAGCCGTACAATAATCGGGCATTTGAAAAATATTAAAAAGATGCAGGAAGATGGCAAACTGGCTATTGTCGGGCCGTTTGGCTACAACGGAAACTGGAGGGGAATTTTTATTTTTGATGTTCCTAAACAAGAAGACGTTGAAGAACTTCTGAAAAATGATCCTGCAATACAGGCAGGAATGTTCAAATATGAAGTTCATCCGTGGTGGTCCGAAAAGGGACAAAGCCTGAAATAAAATATCAGAAATTGGTCATAGCTATTCCTTGCTACGGATCAGGAAGAGAGATTTTGGGGAACAGAACTATTTATTTATGGAAATTTATATGACACGAATGTTTCTCGACAAACTGGAAAAGCCAGATGATATGAAACTTGCAAAAGCGCTCGGCACTTCTTACAAATTATGGCAACAAATACAAAAGAAACTTAAGGGACAATATCCGGGCCTCAAACCCGAATGGAAATACTATGGCGCAAAGTCAGGGTGGACAATGAAAATGATGCTGAAGAAGAGAAACCTATTTTTCTTCGGTCCGTGTAATAAATATTTCAGGATTGGCTTTGTCTTTGGCGAAAAGGTTGTCAAGGACTTTGAAGATAGAAACCTCTCCCCCGTCTTAATCTAAGAGTTAAAAGGCACGAAACGCTATATGGAAGGTCGGGGCTTGAGAATAGAAGTAAAGAATAAAAAGTAGGTCGACGAAATTGTTAAGCTCACGGAAATAAAAGTGAATAATTAATCCTTACAACCTGCATCGAGGACCGGGATTCCAGAAGCTAGTCTTGCTATAACTCTGCATTATAAATTGTGCATGGTACATTTCCCCGACCGTTAGCTCAACCGACCATACCGTTATACAAATATAATCAGATTATATTCATAAATTATGATTCGGAGACAAAATAAAAGATAAATCATAATTATGAGAATTTTTGTCAAAAACATTTGCATTAGTTTGGTTTTAGCCGGAATTATAAAGAATTAGATATTAGTATATTTTGATTCTATATGAATTTATTAGGATATTGCATGATATATAAATACCCGCCATATCAATAATGATGTTTTAGCGAAATTACCAGTGGCGTAAAACATAGTTAAATACATATAAAAAATATATTTGATAAAAGACCCGATATTTTAGCCTAGGGACATATATTTGCTTGTAAATTAGATATGCCGTAAACTTTTATCAACTATCTCAAAGTGAAGCCTGAATTCCACCAACAACTCTGAACTACTGAATAGATTTAAAATAAGGACTATTATAATATGCCGATTTACATGGATCGACATGATGTATCTGAAGAGGTAACAGCGGAAAATGTGGCACAGCTACATAAGCAGGATTTAAAAATTCAGCATAAATTTGGCTGTAGAGGATTAACCTATTGGTTTGATGAAAAAAGAGGAACTGCATTTTGTTTAATTGAAGCACCTGATAAACAGACTATTGAAAAGATGCACAATCAGGCCCATGGAGAAGTACCTAACCAGATAATTGAAGTAGATTCTAAAATAGTTGAGTCATTCTTAGGCAGAATTGAAGATCCTGAGAATGCGCAAAATGCAGGTTTAAACATTATAAATGATCCGGCTTTTAGAATGGTGATGGTTATAGGATTAGAAATTATTTCTTTAAAAAAACATGGCGCGAATAAATTTATCTCACCATTACAAAAACACAATGAGTCATTTATCAGAATCTTAAGTCGATTTCAGGGAAGCGTGGTAAAACAAAATGCAGATTATTTTTTGGTCTCTTTTGAATCTGTCACTAAAGCAGTTTTATGTGCACTGGATTTGCAATCCGGATTTGCAGAATTAAACAATGGGATAGATAAGGATACTATAAATATAAAAATCGGGTTAAGTGCCGGTGTGCCCGTTACCGAAAAAGCTTCTTTGTTTGAAGATACTATAAAGTCAGCAGAGCGAATGTGTAACAACGTTAAACATCAAATTGTTTTATCAACCGAAGTTAAAGAACTATATAAGAGTGAAAATATTAATGTTTTTATTAATAATAAATCAGTGTTTACTCTTTCACCTGCCGATGAAAAACTCCTGAATCTTTTAATTGATTATACTGAACGAAACTGGGGAAATGCCAATTTAAATGTTGATGATTTTAACAGGCAATTGGGATTTAGTAAGTCTCAATTATATCGTAAAATGATCTCAGTAACAGGTAAATCGCCGAATACATTTTTAAAAGAATATCGGTTGAATGAGGCTTTGAAATTATTAAACAAACAGACAGGGAATATTTCCGAGATCGCGTTTGAGACCGGCTTTAGCAGTTTATCATATTTTTCCAAATGTTTTCAAAACAGGTACGGCCTGTTACCGTCCGATTATTTGCGTACCAAGCGGTCTTAAATTATTCATTTTCCTGATTCTCACAACCTGAACCAAAATTACTTGCTTTTGAACCAATTGTTATAGCGGCTGTCTTTATCAAGTGCTACTATAAGTTAATCAAATTTACGGCCTTATTCAGTTACTCAATATTCTGGATTAGGCACTCCCTTAGCCTGGGATCTTTCTACAAAACGACATAAAATAATTTAATAATCACAAAGAGGTAAATAATGAAACAGTTATTAGCTGTAGCTTATATCATTTCTATATTCGCAATTGTTGTTCCTGCTCAAGAAACTACCAGTGCAGCCCAGCCAATTCTGTTTGATCGTCTTGGAGGCAACAGAGGTATTTCGAATATTGTAGATGATGTTGTTGATGCTCATATGATTAATCCAGCGATCAAGGAGCGATTTATTCATTTTAGAGATCAGCCGGAGCGTTTAAAACTTATTAAACAGCATATTATTGAATTCTTTACCGCCGGTAGCGGAGGTCCTGCAAATTATTCCGGAAAAGATATGGTTACAACACACAAGGGGATGAATATTAATTCTGCTGAATTTATTAGTGTAGTTGATGATATTATGTTTGTTTTGAACAAGCACAAAATTGATGAAGAATCTAAGAAAGATGTGCTTACAATTCTTTGGTCAATGAAAGGCATGATAATTTCTAATTATGAATAGCCTGCTTAATATTGATTAAATATTCCTATAAAAAAATTGTAAGAGGATAGTATGAAAAATGACAAAATGATAGATGAATTCAGAGCAAATTTCAGGGGAAAAATAATAAATCAGTCTGCTAAAGAATACGCAGAGGCAAAAAAAGTTTATAATGGAATGATAAATAAAAATCCACGTTTTATTGCAATTTGTAATGATGTGGCAGATGTAATAACAGCAGTTAATTTCGGGAGAACAAACAATCTTCTGATCGCTGTCAGAGGCGGAGGTCATAATGCCGGGGGATTAGGAATTTGCGATGACGGCCTTGTTATTGATCTTTCTAAAATAAATTTCGTGCACGTCGATGGTAAAGCAAAAACAGTACGTGTTGGCGGCGGAACTACATGGGGAGACGTCGACCACGCTACTCATCCATTTAAATTGGCTGTGCCAGCAGGGATTATTTCAACTACTGGTGTCGGAGGACTTACCCTGGGCGGGGGTGTTGGTTATTTAAGCCGTAAGTATGGATTAACAATCGACAGCATTCTTGAAGTTGATGTAGTACTGGCTGATGGATCATTTGTTAGGGCAAGTGCCAAAGAGAACGAAGATCTCTATTGGGCAATACGAGGTGGTGGAGGTAATTTTGGAATTATAACGTCCTTTTTATTTCAGGGCCATCCGGTACATACAAGTTTTGGGGGACCCACACTTTGGTATATAGATAAAACAGAGAAAATATTAAAATGGTATAGAAATTTTATTCAAAATGCCGGCGAAGATCTTTACGGTTTTTTTGCATCTCTGACAATTCCAGGTCCTCCTTTTCCTGAGGAATTACACGGCAAAAAAATGTGCGGTGTAATATGGAATTATTTAGGACCGCATAGTGAAGCAGATGAAATATTTAAGCCAATTCGTGAACTCAAACCAGACTTCGATCATGTTGGTCCGGTTCCATATCCAGCTCTGAACAGTATGTTTGATGTTTTTTATCCCTCGGGCCTACAATGGTATTGGAGAGCTGATTTTATTAAGGCAATCCCTGATGAAGCAGTTACCCAACACGTTAAATACGGAAATGAATTACCTACACCACATTCAACAATGCACCTTTACCCGATTAACGGGAAAGCACACAAGGTTGGTAAAAATGATACGCCATGGGCGTACAGGGATGCTAACTGGGCACAGGTAATAGTTGGTGTTGACCCCGATCCGGCAAATAATGATAAGATTACCAAATGGACAAAAGATTATTATAATGCCATACACCCATATTCTGCAGGTGGTGCATATATAAATTTTATGATGGATGAAGGCGAAGACAGGGTCAGGGCATCATATAAAGACAATTATGATAGACTTGTTACCATTAAAAACAAGTTTGATCCGAACAACTTATTTAGGGTAAATCAAAATATTAAGCCCACGAAATAAATTATCATATAGTGATAGTGTATTACACTAGTGTTTTTAATTGGGCGTTTTCTCACTGTTTAATAAGCAAATCAACAGGATGCCTCCGAAAAGCGGGTGCAAAATGTTCATTTACTGCCATTTTAGTAAATTGCCTATATTTATTAAATGAATTTATCAGATTACGTAAAAAAGAGAAATGGTGTTCCTTTAGGTTCAAAAAATTCTTTACGTAATATGTTTGCCCGCTCACTTGGTGCCGGTAAATTTTCCAGCTTTGGGAGATATTGGAATCCAATCTGGAGTTACTGCCTGGGAAAAAATATTTTTAAACCCCTTAAAATTATCCTGCCCTCTTCTCTGTCGCTAATATTAACTTTTATTATTTGCGGATTTATACACGATTCCGTTATAATGCTTCTTAGATGGCAATTTACCCTGATTTTTACTCCATGGTTTTTGTTAATGGGTATATGGGTTATTGTAAGCGATCTTATTGCTATGGATTATTCAAAGCTTAGATGGATAAATTGCGCATTAATTAATTTGTAATCATCGGGATAAGTTTTATTGCTGCTTATCAGATAAGATACTAGCCGGTTCGAAATATAATTGCTTTAAAATAAAAAGAGACGGGGCCGACCCCGTCTCTATAACAAATAGACTTATTTCTTATTCATCTTTGCAATCAAATTCAATGCGCTGCCTGCTTTAAACCATTCTATTTGTGCTTCATTGAATGTCTGGTTTAACATAGCTTCATCAGTTGAACTGTCTTTGTGTTTGATAACAAGCTTGAGTTGTTTTTCCGGAGCGAGTTCTGTAATTCCGATTATGCTCAATTTGTCGTCCTCTTGAACTTTATCATAGTCAGCAGGATTTGCAAAAGTCAGTGGAAGCATTCCCTGTTTTTTCAGGTTTGTTTCGTGAATTCTTGCAAAGCTTTTTACAATGATTGCCCTGCCGCCAAGGAATCTTGGTTCCATTGCTGCGTGTTCGCGGCTTGATCCTTCGCCGTAGTTTTCATCACCAACTACAATCCAGTTTACTCCTTTTGCTTTGTATTCACGTGCAACTTCAGGAACTGATTTTGTTTCGCCTGTGAAAGTATTTTTAACTTTTCCAGGTTCGCCAGTAAACGCGTTAATAGCGCCGATAAACATATTGTTTGAAATATTATCGAGATGACCTCGAAATCTTAACCACGGGCCGGCCATTGAAATATGATCTGTAGTACATTTTCCTTTGGCTTTTAATAAAAGTGGAAAATCAACAAAATCATTTCCGTCCCACGGTTTGAAAGGAGTAAGTAACTGTAATCTTTCGCTGTCATCTTTTACAATAACTTCAACACTTGAACCATCTTTTGCGGGAGGAACAAATCCTTCCTCACCTTTATCAAATCCTTTTGGAGGAAGTTCTTCCCCTGTTGGAGGATCAAGTTTTACTTTTTCACCCTTTTCATTAGTAAGTGTGTCGGTCATAGGATTGAATGAGAGGCTTCCTGCAATTGCAAGAACTGTTGTTATCTCCGGGCTTGCAACAAAAGCAAGAGTTTTAGGATTACCGTCATTTCGTTTTGCAAAGTTTCTGTTGAATGAAGTTACAATAGTGTTTCTTTCATCGGCTTTATTATCCATCCTTTTCCACATCCCGATACAAGGTCCGCATGCGTTTGCAAGTGTAACACCGCCAACTTCTGTAAGTGTATTGAGCAAACCGTCCCTTTCAATTGTTGCCCTTACCTGCTCAGAACCGGGAGTAATTGTGTATTGAGATTTTGCTTTCAGTCCTTTTGAGAGCGCCTGTTTAGCAATGCTTGCGGCACGATCTATATCTTCGTAACTGGAGTTTGTACAACTTCCGATCAATGCAACGCTAACTTTATCAGGGAAATCATTTTCTTTTACTGCTTCTTTCATTTTTGAAATAGGCCAGGCTTTATCAGGAGTGAACGGTCCATTTAAATGTGGCTCAAGTTCAGAAAGATTAATTTCAATTACCTGGTCGTAATATTTTTCAGGATTTTCGAATACTTCTTTATCAGCTTTTAAATTATCAGCATTTCCTTCTGCAAGTGAAGCTACATCTGCACGATCTGTTATTCTTAAATAGGAAGACATTCTTTCGTCGAAAGGAAACACTGAAGTTGTTGCACCAATCTCTGCACCCATATTACAAATTGTTCCCTTACCTGTACAGGAGATTGAGTTTGTCCCTTCTCCAAAGTATTCTACAATTGCATCTGTACCACCTTTTACTGTAAGTATTCCGGCAAGTTTTAGAATAACATCTTTTGCAGAAGTCCAGCCGTTCATCTTACCTGTTAATTTAACACCGATAAGTTTTGGCCATTTAAGTTCCCACGGCATTCCTGCCATTACATCCACAGCATCAGCACCGCCAACACCGATAGCAATCATTCCGAGCCCACCTGCATTAGGAGTATGTGAATCTGTACCGATCATCATTCCGCCGGGGAAAGCATAATTTTCAAGCACAACCTGGTGAATAATTCCAGCGCCCGGTTTCCAGAAACCTATTCCATATTTTCTTGAAGTGCTTTCCAGAAAATCATAAACTTCTTTATTTTCATCGGTAGCTCTTAAAAGATCTTCTTTAGCCCCAACCTGTGCCTGAATTAAGTGATCACAATGAACAGTTGAAGGAACCGCAGTTGTAGGTTTACCGGCTGACATAAACTGCAAAAGTGCCATCTGTGCGGTCGCATCCTGCATCGCTACCCTGTCGGGTGATAATTCTGAATAGTCTTTTCCCCCTGATAATTCTTTAGTTGCTTCATCCCATAAATGGGTATAAAGTATTTTTTCTGTGTAAGTAAGAGGCCTCTTAACTACTTTTCTTGCCTTTTCAAGTTTATCGGCAAATTCCGAGTAAACTTTTTTAATCATATCAATTTTTGCTGCCATAATAAGTACCCTGAATAATATTTATCTTAAAAAATTTCTTATCTACAAAAGTACAAAAATTAAACCGAAATTGTTTAATATCTATGCCCAAAATTTCCCCTATTACACTTTGATTGCTCAATAAAGCATATTTGCAGTAAGTTTATTATGTTTATTGGAGCTTTCTGTTCAGGATTCTAATGTGGAGAATACAATGACAAATAATTCCATTCTGGTAATTGATGACGAAGTTTCATATCTGGAGCTTCTGAAAGGGCTTCTTCTTGAAGAAGGTTACCGTGAAGTTATGATCGAGAATTCTCCATTAAATGTCATGAACATTCTGGCATCTAATGAAATCGATCTGATTCTATGCGATATTTATATGCCGGAATTGAGTGGAATGGAACTGCTGGAACAAATCACGCAGAAATATCCCCAGATACCTGTAATAATGGTTACAGCCGTTAACGACGTAAAAATTGCACTCAAAGCAATTGACGTTGGAGCATATGAATTTATTACAAAACCACCAGACATTGACCGGCTATTCCTTACAATCAAGCGCGCTCTTGAAAAAAGGCTTCTTGACCTGGAAAGAAATACCCTTCGTGAAATTAGCGAAGGCCACCAAAAAAAAATCGGGGGAGATTTTTCAGACATTGTTACTAATTCGAAACTAATGCACAAAGTATTTGAGCTGGTAGAAATTTTTTCCCCCACAAACGAAACGATATTGCTAACAGGTGAAACAGGAACCGGTAAAGATCTTATAGCAAAAAAGATTCACCAGCTTTCACCCAGAAGCGAAAAACCAATGGTAGTAGTAAACCTGGCATCCATTTCACCCTCCCTTTTTGAAAGCGAGCTTTTCGGACATGAGAAAGGATCATATACTGGTGCAACAAATGAAAAACCGGGTTATTTTGAATCTGCAAATGGCGGTACAATTTTTCTTGATGAGATAGGAGAACTTCCTAAAGAGCTACAGGGAAAATTACTGAGAGCCATTCAGTATAATGAAATTTACAGGATCGGAAGTTCAAAACCAATAAAATTAAACACCCGGATTATCGCTGCCACTAATCAGAATCTAGCTGAATCAATTACAAAGGGTGAATTTAGAACTGATCTCTATTATAGACTGACAAGAGGTTTTATAAATCTCCCTCCTCTTCGTGATCGAAAGGGAGACATCAATATACTTGCTAATCATTTTTTAACTGTGGGCAATCTAATTTACAAAAAAAATGTTCACGGTTTCAGCGAAGAGATAATTGCCAGCTTAAATGATTATTCTTTCCCGGGAAATGTCAGGGAACTAGAAAACGTTGTTCTTAATGCGGTAGCAAAAACACAGGATCATTCTCTGGTAACAATAGTTGAACTTTCCTCAGAAAATTCGAGAACCGATAGCCTGCCAGTCAAAAATGGAAAAAATAATTTGAAAACAATTAATGAAGCGATTAATGAACATATCAGGTCTGTAATGAAGCATACCGAAGGAAATGTGCAGAAAGCTGCCGGCATACTCGGAGTAAGTGAAAGAACACTTCAGAGAAAACTTCAGCAATTGCGCAAAGGGAAATAACCTTTCCCGACAAAATTGACGTCAAAATTGACGTTTGTCGTCTTACCATCCACCCACTAATAATTTATCCTTTGAAATCCGACACTAATCATCTCTTTTTGGCTTTTTTCTTTAGGCATATTTATTGCGCCTATATGGCCAAACACAATTTAATCAATCACTAAGAACTAACTACAATGAACAACGTACAATCATTTCTCTCAATCGGTGGGCTCGTGCTTCTTTCTTTAACGTCTCTGAGATTTAATCAGGCAATATTGGAAACTTCAAGTACCGATATAGAAAATAAAGTATACCTCACTGCTTTTTCCCTGGCTGATGATATGTTAGAAGAAATTAAATGCAAAAGTTTTGATGAGTCTACAATACAGTTCCCTACAACAAATACTGCCAGCCTGACACCGGCAGCTAATTTAGGACCGGAAACAGGAGAAACTTACAGTAGTTTTAATGATGTAGATGACTTTAACGGATTTAATCGCGCAGTAGATGCCCCTCATGCAGAAGGATATGACGTTTCGTGTAAAATTGAGTACGTTGATGAAGATGACCCGGATGTAGTGAGTTCAACACAAACATTTTATAAAAAAGCAACAATTACTGTAACAAGTCCATATATGAGACATACAGTAATACTTTCATTTATTTTTACGCTTAAATAATGGATACAATAATAGATCTTTTAGGAGCTGCGGTAATTGCCGGAATGATCATGTTGGGAATAGCAAACCTCAATATATTCTCCTCGCAAGTCCGTTTTAAATCAGATTCAGATTTGACTCTTCAGACAAACACAAAAACTATTTCTGATATTCTTGACTATGATTTAAGAAAAATCGGTTACGATTATAGCGGAACAGCAATAATTACTGCGGATACGAATAAATTAGAATTTTATGCTGATATTGATTCAAACGGAACAGTAGATCAAATTACTTACCTTCTAAGTAATTCAGCTGCGGTATCAAACACTGAAAATCCATCAGATAAAATTTTATATAGAGTTGTAAATGGCGATACGTCAAAAGGACCTTCACTTGGCATAACAAATTTAAAATTCACCTACAAAACTATGCAGGGAAACGAGACAACAATACCTGACAGCATTAAATTTATTAAGACAGAAATCTGGTTTGAGACCCCTACAAAAGTACTTGATAACAATCAGGAGAAGTATCTTCTCACATATTGGGAAATGACAATTAATCCAAGAAATATATAAACAAATAAGATTAAATTATGGGAAAAGCAATAATAATATTAGCAGTCGGTATGTCCTTATTAATCACAATGTTGATTGTTAATCTCAATGCTAATACAAATAGAGGTGTCGATTCAGCCGTTGATTCATACAACTCTACATCGGCAAGGTTGATTGCAAACTCGGGAGTCGAAATTTATCTTGAGAAATTACGTAGAAATAAATCACTAAAGGGTACTTTTTTAAATAATTCATTGATGGATGGAACTTATGATATGTACATTTACGGTGAGGATTCCCTTCTTACTATTAAATCAGTTTCTCATTTTAATGGTGTTAACCATTCCAGTATTGCTACAGCCAAAAGAGACCAAATAGGATTTCCCAAAATTAATTCCTCGGTATATGTATCCTCAAATAATATTAGCTTAAACCTTAACGGTAATATGGATATAAGTGGAAATGATCACGACATAAATGGAGGTGCTGTACCGGGCACACCTCTTCCTGGCATATCTGTTGATCAACCCGCTGACAGCGCCCATATTGTCAACGATTTAAAGTCCAAGATCACCTCTGCAATCACAGGCTCTGGTGGCGCTCCAAGTGTTAGCATTGCAAATGATAGTACAGATTGGATGGCTCTGGCAGAAGAATATATTTTTGCAGCGGATATAACTCTGCCCTCCGGAACTTATTCAACAGGTACTGTACTGGGTACGGCTTCTGAACCAAAAATTACATATGCTTCGGGAAGTGTGGATTTTGCCGGCCAAGCCTCTGGATATGGGATTATGATTGTAAACGGTGATCTTTCTTTGGCCGGAAATTTTACATTTCACGGGATAGTAATCGCTTATGGCAATTCTACCATAACAACTAAAACCACGGGAAATTCAGGAATTTTCGGAGCATCAATTTTTGTTGGACAAAGTGTTGATATGCAGGCTACAGGAAATGCAAAACTCTATTATAGTACTCAGGCTATTGAAAATGCAAAAACGAATCTAAAATCATCCAGGTTTAAGATTCTAAGTTGGTGGGAATAAGTAAAGATTTTTAAAATACAAAATCATTATTCCTAATACACATAAGGACAGCAACTTGAGGAACTATAAGGAACTTTTCCTTCTCAAACTCAATTTCATAAGCTTCTTTGCGCAGAAAGATTGCAAGATCGCCCACTTTAATCTGAAGGGGAATGAATTTTATTGGCTCTTTTGATTCTTTCCACGGCTCATCTTCTCCCCGTGTTGCAATGGGATAACCCGGTCCGGCTTTTATAACATATCCACTTTGAACTTTTTCTTTTTCAGAAATTCCAACTGGCAGGTATAAACCGCTGGCAGTTTTGTCACTGGATGTTTCCGGCCTGATCAGCACACGATCGCCAATCACAACAAATTTTTCGATATTTTTCAATTTTAATTCCATCCCGGCATATTATCCTTTTTCACTGGCTAAAATAAAGAACAAAAATGAGACTTAAAATGCACTAACCTCGTGTATTCTTAACTAAATAGGGGAGAACAAACGGGAAGCATTTAATAGCTCTAATACTAGCATTCTTTAACCGTCCGCCCAAAATAATTTTTTGAATTATTCCTGCCGTAAGAAGTCTTTTCCTGAAATTTTCTTCCCATATTTCTTCATATTTTGCTTCAATTCCATCAGGATAATTCCCGCGAAGATTTTTACCTCCAAATATCTTCGCAATTATTTTACCTGTCTGCAGTGCCATTCCTATACCATCTCCCACAAGTGGAGCTATTACACCAGCAGCATCTCCAGCCATTATTATCCCGTCTTTTACAAGTTCTCTTTTCCCGAAATAAATATTTCCTGTTCCATAAGCCTGCTCCTGAATATTTCCGGGGTCAAAATCATTGGAGAAGATTTCTGCAAATTTTTTATTCTTATCGAATAATCTTAATAGATGGTCAATAGGTGTACCGGAAAAATCATTCCGGTCTTCAAGCAAACACAAAGTAATCTCATTATCGCTCACAGCATTTAGGCCACAATAAATCCCGGTTGACAAATAAATCTCAACCCTGCCTTTTATAAAACCGGGGATAAAATTTTTATTGATGTGAAATTTTATTCCATTTAACCCGGATTTTTTATTTGTAAAATTTCTATGCAATTGTTTATCAATAACATTCCTTTTCCCGTAAGCGGCAACAACAAAATCTGATTTAAGATAGAAGGTGCTGTTTTCCCCATCCTTTACATCAAGGACAAATTTCCCGTTTTCTTTATTAATGTTTTTTACTTCTGCCGGCTGATAAATTCTGACTCCCGATCGCTCTGCTTCTTTAAGTAGAAAATTATCAAATACTGACCTTTTAATAGCGAAAGATTTAAAGCTAAAATCTACATTTAACTCAGTAGAGTCATCATTGATCAACCGGAATGAATTTATTCTGTTCGGATTTAATGCAAGAAATTTATCATATAAACCGAGATCCTTTAGTTCCCTGCTAACTTCGTTGGAAAGAAATTCACCGCATAAGACCTCTCGAGGGAAATCATTTTTTTCGAGCAGGCATACATCAAGCCCCATCCGTGCCAGCCTTAAAGCAGTCGATGTACCTGCCGGTCCGCCGCCTATTACCGCGACCTGATATCCATTATTCATCATCATTATAAATCACGAGCAGCCATCGGAATGCCCATTTTCTTTTTAAAGTATAATTTTTAACACCGATCTCACTTAAGATATTAAGCAGTTCCTTTTTAATGAATCCTCTTTTAACAGAAAGCGGTCCGTCATTTTTGAACATTTCGCTTTTTGAAAAAACAGAAGCAACTATTTTTATCCCGGCCAGGGCAAATACCGATCTGCGCAGATCATTTATTATTACGCCACGTCTTGATAAGGCAATAAAATTTTTCAGAATTTGTTTTATTTCTTCTTCGGTGAAATGATGCAGAAAAAGTGAAGAGTGAACTATTTCAAATTGTTTTTCCTTTACCGGAATTTTTAGAGTATTCGCGCAGATAATATCAAGTCCGGAAGAATGTCTTAAATATTTACAAGCTCTTTTATTCAGATCGATACTTGTAATTTTTAACCCCCGGAACTTATTTCCAGGATAAAGTAGATTATCAGAGGCGCCCGAACCGACATCAAGAATTAAAATCTCACCTCCCGGCTTCTTTTTAAGCAGGAGCTTCAAACCATTCCTCGTAGTTGAAATTCCCCCAAGAAACCTGTTGGCGTTTTTTAGTTCATTCAGTGCAGAATCGATTCTTTCATCCTGAATTGAAAAGTCATCCATTATTTCAGGCGTGTAACTTCTTTTAAGAAACATCAGGCTCCTTTAAACAATGCAACTTCCATAGTTAATCCGGGACCAAAGGCTACGGCGCAACAATAATCTCCTTTGTCAATCTTATAATTATCCATTATCTCCTTAAGAACAAAAAGGATGGACGCAGAGGACATATTCCCAAAATTCTTCAAAACTTTTCTCGATGGCTCCATTTTATCTTCATCTATTTTAAGCCCCTTTTGCAGGGCGTCAAGAATAGCACGGCCACCGGGATGCAATGCCCAGTATTTAATTTTATCAGACAAAATATTTTTAGCATTCAGTATTTCAATCAGTTTTGGAGCAGCAGATTCAATTATCATTTTCGGTATGTCTGATGACAGCATCATTTCAAATCCAAAATTACCGATTTTCCACCCCATCGCCCCGGCTGTATTTTCAAACAGGACTGAATCTGTACTTACCGGTACTAATTTAGCCGGTTTATTTCTTGAAAAAAGTGCCACCCCGCAACCGTCTGCAAAAACCGTGTTTGCCAAAATATTATCCCGCGTAGGTTCAGTCTGCAGATGAAGACTGCATAATTCCACAGAAACCAGAAGTGTGTTCAAATTATTACCATTAGTGGAATTCATAGCTTCCAGAACCGTATTCACTCCAATTAAGGAAGCCGCACACCCCATAAAACCAATATTTGTTCTTTTTACCGATGCAGGGATTCTGAATTCATTTATAAGGTGATAATCCAGACCGGGCGCAAAAAAACCTGTGCACGAGATTGTTATCAATCTTTCAATGTCTTTCCCTTCATAATTATTTGCAGATAAAACTTTACCGACTGCTTCTTTGGTTAATTGTCTGGACCAGGTTTCATACAGTGCCATCCGAGAATTAGTATCTGGCCTCAGAAAAGATATGCCATCTGTGTAAAATTTATCTTTGGCTTCAGGATCAGTATCCGGAACCACAACATAGCGGTAATCTATTCCGGAATAATGTGCCGCCATATCAATCATCCTTGAAACTGCGGGTTTCTCCCCCATCCGTTTTTTCAATTCCTCTTTAGCAAGACCCTGAGGTACTTTATAAGGAGGAGACGCAGTTTGTATATCTATTAACATAATATCCCTGTTTGGTGAACAATCTACTTAATTATAGTACTAATAAAATTATATTACTACAAAGAAAGTTCATTTAAATTACCGTGTTAATTACTGAATTATTTTGAACCAATTTTATTATTTTGAAGTGTGATAATTATAAAATAGGTAAAAAACATGGCTAATATAAACGAAAAATTCTGGGATGAAAGATATGCCGGTGAAGATACAGTTTACGGTACAGAACCAAATATTTTTTTTAAAGAGCAAATAGATAATCTAAAGCCCGGTAAAATTTTAATGCCGGGAGACGGTGAAGGAAGAAACGGGGTTTATGCTGCAGTAAATGGCTGGCTTGTAGATTCTATAGATTTCAGTGCTGTTGCCAGAGATAAAGCAGTACAGTTTGCACACGATTCGGGGACACAAATTAGTTACCTTGTTATTGATCTGGCAGAATATGAGCCTCACGAAAATTATTACGATACTGTGGGGATGATCTTTCTACATTTAAATGAAGAACTGAGAAAAACATTTTTTAAGAAAGCTGTAAAATCTTTGAAGCCGGGTGGCAGATTAATTTTTGAAGGATATTCGAAAGAACAACTTGGAAGAGATTCCGGTGGCCCGCAAAAACTGGAAATGCTTTATGATCTGGATGAAATTAAAAATTTATTTAAAGAACTAAATGCTGAAATGGCAGTACAGGAATTAATTTCTCTTTCTGAAAGTAAATTCCACTCCGGTGAAGCATCTGTAATAAGATTTGTAGGGACAAAAAAAGTTTAATGAAAAAAGTATTATTCATCACATATTTTTGGCCGCCTTCAGGAAAAGCATCACTTCATTGGCCGTTAAAGGTAATAAGATTTTTACCAGAGTTTGGATGGCAGCCATCTGTTCTTACAGTTGATGAAGATACTTTTTCACAAAAAGACGAAAGCCTGTTAGCTGAAATTGATCCGACACTTAATGTAATTAAAACCAAATCATTTGAACCTTTTAATATTTACAGAAAATTTACAGGGAAAGGAGAAAACGACCAGTTAGTTGCTTCTGAGACTATCTCTAAAAAAAACACTAGTTTAACACATAAAATTTCAATCTGGCTCCGGATGAATTTATTTATTCCGGATGCAAGAATTGGATGGTTCTTTTCAGCTATTCCGGCTGCAAATAAAATATTGAGAAAAGAAAAATTTGATGCAATCGTTTCTATAGGTCCACCGCATACTTCACATCTTGTGGGAATGAATTTAAGTAAGAAAAATAGAATTCCACACATCCCAGTTTTTATCGATCCCTGGGTTGATATTGCATATTACCAGGATTTTAAAAGAAGTAAAGCCACTCTTGCGGTTGATAATCATCTTGAAAAATCTGTGGTAAAAAATGCAGCCTCGGTAGTATTTGTTACAAAAACGATGATGGAAGATTACATCGGAAAATATGATTTTATAAAGGGGAAATCGAATGTTCTTTACTGGGGTTATGACGAAGAAGATTTTATAAATATTGACACAAAAGAAAAATCAAAAACAGAAACACTTGTTCACTCAGGAAATATTTTTGATTTTCAGAATCCTAAAAAATTTTGGGCACAATTAAAAGACGAAATTGATGGAGGAAGAAAACTAAGAATAAAATTTACTGGCACGGTAAGTCCGGGAATTAAAGATGAAATCGGGAAGAGCTGCCTTACGGCATACACGGAATTTTTAGGGTTTCTTCCATACGACCAATTGCTTAACGAATTAATTAATGCTGATTATCTGCTCGTCTGTGCAACTGAAAAACGACATGTCCCCGGTAAATTATTTGAATACCTGAGAACAGGCAAGCCAATAATTGCATTTGGTGATGACAATGAGGAAGTTAAAAATATTTTAAGTGAAACAAATGCCGGGATGATTTTTAATTATGACCAAAGTGGGAAGGAATTTTTTGAAAAGTCAGCCCAGCTAAAAACGGATTTAGGAAAAGTTAAAGAATTTGACAGAAAGAATATAACTCAATCACTTTCCGAAATTCTAAATAATATCAAACACTGACCTCCAAATAAAAAATCCTAAACAAATAATAAAATTTGCTTAGGATTGAAAAATTAAAATTCGGCCCTATTTATCTTTATTCTTCTCTCAACACCATTGTTGATGAACCCTGAGCAGTGGGTGTTACAACAATCTCATTAATGTTTACGTGCTGGGGCCTTGTTGCTGCAAAAAGAACAAGATTCGAAATATCATCAGCAATTAGCGGCTTAAATCCTTTGTAAACCTGTTTAGCCCTTTCTTTATCTCCTGAAAATCTTACTTCGGCAAATTCTGTTTCAACAAGTCCCGGAGATATTGTAGTAACTTTTATTTTTTTATCCAGCATATCCAGCCTGATACCTTTGCTTAATGCATCAACAGCAAATTTTGTGGCGCAATAAACATTTCCATTCGGATAAACTTCATGACCCGCTACGGACCCGATATTTATCACGTGTCCCTGTTTTCTTCCGGCCATTAAAGGCAGAACTTCGCGCGTTACATACAGCAATCCTTTTACGTTTGTGTCTATCATCTGCTCCCAGGCATCTACATCACCATCATCAAGTTTACCAAAGCCTTTAGCGAGGCCGGCATTATTAACAAGTATATCAATGCTTTTCCACTCGTCCGGAAGTGACGTAATATTTTTTTTCACACTTTCTCTTTCTCTTACATCAAGTTGAAAGTAATAAACCTTAACGCCGTAATCTTTTATAATTGAATCCGAAAGTTTTTTAAGACTTTCAATCCTTCTTGCACATAGAATTAAATTTGCACCTTCGCGTGCAAAATCTTTTGCACATGCTTCGCCGATTCCGGCTGTTGCCCCGGTAACGAAAACTATTTTGTTATTTAGCATACCCATTTTATTCTCCATTGATTCGATTCAAAATAATTATTTCTCTTTAACAATAGTTATATATTTTCTTAATCTGTTTGTGGAATAATTTATATAAGCAAATAAAAGTATCAGTATCAGCAGCATAATAACAAGCTGCTTGCTGTATGGAATATCAGCATATTCGAGAAACCTTGCCCAGTTACTTGTGAACAGGCCCTTAAATACTACAGAAATAATTCCTATAAAAATATTCACAACTATGTATCCGACATTCACTAATTGAAAAACTACGGTTCCCTGCCTCAGATTTAGATTATTGTTTTTCTTCAAAATTACTGAACTGATTTCTATAAAAATCACAGACATAAGGAGAGGAACCGAGTACAAAAATGAATAAGTAGAAACTCGGGTACCTTTGGTAAAAGGAATTGCAGCTGTTAGTAAAATTCCTTTGAAAAAGTAATTTACCTCTCCCCCGGTCAAAATACCGGCAATGAGTCCTTTTATTAGTTCATTTAAATAGATGACAGTAATGAGTCCGACAAACAATGAAATTGCGATAACTGTTATCTTTTTCAAAGCATCTCTTTTAATTTTAAATTAGCAAAAAACTATTGTATGAAATTAAGGATAAATCAGGAAGTTATAAAGATTTCCGTCTCCTTTATAACAATTGAATAATGATTTGATTAGCCTTGGATGAAATCCAAAAAAATTAAATTTGAAAAACTCCCGCTATTTTATAGCCACATTTAGAGCATTTATCTTTTGATATACTGTTGAAATAAACTTCATGCCAGTCGCGTTTGATCAGTGTTTCATTACAACCCGGACAATAAGTTGTTTGTCCCTCAGTGTTATGTACATTCCCGACATAACAATATTTAATTCCAACTGACCGCGCAATTTTTCTTGCCCGCTCGAGTGTTTTAGCCGGAGTTCTTTCTTTGTCCAACATTTTAAAATCGGGATGAAATGCAGTAAAATGAAGAGGAACGGAATCACCCAGGTTTTTCATTATCCAGTCGCATTCATTTTTTATCTCTTCTGAAGAATCATTCTCACCCGGAATAAGTAATGTTGTAATTTCAATCCAGATATCCGTTTCATTTTTCAACCAGATTAGTGTATCCAGCACATCTTCCAAAGAAGAAATAGTTTGCTTAAAATAAAATTGTTCCGTAAATCCTTTTAAATCAACATTAGCCGCATCGATATATTTATAAACTTCTTTCCTTGCTTCTTTGTCAATATATCCGGCTGTAACCATTACGGATTTTATATTTTCTTCACGTGCAATTTTAGAAATATCAATTACATATTCGCCGAAAATTGTTGGGTCATTGTAAGTGAATGCTATTGAAGGAACGTGATTCTTTTTTGCAAGTTCTACAACATATTCAGGTGATGCTTCGGTAGAATTGAGTTCATCAAGTTTTGCTTTACTGATTGACCAGTTCTGGCAAAACCTGCAACCAAGATTACAACCGGCGGTTCCAAAACTTAATACCTGTGAGCCGGGAAGAAAATGATTTAGTGGCTTCTTTTCTATCGGGTCAATCGCAAATCCCGTTGGATGTCCATAACCGGTTGTATATAATTTGCCACCGTGATTCTGCCTTATATAACAAAACCCCGGCTGGCCATCACCAATTTTGCAATATCGGGGACAAAGTGTACAGAGCAACTTACCTTTTTCAGTCGACTCCCACCATTTTGCAGGTTTCATATTTTCGATTGGTAATATCATTCTTCAGATAATTCAATTCTGATTGGAATATTACTATAATAGTAAATTGAAAATTTTAATTTTTAAAGTCAGAAATTTATATTACTTCGAATCTAAGCCAGTTCGCCCTGCTTTTTTCTGAATATGGAGCACCTGCGGCAAAAATGACAACGTCGCCTTCTTTTACAATATCAATCTTAAGTAACTTTCCTTTGATCTTATCAATTGCAAGATGTTCCTTGTCTATATCCTGATAAAATATTGATGTAACTCCCCAACGAAGACAAAGTTTGTTCATCGTTTCGAAACTGTTTGAGACTGCAATTATCTTTGCTTTCGGACGATACTTGGATAAATTAATCGCTGTTCTTCCCTGAAAAGTAAAAACCACAATAGCGGCAGCATTTATCTGTCTGCTCATAGAGACAATCCCCCTACCAACTGAATCAAAAAGATTTTCTTCGGTTGATTTGGGAATTTCAAATTCTTCTTCTTTCAGAGGTTTGGAATACTTGTCAGTGTTTTCAATAATATCATTCATTATCTGAACTGTCTTAACCGGAAACTTTCCCACTGCAGTCTCCCCGCTCAGCATTACAACACCTGTTCCATCAAGTACCGCGTTTGCAACGTCCGATGCTTCTGCACGTGTTGGAATAGGATTATGAATCATTGATTCGAGCATCTGCGTAGCAGTAATTACAAGTTTTCCTTTGCTGTTACACTTTTTAATAATTTCTTTTTGAATTATCGGAACCTCCTGTGGTGGAAGTTCCACTCCAAGGTCACCTCTTGCCACCATAATTCCGTCTGCAACTTCCAGTATCTCATCGAAGTTATCAATGGCTTCTTTCTTCTCTATTTTTGCTATGATTGGCCTGACTTTATTTTTCCGTTTCATCCATTCGCGCAAAGTTGAAATATCGCCTGCACTTCTTACAAAAGAAAGAGCAACATAATCCACTCTGTAATCCAGTGCGAACTCAAGATTTTCATAATCTTTTTCAGTCACAGATTTAGTCGAAAGACCCATACCGGGAAGATTCATGCCTTTTTTGGGTTTTAGAATGCCGCCGTTTTCTATAATACAAATAACAGACTTCTTTTTTCTTTCGATTATCCGCAAACGCAACAGCCCGTCATCTATTAATAATCTATTTCCAACTTGAGCATCATCAGCCAAAGATTTATAAGAAGTTGAAATTAAATCCTTCGTTCCTTTCACATCTTCTGTAGTAATTTCAATTTTATCGCCACTGAATATCTCTATCTCAGGTTTCGAAAGTTCACCAATTCTTATTTTCGGCCCCTGGAGATCAATTAATATTGAAAGAGGAATTTGCTTATCGATGCAGGCTTTGTCAATCTCTGCAAAAAGACTTTTGAAAGAGTCATAACTGCCGTGGGAAAAATTAAGCCGCACGCCGTCTGCACCAGCTATAATTAATTTTTCAATTAATTCAGCTTTATTTGTTGATGGCCCAAGAGTACAAAGGATTTTAGTCTTTGCAAAATTTTCATTTACTGGATTATTCATTATTTCTTCTTTACAGGAGCTTTTCTTTTAGTTGTTTTATTCGGCTTTGCTATTTGGGCGTGCCTGGGTTTAGATTTTGCAAACAGTTCTTTGATTTTTTTCTCAACTAATCCGAACACAGTTCCCGGTTCATAATTTTTACCTTTAAGCACACCCGCTTTTACACCCGTCAGAATTTCAATTCCTTCTTCAACCCGTTCGATTGCCCAGATATGGAATTTTTTATTCTTAACTGCCTCAAGGACTTCATCCCTTAGCATAAGGTCTCTCACATTTTGAATGGGAATAATTGCACCCTGTTTACCAGTTAGTTTTCTGGATTTACAGACATCAAAAAATCCTTCAATTTTTTCATTCACACCGCCTATTGGCTGTACGTCGCCTTTCTGATTTAGCGAACCTGTAACCGCAATTGATTGACTTATCGGGAGTTCAGCAAGTGTAGAGAGCAGCGCGAAAATTTCTGCACAGGATGCACTGTCTCCGTCAATTCCACCATATGATTGTTCAAAAACCAGGTTAGCGTTAAAAGCAAGGGGATGTTCTTTTCCAAATGTTTCTTTAAAGTAACCTGTAATAATTAACACGCCTTTATTGTAAGTTTTTCCGCTCATTCCGGCTTCGCGTTCAACATTTAAGATATTTCCGCTTCCGAGAGAAATTGTCGCAGTAATTCTGGTTGGTCTGCCAAAGGAATAATAATCATTTCCATAAACAGCCAACCCATTAATCTGCCCTACTCTTTCGCCTTCGGTAGATATCATTATCATATTTTCTTCAATCATATCATTCACTTTCGATTCCATCATTCCGTGTCTTTCTCTGGATGAATAATACGCTTTTATAACATATGTAGCTGTTACTTCATTAACCGATTCCTCGTTTGCCCAGAAATTTGCTTCACGTGCAAGGTCACCAATTGCTGAAAACCTGGTTGTAAGTTTATTCTTTTGCCCGGCGTAACGGGCTCCAATTTCAATCAATTGTGCAATAGCTGTCTTGTCAAATTTTAACAGACCTTCTTCTTTTATCATTTTTTTAACAACGCGTGCATATTCTATTAATACATCATCAGTTCTCTTTATTTCATAGTCAAAGTCAGCTTTTATCTTAAACATCTTTTTGAAATCATCTTCATAGTCTGAGAGAACAGAATAAACTGAATTACTACCGATCAGAATTATCTTGGTATCAACTTCAATTGGTTCCGGTTGTAGAATTGAAGTTGTAAGCTGAAACGCGTTCTGCATATCCTGAATTTCAAGTTTACCATAACTCAAAACTCTTTTTAATATTTTCCACGCACCCGGCTCTTCAAAAAGGTGATTTACATTTAAGACAAGGTAACCACCGTTTGCACGTAAAATTGAGCCGGCTTTTATTTTTGTAAAATCGCTGTACCAACCCCCTCTTCCGTCATTAAGTTTTTCTATTGTTCCAAACAGATTAACATAAGTAGGAGATGTTTCAATAATTACCGGACAGTAATTCGATTCAGAATTATCGAGAATAATATTTACCTCGTACTCTTTAAAATAATCTATCATAAAACCTTCGGGACTTGTTTCTCCCTGCGGTTTGGACCCTTTAAAAGCCTGAAGATTATCAAGTACACTTTCTTCAACCTGCTCCAGGTAATTATTGATTTTTTTGTCTGTATATTTTTCTTTCAGATTTTCAATAATGCCTTTTACAACTTCGCTGGCAGATTTTTTTTCAAGTTCAAGAAGTTTTTCCTGAAATTCCTGGCTTATAGTAATTCCTTTCTTGTAAAGTGATTGTAATTCGTGCTGATGCTCGTTGTATTTACTTATTATTTCTTTCGCCTGATCTTCCGAAATTTTTTCTTTTTGAATTAGTTCTTCCAGCTGATAAACCGGTACAGGTTTACCATCAATAATTGGCATAATATCCGGTCTGGCCGTCTCGCCCTGTTTAATTTGTCCAAGCTGAAAATTTTCTTTCTTAAGCTTTTCCTGAAATGTACCCATCAGTTTTTGTTCTTTTTCAGTATACTGCTTTATGAGTTTGTTTTTCTGGTTAACGTAGTGCTGGTTGTCCAGAACCTGGGGGATTTTCTGCCTGAGAATTTCAATTGAAGAATAAAGATCCTGCTTAAATACTTTTGCTTTTCCTTTCATAAAAATAAGCAGTGAGGGACGATCAGAATCTTTAAAATTATTCACGTATGCATAATCATATAACAGCGGACATTTAGAACCAACCTTCTCAAGAATTTTTTTTACAGTGGTTGCTTTCCCAGTTCCTGAAAGACCAGCGATGTAAATATTATAGCCCGGGCTTCGTAACTCCACACCAACTCTGAGTGCCTGCAATGCCCTTTCCTGGCCTAAAATTCCTTGAATAGGTTCAAGTTCATCAGTTGTCTTAAAATCAAATATATTAGGATTGCATTTCCATCTTAAATCGTTCTGCTTTAGTTCTTTATGTTTTAAAGCTTTCACAGTTTTCATTCAGTACCCCGCCTTTTATTAAGCTATAATGGGTTCGTTTAAGTAAACCTCCCCCGAATTAACTAATTAAAATCTAACTATTAAACTCATGAATATCAAAAGAGCATATTTACATAATTATGCATAATTACTGCAAACCCGTAATGATTTTTTTATTATTTTATGTTGATAGGTTAAAATTTTTCTTAAAGATTTACGGGCTCTTTTTATGGACCTTAAAAAAGCCAGGAGTTTCTTTCCTCATACAGAAACAGATTTAATATATTTTAATCACGCTGCAACTTCACCATTACCGACTACTGTAACGGAAAGAATTACTGAATACGCAGAAGAAAGAAGTTTTAAATGGGTTGATAATTTTCCAAAAGTAAGTGAGTTTGCTAAATCGACAAAAGAAGACCTGGGTAAAATGTTAAACTGTCCGGCAGAAAGAATTGCTTATACAGATAACACAACAAACGGAATAAACATTCTTGCCTCGGGCATAAACTGGAAAAAAGGTGACCGAATATTATTAAATGACCTGGAATTTCCGGCCAATGTATATCCCTTTCTTAATCTCCGGAAAGAAGGCGTTGAAATCGATATGGTTAAATCGCACAACGGGATTGTTTCAGCAGAGGATATTATAGGAAATATTAAACCGGGCACACGGCTGGTTTCGATTAGTTTTGTACAGTTCTTAACCGGATATAAAGTTGATCTTGAAAAAATTGGTAACTACTGCGAAGAAAATGGAATAATTTTTTCTGTTGATGCAATACAGGGACTTGGCGCATTAAGGCTTAATGTAAACAAATGCAAAATTGATTTTCTTTCTGCCGGCACCCAAAAATGGTTACTTGGTCTGCAGGGATTCGCTTTTATCTATCTTACTGAAAAATTGCAAAATAAACTTGATATGGGTTATGTCGGATGGCTCTCAGTTGAAGATGCCTGGAATTTACTGCAATATAATCTTACACCGCTAAAAACTGCAGCAAGATATCAGAACGGTACTATTTCACATATTGGTGCTTGCGCATTTCGCGGCTCACTCGATCTATTTTTAAATTTTGGCTGGGATGAAATTGAAAACCAGGTTATCGAAAACGCATCTTATCTTACAAGTTCTCTGAAAAAAATCGGCATTGTTCCCCTGCTGGACGGATGTGCGAAAGAAAATCTTTCAGGGATAGTAACTTTCAAACATGATGATGCGCAAAAATTATTTGAACATCTCGCGACTAATAAAGTAAGCTGTGCTGTTCGTGAGGGTATGATAAGAATGTCGCCACACTTTTATAATTCAAAAGAAGAAATAGATAAAGCAGTCGATGTTTTAAAAAAATTCAAATAGGGCTATTTAAAAATTATTTGAGTGCCTTAAGATTATCTTCAAACTTTTGTTCAAAATCCTCCTGGTATCCCCTGTAATCAAATTTCACAATGGAATTTTTATCAACTATCAAAGTTTGTGGTGTTATGGTTATATCAAGAATTTTATCGAAGATATCTGTAAACTGAATTATTGTCTGATTCCCTAGAAAAGAAAATTCCTTTTTAGTTAGATATTTGTTATTAATCTCTGAAATAGTTTCGTTGAGATTAATAAAAACAAATTTTACATCGGCATATTTTTTTATTAAGCCTTTTAATACCGGCATATCTTTTCTGCAATACGGACAATCAAATTTGAAGAAAACCATCACCAAGACAGATCCTTTAAATTTGCTGAATTTTATTTTATTCTTATTTATATCAAATAATGAAAGAGATGAAACATCTACATTAATATTAGGATCTATATCCAGTTTTTTAATTTCTTTTTCAACTTTAATAAGGTTTTTTGTATTACCTGATTTTTTCATCACATCAGCCAAACCCTTGTATCCATCAATTCTTGAAGAATCAGATTTGATTGCTTCGTTGAGATATTGCATTGCACCTTCATAATTTTTCAGATGCATTTCTCCTGCAGCCAGTAAAAGGTGCGCATCGTAAAATTGTTGCCCGGATTTCACCGACAGCAATATTTTTTGAAGCACAGCAATTCCTTTTTTGTCATCTATTTTCTTTTCTATTAATACCTGGGCAACACGAATACTTGTCTTTACTGAATTATCATACTTTAGTAACTCTTCTGCAGCTTTGACTACTTCTTCAGGGTTTTTAGCAATTAAAGCTTTCATTTCAAAAATATAACCGAGTATTCCTGGTTTAATTACTGTCTTTGGATTAGTCTCTAAATACTTGTCACATTCTTTTATTAAATCTGCAAAAGATTTTTGGTAATTTGTTTTGTTAGATTGTGCCCAAACCTGTTTTATATGATTTGCAAAATTTTTATCTTTTTGCGTAAGAACTGATTGGCCAAAAGCCAGGTTGCTTATTAATAAAAGCGAAAATAAAAGTTTCATAAAATCCCGATTTATTTTTTCCAAAAATACTTTTAATTTAACTGCTGCGCAATAATGTAAGTGAAATGCTTACTGGTATACAAAATCCAGGTATTTCTGTTCCTTTTAGTGATTTATGAACATTTATTTTACACTAATAGTATTATTATTTTATGTTTATTTTATTAAATTGAGAATGGTAGCCAGATCCGAATTTAAAATTGGATAAAAAAAACAGGAGTTTCAGATGTTATTACGAGCACTAAAATTATCTTCATTTTTGTTGATAATCTGCTTTAGTTTTTTATTATTTTCTTCTTCTAATGCACAAAACGGGAAAGATAAAAAACCTCAGGTCAGAATAAGTCCTAAAGCCTCAGTTACACAAACGATTGGTTTTACAGATGTAACAATTAGTTACAGCCGTCCCGGAGTTAAAGGAAGAAAAATTTGGGATGGTTTAGTTCCTTATGATAAAGTGTGGCGGGCAGGTGCGAATGAAGCGACAAAAATTACTTTCAGTAAAGACGTAATAGTAGAAGGCAAAAAGCTGAAGGCAGGTTCTTATGGATTCTTTGCAATTCCTACAGCAAATGAATGGACTTTAATTTTTAATAATGTTGCAGATCAGTGGGGAGCTTTTACTTATAATGAAGCACAGGATGCCATAAGAATAAAAGTAAAACCTGTTAAAATAAATTACTGGCAGGAATGGATGGAATATACATTCAGCGATATGGATGTTCAGAAAGCCGGCAAGAATAATTCGGCAATGATAAACCTTGTATGGGAAAAATTGAAAGTTCCATTCAAAGTTGAAGTAACAACTTCCAATAAATAAAGTTCTTATAAGAGACTGTGTGTAAAATGTCATGCTGAACTTGTTTCAGCATCTTTTGGTAATTCATTAAATAAAACAGATTCCGAAACAAGTTCGGAATGACAGACCAATCTTACACACAGTCCCTGTTTTAATTATCCTCTGATAGCTTTCAGCAACTCTTCCGTTTTTTCTTTCATTAATTTTATATCACCACGACTTTCAACATTTAGCCTGATAATCGGTTCTGTGTTCGAAATTCTTAAATTGAATCTCCAGTTATCATATTCAACACTCAGCCCGTCGGAATGATCCCTCTTACCTCCGGAATATTTTTTATCAATCTCTTCAAGTTTTTCTTTCGGATTATTTATTGTCGAGTTTATTTCTCCCGAACACGGATATTTTTCAATCATTGCTCCTACTAGTTCAGAAAGCTTTTTGTTTTCTTCAGACATCAACTGAAGAATTAACAAAAATGGGATCATTCCACTATCAGAATATGAATTATCCCTGAAATAATGATGGGCGGACATTTCTCCACCATAAATTCCATTAACTTCACGCATTTTTTGTTTAATAAAAGCGTGGCCGCTGACTGACTGTACAGCTTTACCATCTGCTTTCTCAACTATTTCCACAGTATTCCAAACGAGGCGGGGATCATGCACAATGTTTTCGCCGGGATGTTTTTTCAGAATAGACTTTGCAAGCAATCCAACTATGTAATAACCTTCTATAAAATTTCCCTTCTCATCAAAAAAGAAACAACGATCATAATCACCATCCCACGCCACACCGAGATCAGCTTTATTTTCTATCACAGCATCAATTGAAATTTGCCTGTTATCTTGCAACAAAGGATTCGGCACACCGTTAGGGAATTCGGAATCTGGTTCATTCAGAATTTTTATCATCTTTACCGGAAGATTTTTTTCAAGATTATCCAGTGCCAGGCCGGCGCAACCGTTGCCCGCGTTAACAACAACTTTTAGCGGATTTATTTTTCCCGCATCATAAAACTTTTTAAGATTTTCAATAAATGCTTTCATTACATCGACGCTTGAAACCTTGCCTGGCTCCTTGCTTTTTTCGCCAAGGTCATCTTTAAGAATCATTTTTTCTATATCGCTTAATCCTGAATTATAGCCAACGGGAACCGACTCCTGCCTGACAAATTTCATCCCGTTATATTCAGGCGGATTGTGGCTGGCAGTGATCATAATTCCACCGTCTGCTTCCAGATAAGGCGTTGCGAAGTAAATCATTTCTGTACCGCAAAGGCCAATATTTACAACATCTGCCCCGCTTTCAGTAAGTCCCTGTGCCAAAGCTTTTGAAAGCTCAATAGAA
>Ga0210095_1000048_pt1 | contig 49581 bp, 49 predicted proteins | sample China_Galinas_PW_FD_184861 | JGI IMG/M metagenome (GOLD analysis project Ga0210095, IMG submission 184861) | Wetland microbial communities from San Francisco Bay, California, USA, that impact long-term carbon sequestration - China_Galinas_PWA_D1... | ecosystem: Environmental > Aquatic > Marine >...
GCGGTGCGCTACCAGATCAAGTACGGCGCCGACGTCATCAAGTTCATGCCGTCCGGCGGCGTATTGTCGGAATCCGATCCCGTGGACGTGCCCGAACTCTCGCAGGACGAGATGGACGCCATCGTCTCCGAGGCGCACGCCTGGCACCGCAAGGTCGCCGCGCATTGCCACGGCGACGAGGCGGCCAGGATGGCAATTGCGGCCGGCGTGGATTCCATCGAGCACGGCACCTTCCTGAAGGACGACACCCTCAGGCTGATGAAGGAGAAGGGCGTCTACCTCGTGCCCACGCTGTTCGCCGGCTTCTGGGTCGGCGACAAGGCCGACAACTATCCGCCGCAGATCGCCGCGAAGGCACGGGCGGCATCGGCGCAGATGATGATCATGTTCCAGCACGCGGTGAAGATCGGAACGCCGGTGGCATTCGGTACCGACGCGGGCGTCGAGCCGCACGGCCAGAACGCGAAGGAATTTTCGCTGATGGTGAAGAACGGCTTCACGCCGACCCAGGCCCTGATGGCCGGCAGCCACAACGCCGCAAACCTGCTCGGCCTCTCGGACGTCACGGGCTCGCTGCAGGCGGGCAAGTCGGCCGACGTCGTGGCGGTCGCCGGCAATCCGCTGGACGACATCTCGACGACCGAGCATCCGACCTTCGTGATGAAGGAAGGCACCATTTACGTCGGGGATTCGGGCAATTGATCCGAAGAGAGTGAGATCGAATGAAACTCTACGCCCACCCGTTCTCGAACAACTCGATGCGTGCGCAGCTGTGCTTCGATGAGAAGGGCCTCGACTACGAGTACGTGATGGTCGATCTCTTCAAGGGCGAGCACAAGCAGCCTGCCTTTCTGGCGATCAACCCGCGCGGACAGGTACCGGCACTGGTGGATGGAGGCGTGCGCATCTACGAGAGCGTCGCGATCGTCGAGTACCTCGAGTACCGGTACCCCGAGCCGTCGCTAACCCCGAGTGACCCGGCAAAGATGGCGACGTGCCTTCGTCTCATAGCCGAATTCAATCAAAAACTCGATCCGACCAACATCTTCGGATCGGTGAAGTTCCGCCGCAGCAGACGTGCGGATCTGGGCGACCGCGTTGACAGATTGCTGTCGGAATGCCGGGTTTGGGAAGAATATCTGGGCGACGGACCCTTTTTCATCGGGGAAGAATTTTCGATCGCGGACATCGTCGTATTGCCGTTCTTCGGCACCGTCATCGACGGGCTCGGATTGCCGGAGGGCGAGGCTCCCGGGCTGCACGCCTGGTACGAACGCTGCAAGGCGCGGCCAGTCGTCGCCAAGCAGCCCTGGTTCGAAGCCTTTGCGGCCGAGAAGGCAAACTCGGAGCAGCGTATCCTGGCCGAGTCGTAGTGAACGACTCGGAAGACCTGGCCGGCAATACGCATCAAGGAGCGCGCCATGCCCTACCTGCAACTTCGTCTTAGAACCCTTTTGTGCATTTGCATTGCTCTGGCCTCGGGTCTTGCCGGCGCCGGAATCGCAGCGGATCAGCTGTCTCTGCCGACCGGCGACGCGGACCTTGGCATTACCCCGGCTGAGCAACTCGGGACAAATGACCACGGCATCGGCCTTCGCCCCGGCGACAAAGTTACCGGTTTTGTAGTCCACAGCTTCGACGGCAAATCCGTCAGTTGGGAAGAGCTCCATAAGAAGGGCCGCCTTCTCGTCATCTTCTACCGCGGCGGCTGGTGTCCCTATTGCAACCTTCAGATTCGGCAACTGACCCTGGCATATCCGAAATTCGAGGAACGAGGAATTCTGCCCGTTTTGATCAGCGTCGACGAAACAGACGCTTCCAGCCTGGTGCGGAACACCTACGAGATTCCGTTTCCGGTATTGTCGGACCCCGACTTGCATGCACTCGAGGCGTTCAGGGTGACAATGGATGTCGATGAGGCGACGCGCGAGCGCTACAAGGAATACGGTATTGACCTGAGTGCATGGTCCGGCAGAGATCACCACAAGATTGCCGTACCGTCTGCGTTCTTTGTCGATAAAGACGGGACTGTCCTGTGGGCGCACAGCGCCATGGACTATCGCGTGCGTCCGAGCCCTCAACAGCTGCTCGAAGTGGCCGACCGGCTCGACTGGTAAGTCGTGAGGCGCTCAGCTAGCTCAGGTAGTGTCTGCCGCCCACCAATTTCAAGGAAAGCGCAAGCGAAATTAGCGTAACCACGGCGGCCAGCAAGATCCACTGCAGTCCGAATCCCGCGGCGAGCGCCGCGAGATGATCCAGTTGCTCCTTGATGACCGCATAGGACGCCGCATCGCGCAGGAAGTTGACCAGATCCCAGATCGTCCTTGCGAGTGCCACGAACGTCGCCAGGAAGCCGGGCAGGGCACGGCGCCAGGGGAACTTGAGCGGCGGGAGGGACGTCGCCTCCCGCCTCACGGCCCTCATCACGGACGCAAGAAAATCCGGCGAGGGCGCGACTTCTCTCTCGTTCGCCAAAACTTGGTCGATGTCTTCGGATTTCATAACCTGCTACTCAACTTCGACTCGAGCAGAGCTCTTCCTCGGGACAGCCTTGCCTTGACGGTGCCTTCACGCAGGCGAAGGCTGCGGGCCGTCGCGGCGATATTTTGATCGTGAAAATAGAAGAGCAGCACCGGGTCGCGATACTTTGGCGGCAGTGATTGCACTGCGTTGTGCACCAATCTGCGGCGATCGGCCTCATCGGCCGCCTCCTCTTCCGATCCTTCTGCTGCCACATTTTCGTCCATGGGCACCGATACCGGCGCGAATTTGCGCATTTCGTCGCGGTAGACGTTCGTTGCCAGCGCGAACAGCCAGGTCGAGAATGCCGCCTCGCGGCGCCACGATTTCAGCCCGCGAAATGCCCGGATAAAGGCTTCCTGGGCCATATCCTCGGCCCGTCCGCGATCGCGACAGAAGCGGTAGGCGAGATTGATCAACGGACCCTGCCAGCGCTCCACGATGGCGGAAAAGGCCGTCGTTTCCCCATCGAGGACACGTCCGATCGCGGTTTCATCTTCCTCACCTTGGCTCATTTTTCGCCTTCCACGCTTGGTCAGACGAGACGTCTCGCGCCTGGGTTGCGTTTTCTCGCCGGGAGCCGGATTCAAAAAAATGCAACCGGATCTCCGCGCCTTTCGTCTGACGGACAGAATACACAAGATTTCCACTGAAGGAGTGGGCTCATGTCGGCAGCATTTTGGTTGATGATCGCGGTCCTTGGCACGGTGTTTTTTGCATTCATCTCAGTCGTCGTCTGGATCGAGAGCCGTCAGAAGGAACGGGAAACCCACTATCGGGATGAAATGAGTCGGAGAATCGCAGAAGCGGGAAATGCCGGCCCGATACTGGAATACGTTCGAGAGAATACCCGGACCGATGCCGCTCAGGTGCGGACAAAGGCCCGCGTGGCCGGACTCATCAACATGGCCGTCGGCGTCGGTCTGATGATTTTCCTGAAGGCGCTCGCGGCAGGGGCTCCCGTGTATCTCGTGGGGTTGATTCCGCTCCTGATCGGCGTCGTGTTGCTGATCTTTTCGGAATTCATGATGAACCGAGGCGGCTGATACCGGATTTTCGGCGATAACCTGGATAACCGGCGGATCGGACCGAGGAGTGCGATGAGACAACAGTTCGTCCTACTGTCCTGCCTGCTCGTCGTTCAGCCGCTCGCGATGGCCGAGGACGACTATCCGCATTCGAAAGAACCCATCGGTACCGCACGCCAGGTCTACGACGGCGCGCTGATGCCCGACATCCAGGTCAATACATTCAGAAACATCGATCGGCTGTTCTCGACCCGGACAGTGAAGCGTGGGTCCAGCGTGTACCCGCTGCCGCCGAGCAAGAAGCCGCTGACCTCGCTGAGATTTGAATCGCACGGCAACACCTACGACCTGTTCGATTACGTTTCCCTCAATCGCATCAGCGGTCTCATCGCGATCAAGAACGGCGAGGTGATCTACGAGACCTATCAGCTGGGGAACACCGAACGCAGCCGCTGGATGTCGATGTCCGTCGTCAAGTCGATTGCCGCCACCCTGGTGGGTGCCGCCATCAAGGACGGCTACATCGACAGCATCGATGATGACGTCACGAAGTACGTCAGTGACCTCAAAGGCAGCGCGTACGAGGGCGTTTCGGTGCGGAATCTCCTTCAGATGGCCTCCGGCGTCGAGTGGAACGAGACCTATACCGACCCGACGTCCGATCGGCGTCGGCTGCTAGAGGCACAGATCGCCCAGAAGCCCGGCGGAATGTTGAACGTCATGGCCGAGCTCTCGCGTGCGGCGAAACCCGGCACGCGATGGAATTACAGTACCGGAGAGACGCAGGTTGTCGCGGCGCTGGTCGCCGCTGCGACGGGTCGCCATCTGGCCGACTACCTGTCCGAAAAGATCTGGTCGAAGTTCGGGATGGAGTCCGACGCCAAATGGTGGCTCGAATCGCCGGGCGGCATCGAAGTGGGCGGAAGCGGCCTGACTGCCACCCTCAGAGACTATGCCCGATTCGGGCTGTTCCTGTTAAACGGGGGAACAGCCGGCGGCGAACAAATCCTGCCGGCCGGCTGGATCGAAGCCGCCAGCAGTTCGAAGACGATCGCCGGGTCGGAAGTGGATTACGGGTACATGCTCTGGCCGATCGGCCGCTCGGAAAACCCGGTTCACCGCGGTGCCTACGAAGCGGCCGGCATCTTCGGTCAGCAGATCTACATCAATCCGCGCGAGAACGTCGTGATCGCAATATGGAGCGCCAGACCAAAGCCCCTTGGAATGACGACCGTCGAGGATCTCGACTTCTATGCAGCCGTGTGCATAGCGGCTCGCTGATAACTGCGAAAAATGTATACGTGAGCGAGGCAGTTATCTTGCCGTTTTTCCTTTTCTGGTCAGTCACTTAACGCTACTTTGCACAACAAAATTCGTTTAGAGAACGCGCCAAATTTGACCACTGATTAAACTCCGGCTACCCAAAAGCTCCATAAAACAAGAGCTTATGGAAATTGCACGTTGTAATTCTCGCTAGTATTGGTAGTTTATTACCAGCACACTACGCACAAGCGGTTGAATAAAGCTCAAGCCACAACCGCATAAGAACAGGAGACCGGATATGGGGAACTCTGTTTTCGACAGGATGAAATCCGGCGAACTGGCGCGAATAAATCCCACCGTTCCAGATTCGAAGAAAGAAGAGCGCGCCACGTCCATATTGTTGGCGACATTCCGAGCAGTACCCGACTTTGCCAGATCAATGCTGTCGGACGCAGGCGTAAAGTTCCCAGTCACGGCGCACGTCCAATGCTATACCGAAGTAGCCCTAGAAATACCAGGATCAAGCCGAACAGTTCGTCCAGACGGCCTCATAGTGTTGACCAAAGGCAAGAAGCAATGGCTTGCGTTTGTGGAATCGAAGACTGGCACATCTTCGCTCAAGCAAGATCAGTGCGAAGAATATCTGGTATTGGCCCGCGAATTAGGGATCGATGCAGTAATAACAATTTCGAATCAGTATTCTGCCATGCCGTCGCATCATCCAGTAGCCGTCTCCAAAACCAAGACTCGTAGGGTCGGATGGTTTCACTTTTCCTGGTTATCTTTGATGTCTAAGGCAACTCTTCTAACCGAGTCACGGGCTGTGGAGGATCCGGAACAAGCCTTCCTGCTGCAAGAATTGGTTCGCTTTTTGAAGCACCCGTATTCCGGTGTCTCAACGTTTTCGCGAATGCCCAAAGGATGGTCAACACTGTGCGCATCCGTGAAGCAAGGGGTTGCACTTCGGAAGAACGATCCAGTTATCGAACAAGCTGTAATCAGTTGGCATCAGCTTATCCGATATTTAGCCCTTGAACTAACAACGAACGTAGGTCAACCGGTTCAAGTCCGCCTTAGCAGGCGACACGCAAACGACCCCGGAAGTCGGGTATCAGACGACATCGACAGTGTCGTGAAGAATTCGCTTCTTCATTCGGAGCTAACTATTCCAAATGCCGCAAGCCCTTTTGTTATAGCTGCTGACCTGATGCGTCGGACGCTAAATCTTTCTATGAAGCTCCGAGCGCCATCCGACAAGAAAAGGGCGACTGCATCAATTAATTGGCTCGTCAGGCAACTCAAGGGTGTTGAGCGAGAGGACATTTTAATAAGAGTTATTTGGCCAAGGAGGGTGCCCGATACTACCGCGACAATTGGCACCGTCCGGAACGATCCTTCTTGTCTGATTCACGACGGGATTCGTGAAATTCCTCACTCTTTAGAAGTCGTCCGCGTAATTGATCTCGCTGGAAAATTCAGTGGCGTGAAAACATTCGTCGAGTATGCAAGTAGTGAGGTTCCGAATTTTTACAAGGATGTCGGTGAGCACCTTCGGGCTTGGGTTGCACCACCACCAAAACTCAAACGGACTTCCACATCGGATTCCGAGGACGTTAGAGGGACAAATTCTGAGCAATCCAAACCGAGCCAATCTGAAAATGAACGCAGTCTATCCGTACAGGCAAATTCAGACTAATTGCAGCAGCGGCGCAAAGCTAAATTGCCAAGCGCGCGCACCTGGAGCGTGCCAATTGAGGGCTTCTGGGCAGCTATCTCGATATTTGCGTCTTATCGTCCCCGCCATCTCCTTACGCGCATAATGTATATTATGTTAAATTCCGGATATATCCGTTTGGAGGCCACCACCAGCCAGCAGGCGGTGCCCTGCCGTCTCCAGCCGCTCCAGCCGGGGCCCGATTAAGACTCCCTTAAGCTCCGTGGCGCAAAGTCGCTTCGGATGTCCCCAATCGTGCAAGCAGACCACTGCAGGCTTGTCTCCGTCGTGGCCCTGGTCGCCCTGGGCGTGCCCGCTGCGGCAAGCCTCGCCAGTCCGCCGACGTCCTGGGCGCAGGCACCCGATTCGAACCTTGCGTCCTCGGGTTCATTCCTGGTTCCTGGAAACCGTCTGAGTCCGGATGCCGTGATCGACCAGGTTGTCGTCGATCCACGCAACGTATTCGATCTCGACAATCCAAAGGAAAACAGCATTTTCTATCGCCTGGCCGACAAGCTACATATCAAGACGCAACCCCATGTCGTCTCCACACAGCTGCTGTTCAAACCCGGCGATCAGTATGACCAACGCCTGCTGCAGGAATCCGAGCGCATACTGCGCGAGAACCGCTTTATCCAGACGGCTTCGATAAAGTCCGACGTCAACGCCGACGGCAACGTGGACGTCATTGTCCGGACCAGTGACACGTGGTCCCTCGTGCCGAGTTTTTCGTTCTCGCGCAGTGGCGGCAAGAACGATACCAAGCTGGGCATAAGAGAAACCAATCTGCTGGGTTCCGGTATCCAGGTGGAGGCCTTTTCCACGTCGAACGTCGACCGCGACTCGAAATTCATCAAGGTTTTCGATCCGAACGTCGGCAATTCGTGGTACCGGATGCAGTTGCGATTCGAGAACAACAGCGACGGCAATTCCAAGGAAATGAATTTCGGAAAGCCCTTCTACTCGCTGGATTCCACGGACGCCAATGACCTGTCCTTCTACGATAACCGGCGCGTCGACTCGTACTACGACCTCGGCGACATCGTCGGTGAATATGCACACTCCAGCAATATCTATGAGCTCGCCAAGGGCTGGTCCCACGGTCTGCACAACGGCTGGGCGACCCGCTATTACGCCGGCGCGAAGTATGACGAACAGTCGTTCACGCAAGTCGTAAACAGCAACTACCAGGGCTCGATAATCCCCGATGACCGCAAACTGGTGTACCCGTTCTTCGGCGTCGATTTGATCCAGGACGACTACGAGAAAGCCCACAACTTCGACCAGATCGGCCGCGTCGAGGATCGCTTTGTCGGCACCAGGCTATCGGCCCGAGTCGGACCCGCGTTGAACGCACTCGGTTCCGATCGTAACGCATTGATGATCAGTGCCGATGCAGAAAAGGGGCTGGGCAATTCGGAGCACACCTCGTGGCTGTTGTCGGGCTCGTTCGCGTCACGCTACGAGAACAGCGGTTTCCAGGACCTGATGCTCGGCGCCTCCGCCAGGTACTATCACCGCCAGTCCGACCGATGGCTGTTTTTCGCCAGTCTAAACGGTACCTATGGGCACAACCTGGATCTCGATCACCCGGTACTGCTCGGCGGCGACAACGGCCTGCGTGGTTATCCCCTGCGCTACCAGGCCGGTTCCGGCAGCAGTCTCGTGACATTCGAAGAACGCTTCTTCTCGAACTGGTTCCCGCTGCGGCTGTTTCACGTCGGGGCCGCGGTGTTTTTCGATGCCGGCCGCACCTGGGGAGACGCCGGTTACGACGAGACGCACATGGGCTGGCTGAAAGACGCCGGCATCGGCTTGCGTATCGGCAGCACGCGGTCGGGCCTCGGCAACGTTCTGCACATCGATCTCGCATTCCCGATGGACGGGGACCCCAGCATCAATAAGATGCAGGTCGTCGTGATGACGAAACAGAGCTTCTGAGTCGAGCTCGTGGCGCAGACGCCCTAATCGACGATGACGTCGCCGTAGTTGCCGCTCAAAATACGCTCCAGCTGCTGCCGGTCCTGTTCCGTCAGGTGGTATCGGTCCATCAGCCGCCGCGCCTCGACAGGATCTTGCATCGCAGTTCGAACGATATGGGATATTGCCGCCTGCCGTCGCAAGGAGTCGTCGCTCATGCTTTTAATGAGTGAGTCGACGTTATCCGGCGGGTCCTGACCTGCCGATATCAGCGCCGAGATGCCGACATCCCGCTCCCGGCCCGACGGCAGACCGATGACCCAATTCGCGGCGGCCGCCGGGTCCGAGATGTTCATACCCTGTACGATCTGTGAGACGGCTTGCTCTCGCATGGACCGGTCGTCGATGTAACTCAGGATGGAGATAGCTTGTTGCGGATTTGCCCGTGCAACTTGTCTTACGACCGAAGTATAGGCCGAGTCGCGCATACGGCTGTCCTGGATTCGATCGGCCATGCGCAACGCCTTGTCGGGATCGGAAGAAGCGAGTTGCGATAACACGGTAAATTGCAGTTGCGAGTATTCCGGTGTGCCCTTGTACCGGTCGATGAAGGCTTGTGCGGCTTCGATGGACCTCTGGCTGGCCAGGTTGCTCGCGATTTGCCTGGCAAGCGATGTGCTGCCGATCCCGTTTGGGATCTGGCCCAGCAACGCGATTGCCGCATCGACGTCCGAGTCGACCAGCCTGCTCCCGATCTGTTGCAGCGCCACCTGCTGATCGGACTCCTGCAAGGTCGAGGCCCAGGCGATGGCGTCGTCCGGTGATCTCATGGCAAGGATCGAGGCGGCCTGGATGATGGCGATTCGACGCTGTCCACTGTCCTCGATCATGCCCACGAAGCGATTGATAACGGCGGGATCGCTCGCCTGAGCCGCAATCGCGGTAAATACCGCGTCGCGGTTTTGCGGGTTCGACAACCTACGTGCTTCGGTGATAGCCCGTTCCGGATCGCTCTGCCCCAACTGCCCGATGACGCCGACGAGCAGCGATTCGTCCCCGTCCCTTTCCAGCGTATGCGCCCACTCGAGCGCCTTGTCGGCGTCCTGGTTTACAAGCGCCTGTAGCGCCCTGAGAACTTGCTGACTGCGAATGGGGCTGTTGTCGTTCGCCGCAAGCGCATTCCGAAGCACGGTTTCGGGATCGGTGGAAGCAAGGGTCACATCCAGCACTTGCCGGAACATCTGGCGGTTCGCCTCGGAGCTGATGAGATCCGGCAATGCCGGGTCGAACGGCGCGCCCGAGCGGGCCAGGAATCCGGCCAGCCAGCCGAACATTTCGCGCTGATCGGCGAGCGACGGGAGCGACTCGATGTACCGGATCGCGTCTGCCGGCGAATTCGTGTACAGCGCGTACACGTGTTGTGCCCGGACGTTGCGCCCCGGTTCGATGCCGAGCACCGACGCGATCTCGGCGACGCGCGCATCGTCGAGGCCGCGCAGGGCTGCAAACAGCGCCTGCCCGGCCAGCTCGCGCTGGGCGGAGTCGCCCTCCTTCGCTGCCGCCAGCGCGGCATCGAGGTCCAGTCGTCCCCATGCCGTCCATACGGCCTGTTCGTAGGTCTTCTCCGCCCGGAACGTCGGGCTTCGCGCGATGGCGATGGCGGATCTCGGGTCGAGTTCCGTGAGCCGGAGAAACAGGATGCCGAGCGCGGCTTGCCGGTCCTCGAGCTCGCGGATGCGGGCTGCCTGGTAGATGAGGTTCTGTACCTCATCGGCGTCGGCGCGCCCCGCAATCACGTAGAGCGCCTCGGTCTCGGCGAAATCGGTCGGCAGCGCGAGCGTTTCCTCGATCGTATGGATCGAGGCAAAGCGGTCTTTTCGAACCACCTCGGCCTGCTCGACACTCATTTCGTGAGTGACGTCGAGGTCGTGTTCGACGGGCGCCTCGAAGCGTGCCGCCGGCGACGGCTGTCCGAATCGTGCAGTACCGACCGCGCCGATCACGACACCGGCCAGCAACAGGCAGGTCGGGACGATCAACCGGCGCATTGCCCCGCCTCCGTTACGCCAGCCACCCAAAGATTCCCGCGGTCAACAGGCCGTAGATCAGGGCGTCAACCAGGTTCTTGACGGTCACGGACCAGGGCTTGCCGAACCAGATGCTGTCCTGGATGTAAGCCAGACCGTAGGCTGTCCACGCGACGGTACCGGTGACGCGAAAGACCTCCAGGTAGCCGGCTTCGGCGCCGATGGTACGAGTCAGCATGTACGCACACAGCACGCCGACGAACAGGTAGAAGATGAATACCGCGAGCAGTTTCCCGCCCATCGCCGGCAGGCCGTTCGGCACCACCGTGATGTAGGCCTGCGGCCCCTCCACGTACTTGTTCCGGACGTCCGGGTCCTTCATCGCGGCCGGGTCCATGGCGTAGGGCACCAGGTAGACGCCCGGTGCGGATCCGGACAACGCGCTACGCACGCCCTCCTCGTCCGCGGTCCTGTGCCAGTCGCTGTTGTGCCATTTCAGGAGCATCCAGACCGCGGCACTGGCGAAGAACACCACCACGGCGGATACGACGATCGGCAGCCAAAGATCGATGATCCCCATGTCAACCCCCTGTTTTTGCGGGGTTTTATTATATCAGGTGGCCGCCTTGGTCATGTCGGCTTCGTCGAGCAGGACCTGGTTGTCCTCGTCCTGCCGTACTTCCTCGGCCGATTCGTCGGGATCCGGGGCCAGCGAATAGTCCAGCACACCGGTCGCGATCATGTCGGTCGATGCCTGGGCGACTTCGAGTTCCGTTTCGACCTCGCGGAGCTTCACTGCCGAGTGCAAATTCTCCGTCGCCCTGTCGGACAGTTCCGCGCGCAGCTCGCGCGTCTTCATGACCGATTCCTTGAGGTCGGACGTCAGCTCCTCGATGCGGCCCTGCTGGTGCGAGATGACGTTGTCACGCTTCTCGATACCGGCATTCGCTTCCTTGAGCTCCTTTTCGAGCTGCTCGACCTTCTCCGTCAGTTTTTCCTTGTCGCCGACCGCGATGCGAAGCTCGGCCTCGAGTTGACGAATGCGATCGTCGCGCGCGTCGCGTTTGCGGGCTTTGACCTTGGAACCGAGGCTCGAACTGATCGACGACAGCAGCCAGCCGAGCAGAAATGCTCCCAATGTATACAGGATCAGGTTCTGAGGCAGGTCGACAAACATCCGAATAGATTATGCACTTTTGCCTGCCAGAACAGGACGGAGTTCTCAATCCGGAAACGTCGGAACGGCCCAGCGGGCGCGCTCGTCGCCGCCGGAGCGACAATCTCGGGATCGGAATTTCGTCAGGATATCAAGCGTTTGAAATGCCTTCCTGCGGAAGGTCTGAAGGGGAGTTTGCGACTGTCCCGGGCCTGTCCGGAGGATCGCGGTAGCACCAGTAGCGTACGCCCTGCGCGGCCAGGAATGCTTCTGCACCCTCCCCTTCGAGCATCGCGAGCGTGCTCAGCATACCGGCCTGTGTACAGGTATCGGCCGCCACGGTGACGGACCGTGGCGTATGCGGTACGGGCCACCCGGTCGTCGGATCGAGGATGTGGCCGTAGCGCACGCCGTCACGGAGCAGGTAGCGCCGGGTATCGCCGCTCGTGGCCAGTGCACCGGCCGCGAGCGACAGGCGCGCCGGCGACCGCGTCGCGGCGGCATCCGCCGGCTCGATGCCGACCGTCCAGGCACGTCGCGAGCCCGGTGCCGAGGTCACGGCGAGATCGCCGCCGAAATTGACGAGGCAACTCACCGGCGACCGTTCGCGAAGGATGGCCACGGCGCGGTCGACGGCGTATTCCTTGCCGATGCCGCCGAAGTCGATTTCCATGTCGGCGGGTAGTCGCAACAGCGGCGGCGTCCACGATGCCCGATGCCAGCCGACCGCCCTCAGTGCGGCGGCGATGGCCGCCGGCGGCGGGACCCGGTCGCTGCCGTCGAAGGTCCACGCGCGCCGCAGTGCTCCGGAACTTATGTCAAACCGGCCGTCGCTCAGCCGATTGAGCGTCGTCGCGAATTCGATCAGCTCGGCGGTCTCCGCATCCACTTCCACCGGCTCCCCGGCGGCCGTGTTGATGCGCTCGACCACGTTGCCGGCCAGGTACCGGCTGAACTTGTCTTCGATGCGCCAGGCCTCGGTCGCGGCAAGCTGCGTGAGCCTGCGCGCCTCGCCGGCGTTCGCCGCCTCGCTCAGCACTTCGCAGGGACAGGCCATCGCCTCGAATCGTCCCTGCCAGTGGTCGCCGGCCCGGGTCACCGTCACGCGGCGTGACACGCGGCGACTGCTCATCAAACCTTACCGGCCGAATCGGTAGCCGAACTGCAAGATCAGCGCATTGAGATCCGGAAAGTTATTCACGAGGAGCTGGTCTCCGGTCAGCATATTCCGCGGAATCTTGCCGGTCTGCCGATACCACTCGAGACGGACGGACATGTCGCTGCCGTTCGCCGACGTCCAGCCGTATTTCAGACCCGCCGTGAAGGCGTTGAAACGGCCGAGCCGATAGTCGGCCGAAGCGTAGTCCGGCAGGGGTTCGCCGTCGTTCAGGCTGGGGCGATAGAAATACGCCTCGCTCTGCCGATAGAAGCGCAGGTGCGGTTCGAGATAGTCCGTCGAGTTGAGCGGCCATTTGAGGTGCAGATCGACCGTCTGCGAATGGATTTGCCAGTCGTCCGTCATGTAGCGGTACGACAGATCCAGCACCGTGCCGTCCATGAAGTACTTCGCCTGTCCGTACAGGCTCTGCTGTTTGCGCGTGTCGGGACGATGCTCGTACAGATACAGGTAAGTCGGTCCGTCGAGTCCGACCCCGGGCGTGAGCTGGATACCGTCGCCCGTGTTCGGATCGATGACGCTGAGCACCTTGTACGGGTCGGTGAGATAGCCGCTCGAATCGGTGTAGGAGTAGTTCAGCTGCACGAGCAGGTTCCGCGTCAGCACCTGCGTAATGCCGGCCATGAAATCCGTGACGTCCTTCGATTCGCCCGGGCCGCCAACGCCGCCGCCCTCGCCATCCTCGCCACCGCCACCGCCGCCGGTCGCAGCCTGCATCTGGGTGAACGGCACGGGCGCGCCGCCGATCGGGTTGACCGTGTCGCGCGCGACGGCGGCGCCTGCCGACAGCGTCGTGTTGCGCTTGAAGAAGTCATGCGAGAGCTGGGCATTCAGACCCAGGTGCAGGTAATCGATTTCGTTGGAGGCGGTCGCGCCCACGTTGATCAGCGTCAGGCGTCCGAGCGGCTGTTGCCAGTTCACCCTGCCGGCCAGGCGCGTATCGTGGAACGTGTTGTCGACCGGCAACTGGCCGGCCGAGATGGTATACCCGCCCCGGCCGGACGGACTCGTAAAGGTCTGGGGAAGGGCTTGCGGCAGCGCACCCGTCGGCGTGGCACCGGTCAGGGAGTCGACGGTGAAGCCGAGAGTCAGCGAGCGCTCGTCGAGCAGGTTCCTGCGTGCAAGCACGTCGAAACTCAGATCCTGGACGCGGTTGTCGCCTTCCCCGTAATAGAGGAGTCCCGTGTCGAAATTCCAGTCGGGCTCTTCCTGTGCCTGCACTGGTTGCGGCGAGGCGGTCCCGAGCAAGGTGCAGGTCGCTGCCGCCAGGGCGCCCGTGATCGCTCGCTTATCGTTCTCCATATCAGTTGCAGCCGCAGCCGCCGCCGCCGAATCCGCGGCCGCCGCTCGAGGCTTCCTTGCTGAAATAGATGTGATCGTCGATCGCGGCTTCGACCGGATCGGTCGTCAACTGCATGTCCTGCCGGGCGAGCACGTCGCGTTGCCAGGGTTGTACGCCGATGGAGGCACAGCCGGCCGATGCCACGCTGGCGGCCAGTACCACGATCCGAAACACAGTCTTCATTGCGTCACTCCTTGCGGCCGAGCGCGTCGCTGATCGCCGCCTCGTACTCGTCCTGGTCTTTCACCATGAATCCCAGGTGCCGGCGCAGCAGCTTGCCGTCGCGCCCGATCAGGTAGGAGCTCGGCATGGCCATCACGTCGAAGTCCCTGGCCAGCGTCTCGCCCTCGCCGAACACCACCGTGAAGCGCGCCGGATATTCCGCCAGGAAGCGGTCGGCGGCGCCGCGGTCCTGGTCCATGTTCACCGCCAGGATGACGAGCCCGTCGTCGGCGTAGCGGTCGTGCATCGCGTTCAGCCAGGGGAACGAGCGCCGGCACGGGGCGCACCAGGAGGCCCAGAAATCCACGATCACGACCTTGCCCTCGTACGCGCGGAGATCCGTCGGCAGGTCGGAAAGGGCCGCACGCGCCGGGCACAGCAATACCAGGGTCAGGGACAGGACAGTCCGGATCGTCGGCCGCATGATGGCCGACAGAGTAGGTACGAAAGCTTAAGGCATCCTTAGCGCCAGGACGCGGTCCGGAAAATCCGTGAACAGGCCGTCGATACCCAGTTCCGTCACCGTGTAGCGGACGAGATCCTCGAAACAATCGAACCCCGGCGGCAGGTCGTCCACACGGAATGTGTAGGCATGCACGGCCAGTCCTGCCGCGTGCGCCCGGGCGACGAGGCCGCTATCCAGCGGGCCGCCCCGGCCGGCAGGAAGCTCGTAGAGCTGCCGGACCCACGGCCCGATCGCGTCCACGGTCTGCGCCAGCCGCTCGAGTCCGCGGGCCGTGCGCAGGGCGTCGTAATCCGTGGCCGCCTCGCGCCAGTCGTTCTCGCCGATGAGCTGGACGAGCTTCAGGCGGCAGTCCAGGTCGTGCCGGAGCCGCCGCAGCTCGGCGGCGTCGAAACATTGCACGTACACGCGGTCGTCGTGCCCGGTGTAGCCGGCCCGGCCGAGAGTCTCGATGAATGCCGGCGTGACGTCGATGCCCTGCTCGCGGTGCCAGGCCGGACGCTTGATCTCCGGGTAGACGCCGGCCTCGCGGCCGGCCTTCGCGTTCAGACCGCGGATGAAATCCAGCTCCTCGGCGAAGGTGTGCACGTGGAAATCGCCGGTGCGTGCAGGATACCGGCCCGGGTACACCGGGGTTCCGTCGGGATTCATCCGCTCCCAGACCCGCAGGTCGCGCAATTCGGCGAGATCGAAGTCGCGGACGTAGAAGCGGCCGTCCTCACGGGCGCGCCCCGGGTGGCGAGCGGCCACGTCGGTGACGTCGTCGAGCGTGACGTCGTGCAACACGACGAGCTCGTCATCGCGGGTGGCGACGACGTCCTGTTCCAGGTAATCGGCGCCCATCTCGTGTGCGAGCGCCTTGGCCTCCAGGGTGTGTTCGGGCAGGTAACCCGAGGCGCCGCGGTGGGCTATCACCAGAGGCTTTATCATAAATTACTTTAAGTAACGATATTAACCTATTGTTCTATTAGTTACTTTCTTCCGATTCAAAGCCCGGAAAATCGATCACTTCCCAGCGCGTGGTGTCTTCGCCGCGGGCCAGGAACTTGATCGTGTCGACCATCTCGCGATCGTTCCACTCGATGTGCGCCTGTACGCGTTCGACGATCTCGTCGGGCGTTTCGGCCACCCCGCCGAACGGTTGTATGGCGACCATCTTGATGTCATTCGCCTCCGCCACGTCCATCATGTAACGGACCAGCTCGCGCTTCTCGGCCATGACGTCCGCGACGACGACGACCACCTCCGAGTCCTTGATCTGGCTGATCAGTTCGTCCTTGATCGCCTCCATGCCGCCGGAGGCGGGCACGTTCTCCGGCTTGCTGACATTCAGGTAGTAGAAGCGATCCACGCTCTCCAGGAACTCGAAAACCCGAAGATAGTCATCTGATTCTGCGAACGCGTGGGTGACGAACACCCGGATCGGATTTCTCTCGGACACAGGCGGCTCCCGTTCGGACACTGACGAACCCCGAGTTTAGCCAATTCGGACGCGCCTCGCGCCCCTGAAAGCCCGGCGTGTGCGATGGTTCCCAAGCTATAGGCGTTTCTGTATCGTACGCTCCACCTCATGCGACTGCTCCTCTACAACATCCGGTATGCCGTCGGCGGCGGCGCGAGCATGCACATGCCGCTGCCGGGAGCCGGATACGTACTGGGCAATCAGAGCGTCCTCCCCGAGATCACCCGCTTCATCAAATCGGTCGATCCCGACATCGTCGGGCTCATCGAGGTCGATACCGGGTCGATCCGCAGCCGCAAAATCAACCAGGCGGAGTCCATCGCGGCGAACCTCAGCATGAGCACCTCGTACGAGACGAAATACGGATCGAAATCGATCAACAAGATCCTGCCGATTATCCGCAAACAGGGCAACGCGTTTATGGCCGCACACCGCGTGCACGGCGAGAAGTTCCATTACTTCGATACCGGCATCAAGCGGCTGATCATCGAGCTCGAGATGGAGGACTTCGCGGTCTACCTCGTACACCTGTCCCTGAAATACCGGCATCGGCACCTGCAGTTGCGGCGCCTGTACGACCTCGTGCATCAGACCAAGAAGCCCGTCATCGTCGCGGGCGATTTCAATACGTTCTGGGGCGAGAACGAGATCTATCTCTTCCTTCGGGCCGCGAAGCTGACTTCCGCGAACGCCGAAGGCATCCCGACCTACCCGAGTCGCGCGCCTCGCAAGGAGCTGGACTTCATCCTGTACCAGGACGGCATACGGGTCACACGCTTCGAGGTGCCGCAGGTTAAATTCTCAGACCACCTGCCACTCGTCTGTGACTTCGAGCTCGCCTAGGAGCCTGTCTGAGTAATGCGCATGATTTCAGAACCGGTGACATGCGCCAGGACAAGGCGCATACCGCCGCCAATGTCGGGACCTTGGCAAGGGATGCAACGCGGTCCTGGCGCATGTCACCGGTTCCCGGAGGGCGTGCCGTACAAGGCATGTGGCTACGTTACGTCCTTTGGCAAGGACTGGGCCATTGCCGGCAGGACGCGCCTTGCCGCATGCCTTGTACGGCACGCTGAAATTGTGCGCATTACTCAGACAGGCTCCTAGGGAGAACCCGATGAAACATCCGCATCACTGGACGACCCAGACTGACGACGACGGCATCACCTGGGTGCGGCTCGACAAGGTGGGCTCCAGCGCCAACGTGCTGTCCACCGACGTCATGACCGAACTCGGCGAACTCCTGGAGAACCTGCAATCCGCACCGCCGCGCGGCGTCGTCATCTTTTCGGGCAAGCAGGGAGCCTTCGTGATGGGCGCGGACATCAACGAATTCACGTCCATCGATACGCCCGAACGTGCGTACGAAGTGACCCGACAGGGCCAGCGCCTGTTCTCGGGCCTCGAGTCGCTGGAATGCCCGACGGTCGCCGTGCTCGACGGGTTTGCGCTGGGCGGCGGCCTGGAACTGGCGATGGCCTGCGACTATCGCATCGGCATCGCCGACGACAAGCCGGTGCTGGGCCTGCCCGAAGTGCAACTCGGCCTGCATCCCGGATTCGGCGGCACCGTGCGCGCAGTGCAGCTGTGCGGCGTGCGTCCGGCGATGCGGCTGATGCTCACCGGCAATTCGATCACGGTCGACACCGGGCGCAAGATCGGCCTGATCGATCGCATCGTGTCGCACGACAACTGGCGGCAGGCCGCGAAGGAGATGATCGCCTCGCGGCAGCCGAAGCACACCGCTCCGTTCATGGAAAGACTCCTGAATCTGTGGCCGGTACGGCCGTTCGTGAAGATGGCGCTCACCAGGCAGGTCGCTGCCAGGGCGCGCAGGGAGCACTACCCTGCCCCCTACGCGATCGTCGATCTGTGGGCAAAGGCCGGCGCGTCGGTGCACAACGGCTACGAAGCCGAAGCCAGGTCGTTCGCGCGGCTGATGTGCACGCCGACCTCGCGCAACCTGGTGCGAGTATTCTTCCTGCGCAATCGACTCAAGGCGCAGGGAAACAAGGTCGACAAGTCCATCGCGCACGTGCACGTCGTCGGTGCCGGCGTCATGGGCGGCGACATCGCGGCCTGGTGTGCGCTGCAGGGCCTGACCGTGACTCTTCAGGATCGCGAGGAAAAATATGTCCGCCCGGCCATCGAGCGCGCCGGCAAGTTGTTCGGGAAGCGGGTCCGCCGGGACGACGACCGCGCGGCGACGGCGGCCCGGCTGAGTTCCGACGTCGCCGGCGACGGCATCGCACAGGCCGACCTGATCATCGAGGCGATCTTCGAGAACCTCGAGGCGAAGCAGGCGCTGTACGGCAAGCTCGCGGCGCAGATGAAACCCGGCGCACTCCTGGCGACCAATACCTCAAGCATTCGCCTCGAGGAATTGCGCAGCGTGCTGCCGGATCCGCAGCGTTTCATCGGGCTGCATTTCTTCAACCCGGTCGCGGCGCTGCCGCTCGTCGAGGTGATCCGTTGCGCAGATACGGAACAGGAAGCGCTCGACCTGGGGTTCGCGTTCGTCAAGGGCATCGGCAAGCTGCCGCTGGAATGCCTCAGTGCACCGGGCTTCGTCGTCAATCGCATCCTCGCGCCGTACATGAACGAGGCGATGCAGCTCGTCGAGGCCGGCGTGCCGCTCGTCGCGATCGACCGGGCGGCCGAGCGCTTCGGCATGCCGATGGGGCCGGTGGAACTGGTCGACAGCGTCGGCATCGACGTCGCGCTGCACGTCTCGAAAGTGCTGTCCGCGGCGACGGGTCGCCCGCTGCCGCCGAGGCTCGAATCGATGGTCGACGACGGCCGGCTGGGGCGTAAATCCGGGCAGGGCTTCTACCAGTGGGTCGAGGGCAAGGCCGTGAAACCTGACGCGGGTGGTGCACAGGCGCCGGCCGATATCGAGGACAGGCTGATCCTGCCGATGGTCAACGAGGCCGTTGCATGCCTCGCCGACGGCATCGTCGCCAACGAGGAACTCCTCGATGCAGGCGTGATATTCGGCACCGGATTTGCGCCATTCCGTGGCGGACCCATCCGCTATGCACGCGATCGCGGCGTCGATACGGTCGTGGCGGCGCTCGAGCGGCTGGCTGCCGCATATGGCGAGCGCTTCGCCCCGCATCCCGGCTGGTCGAAGATGTGATACAAAGGAGCTTCTGCGCAGTGCCCCGAGTGTGCGCCGCTTCACGCTGCGCGCCATCCGGTGTATCGGAAGTCGTTGAATTAAAGGTAGAATACGGCGCTACCACGAGCCGGATCAGGATAATGAATGACGGGTGAGCAGATAAGCACGGAACTGCTCAGAAGTTTCTCGCCGCTGGATGGCCTGAAGCGCGACAATCTCGCAGCCCTTGCACGCAAGGTCCAGCTGCGCGAGCTGTCGCCCGGCCAGATCCTGTTCAAGGAAGGCGACACCGAGAAACGCACCTTCTATGTTGCCTCGGGTATCCTCGAACTGATCGATCAGGGCAAGGTCGTCGAGACGATCGAAGGGGGCACGGATCCCGCCCGCAATCCCGTGGCGCCGGTGTTCCCGCGCCGGGTCTCGGCGCGCGCGCGCGACCGCGTGAAGTTCATCTCTATCGACAGCGACCTGCTCGACGTGATGCTGACCTGGGACCAGACCGGGACCTACGAGGTCTCCGAGCTGCAGGGCAAGTCGAACAAGGGCGGCGACGACTGGATGACGATGCTGCTGCAGACCAAGGCGTTCCACAAGATCCCGCCGGCGAACATCCAGGCGATCTTCATGCGCATGCAGCAGATCAACTACAAGAAGGGCGACGTAGTCCTCAAACAGGGTGCAGAGGGCGACTATTTCTACGTGCTCACCCGCGGCGCGGCCACCGTGACGCGGGAGACGCCGCTCTCCAAGGAAGGCATCAAGCTGGCCGAGCTGAACGTCGGCGACACCTTCGGCGAGGAAGCCCTGATCTCCGATGCCAAACGCAATGCCACGGTCACGATGGCGAGCGACGGTTCGGTCATGCGGCTCGGCAAGGACGACTTCAAGAAGCTGCTCAACGAGCCGATGCTGGACTGGGTCACCCAGGAACAGGCCGAGAAGATCGTGGCCAAGGGCGGCCAGTGGCTCGACGTGCGGCTGCCGAGCGAGTTCGAGAATCACCACATGGACGGTGCGATCAACATCCCGCTGTACTTCATCCGCCTGAAGATCAACACGCTGGACAAGCACAAGACCTACGTGGTCTGTTGCGACACCGGACGACGGAGCTCGGCCGGCGCCTACATCCTCAACGAACGCGGCTATCAGGCCTACGTCCTGAAGGACGGTATTAACAACGAATAGCTACATCGTGTGGGTGGGTTTGTCCCCGCCGAGGGCGCCCGCGAGATAGTTCTCGATCTTCTTCTGCGTATTGCCCTGGTCCTGGTCGGAGAACTGCACGCCGATGCCGGCCGTGCGCTTGCCCTGCGCGCCCTTGGGCGTCATCCAGATCACCGTTCCGGCGACCGGGATCTTCTCTTCCTCGCCCATCAGGTTCAGCAACATAAACACTTCATCGCCGAGGCGATACGAGCTGTTGGTCGGGATGAAAAGGCCGCCGTTGATCACGTAGGGCATGTACGCCAGATACAGCGCACTCTTGTCCTTGATCGTCAGCGTCAAAAGTCCCGGTTTGCTCATCGTTTACCTCATGGTCGGCAGAGCCGAACTACCGCCCGGCGCGCTCCGGCCGCAGTTCGCCAGGCCTTCGGCCCAGTCGATCAGCAGCCCCTCGAGAGTGAGCTGGACATTGAACGACCCTGCCGCCTGACCGCGTAGCCGGTTGATCGTGTCTAGATAACAGAAGAGATTTCGCCTGTCCATGCGCTGGAGCACAGATTCCGCCGGGATTCCGTCCGGCACCGGACGCTTTGCGCCGGAGGCGCCGAGAATCGCCTGCTGGACGCGTCGCGCCAGCCATTCCAGCACGAACGCCGGCTCCAGTTTGGCCCAGCGCGCGGCCACGTCGAGCGGCGATGCCCCGCCGAGTGCCACGGCCGTGAAATCGCGGCTCATCCCGGCGTGAGTCTCCAGCGATTCGAGCGCACCGATCGCCGCCAGCGGTGCATTGCCCGTCAAAGACAGGGCCTGTGCCCAGGCCGCGCCCGGCTGCAGCCGGTCGAGCCAGGCGATGCCGTCCGCCTCCCCCGGCGCCGCGACGTCGATGCGCTGACAGCGGCTGAACACGGTCGCGGGCAAGCGCCCCGTGCGGTCCGCAATCAGGATCAGCAGCGCGTCGCCGGGCGGCTCCTCGAGCGTCTTGAGCAGGCTGTTGGCGGCATTCTCGGTCATTGCATTGGCGGGCTCGATGACTGCGACCTTGCCGTCGCCGGCATGGCTGGTCAGGCTCAACTCGGCCACGAGGGCACGGATCTGATCCACCGAGACAGTGGCGCGGTCCTGTTCCGGCGTCACCCAGTGCAGGTCCGGGTGCTCCGGTGGCGGCACCGGGTACTGCGGCAGTTCCGGCGTCCTGGCCGGGGCCAGGCGCAGCCCGGCGAGCCAGGCCGCCGCGGCACGCTTGCCGACACCGGCACTGCCGATCAGCAAAACGGCATGCGGGAGCCGGTTCTGCGTGACCCGTGCACGCCAGCTATCCGCGAAATCTTTGAGCCATACGATATCCATTAAAACAATAGCTTATATAATATTACTGAAGTGAATTATCATTGCGTCGCGACGTCGGCGATGGATTCGATCGCCTGCTTGACGGTTTCGAGCGGCTGCGTCGCATCCACCACGACGAAACGTTCCGGCTCTTCCGCGGCGATACCGAGATAGGTTTCCCGCACCCGCGCGAAGAATTCGTAGCGTTCCGCCTCGAAACGATCCGGCTTGCCGCGTTTGCCGACCCGGCTCATCCCCACTTCGACCGGCGCGTCCAGCAGCACCGTCAGGTCCGGCCACAGGTCGCCGTGCACCCAGTCCGCAAGCCGGTCGATCTGCTCCCTCGGCAGGCCGCGCCCGCCGCCCTGGTAGGCACGGCTGGAGTCGGTATAACGGTCGCAGAGCACCCAGGTCCCGGCCGCGAGCGCCGGGCGGATGACGTTGTTGACGAGCAGCGAGCGCGCGGCGAACACGAGCAGGAGTTCGGCCATGTCCGGCATCGCCTCGTCGCCATGCTCGGCGACCAGGTCGCGGATCCGTTCGGCGAGCGGCGTGCCGCCGGGTTCGCGCGTCGTCAGCACCCGGCAGCCACGCTGTTTGAGCGCCGTCTCCAGGTAGGCGATGTTGGTGGACTTGCCGACGCCCTCGATGCCTTCGAAAGTGATGAATTTGCCTGTCTCCATCGCGTGTCCTGCCTGGGCCTCAGGTCCCCTGCCGCCGCGCCTTGCGCAGCCGCTTCAGGTAATCGGCGACGGCGGCATCGTGCTCGTCCTTGGTCGCCGAGAACGTGTGACTGCCGTCGGGCAGGCCGGTCGCGACGAAATACAACGCGTCCCCCTCCGCCGGGTGCAGCGCCGCGTGGATGGACGCCCTGCCCGGCATCGCGATCGGCGTCGGGGGCAGCCCTGCCCGGGTATAGGTGTTGTACGGCGTATCCGTCTCGAGATCGTGCCGCGTCAGATTGCCGTCGAAGGCCTCGCCGATCCCGTAGATGACCGTCGGGTCCGTCTGCAGCCGCATCCGTTTCTCGAGGCGCCGCACGAAGACCCCCGCGATGCGTGCGCGCTCGTCGGCGCGGGCCGTCTCCTTCTCGACGATCGACGCGAGGATCAGCGCCTGGTACGGCGTGCTCAGCGGCACCGATTCGTCGCGATGTTGCCACTCGTCGCTGAGCACGTCCTGCATGAGCGCGTAGGCCTTGGCGAGGATCGCGCGGTCGCTGCTGCCGCGCGGCACGTGGTAAGTCTCGGGCAGGAACAGGCCTTCGGGTTGCGTCTCCGGCGCGCCGAGGTCACCGAGCAGCGCGGGCCAGTCTTCATCGGTCATCGTCGCCGTTATGAACGGATGGTCGTGCAGGGCTTCGAGCAGTTCCCAGCGGTTCCAGCCCTCGACGATCGTGAACGGATACAGGCGCACGGCGCCGCTCGTGAACTTGCGAAGCAATGCGATGGGCGTCGTGCCGGTTTCGATCAGGTAGTCACCGGCCTGCACCGCGCTCGCCTGCCCGGTCCATCGGGCATAGGCGCGTAGCAGGAACGGATGGCGCGTGACCCCGAGCTCGCCCAGCCGATCGCTCACGGCGCGGAACGATGTGCCGGGCGCGATCTCGAACTCCACGCCGCCCTCGGCGACCGTCAGCGGCGACTCGAGGTACCTCGCCATGGCAAGCGCCGCCGCCGCAACCACCGCGACCAGCACAGCGCCAACGACGATGATCAGCCGTTTCACGTACGCGACTCCGTTGGAACATGCCCTGCGGCCTCATGGTACCGCAGATGGGCGGCAAGGAGCCTGTCCGACAGGGCTCCTATCAGTGGAACGCCCGGAAGATCAGGGTGCCGTTCGTGCCGCCGAAACCGAAGGAATTGGACATGGCGACCTCGACGTCCGCCTCGCGCGCGGCGTTCGGCACGTAGTCGAGGTCACAGAGGGGATCCTGTTGCTCGAGATTGATCGTCGGCGGCACGACGTGCTTGTCGATTGCGAGCACCGAGAAGATCGCCTCGACGACGCCGGCGGCCCCGAGCAGGTGGCCGGTCGTCGATTTCGTGGAGCTGACGAGCAGCTTGTCGGCGGCGTCGCCGAACGCCCGCCGGATACCCACCGTTTCGCCGACGTCGCCTGCCTGCGTCGACGTACCGTGGGCGTTGAGGTAGTCGATCGCGGACGGCTCGAGCTTCGCATCGCGCAAAGCGGCCTCCATCGACCGGCGCGCGCCGTCGCCGTCGGCGGGCGGCAGCGTGATGTGATACGCATCGCCGCTCATGCCGAATCCGACCAGCTCCGCGTAGATGCGGGCGCCGCGCGCCCTGGCGTGCTCGAGTTCCTCCAGCACGACGCAGCCCGCGCCATTGCTCAGCACGAAACCGTCACGCTCGACGTCGAACGGACGGCTCGCGCGTGTCGGCTCGTCGTTGCGCGTGGACATGGCCCTGGCGGAACAGAACCCGGCCATGGCCAGCGGCGTCGTCGCGTATTCGGAACCGCCGGCCAGCATGACGTCGGCATCGCCGTGCTCGATGCAGCGTCCCGCGAAGCCGATGCAGTGCGACGACGTCGCACAGGCGGTGACGATCGAGACATTCGGCCCGGTGATGTGTTCCATGATGCTGACGTTGCCGGACGTCATGTTGATGATGCTGCCCGGGATGAAGAACGGCGAGACCTTGCGCACGCCGCCTTCCATCAGCCGCGTGTGGTTGTCCTCGATGGTGCGGATGCCGCCGATGCCGGCGCCCATCGCGACGCCGATACGGTGACCATTCTGTTCCGTGATCTCGAGGCCCGCGTCGCGTATCGCGTCGACGCCCGCGGCGATGCCGAAGTGGATGAACCGGTCGGTCTTGCGGGCTTCCTTCGGCGTCAGGTAATCGTCGACATTGAAGCCCTGGACGATACCCCCGATGCGCGTCGGGAAACTGCTGATATCGAAGTCCTCGACCAGGCGGATCCCCGAAACGCCCTCGCAGACGTTGCGCCATGCATCGTCCACGCGGCTGCCTACCGGCGAGACGATGCCCATGCCGGTAATGACTACGCGTCGTTCTTTCAATGGGGTTCCGCTAGTGTGTTATCCGGCCAACACCTGGGAGAAGCGTGACTGTCGCGCGGCGGCCGAACGTGGGCACGTCCGCTCTGCGTCGCGCCCCGGGAATCAGCCTTCGCTCTGACGAGCAGTAACGAAATCGATGGCTTGCTGCACCGTGGTGATCTTCTCGGCTTCCTCGTCCGGAATCTCCGTCTCGAATTCCTCTTCGAGGGCCATCACCAGCTCAACGGTATCGAGCGAATCGGCACCCAGATCATCGACGAACGAAGCATCGTTCGTGACCTCGTCTTCCTTCACGCCGAGTTGCTCGGCGACGATGCTCTTAACTTGTTCTTCGATACTGCTCATAGCGGTTGCTTCTCCTGAGAAGACTCATCAAAAAGATCCACGGCGATACCGTTGAATGCGCCCGACCGCATTGCCGAAAACGCTTCGGACGGCGTAACCCCTTGATATATCAAGGTGCAGCCTGACCGTGGCACGGTATTGTATGTGAATCGCCCATGGCAATCTACACGGAATTCCGCCGATTCAGTCCATCAACATGCCGCCGTTCACGTGCAGGGTTTCGCCCGTGATATAGGCTCCTGCCGCGGACGCGAGAAACACCACCGCGGCGGCGATGTCGCCGGTATCCCCGAGTCTGCCGAGCGGGATTCCGGCCAGCAGCGCGGCGCGCTGATCCTCGGGCAGTACGCGGGTCATATCGGTGTCGATGAAACCGGGGGCGACCACGTTGACGGTGATGTTCCGCGACCCGATCTCGCGCGCGAGCGACTTGCTGAAACCGATGATGCCGGCCTTGGCGGCGGCGTAGTTTGCCTGTCCCGCATTGCCCATGATCCCGACGACGGATGCGACATTGATGATGCGGCCCTTGCGTGCCTTCATCATGCCCTTCAGGCAGGCTTTGCTGACGCGGTAGACGCCGGAGAGATTCGTCGCCAGCACGTCGTCCCACTCCTCGGCCTTCATGCGCATGAGCAGGTTGTCACGAGTGATGCCCGCGTTATTGACGACGACGGTGGGCGGACCCTCGTTTGCCTGCACGTTGTCGATCGCCGCCTGCACCGACGCGTCGGCGGCGACGTCGAGCACGATGCCCCGGCCGGCACCGGTCAGCGCCGTGGAGATCGCAGCGGCGCCGGACTCGCTCGTGGCCGTGCCGACGACCTTCGCACCGGCGTCCGCCAGCGCGCGAGCGATGCGGGCACCGATACCGCGCGACGCTCCCGTGACCAGCGCCACTTCGCCCGCGAGTGCCTTGTCGGTGAAGATCCCGTTCATCAACCGGCCAGTGCGGCCTGCATCCGCTCGACGGAGTCGATACTGTAGACGGGGGTGCCGTTGGCGATGCGGCGCACGAGACCGGACAGCACCCTGCCCGGCCCACACTCCACGATCGCGGAGGCACCTTCGGCCAGCATGTAGCGGACCGTGTCGACCCAGTGCACCGCACTGTATACCTGCCGCGCCAGGTGCGCGCGGATGTCTTCGATGTCCGTGTAGGGCCTCGCATCCGTGGCATTGATCACCGGGACCGAAGGCTCGTCGATCGGTACGCTCTGCAGCGAATCCGCGAGTGCCTCGCCGGCCTTGATCATCAGCGACGAGTGCGAAGGCACGCTCACCTTGAGCACGACCGCGCGCCGGGCGCCGGCCGCTTCGGCGCGCTCGACGGCCCGCAGGATCGACGGCTTGTGTCCCGCGATGACGACCTGTCCGGGCGAATTGAAGTTGACCGGCTCGGCGACGCCGATGCCGGAAGCCTCGTCGCAGATCCTGCGCACCGCATCGTCGTCCAGGCCGATGATCGCCGCCATCGCGCCTTCGCCGACCGGCACGGCGTCCTGCATCAGTTGCGAACGGCGCCGGACCAGTAGCAGTGCGTCGTCGAAATTCAGGGCGCCGGCACACACCAGCGCGGTGTATTCGCCGAGGCTGTGGCCCGCCATGAAATCGGGAGGCGCCCCGCCGGCAGCCTGCCAGGCTCGCCAGGCCGCGACGCCGGCCGTGAGCATCGCCGGCTGCGTGACGACGGTCTCGCCGAGTCGCTCCGGCGGGCCGTCCTGCGTCAGACGCCACAGGTCGTAGCCCAGGACCTCGCTGGCTTCGGCGTACGTGGCTTCGATCTCCTGGAATTTCTCGGCCAGATCGGCCTGCATGCCCTGCGATTGGGATCCCTGTCCGGGAAACACCATGGCCATGGACAAGTCGCTCTCCCTTCAGAGGCCCCCAAGCCCGCGATTATATAGATGCCGGCGTCCGGACTCTAATCCGAAACGGGCCGGCGCAGCCGCAACAGGGCGCCGGCGGCGACGCCGGCGACCGCACCGTACAGATGCGCCGCGGTGATCACGTGGCCGCCGGTCGATGCTTCGGAGCCGGGCAACGGACCGACAAGCTGCTCCCAGCCCAGCTTGGCCAGCAGCAGCACGGCGAGAACCGCCAGCTCGGGGCGGTCCCTGCCGAGACCCGCCACGATCCCCGCCGCGAGCAGCCCGTGCACCACGCCGGACAGCCCGACGTACCAGACGAGCTGCGGTTCGAGGAACCAGAAGCCGGCGTCGATCCCGACCACGACGCTGCCGAGCACCGCCAGCCACCGCAGCGGTCCCAGGCAGCCGCCGACGAGGAACCACACGAGCAGCAGGCCGGTCGAATCAAGCAGGAAATGCGACCAGCCGAGATGTACGAAATGCGCGCTGACGAGTCGCCAGAACTCGCCCGCCATAATCGCGCTGCGGTCGAAAGCCAGCGCTTCGCGGGTGGAATCTCCCGCCGCGGCGAGTCCGGCCGAGACCCCCAGGATGGCGACGGGAAGGGCCCAGACGGCCAGTCCGCTGCGGCTTCGGTCGACTAGGCGTAACCCCATGTTTGATATACTGACGTTTAAGCTTCTGAGCAGTCAATTTCGGCGGCGGCGCCGTCGTGGAGATACGAGAGTGAAACGCGATTCGGGCCTGCCCTCGGGCCAGGCCGGCTTTACCCTGATCGAAATCATGGTGGTGGTCATCATTATCGGTATTCTCGCCGCCATCGTGGCACCCAACGTCATCGGGCGCATCGACGATGCGCAGATCACCAAGGCGAAGGCCGACATCCGCGGTTACGAGAACGCGCTCAAGTTCTACCGCCTCGACAACTTCGCCTATCCCACCGCCGAACAGGGCCTGCAGGCGCTGGTCACCAAGCCGAACGATCCGAACCTGAAGAACTGGAAGCCCGGCGGGTACATCGACCGCCTCACCAAGGACCCCTGGGGCAACGACTACCTGTACCAGAATCCCGGCAATCACGGCGAGATCGACATCTATACGCTCGGCAAGGACGGGCGCCCGGGCGGTGAAGGCATCGACGCCGACATCGGCAACTGGAACGTCGACGAGTAGTACCCTGTCAACGTGATATTGATGCATTCAGCGTCCCTGTGGTATTTCGCCGCAAGGCGCGTCGCGCAGGCAATGGCGAGCCCTTGTCAAGCGGCGCAACGCGGCGGCGAGACACCACAGGGGCGCCCTATGGGTTGGCCTGTCAGTGGTCCTGGCCGCGTTACGGCTCGCTCATGTAGCGGCGCTACACCATGCTCGCCGTGCCTTGCCGGGACCACTGACAGGTCAACTGAATGCATCAATATCACGTTGACAGGGTACTAGCGCCGCCTTGCCGCCTCCGCGTGCGGACCTCATGACCACGCGCCGTAAAATCCGTGCATTCACGCTGATCGAGATACTGGTCGTCGTGGCGGTCGTCGCGATCGTCGTGTCCGTCGTCCTGCTCTCGATCGGGCTGGTCGGCAACAATCGCGACCTGGATACCGAAGCCCGGCGCCTGACGTCGCTGGTCGCCGAGGCACAGAACGAGGCGACGCTGGAGGGGCGCGAGTTCGGTCTCGAATTCATGAACGGTGCCTACCGTTTCGTCGAGTTCGATCCGCTGACGCAACGCTGGGTCGAGATCACCGACGACGACCTGTTCCGGTTGCGGCGGCTACCCGACGACGTGGAGTTCGTATTGACGCTCGAGGGGCGCAAGGTACAGCTGCAGGACCAGCCCGCCACGATCGACGACCCGGGCAAGGACAAAGACAAGCACGACATGCGCAACCCGGACCTGACCCAGCGCTACGAGCCGCACGTCATGATCTTCTCCAGCGGGGACGCCACGCCGTTCCAGCTTGCGATCCGGCGCGTGAATTCGGATCAGTCGATCGTGCTGCAGGGCGACGTGACCGGCGCGATCGAAACCACGTCTCCGGAGAGCTGACCTGTGCCTCGCCGCCACCGGCAAGCCGGTTTCACGCTCCTCGAGGTCATGGTGGCACTGGTGGTGGTCGCGCTCGCGCTGACGGCGGTCGCGGCGAGCATGAGCCAGATGCTCGATGCCGCCGAGACGATGCGCGAGCGCACCTTCGCGAGCTGGATCGCCCTGAACAAGATCGCCGAGATGCGGCTGGCGAACGTCATCCCGAAAGTCGCCGAGACGAGTGGCGAAGTCGATTACGCGGGGACGACCTGGGGCTGGCGTGCCGTCGTCTCCGAGACCGGCGTCGAGAACCTGTTCCGCCTCGACGTCACGATAACGCACGCGGGCAGTGACAACGCGATACGCACGGAGACCGGTTTCATCGGCGAGCCGGTCATCCCGGGCCAGAGCAACAGGATCTGGAACTCGACGCCCGTGTACTCCGGAGAGACGCGATGACTCGCCGCGCATGCGCCGGCTTCACGCTGATCGAGATCCTCGTGGCGATCGCCGTGTTCGGATTACTCGCCACTTTCGCCTACGCCACGCTCGGCCAGACACTCGACAATGCCACCATGCTCACCGACCGCATGGATCGCCTGGAGGCGGTGCAGCGCACGGTGCGGTTCCTCGGCGACGACCTGCTGCAGGCGGCGCCGCGGCCGGTGCGGGGCGATCTCGGCGACAATTTCGTGCCGGCGATCAGCACCAGTCGTACCGGCGACTTCGCGCTCGAGTTGACGCACGGCGGCTGGAGCAATCCGGCCGGCCTGCCGCGCGGCACCCTGCAACGGTCGGCGTACCGGATCGAAGACGGCAAGCTCATCCGGTACCACTGGAACGTACTCGACCGGACTTTCTCGAATCAGCCCGTCGCGACGGTGCTGCTGGACGACGTCGAAAGCCTGGCGTTCCAATTCCTGCAGGCCGACGGCAAATGGAGCGACACCTGGCCGCCCGAGGGCGCACCCGCCGCGCTCGGCCTGCGCGCAAGGCCGCGCGCCGTGCAGTTCGTCCTCACGCTCACTGACGAGGGCGAGATCAGCCGCCTGATCGAGGTGGCGCCGTGATGCCGGCGCGCCGGAATCGCGGCGTGGCACTGATTACGGCCGTGCTGATCGCCGCGCTGGCCGGCTCCGTGGCTTCCCGGCTGGCCTGGGATAACGCGCTGGACGTACGCCGCACGAGCGTCGCGCTGATCCGCGACCAGGCGATCCAGATCGCGCTGGGAGCCGAGAACTGGCTGGAGCTGATTCTCGCGCAGGACCTCGAGGATTCGGAGACGGATCATCTCGGCGAAATCTGGGCCGCCGACCTGCCCGGCCTGCCGATCGAAGGGGTCGAGAACGGCGAGGTGTTCGGCAAGGTCGAGGACCTGCAGGGCCGCTTCAACATCAACAATCTCATTGGCGAGGACGGCAAGGTCGACCCGACGTCGCTGGCACAGTTCCAGCGCCTGCTCGTTGCACTCGGCCTGGACCCGCGTTTTGCGACCATCGCCGCGGACTGGCTGGATGCCGATCAGAACCCGTCCTTCCCGGACGGCGCCGAGGATTCGATCTATACCGGTTTCATTCCGCCGTACCGGACCGCCGACCAGCTCGTCTCCAGCACCAGCGAACTCGGCGCACTGCAGGGCATGGACAAGGCGAGCCTCGACCTGCTACTGCCGCACATCACCGCGTTACCCAAACGCACCACCATCAACGTGAACACGGCCACCGGGCCGGTACTGCAGTCGCTCGACGAGAACATGACGACTGCCCAGGTCGAGCAGCTCATGAGCGAACGCGCGGAATCCGGTTTCGCGGACGTCAAAAACACGTTCTCGCCGCTCGTTGCGAAAGAGGTTCTGAGTGAGATCGACGACAGCACCCAGTTCTTCCAATTGAAGCTCGTCGTCCGGATTGATACCGTTCGCATCACCTATTACAGCTTGCTGGAGCGCGGTCCCCGCGGCGACGTAGTGCCGATCCTGCGCAGCCTGGGGACGACCTGACGATGTCGGAGTATCTGGTCATTCGACTCGGTGACGACCGCGATTCCGCGGTGAGCTGGATCGTCGTCGACAGCAACGGTACGCGGCTCGGCCCGCCCGCCGCCGGTCCGCTCGCCGACGCCGTGCCCGACGTGCAGGACCGGGACGTGATCGTTCTCGTACCCGCTACGAACGTGCTCACGACGACGGTCGACATTCCGGTACGCGGCGGCTCGCGGCTGCAGGCCGCCCTTCCCTTCGCGCTCGAGGAATACCTGGCCGACGACATCGATACGCTGCACTTCGCGGCGGGACCCCGGCGCGAAAGCGGCCGCACGCCGGTCGCCGTCGTCGCCCACGAGCGAATGTCGGCGTGGCTGGGACGGCTGACACAGGCCGGCATAGCGCCCGCGCGCCTGATACCCGAAAACTACGGCCTGGCACGAATCCCCGGCACGCTGAGCCTGCTGGTCGCCGGCGACGAGATCCTGTTCAACGACGGCGCCGACAACGAGTTCGTGATGCAGGGAGTCAAACCCAGTGACGCGCTGGTCGTCGCCGGCACGCTGGGCGAGGAAGGCGTCGTGGCAGACCCGCTCGAGGGCGCGCAACCGGCACCGGCGCATCTGCTCGTGTACTGCGAAGCGGCCGACGAGGAACGCTTCCGGCACGACTGGCTGGCGCTGCGCCACGAACTGGCCGACGTGGACATCAACCTGCTGCCGGACGGCGTGCTGCCGCGACTGGCCGTCACCGTCGCGGCAGGCAGCGGCGTCAACCTGTTGCAGGGCCGCTACGGGCCGAAGACCGAAGTGGGCACCGTCTTGCGGCCCTGGCGCTATGCCGCCGCCCTGTTGCTCGCATTGATTCTCGCCGGCTATGCCGGCAAGGTCGTCGACACCTGGCGTCTCAGCCGCGAAGAGGCGGCGCTCAAGGCCCAGTTCACCGAACTGTACCGGCAGATCCGGCCCGGTGACACGACCGCCATCGTGGACCCGGTCGCGACCGTGAACTCGCTCAGGCGCGGCCGCGGCGGACCGGTCGCGGCACAGGTCTTCCTGCCGTCGCTGCGGGTACTCGCCGGCGCACTCAGGGAGCACGACGCGGCATCACTCGAAGCGATCAGCTATCGCGCGGGGGTCGTCGATGTACGACTCAGCGCACCCGACGTCTCCACCCTCGACGGCATCCAGAAGTCGGTCAGCAGTTCCGGGCGCTTCAGCGCATCGATCCAGTCGACCGACCAGGTCGGAGACAGGATCAGCAGTCGCATCCAGATTCGTGAGGCGGGCGCATGAAGGACTGGCTCGAATCGCTGCAGCCTCGCGAACGCATATTCCTTTTCGCCGGCGCCGTGCTCGTGACGGTCGCCTTGCTGTATGCTCTCGCCTGGATGCCGCTGGACAGGCGGCAATCGGCGCTCGCCGCCAGCGTGGCGGACTGGCAACGCTCGGTGGCCGAACTCGGTGCCCTCAAGAACATGCCGGACAGCGACACTGCGTCGCCCGCGACACCGGATGCCGGCCAGACACCGGTCGTTATCGTCGATCGCACCTTGCGGGCTCGCGGCCTCGACAAGTCCCTGCAACGCAGCCAACCGACCACGAGTAACGGCATCCGCGTGGAATTCAAGGACGTCGCTTTCGACGACCTCGCACTCTGGCTCGGCGATCTCAGTACGCAATACGGCATGGAAGTCACCTCGGGAGCATTCTCGGCGCCTGGCCGCGGGGAACCCGGCCGCGTCGACGCAACCCTGACGCTGGAACGCGCACCCTGATGCAATCTCGCACCAGACTCGTCGCCATCGGACTGGTGACGTTCGTCGCGGGGCTGATCGCGATGTTTCCGGCACGCGTGGCCTATCACTGGTTCGGTGGACAGGGCGTGAACCTCGAGGGCATCGCCGGCACGGTGTGGTCGGGCAGCGCCAGCCAGGTCGACGTCGAGGGCTTCTACCTGCGCGCATTGCACTGGCGGATCCAGCCGCTGTCGCTGTTCACCGGCAAGCTCGCGTACTCGATCGAGGCGAGTCCTGCGTCCGGATTCCTGGAAGGCAGCATCGCCGTCGGGATCACGGGCAAAGTCGTGGCCCACGACATCAGAGCGTCCCTGCCCTTACAGGCGGTGCGACAGCTGGCGGCCATGCCGGGGCTGAGCGGCAAGTTAAACGCGCAACTGGATCGAATCGAGATCGAGGACGACCTGCCGGTTGCGATCGACGGCAAGGTCGAAGTCGCCGGGCTGCTCGTCCCGATCATCGACCCGTCGCCGATCGGCGGCTACCGCGTCGAGTTCTACACGCAGGAGAGCGGCGTCATGGGCACCGTCGAGGACACCGACGGCGTCGTCGACGTCGCGGGCACTATCCAGATCCGTCCCGACCGGACCTACGAGTTCCGCGCGCTCGTTGCGCCGAAACCGAACACGCCCGCCCGCCTCTCGCAGCAAATGAAGTTCCTCGGCACCGCGAACCAACGCGGCCAGTACGAGATGCGCCTCGACGGGCGCTTGTAGGAACGGCGCTCCTACACAATCACCTCGACGAACTCCTGTAACAACGGGAAGTACAGCGCGCAGCGGACTTCGACGCCGGCGTAGTTGCGGTAGATGTCTGCGTAGCGTCGGAGCTGCGGCCGGTAGCGTTCGGATTCGGACGCGAGAAATTCCGCCAGCGAGCCACCCTCGTGCGAACTGGTCTTGTAATCGACGATCCAGTGCGTACCGTCGTCGTCGACGCGGACGCGGTCGATCACGATCGACTCGACCCGCCCTTCGACGACGCCGGCAAGCGCGAGCTCGGCGTGGCCTTCGCCGCTCAGCAACCAGCGCCCGGTCGCGTCCGCCGCGATGCCGCGCAGCGAGTCCAGCACGCGGCGCAGCACCGGCTCCTGCGCGTCGGCTGCGACGCCGAGTTCGCGCAGCCAGCGCTCGCTGACCGATCGCGCGAGGCCGGGTTCGTCCACCGGCAGTTCGATACCACGGCTTACCGCGAGCTGCAGCCAGCGATGCGCGACGGTACCGGCGACGCGCGCGCCGGCGCCGACCCAATCGTAATCCACCGCGCGATCCTCGCCGGCTGCGGCCTCGGTGCCGCGACGCCCCGGTATCGGAACCGGCGCCGGCAGACGCCAGGGTGTCGCCAGCCGGCGCAGCTGCGGTGTCAACCAGCTCGCGTCCGCTTCCCGCGCCGTGTGCGCGTCCGGATCGAAGTCGCGCTCGTATCGTTCGGCGAGTGCGGGCCAGAGCAGTTGCAACAGGCTGCGGGGGTCCGGACCGATGCCGTCCTTCGTGATGCGCACGTGGCCGGCGAGATGCAACGACTTCTTCGCCCGGGTGCAAGCGACGTACAGCAGCCGGCCGAGTTCGTTGGCGTCCTTGTCCGCCTCGACCTTGCCGATGTAGGCATGGATAGGATCCTTCTCCAGCTCGGCGCGCGGCGCGACGGGACTGATGACCTTGCGCGTAGCGCCGTGTTCGTCGGGGATATCGAACCAGTTGAGGACCTGCGGATCGCGATGCCGCGGCACTCGGCCGAGACCGTACAACAGCACGTGGTCGAATTGCAGTCCCTTGGCACGATGCATGGTCATCACCTGCAGGCGCGCCGGGGCTTCGGTGGAGACGTATTCGCGATCGAGCCGCGCTTCCAGTTCGGCGACGTCCGGCAGCGACCCGGCCGTCTCGATAGCGCCGATCACGTCGAAGAATCGGTACACGTTGCGGACCGCGTCGCTGCTGCCGAGCGCCGCCGGACCTCCCAGCGTCAGCCACGTGCGCTCGACGCGGTCGCGCAGCGCCTCCACGCGGCCGGCGGCGGCGGTGTCGGCCAGCAGGTCGCGGAAGGCGACGAGGCGTTGCCGGCCATCCGGGGACAGACGGCGCAGCCGGATGTCGTCGTACATCAACTCGGCGACGGTCCGCTTCGACTCGTTGCGGACCAGCGCGTGCAGGTCGCTCCAGTCCAGTCCGAGCCAGGGCGCCCTGAGCAGGGCGAGCCAGGCGAGCCGGTCGCCCGCGTGCACGAGGGCGCGCGTCAGCGCCAGCGCATCGATGATCTCGGGGAGATCGGTGAGGCGGTCGATCTCGACCGCACGGTAAGGAATACCTTCCTCGCGCAGCAGGGCCAGCAGGACCGGAAGATGGGATCGACTGCGCACGAGCACGGCGACGTCGTCGTCCGGGTGCGCGTCCAGAATCTCGCGGAGCACGCGACATCCATCGCGCGCTTCCGCCGCCCGGCCACCGCCGAAACACGGGTGCACGATGCATTCGCCGACGCCGGCCTGTCTCGGCACGGACACGGCCGCCGAATACGAGACCGCGCCGCGCGACGGATCGTCCGCTTGCGGCAGCACCTGTGCGAACACTGTATTGAACCAATCGACGAGCCGCTCGCCGGAGCGGAAGTTGCGGCGCAGCGTCAATGGCGCCATCACGACCGCGCCGATGCCGGTCCGCCGGGCGAGCAGGAACTGACCGACCTCGGCGTTGCGAAAGCGATAGATCGATTGCATCGGATCCCCGACACAGAACAGCGTGCGGCCGTCGCCTTCGGTCCAGCCCCCCGTCAGCGCTTCGAGCATCCGGTACTGTGCGCTCGACGTGTCCTGCATCTCGTCGACCAGCAGGTGGCGTAACTGATAATCGAGCAGCAACGCCACGTCGCCGGGCTGCTCCGCCGTGCCCAGCGCCCGTGCGGCACTCAGCGCGACTTCCGTGTGGTCGGTCATGCCGCGTTCGGCGAACAGCCTTTGCAGCTCGGTGACGGCCAGCGGCAACAGCCGGAACAGCGCCAGCAGCACCCGCCACTGATCTGCGTCGTAGCGCGGCCGCGGCAACGTGCGCGTGGCGTCGAGCAAGCGCCGCAACGAGTCGTTCTCGCGAAGGGTCGCGATCACTGCCAGCAGTGCGTCCTTCTCCCCGGCGTCGCCGGTCGGGAAGCCCTGCGTCTTGTTCACGCGCCGTCGCCATTCGCCGTTCGCGGTCAGCAACAGCTCGGCGATGCCGCGCCAGTGAGCCAGGCCGGCTTCGTCGCCGGCCGGCAGCTCGCGGAGATCCGCACAGGCACACACGGGATTGGCGGTCAGGCCGGCGTCGAGCAACTGCGCCGCGGCGTAGCGTGCCAACGCCGGCAGCTCGCCGCTGTCCGTCGGCATTGCCAGCCGGATTTGCGCGAGATGCGCGCTCACCGCGCCGGCAAGGCTTGACTCGAAACGTCGGCGCAGGGCCTCGGCCTGTGCGCCGTCGACAGCGCCGCTGCCGATAAACGGCAGCCACTGGTCCCGCGTCGCGAGCATGCGGGCCAGGTAGTCGATGTAGATACCCGTGTTGTTGTCGAGGTGCAGCAGCACCTGTTCCGTCGCGTCGTGCAACGCGCCGGGCTCGGTCAATTGATCCAGCGTCAACGCGGCGGCGCGGCGGTACGCGGACGCCAGCTCGGCATCGGTGAAGATCGCATTGCCGGCGGCGCCCGCCGAGCTCAGCGGCTGGGCACGGGCGATCATGCCGTTGACCGAGTCGAGCGTCTGGATGCGCAGGCGACGCGGGTTCGCGATGATGTCCCAGCCCCGCTCGCGGTCGCGCCGCAAGGCGGCCTGGGCCGCGTCCGCCGTCACCTGCATGTGCGGTTCGCTCGCCGGTTGCCCCCGGCTCGCGGCGCGCAGCGCCTCGAGCACGCGCAATCCCATCTCGGCGGCCGCCTTGCGCGTGAACGTGATCGCCAGTACTTCTTCCGGTGCATCGACGACCGCCAGCAATTTCAGGTAGCGCTGGATCAACAGCTCGGTCTTGCCGGAGCCCGCCGGCGCCTGCACGATGAACGAGCGTGCGACGTCGAGTGCCGCCGCGCGGGCCGCCTCGTCGTCGTGCGTGAGCGTCGCGTCAGTCGTCACGGCGCAATTCCTCGATGCGGCTCAGCAATGCGAGCGGTCTCGCCGCCTGCGCCGAGGGGCGGCCGTCGACGCGCACGTCGCCCCTGGCCAGTGACCGGCCCGCCGCGACGACGCGTTCCTTCCAGCGCGCCAGGTTGTCTGTGAACCCGTCCGGCGCGGAGAATGCGGGCCCGACCGCGTCGATGTCGACCACACGGCTGTCGACGTTGACCAGCCCGAGGCCCGCCACGGTTTCGTCGACGGCACACGCGTAAACCACCAGTTGATGGTCCTTGGGTTCCCCGTCGCGGCCGAGCAGCCGGCGCCGCGCGCCGGTCTTGTAGTCGAGGATGACGAGCCCGCCCGCCTCGAGCCGGTCCAGTCGATCGATCCGCAGGCGCAGGCGGACGCCGCCGATCACGGCCTCGAGCGCCTGCTCCACGGCAACGACCCGGAACGGAGTGCGGTCCGCGTCCTGCGCCACGACCTGTTTCAGCAACCGCGCCGCCCGCTCCCGCTCGAGACGCAGCAGCGCGCGCAACATCGCGTCCGCATGCCGTTCATGACGCCGGAACGCCGTCGTGAGAGCGGCATCGACGCGCCGCGCGAGTTCCGCGGCGTCCCAGCCCGCGAGTTCCGCCTGCGCCGGGAGCTTGCCATAGAGCGCGTGCAGCGCGTCGTGCAGCAGGTTGCCCCGCAACCAGGGTGCGAGCCCCGGACGGATCGGATCCAGCGTGCGCACGCCGAGGCGTCCCTGCGCGAACGCGGCGAACGGCTCGGTAAGCTGCCGCTGGATCGTCGCCGCGCCGCCGGCCACGCGTTCGTCGTCGCCGACCGGCGGCACCGGATCGCGATCGGCCGCGACCGGTCCGTTCGAAGGGACCAGCCGGGCCGCATGCCAGCCCGGGTCCGGCGGCGGCGCCTCGTCCGGCGCGCCCGGTTGCGCCAGCAGCGCCGTCGCGGTCTGTGGCGCATCGCCGTCGTTGCGCGGAAAACTGCACACGACACTGCGGGCACTGCCGAGGAGTCGCGTCAGCACGCGTCGCGCGTAGTCGAGCGTGTCCTGCGGCTCCGCGTCAGGCATCCCGTGGCGACGCTGCAACGAGCGCGAAATCAGTGCGAGCGGCCGCGACGGCGGCGGCCAGGCCGACGCCGTCAGGCCCGCGATCCAGAGGCGATCGAACTGCAGGCCCGCCGCTTCCAGCGGACCGAGGAGTTGCAGAGCCGGCGCGCCGGACTCGGGCTGGAACACGGTCTCCGCGGCCATGGCCGCCAGCCGTGCCGCGGCCTCTGCCGCACTCATCGACGGGCTGACGAGCGCCAGCCGAGCCAGCTCGTTGAGCAATTCGCGCCAGCGGTTGACGAGCTGGAACGCAGGGCTGTCGAGCGGTGCCGCACCGGGCCAGGCGAACAGATTCAGCGCCTCGTCGATGCGCGCGGCCCAGAACGCCGGCGATGCCCGCGGCGGCAGGCCACGCCGCAACTCCGCGAGGCGCTCGAGGCGGTCCAGCCAGTCTGCCGCCGCGGCGGCGTCGTCGCGGCGATGCAGGGCGCTCCGCAGCGCCGCCGGCGACCAGGCTTGCTCCGGCATGCGCCGCAGGCGCAATTCGAGCCCGCTGCGGCCTCCGCCGGCGTAGCTTCCCATGCTCGGCGCGCCGAGCAACAGGCTGACCTCCCGGGACGCGAGGTCGGCGCTCAGCCAGCGCGCCAGCAGGATCGCCGTGGCACACGCCGGATAGTCCGCCAGCGCACGGCCGTAGGACACGTTGACGGCCGCGGCGAAGCTCTCGGGTGCCCATTGCCAGCCCGGCACGAAACCCTCGCGCAACAGGCGCGCCGCCCGATCGGCGTCCTGTTCGAGGTTCGTCACGACGACGGCAAGCCGCTGGTCCGGATCCTTCTCGAGTGCCAGCCGTGCCCAGGCGCCGGCAGCGCGCAACTCGGCCTCCGCACTCTCGCACCCGAACAGTGCGGCGTCTTTGTCGGCCGCCGCCGGCGGCACCGTTTCGACGCCGGTGCCGGCCGCACGCGCCGCCTCGAGGATCGCGGCCACCTGCGGCACGACGCGGTCGAAGCCGGCGACCCGCAGCCGCCGGGGCACCTCGACGCGTCCTTCGGCGATCAGCGTCCTGACCAGGTCCGGCACGGCGTCGTCGTCGATCCAGCCTGCCTGCTCGAGCTCGGCCTGATAGCGGCGCGCCGCGCGAGCGAACAGCTGCTGGTCCCGGCCGCTCGCCGTGCGTGCACACTCGTCCAGCGAGACGCTGAACTGGCGCAGCCGCTCCCATGCCGTGCGTGCCTGGCGCACGAGCATCGCGACGTTCAGGAGCGGATCGCTGATTTCGCGCCGTATGCAGCGCTCCCAGATCACGCGACTCTGATGGCCGTTGATCCGGGTCGGCAGGTCGCCTGCGTGTGCGCTGCAGAGCAGGTTGCCGAGCCAGTCCCGCCACGCGTGGATCGCCGGCCGGCGCCATGCGAGTCTGCCGCGGCCGATCTCCCGCGCGGCGACTTCGGCGACCAGCGCGCGCGCCAGACGCCGGTTGGCCGTTACGGTCTGCGCAGAGACGGCGTCGCCATCGTCGAGCCACTCATACATCGATCAGGCGTGTTGCTCCAGCAGCGAGTCGATCCGGTCGAACACGACGTTGATCGTGTCGACGTCGGGGAGCGTCGTGATCCGGAAGTGATCCGTATACGGCGTATTGAAACTGCTGCCCGGCGCCACCAGCACATGCCGATCTTCGAGCAGGGCGAGCGCGAAGGCCCGATCGTCCAGCCGCCCGCGGAAGCGATCGTCGAGGCGGATGAACGCGTACATCGCGCCCATGGGTTTCTGCACGCTGAGGAAACGGCTCTCCTCGACACGATCCAGCACGGCTTCGCGCTGCTGATACAGGCGCCCGCCCGGCCGTACGAGTTCCTTGATGCTCTGGAATCCGCCGAGTGCCGTCTGCACGGCCCATTGCCCCGGCACGTTGGAGCACAGGCGTAACGCGGCCAGCAGCTCCATGCCGTGGATGAATTCCTCTGCACGGTCGAGGTCGCCGGAAAACACGCACCAGCCGACGCGATAGCCGCAGGCACGGTAGACTTTCGACAGGCCAGAGAAGGTCAGGCACACGGTATCCTGCGCGAGCGTCGCGATCGGCACGAACTGTGCGTCGTCGTACACCATCTGGTCGTAGATCTCGTCCGCGAGCACGACGATGCCATGGCGGGTGGCGAGGCCGACGATGGTCTCGAGCGTGTCGCGGCCGTAGACCGCGCCGGTGGGGTTGTTGGGATTGATGATGACGATCGCCTTGGTATTCGGGCCGATCAGCGCTTCGATCCCGGCGACGTCCGGCTGGAATCCGCGCCCGGGATCGCACGGATAGTATTTGACCTTGCCGCCGTTGAGCGCGACGGCCGCCGACCACAGCGGGTAGTCCGGGCTGGGCACGAGCACTTCGTCGCCGCGGTTCAGCATCGCCCGCAGCGACAGGTCGATGAGCTCGCTGACGCCGTTGCCGATGAACACCTCTTCGGCGCTGATGCCCTGGATGCCGCGCTCCTGCTGTTGCATGACGACCGCTTCGCGTGCCGGGAAAATGCCTTTCTGATGGCAGTACGGCTCGGCCTGGGCAAGGTTCTCGATCATGGCGAGCCGCATCGTCTCGGGCGTCCGGAAGCCGTACAGGCCCGGATTGCCGATGTTCAGCGAGATGATCTCGTAGCCGCGTTTCTCCAGCTCGCCGGCGTGATGCGCCAGCTGGCCGCGGATCTCGTACTTCACGTCTTGCAGCGTCTCGCTGCTGTGCAAAGGATTACCCATCCGGTCTCTCGTCGTCTGTGTGCGGATCGCAGGCGGCGCCCGGCGCCGTCAGGCGCGCGATCGCCTCGTCCCCATAATCGAGCCAGTCTTGCAGTATGCCCTGCGTTTGCGCTCCAAGCAGCGGTGGCGCGAGGTCGTAGCGCACCGGCGTCCTCGAGAATCGCACCGGATTCGCGACTGTCGGCATCGCGTCGTCCAGCGGATGTGCCAGCCGGCGCACGAGTTGCCGTTCGCGGGCATGGGCGTCCGTGAGGACCTCGGCGACGGAGTTGATCGGCCCGGCCGGCACGCCGGCGCTCGCGAGGCGAGAGAGCCAGGCAGCGCTCGTATCGCGACCGAATGCCTGCGAGATGAGGCCGACCAGCACTTCGCGATGCTCGACGCGATCGGCGTTGCTGAGGAATCGCGGGTCCGAGCCCAGTTCGGCTGCGCCGATGCACTCGGCGAGGGCCCGGAACTGGCGGTCGTTGCCGATGGCGAGCATCAGGTGTCCGTCACGCGTCGGGAACGCCTGGTACGGAACCAGGTTCGGGTGTGCGGTACCCAGCCTGCCGGGATTCTCGCCGCCGATCAGGAAGTTCAGCGCCTGGTTGGCCAGCGATGCCACCTGGCTGTCGTACAGCGGTACGTCGATGCGCTGGCCCTTGCCCGTGGCACTTCGCTCGTGCAACGCGGCCAGGATCGCCGTCACGGCGTACATGCCGGCCATGAGGTCGGCGATGGCCACGCCGACCTTCTGCGGGCTGCCGCCGTCGGCGTCCGGCGCGCCGGTGATGCTCATGAGTCCGCCCATCGCCTGGATCATCGCATCGTAGCCGGGTTCCTGCGCCCGCGAACCCTGTTGGCCGTACGCCGTGATCGAGCAACAGATCAGCCCCGGATTCGCCTCACACAGGCGCTCCGGGTCGAGGCCGTGGCGGGCCATCGCGCCGACCCGGAAATTCTCGATCAGTACGTCCGCGCGGCCCGCCAGTGCCCGCGCGACGCGACGGCCTTCGGTGCTGGCAAGATCGATCGCGATGGAGCGCTTGTTGCGGTTGGCGGCAAGGAAATAGGCGGCTTCGCCGTGTCTGCCGTCACCGAGCCACGGCGGCCCCCACTGGCGCGTGTCGTCCCCGGTGCCGGGCTTCTCCACCTTCACGACATCCGCGCCGTAGTCTCCCAGCAACTGGCCGGCCCACGGACCGGCCAGGATTCGACTCATGTCCAGTACCCGGACACCCGCCAGTGGGCCGCTCATCGCAGCGCCTCCCGTGCAATTCAACAAGTTGGTATTTCAAAAGACCGTCGATTGTCGAGTGACGGCGGGACGACCGCAAGCGCCGGCAGGCAAGCGGTCCGGACACTAAAAACCCGGCCAACCCTGAGGTTGGCCGGGTGGGTCCGCACGGAGATTGCGGATTGCGTGACCGAACCGTACTTCCGGGAACCGGTCGACGATTCAGTCCAGCGCTTCTACCTCGGCGCCCTCCACTTTCTCGGGCGCCGGGGCCTGTTTGACATCCGGCTGCTTCTTGCCGAACCGGACGAGCAGGTCGTCGTATTCTTGCGGCGTCAGCGCCCGGATCGACGAAACCTGGATGGACTGCAGTCCCGTACCGTCATCGAAAACCAGGTCGCTAAAGCCCGGACAGACCTGCGCCGACCTCGTCCGGAAGCCGATGCGCCAGGATGACCTGAGGCCAAAAGCGCGGCGCATCAGCGCGACGTGGTATTTCCGTTTCACGCCGCTGGTGACGATGAGATTGCCGTCGTCCAACACTTCATAGTCTCGGATACTCCCCTGCGATATGCAATCGTTGCCCCTCGGTGCCGGCTCGTTCGCCAGCTCCTGGGGCGGGTTCGGCGACGTGGCGCAACTTGAAATAACACTTGAGAAAAATAGTATAACTAGCGGTTTTAACAAGTATTTTTTCATCACAATTTTCGGGTTGTTTAGTAAACTAAACACGTGTCTCGAAGCCTCTTTCCTGTCCGTTAGGACCCGCGGGTCGCGCATTAAGTTCATGTGGCTTCCGCGTCCCCCGGCTGCCCGCGCCCGTCTCGGCGGGTGGTCGCGATCGGCCGATCGGGGTCCCGGATCCATTCGCTCCAGGAGCCCACATACAGCCTGGGCTCGCTGCGGCCGGCCAGCAGCGCCGAGGCGACCAGGTGGCAGGCCGTCACTCCCGAGCCGCACATCACCGACCAGGGCCGCTCGTCGGCCACGCCGAGTACGCCAGCCCACAGCGCTGCGAGTTCTTCGCTGCTGCGCCACCGGCCTTGCGCCCCGATGCTCGCATCATAGGGCAAGTTGACGGCGCCGGGCACGTGTCCGGCCACCGCGTCGATGGGTTCTTCCTCGCCGCGGAAGCGTGCCGCGGCCCGCGCGTCCACCAGCAAACCCGCCTCGGCAGTGCCGATATTGGCCAGCAGCGCGTCCGTGCCGATCACGAGCCCGGCACGCGGCGAACGCCGGAAGCTGCGCTGCGCGACGCGATTCTCGCCGGCCTCCAGCGGCAGGCCCTCATGCCGCCACGCCGCGATGCCGCCGTCCAGGAGCCGGACGTCGTCGTGACCCTGCCAGCGCAGCATCCACCAGGCGCGCGATGCCACGGCGCCGGTATCGTCGTCGTAGGCGACAACGGCCGTCTCCCTGTCGATGCCGAGACGCCCGAGCGTCGCTTGGAACTCGCCGGGATCCGGCAGCGGATGCCGGCCCGAATCCTCGCGGGCGGGGCCGGCGAGATCCCTGCCCAGGTCTGCATAGACGGCGCCGGGGATGTGGCCCTCGAGATAGTCGCGCCGGCCTGCCTGCGGGTCGAGCAGCTGATACCGGCAGTCCACGATGCGCAGGCCGGGGTCGTCGCGCCGCGCCAGAAGCTCGTCCACGCTGATCAGCAATTCGTCGTAGCGCATACCCTCGCCCGCCGGATTCGGCCCGTCCGGGCCTTGTACACCCTGAGCGTGTCATGGACAATACCGGCCGCGGGCACGGCCCGTCCACGAATTCACCGTAACACCCGATCGCAAAATCGAAGGGATATCACGTGCAAAAGATCCTCGTCGGATTGAAACGCGTCGTCGATTACAACGTCCGCGTACGAGTCAGGAACGACGGCAGCGGAGTGGACACCGCGGGCGTCAAGATGAGCATCAATCCGTTCGACGAGATCGCGCTCGAGGAGGCCCTGCGGATCCGCGAACGCGGCGAGGCGCAGGAGGTCGTCGTGGTCTCGATCGGTCCGGCCGAAGCGCAGCAGCAACTGCGCACCGGCCTCGCGATGGGTGCCGACCGAGCCATCCTGGTGAAGACCGAGGAAAAGGCGGATTCGCTGACCTGCGCGCGCGCGTTGCTCGAACTCGTGAACCGCGAGAATCCGGATCTCGTCGTCGTGGGCAAACAGGCCATCGACGACGACAACAATCAGACCGGGCAGATGCTGGCCGCGCTGTGGGACCGGCCGCAGGCGACCTTCGTCTCCGCGATCAGCTTCGAAGGCAACACCGCGCGCGTCACGCGCGAAGTCGACGTCGGCCTTCAGGTCATCGAGGTCGACCTGCCGGCGGTGGTCACCGCCGATCTGAGATTGAACGAACCGCGCTACGTGAAACTGCCCGAGATCATGAAGGCCAAGAAGAAGCCGTTGGATGAGCTGGCGCTGTCCGACCTCGGCGTGACTCCCGCACCGACGGTAACCGAGAAGTCCTTCGAAGCGCCCCCGGAGCGGCAGAAGGGCGTCCGGGTGGACGACGTGCCGGCGCTGGTAACACTCCTGCAAGACAAGGGGCTGCTGTAATGGCAAAGATACTGATCATCGCCGACCATGACGGCGCAGTCCTGAATCCGACGACGGCCAAGACGATCGCCTGTGCAGCGGAGATCGCCGACGCCGAGATCGACGTCGCCGTGTTCGCGGAGTCGGCCTCCGGGCCTGCGGCCGAGGCGGCGGCACTTGCGTCGGTGAATCGCGTGCTCACCGTCGAGCGGCCAGAGAACGCGCGTCCGCTCGCCGCCGTGCTGGCACCACAGGTCGCCGCGATTGCCGACGGCTACAGCCACGTATTCGGTCCGTCCACGACGTTCGGGAAGGACCTTTTGCCGCGCGTCGCGGCGCTGCTCGGGGTCAATCAGATCAGCGACATCATGGCTGTCGTCGGCCCGTACGAATTCCAGCGTCCCGTGTACGCCGGCAGTGCGATCGTGACCGTCTCGGCCGCTCCGGACCGGACCGTCGTCGCGACCGTGCGGGCCGCCTCGTATCGCGCCGTCGGCCCGGGCGGTCCGGCACCCATCGAGGCCGTGACGACGGATGCGGCCTTGCCGACGCACACACGCTTCGTCGAGCAGAAGAGCAGCAAGTCGGATCGGCCGGATCTGCAGACGGCGTCCCGCGTCGTCGCCGGAGGCAGGGCGCTCGCGAGTGCCGAGAATTTCGAGATCATCTACAAGCTGGCCGAGAAGCTGGGCGCCGGCGTGGGGGCGTCCCGCGCCGCCGTCGACGCCGGCTACGTCCCCAACGAGATGCAAGTGGGCCAGACCGGCAAGATCATCGCACCCGAACTCTACATCGCGATCGGGATCTCCGGGGCCATCCAGCACATCACGGGCATCAAGGACGCCGGGACGATCGTCGCCATCAACAAGGACGAGGAAGCGCCGATATTCGAAGTTGCCGACATCGGCCTGGTGGGCGACCTGTTCAAGCTCGTCCCGGAACTAACCGAGGCGCTGTAGTCCCGCTCGGTCAGAGCGCGGCGAGGACCGACTCTGCGCTGCTGACGGCAAACTGGCCGGGTTCCTCGACAGCGACGTGGGTCGCGGTTCCGTCCTCGACGACGATTGCAAAGCGCTGGCCGCGCATGCCCATGCCGAAGCCCGAGCCGTCGAGTTCCAGGCCGAGCGCCCTGCTGTAGTCGCCGTTCCCGTCGGCGAGCATCAACACCTTGTCGCCGACACCGCTCGACTCGCCCCAGGCATGCATGACGAACACGTCGTTGACAGCCATGCAGGCGACCGTGTCGACGCCCCGCTCTCGCAACGCTTCGGCGTGATCGACGAATCCAGGCAGATGCTTGAGCGAACAGGTCGGAGTGAATGCGCCGGGGACCGAGAACAGCACGACCTTCTTGCCCGAAAACAGCGCATCTGTCGTCATGGAACCGGGCTTCGAGTCCTCCCAGATGCCGAATGTCCCGTCCGGCATCCTGTCGCCTGCCTTGATCGTCATCGCGTACCTCCGTAGTTGTCGCGGCCAATTTGAGAACCATTGTCATTCTCGCAGATGCACCGGCACCGGTCCATCGGCCCCGCGACGTATAATATCCAGCCACGGAGGGCCCATGGATTTCACACTGACCGAAGAACAACAGATGATCCAGGACGCGGCGCGCGAGTTTGCTCGCAGCGAGATCGCGCCGGTTGCCGCCGAGTTCGACGACAGCGGCGAGTTCCCCGTCGAGACCATCCGGCAGGCCGGCGCACTCGGCTTCATGGGGATAGAGATACCGGAGGAGTACGGCGGCGCCGGGCTCGACTCGATCTGCTACGTCCTCGTGATGACCGAGATCTCCGCCGCCGATGCCGCCCACGGCACTATCGTCTCGGTGAACAATTCCCTGTTCGGCGTGCCGCTCCTGCACTTCGGCACGGAAGATCAGAAACAGGCGTTCCTGAAGCCGGTCGCATCCGGCGAAGTCAACGGCGCATACGCGCTGACCGAACCGCAGTCGGGCTCCGACGCGGCCGCGATGCGGTCGACAGCCCGCCGTTCCGCGGACGGCAGCTACTACACCATCGATGGCCGCAAGTCCTGGATCACCTCGGGGCCCGTCGCGAAGTATTTCATCCTGTTCGCACAGACCCAGGCGCCGGACGGCCAGTCGACGGGGATCAGCGCCTTCGTCGTCGACGCCGACGAGCCGGGTTTCCACCGCGGCAAGAAGGAACCCAAGCTGGGCATCCGGGCATCGGCAACCTGCGAAATCGAACTTGCGGACTACCGCTGTCCTGCCGAAAACCGGATCGGAGAGGAAGGCCAGGGCTTCCGCATCGCGATGACCGTCCTCGATTCGGGGCGCGTCGGCATCGCGGCGCAGTCGCTCGGCATCGCGCGGGCCGCATACGAAGCCGCGCTCGCCTATTCTCGCGAGCGCAAGGCCTTCGGCGTCTCGATCGGGACCTTCCAGAGCATCCAGAACAAGCTGGCGGACATGAAGACGCACCTCGAAGCGTCCCGACTGCTGGTTCTGCAGGCGGCCTGGGCCAAGGAGCGAAGCAAGACGACGGGCGAGCGCAACACGCTGAATGCGAGCGTTGCCAAGCTGTTCGCGTCCGAGACTGCGATGTTCGTGACACACGCGGCGCTGCAGATCCACGGCGGCATGGGCTACAGCAGGGAGCTGCCGCTCGAGCGTTACTTCCGCGATGCCAAGATCACCGAGATCTACGAGGGCACGAGCGAGATCCAGCGCATGGTGATCGCGCGCCAGGAGACGGGTTTGAGATAGCTGCTCGGCGCAGCCGCGCTTCAATAATCGTTGTCGGCCACGTGGACGACAAGTCCGTCGAGCTCGTCGTTGACCTCGATCTGACAGGTCAGCCGGCTGTTCGGACGGCGCTCGTACGCGGCATCCAGCATACTGTCTTCCATGTCGTCCATCGGCGGCATCTTATCGAGCCAGGCTTCGTCGATGTAGCTGTGGCAGGTCGCGCACGCGCAGGCGCCACCGCACTCCGCGACGATGCCGTCGATGTCGTTGTTGATGGCGCCTTCCATGACCGAATAGCCGTTCTCGACTTCGACCTCATGACGGACACCGTCAGTGGTGATGTAGGTGATCCTGGCCACTATCCTGGCTTATTCTCGGAAATGTCGCGCGCAGTTTGAGGGGCGCTGCCGCCAAGCGCCAGCGCCCCCGTTTGCAATCGTGATTCGTCGGATATCGTCTTGTCAGAGCCTGCCGCTCTTCGCTCTCTTGGCTTCGACCTCGGCCTGCTTCTTGCGGGCAGCCTGCTCCGCGAGACGAATCTGCTCGTTGCGATCCATCTCCTGGCGTATCACGTTAATCCATTGGTTCGCTGTGCGCTTGGACCTCGACGATCTGGCCGCGGCCTCGAAAGCGGAGATGGAGTCATTGTAATGGTGCAGATTGTAGAGGCACATGCCCAGCGAGATCTGTGCATTGTCCGGACTCTTGAGCTTGCCCTTCTTGAGGCCATTGCGAGCCGCGTCGGCACAGTCACTGTAGTTGCCGGTGTTCAGGTAGGCATTCGCCAGGCGGACGTCCAATTCGCCGTCATCGCTCAGCCGAGCCGCCTCCTTGAGCGCCGGGATGGCCTTTTCGTCTTCCATCGCGAGTGTCCAGGCCTGTGACAGCAGACGATAGTTCTTCGCATTCTTCGACACGCGGCCGGCGGCCATCTCCTTCTCGAGCAGCGTGGCGGCTTTGTACGGGACCTCGCGCTGCATATAGAGCTGCGCCATGGTCACGAACTCCGATTCCTTCTCGAACATGCCCTGATCATTGGCCGCGGCATAGGCGTTGATCAGGTTCTTGTCCTCGCCGAGCTCCGTGTAGGCACCGGCCAGGGAAAACCAGTAGCGCTTCTTGGGCCAGTTGGCGAGCAGGATCTTCTGGATATCGCGCACCTTGCGATAGTCCTCCTGCTGGAAGTAGGCGAAGTTGAGCAGCACGTACCAGTCTTCCCTGACCTCCTTGCCGCGCTCCTTGGCGATGCGCATCGCGTTCTCGATCGGCTGGATCATGTCCTTGTAGCGCTTGACCTGGTACAGATTCTGCGCCTTCAGGATGAACGGCTCCGGGGCCGGATTCGGTTCCAGCAGGAACCACTTGTCCAGGGTCGTCAGTGCCTTGTTGTACTGCTCCTGCATTGTGTAGAGCTGCGCAAGCGTGTACATCACTTGCTTCTTCATCTGCTCTTCGAGGCTCGGGATCGCGACCATGCGCTCGTACGTCTTGAGCGCGTTCGGGATGTCCTCCATGTTGTAGTACACGAAGCCGATGTAATTCAGGACGTTGGCCTGCTCGTACTCGGTCAGCTTGTCCGGGTTGTAAAGCTGGTTCAGGAGCTTCAGCGCGCCCTGGAAATCCTTGGCATCGACGAGATCCTGTGCCTTCTGGATTCGATCGTAGACTTCCTTGCTGACCGCCTGCGCCTGCTTCGTCTTCTGCTGTTCCGAGCGGCGCTGGGCCTCGCTTTCGTCGTCCTGTGCCAGGACCGGACGCGCGACGGCGAGGCCGATGAGGAGCGTCAGGCAGACGGGCAACAATGAGCGAATGGTGCTATTCATAACGGAACGTTTCCTCTTCGATCTGTCGTATCCCGCCAGGGTTACCGGACCGGGCCTGCCACCTAGTCCTCGATCTGGAATGAAATTCGCGTCTTGACGTTCGGCACCTCGACGGGGACGCCGTCGACGACGCGCGGTTTGTACTTGAACTTCAATACCGCACGGAGAGCTGCCCTCTCGAACAGGGAACTCGTCGAATACAGAATGACCGGATCCTTAACCGTGCCGGTCGCCGTCACGGTGAAGGACAGATCGACGTAACCCTCCAGCCCGCGGGACAATGCACGCGCGGGATATACCGGCGCGACGCGCACGATCGGCAGGTAGTCGCCCTCCGCGATATTCATGCCGCTCGGACCGCCGATATTGGTATCGGTCTGCACCGTCGGGGCCGCGACGTTGATCGTCGGCGCGTTCGGA